>Ga0070735_10003803_pt1 | contig 13031 bp, 7 predicted proteins | sample Coa_R1_FD_66443 | JGI IMG/M metagenome (GOLD analysis project Ga0070735, IMG submission 66443) | Surface soil microbial communities from Centralia Pennsylvania, which are recovering from an underground coalmine fire - Coalmine... | ecosystem: Environmental > Terrestrial > Soil > Unclassified ...
GCGCACAGATCAAGGTGACAGTTGAAAATAACGATCAAAGAGCGCGCACGATCTTTCGCGCCGTAAATAGCGGCGGGTCTTTTGGCGCCTCGCCGCTCGCGCAGCACATCGGCTTGGGCAAATCGGCACGGCTTCTCAGCCTGGAAATCTCTTGGCCCGTAACGAAAACCGTGCAACGTTTTCAGGATGTGCACCCAAATCAGTTTATTCAGGTCAGCGAGTTTGCCAAGGAGTACAAAGTCTTGACGCCAAGAAGATTTGAGTTCGGCGCGAAACGAGGTTCGCAGTCAAACTAAGACCGGTCACTTCCTCTTCTCTACGGTAACGAGGTATGAAATTCGTTGTCCTCATTTCGCTTCTGCTCACGTCCCCCTTTTCGGTCTGGGCTGCGGCGAAGCATACGGCCGCGGGAATGGTGTTAAAGGTCGATTTGCAACAGAAAACCATTTTTTTATCTTGCGAAGGTATTCCGGGTTACATGCCTGAAGGCATGGCAAAGTTCTTGGTAAAGAAAGACCCTTCCCTTGCCAGGCTTGCACCGGGTCAACTGGTCGATTTTGCGATTCTGGACGAGGGAACACTGCGCTACGCGGAAGGTATCACGATTCGCGAATTCAACAATCTCGAGCAGCAATCCCTCTCTGCCCGCCGCTTGACGATGGTACAGGAGCTTGAGGCAAGTGCCTCTGACCCAAAAGCGTTGAGGGTCGGGGACCGGGTGCCGAGCGCCATCTTGACGGACCAGAACCGACGGCGAATTGATGTGGCGGGGTTTCCTGGCAAGGTATTGGTCCTGAACTTTTTCTACACCCATTGCACGCTTCCCGAATATTGTTTCCGGCTATCGAACAACTTGGGGAATGTGCAGAGGCGCTTCCAGAAGAAGATGGGACACGATCTGATACTACTCAGCCTCAGCTTTGATCCCATCCACGATCAACCAGAAACATTGGCCAATTATGCACGTACCTGGCACGCCGACAGAAACTGGCACTTCCTGACCGGAGCGCCCCCAGTCGTAAAGGATCTCTGCGCCTTGTTTGGAGTCAATTCCTGGCCGGACGAGGCCGAGTTGCTACACTCCTTGCACACTGTGGTTCTCGATCGAAAGGGGCGGCTGGCGGCCAATATCGAAGGAAATCAATTCACCGCTCACCAGCTTGGCGATTTGATCGAAGTGATATTGAAGCAATAGCTAAGCCAGGCAAGCTCGGCGCAACGTGCGGGCAGCGCGTCGAAGTCGTTGAAGGACGGGATACGATCGGAACGGTTGCTCACTTCCGCCGTTGAGGTACTCTCAGGCAATGCGTGATCATTGCCGGTGCAGGTCGGGTGCTTGAAAAGCGTAAGACGCAGAGTAAAATCGAACGAGCCATGCCGTGGAGTCTCTTCGCTGCTCCAAATTCAAGTCGGTTCGCCAAAGCGGTCCACAGCTGCTTTCTTGCCAGCTCGATTTTGCTCTTTCCAGTGCGGGCGGCGCACTCACAATCGAAACCGGAGGCAAACGATCCTCGCGTGATGCAGCTCTACTCGGAAGCCAAGTCGGCCGAGCAAAGCGGCGACACAGCCGGAGCAATCGCAAAGTATCAATCGATTCTGGCGGTTGCGCCACACCTCGGGCCTGCTTACAACAACCTCGGCGCACTCTATCTGCGAGAGCACCAATACACCAAAGCCATTGCGATCCTGAAGCAAGGCCTTGGAGTGGACCGTTCCATGCATTCTGCGAACATCCTTCTGGGCATCGCTTGTTACGAGGCGGGCGATTATAGGGAGGCGCGCCAGCCGCTGGAGACAGCGGTTCGGGCGAATCCAAAGGACAACAACGCAGAACTTTATCTTGCCAAAGACCTGATCAAGCTTGAGGACTTCGGCCCCGCGGCGACGCATTTGCAGGAACTGACGAAACGCGAGCCAAGAAACCAAGAGGTCTGGTACATGCTAGGCAATGTCTACATCCAGCTTTCCGAAGCAGCTCTCGCGAAGGTTGACGCCATTGATCCTAATTCTGTGTTGTCGCACGAAATACGCGGTGACATCATGGCCAGCATGAAGAATTTTGATGGGGCGCTCGTGGAATACAAAAAAGCGGTTGATGTGGCTCCGCAGCAGAGTGGTACACACTACAAACTCGGCGACGCGTATTGGCAGCTCGACGACTGGGCGGACGCGACGGAGCAGTTTCAAGCGGAACTGATTAATGACCCGAGAAACTGCAACGCGCGATGGAAGCTCGGCGATATTCTGCTCGAACAGCACCTGCGTCCTGAAGAGGCGCTCGACGATATCAATCAGGCACTGCAGATTTGCCCCTCTCTGAAAGAGGCCGTGCCGGACCGGGCCACCGCACTTATCCGCCTGAATCGATACGAAGATGCAGTGCCGGATTTGAAAACGGCGATCACAGGCGATCCCAACGAGCCCCGCCTCCACTTTATGCTGGCGCAGGCGTACCGCGGTCTGGGGAGAACAGCGGATGCCAGCGCAGAAATGGCGACTTTCGGGAAGCTGGAACAGAATGCGCGCGCGGCGGAAGCAGAGCACGCCGAAGAGATCATGAAACAGAAATCGAAAATACCCGACACGCCACACCCTTGACAGCCACTTCACCCCGCATGCCGGTGTTACACCAGCCGTCAATTCTCTACATCTCACCGGGGTCCGACGGACGTGCTCCCTGCAGAGCCGCGCAGCGATCGAATTCCGCTTTTGCTTTCGCCATAAGCCCCTCTTTTCGGTAGACTTGCCCGAGAATGTAATGCAAGCGAGCAGTGTCGGGTGAGAGATTCACCGCCTCTTCCAATTCCGTCTGCGCTTTCAGTAGCTCTTGGGTCTGAAGGTAGGCCTTGCCCAACAATTCGTGACCTTGGAATACCGACGGCGCAATTTCCGTGGCTTGAATTAATAATGGAATCGCATCCTTGGGGTGATTTTCGTCCAATAGCAGGGTACCGAAGGCAAGATAGGTTTCGACATCTTTGGTGACTGAAGTAGTCTGCCAGTCGATTGCAGTTTGATACGCTTTAGCAGCATCCAGGTCGTCGCCCAGTCCCGCATACGACAGTCCCAGGTTCTCCTCTGCTTTGATGTTTGTTGCATCGATCGCCAGGCATTTCTTGAATGCGTCGATCGCTTCAGTGAACCGATTCTCGTTGTACTTTGTGCGCCCCAGCTGGTACCAACCATCGGAATCCGTCGGATTTAATTGGAGGGATCGCGTCAGCCACTTATCCGCATCGATGGAATCACCGAGCAAAATGTAATCGATGGCGACAATCTTCAAATCAAACGCGCTGGGCGTACGGTAACGGGCCCCCGCTGTGAATTCGGCCAAAGATTCTTTTGCATTTTTTTCACTCAGCTCAACGAGAGATTTTTTGGGGGCTGCATAGATCGCATTTGGGTTGGGGTCGATTTGTTTCGCCTGTGCTTGAATCTCTCGGTACAGGATATAACCAAGCAGAAAATGGGCAGCAGCCGAATCCGGGGCCATCTTCAAGGCCTGGCGCACGATGATTTCGGCGTCGTTGACTTGTCCCTTTTCCATCAGCGATTCTGCTTTTGCGAGCTTCAAGTCTGGCGATTTGGACAAGCCCGTCGGGCGCGATACAGTTTCACCATTGTTCGAAGCTGGCGGCGGAATTGATGGCAACGAAGACGGCGATTGAGCTGTCGCGCGTCCGGCAGCTAAAAGGAAAGTAGCAGCAACCAAAAGGAAGCGAGGGAAAGAACCCCTGCGGGCGAAAGAAGCCGCGTTCGCGGAATGGCCCATGCATCGCTGTTTGCCTAAGAGAAACACGTCAGTGCGGGGACATTATATGGCTCTGCAACGCTTTTTTCCATCGCAGTCAACGTTTGTACGCTGCGCGATCAGTGCCCCTTCCCTTCGGTCAGAGTAACAATACAGTCCACTTTTGGCGGCGGCAATTGCTCGATCAACCCGCTGGGCCAATGGATCTCGAGGTTGTCAATCTTATTCGATGATCCGAGTCCAAAGTGGGCCCTAGGGTCCGAACTGGAGCAATAGCTTCCTCCGCTAAGGATGTCCACACGCTGACGAACTCCACCTGCGGTGACGAAAACCTTCGCGCCCATCCCGTCGCGCGGGCTCTTCGGCCCCCCCACTAACTTCAGAGTGATCCAGTGGTTGGCGTTTTTCAGCACATTCCGAAGTAAAGTTGGCTCGCGATCGATGTTGTTGATCACGACATCGATTTTGCCGGTGTTGAAGAGGTCGCCGAAGGCGGCACCACGCGCGGGAATAACAACCGCGAGTCCCGAACCTGTCGCTGGAGGGACCTCCTGGAAGTGTTGCCCATCCAAGTTGCGAAAGAGCAGCGGCCTCTGCGCCCATGTAGTTCCCCAATTAGCTCCGTCGGCCTGAACGTATACGTGGCCGTTTACAGAAAAGATGTCCAACAAGCCATCGTTGTCGAAATCTAGAAACCCGGTGCCCCAACCCAGAAAGGGAATGGTCGGCTGCAGGAGGCCAGCTTGTGCCGTAACGTCGCTGAATTCCCCACTGCCTTCGTTTCGGTACAGAGGTTTGTAATCGCTGGAGAATGTGGTGAGGTGAAAATCGACCCTGCCATCGCGATTGTAGTCGCCGATGCCAATTCCCATGCAGGCTTGGGCGCGACCATCGGCGTTCAAGGCCAGGCCGGACATGTAGCTGTCGTCCTTAAATGTGCCATCATGATTGTTCCGATAAAGGAAATTTGGGACAGAATCATTTGCTACCAGCAAATCGAGCCACCCATCGTCGTCCACATCCACGAAAACGGAAGACCACCCATAGGCACCGCTCGAATCGGAAACACCCGCCTTCGCACTCACGTCTGTAAACGTGCCATCGCCGTTGTTATGAAACAGATGGTCCTTTTCACCAACTAAGCCGAGCGGGCCGCAAAAAACATTCACACCTCGAAATTCGCAAGAACTGGGTGGCACTCCATTTTTTCCCGCAAGCGCTGGATGATCGGGATCAAACTGGACGTAACCCGGCACAAACAAATCCAGACGACCATCGCGGTCGTAATCGCCCCAGGTAGCGCCCGTGGACCAGCCTCCTACCGCTACTCCCGCCTGTTCAGCGATGTCGCTGAATGTACCATCGTGATTGTTGCGATACAGGCGATTCTTGCCAAAGTTCGAGACGTAGATATCAGGCCAGCCATCGTTATCGAAGTCTGCGACGGCTACTCCGAAGCCCCAGCGCTCGTTGGCGACCCCGGCTTTTTCGGTCACGTCAGTGAAGGTACCGTCACGATTGTTGTGGAACAACATTGCCCTGGGCGCGGGCTCAGTTCCCTTCAGTGCGGCAAATGTGGATGCGTTCAGCATATAGACATCCAACCAGCCGTCGTTATCGTAGTCGATCAGGCCGACGCCAGAGCCGTCAACTTCGATGATCGTGCCCTTCTGCAACGTCCCGCAGCGATGTTTGAAAGCGGTGAGCCCGGATTGTCGGGTGTAATCCTCGTAGACTGCCTCCGCCCCGTCCACAAACCCACCTGCGGTGATTGGGCGATGATGCTCGTCATACACAGCCGCGTACTCTCCGCCAGTTATGACCCCGGACGGTTTGGCCGGCTTCGGTTGCGGGTGCTGAAGGTTCAGTGAAAAATTTCTGCCAAGAATTGGTGCAGCCACGACGGACAGCAGCGAAAACATCATCGAGCGGCGATCTAGTCCCGCGGGACTCCGTTGCCCTGCGCGCTCGGCTGCCGCACCGCAGCAGCGCGCGAAAAGCCATTGCACCATGTCCGCGGACGCTTTTTGTATCTCTTTCATTGGCGCATCATATTCTTATTCGAATCTGGCGATTGATTCGTCGCAGGTTCATCGATCAGCATCATGCGGTCACCATGGACGTTCTTCAGTGTTTGAATAATGCCACTTGGCCAGCGGATCTCGACGAGTTCGACTACTTCATCTGCGCCAAGGCCGAAGTGCAGGCGCTTGTCGCTTGAGGAAAGATAACTGCCCGCGGTCGTAACGATGGCAAGCTGAGACCCGTGCTGCGTCTTGACCTTCACCTCTGCACCGATCGCGTCGCGATTGCTCTTGTGCCCCACGAGTTTCAGGCCGAGCCAATGATTCGCTGTCTGAGTCTCATTGTGCAGAACGTGAGCCAGGCCATCGTTCGTAGTAACCACCGCGTCCAGCCGGCCGTCATTATCGATGTCTCCGATGGCCAGCCCACGCGCGACCCAGGGAACCTGAAAGACGCTGCCTGACTGTGAGGAAACATCTACGAACTCCCTGCCCATGTTTCGGAGGAGAAGCATCGGCTCGCGATAGCGCAGACTGGGCGTGGTCAATTCCACGTTGTCCAAGTCGTGCCCCTGCGCGACCATAAGATCTTTCCACCCGTCGTTATCGTAGTCCATGAAGCGAACGCCCCAACCAGAGAGGCGTTGCGTAATGGTGCCGAGTCCGGACGAAAAACTCTCATAGGTAAAGCTGCCGTCGCCATTGTTCTTATACAATGCGTATCTTTGATTTCCCAAGTCGGTGACGATCAAGTCGGGAAGGCCGTCATTATCATAGTCCGCGAAATCCACACCCATACCCGCGTACGTATTGCCGTCTCCATCGACGGCAACACCCGCAGGCAAAGCGACCTCTTCAAACGTACCATTTCCCTTATTGTGATAGAGGTACTCAACCATGGAATCATTGGCGACAAAAACATCAATATGCCCGTCGCGATCGTAATCCGCGATGCCGACCCCTAATCCGCGCCCGGGTTTCGATATGCCGATCTTCTGCGAAACTTCCACAAAGTGCCCGTTCCCTTCGTTGTGATAAACCAGTGGCGCAATGGGCTTGAAAATGTCAGGCGTGCAGTAGGAACGATAACCTTCCTGATGTGTACCACACCAGACATCGCTGAAATCCCAGTCCAGGTAGCGGAGAACGACTAAGTCCAGCTGACCGTCATTGTCGAGATCAACCCAAGCAGCGCTTGTGGACCATCCCTCGCCAGCTACACCCGCCTTTTCGGTGACATCTGTGAATGTGCCGTCGCCGTTGTTATGGTAAAGCCGATTGCCGCCGTAGGCGGTCACGTACAGATCTTCGAATCCATCGTTATCGTAATCTCCGACGGCAACGCCCATTCCGTATCCGACGCCTTGAAGCCCCGCTTTTTCGGTAACGTCTTCGAATGTGCCGTCAGGTTTTTGGTGGTACAAACGATTCCAGTATTGACGGCCGCTCTTTTGTGGGATAGCTGTTCTGGAGGTGGGATCGGTCAACTGTGCCCCGTTCACGAAAAAAATATCAAGGCGTCCGTCATTATCAAAATCGAAAAGCGCAACCCCCGTTCCCATAGTTTCGATGAGGTATTTCTTCGTTGTATGAGAAGAGAGATAGTGAAAATCGATGCCCACTTCAGAAGTTATATCCCTGAATTTTCCAGGTACCAGCTTTGTGGACGGTGGCGGTTGGTAGATCGAGCCTTCGGATCGAACCTGTAACGGCCGGCCGGCAGCGACTGCAAAGGGGGTCGCTGCTAGCGAAGCGAACATCAGGAGTACGGAGCGGCGGTCGAGCAACCGGAATTGGGCATCGGGTTCGGTACGCCCTCTACGTAACGAAGCGTTAGTGAAGTGGCGGAGGAACTGAGGGTGCCATAAGGAGCGCATGCAGAAGTATCAAATAATATAGCATCGCTTCTCCTGATAACATCTCTTCTCTGACGGCAAGCGGGGCCCGGGGCGACGGGGCGGCTCTATATCTCAATTGCGAAACTACCCGCGTTTCCGGTGCGAGAAGAGATGGGGATACAATGTGGCGGCCGAGTGGCGATTTCCACCGCGTCGAAATCGGACGAAAGGCGTGCCAACCTTCTCGCGAGTCTGCTCACTGGAGATATTCATGAAACGTAATTCGGTACGCCACTATTCTGCAATTCTCTGCGTTTTCCTCTCAATACGAGCTATAACTCAAACGGTGAGCAAGGTTACTGGCGGCAACCGCGATGTGCAAGGCAACATCGAGACGCACAAGATCAAGGTGGTGGATGACAAATTGAAGGCGGCGGGAGAGATGATGCGCGCGCAGCCTCCCAACTACGATCAGGCGATTGCGATCTTGACCGAGGCAACGCAAATGGCTCCGGATCAGGACGCGGTCTGGTATCGGTTGGGAGTGGCCTATCTCGGAGCCGCGAACACACAAGGAGATGCCGCGGAAAGTATGAAACGTTGCACCGAGGCATATAACGATCTCGAAAGAGCCATTGCTCTTTTCAAACAGCGAAAAGACCAGGAGCTACAGGAAAATATTTCGAAGCCTGCTTGCAATATACAAGGCGTATGTACGCATGTTGAGCCTGCGAAAACAGGAGCGACTTCGGATAACTACAAGCTCGCCGTTTACCACAGCAACCTGGGCGATGCAGCGGCGAAACTCGGGAAGAACGATGAAGCGTTAAAGGATTTTGAGAAGGCGGCACAGCTCGATCCCGCGGATGCCGCGACTTACTATTTCGATGAGGGGGTCATTTTGCGAAACACGGCCAAAACTGTGGATGAGAGAAGAGCGGCATTGAACGCCTTTAACAAAACCATAGCTGCTGATCCGAACAAGGCTGCCGCTTACTACCTCAAGGGCGAGGTGCTGTTTGGCTTCGCTGGCACCGACAGCGAAGGAAAAATCATCCCGCCACCTGGCACCGTGGAAGCGCTACGGACATATCTGAAGCTCCAGCCGAATGGCCCCTACTCCCCGCAGGCTAGGGATTTTTTGGTAGTGCTGAACAGAAATGTCGAAAGCAGCTATGGCACGAACAAAGGTACGAGTCAGAAACCATAGAATGTTCCGCTGCGTTCAAGACTGCCACCAGAGTTACCCGATTTGAGAAAAGAACTCAATTCGAGAGCTTAGAAAAGATGCTCTCTGGGTCGTTGATGGCTTCTTTCAAGGGCACTTGGATGACTTTTATGCCGTTGAATCGTTCACGCTCCTCGACTTGAACATCAACAGCGAAGATGGCGATCTCTGCCTGGCGAATGTCGTTTTCCGTGAGCTTGTTCTCGATCCCGATCGCGCCCTGTGTTTCCACTTTGATCTCGTGTCCCTGACTCTTGGCTATCTTCTCAAGACGTGCCGCGGCCATATATGTATGAGCGATTCCAGTTGGGCAGGCGGTAACAGCGACAATTTTCATAGATCCGTCCCATCTCTTGTACGATGACAATTCTTGTACGTACCCGATGCTGGGCAAGTATTGGGAATCCCAAACCTATTTCGCAAGAAACGTGATCATCGCCGCAGCTGCGAAACAACGTGCTCGTAGTATGTGGGATTCTGCTTCGCCTAAAAATAGGAGAGATGAAACGTTTCTTGCACTCCGGTAACGTTTCTTCAGCGATTGCGCGAATCTGCCTGGTTACGGCCGCCTCATGAAAACGTGCCCAACCCAGTACCGCAGTGCAAGAACGTTCTTCTCGGGTGTTTCGCAGTTCTCCGGCAGGACACTTTATTTCTGCGTGCGTTTGTCCCAGGTGCTCGAACGAGAGAAGGTTACGTTAGTACAAGTAATGTTAAACAACTACTATTTCAATTTACGATCAGTGGGGCCATACTTCCCGACAAATTGATCGAGGGTGGGGTCTCACACATTTGATCCATTTGATCGCTCAATTCGGAGCTAGACCAGAATCCTTTTGTTACGGCGCCAGGTAGCCTGATCGATGTCTGTTTTCGGAGGGCGAAAGCTTGCGCCGCTTTGTGGGGAATTGCCAGGAGAGGACTATGGAATTCGCGTCGACTGTTGGCAGCGGTACTGGCCGCCCATTCGGAGCGGTGGCTTACATCCCTAAAGTTCAAGTTTTCAAGGAGCTGGAGATGAAGTCAAAGCGTGTCTGTCAAGATCGTTTACAACGAACTAAGCTCGCGGGATCACAAATGAACAATTTGACAGGTCTTGTCCACGCTCTCACCGGCAAGGCGCGGGGGGTGTGGGTGTCGGGCTTTATCGTGGCGCTCTTTTTGTTGCTATTAATGCCGCTCCATTTGTATGGCCAGGCGGTCAGCAGAATTAACGGCGAGGTGACAGACCAAGGGGGGGCGGTTGTTCCGGAAGCGAAAGTGACAGTCACGAACGTGGACACCAACGTGTCCCGGGCGACCACCACCACCTCCGCAGGAACCTACCTGATTATTGATGTTATACCCGGCACGTACGTCGTCAAGGTGGAGAAGAGCGGGTTTAGGATGTCCGTTACCAACAACGTCGTCGTTGTGGGAGGTGCCACATCGACTGCCAACGCCATCTTGCAGCCGGGCACCGTATCGGAAACAGTTGAGGTAAACGCTCCTTCTGTTGAATTGCAGACGGAGCAACCGGAGATTGGCACAACGCTGCCGGAGGTGCTCGCGCAGGACCTGCCGCAGTTGGTTTCGGGGAGTGTTCGCCAGATCGACAATTTCATCTTCCTGGTACCTGGTGTTACCGGCAACGGATTTAGCCATCGGATCAATGGGGGTGTAGACCAGCAGACGGAGGTCATGTTCAATGGCATTCCCGAAGCCTTTTCGGAAACCGCAGGCTTCACATTTTGGAATCAGCCGCCGTACGACTCGATCAAGGACGCAGATGTGCTGACGGGCACGTTTTCTGCGCAGTATGGTCTAGGCCAAGGCGTAGAGCAGTATCACTCGAAATCCGGAACCAACGCGTTTCACGGGAATGCCTTTTTCCTTTATAGGGATGACAACTATTTTGGTGCGCCGGGCGCTTATTTTGATACAAATGCAAACAACGCTGGAAAGATTGACAAGCCCAACCAGGATATCGAAACCAACTGGGGCTTTTCTCTCGGCGGGCCGGTATACATTCCAAAGGTCTACAACGGGCGAAACAAGACCTTCTGGTATTTCGCCTATGACAGGTACAGAAAGTCCATCGCGGAAAGCCCGATCACGCTGCCAACGCCAGCGGAACTTTCAGGTGATTTCAGCGGCTTAACCAACTTTCAAACCGGCGCCTTTATACCTATTTTCGTTCCGATAGCCTGGGCCTCGACTCCATCGCTCATACCTGCCGGTTGCTCCGTGCCAGCCTCCGGCCCGGGAAGCCCAGGAACCCAGTGGCCCGGGAACAAAATTCCCACGAGCTGTTTCAGTCAGGTATCGGCAGGAATACTCAAACAGTATCCTCTTCCTGCACCGACCAACAGTAATGTAATCAACAATTTCCTGCCCTCGGTCGTCCCGCTGAACCTACAGACAAGTTACAGCATCAATATCGACCATAACTTAACCAGCAAGCAGGCCATTCATGGCCTTTATTGGCGGCAGAGATTCCCGCAACCGAGCGGAACCGATTGGGTCAATAGCCCTTTGAACGGCCAACAAATTACCACGATATTAGGACGAGGGCTTAACCTTACTTACTCGAACGCCATCAATTCCAGATTGGTGGTAACCGGCGGGTTTATGTACGTTTACCAGGGCAATGACTTCTTGCCCACAAATCTGCTCAAGGGACAGTTCCCTGGCGTCTTGCCGTTGGGTATCTCGGGGCAGCCAAATGTGTTTCCGAGTGTTGGTTTTAGCGGCGGCGGGTGGGAGCCGCAACCCTTCGGACCCGGAAACGGCCTCTCGTCTACCATTAACCACAAGAAGGGGTTCTCGTACTTGGGTAACGTGCTCTACATAAAGGGACGTCACACCATGAACGCCGGTGTGGACATTCGAACGACACACCAGGATGACTTCGAATGCGGCGGATCTCCGGGCCAGCCGGGTTGCTCGGGTGTCATCAACTTCACGTCCGACATAACGGCATCGACAGACCCCAAAATCGACCCCACGCCGGGCAGCCTGACCGGAAATGGCTTTGCGAGCTTCTTGCTTGGCGATGCCACTACGGGCGGAAGAGGCGGTGCGGGCAATACCAACCTGAGCAACACCTACGTTGCTCCGTATTTCCAGGATGACATTCAACTGAGACCCAGCCTTAAGGTGAACTGGGGGATTCGCTGGGACCTAGCATTTCCTTTCAAGAATGATTTTCACACTAATCAGCTCACATACTTCGATCCCAATGCGCCTAACCCAACTGAGATCAACCCATTGAACGGCCAGCCGCTTCTCGGTGCCATGGCGGAACTAGGAACGTGCCAAGGGTGTGCCGGCTGGAGTCAGCAAACCATGAACTGGCACCATTTCAGTCCCCGCGCAGGGTTTACCTATCAGTTAAACCCCAAGACTGTGGTGCTCGGTGGCGCCTCGTGGTACTGGCTGGATACTGGTTCCTTTGAATACGGCGTTAACAAGGTCGCAGTAAACTACGGGAATAACCTGAATGGCGTTGTCTCGATTGGCTCGCCAAAGCTCACAATTCCCGGCTTGGGTCAATGGGACACAAATCCGCTGCCAGGGCTGCCGGCGGTTGGGTTTAGTCCAACAATTTTCAATGGGACGTCGATTCTCGGCTATGCCCAGGTTCATGAGCTCCCGCGGACGGTCAACCAAGCCTACGATGAACAATTTGTCATTGGTGTTCAGCGTGAACTGCCTTGGAACACGTTCCTTTCGGTTCACTATGTACACACCCATGATCTGCACTTGCCGGCTACCCTCCAGTCTGCGAAGCAATCGCTTCCTTACAGCTTCATAAAATCCGTCTGCCCGCAAGGCCCCAGCGTGACCTCTACGACCGACTGCGTCCTTGGACAGCCATGGAACTCACCGGCTGCCCAGGCATTTATGAAATCCCAGGGAACGTTCGGTCTGGTCGCGGGTGGCTGCGGGAGTGCGGCGGGCCCGTTATATGCCCCCTATACTAATTTCTGCCTGGAACAGTCCCCTGGTGCTGGAGGAGGTGACAACATTTCACTTTTCCAAGCTGAGCTTCCTTATCCGCATATGCCTTTTGTCACAAACAACTTTGACACCACGGGCGCGGATAAATATAACGCGCTGCAGGTCAGCCTGCAGAAGCGCACCGGGGCCGGTTTAACCTACCTTGTGTCTTACACTCTGTCGAAGTATTTAACAAATACAGACAGCGG
>Ga0070735_10003804_pt1 | contig 13025 bp, 10 predicted proteins | sample Coa_R1_FD_66443 | JGI IMG/M metagenome (GOLD analysis project Ga0070735, IMG submission 66443) | Surface soil microbial communities from Centralia Pennsylvania, which are recovering from an underground coalmine fire - Coalmine... | ecosystem: Environmental > Terrestrial > Soil > Unclassified ...
CAGCGAGAAAGAATCGCTCGCCAAGTTGATGACGACCGAGATGGGCAAGACCTATCAATCGGCAATCGATGAGGCGGCCAAATGCGCATGGGCTTGTCGTTACTACGCTGAAAATGCGGAACGTTTTCTTGCCGATGAAATCGTGGAGACGACGGCGAGCAAGAGCTATGTACGTTACCAGCCAATCGGCGCGATTTTGGCGGTCATGCCGTGGAACTATCCCTTCTGGCAGGCGGTACGATTTATTGCGCCGGCGTTGATGGCCGGCAATGTTGGTCTTCTAAAGCATGCATCGAATGTTCCGCAATGTGCACTGAAGTTGGAAGAAATATTTACCCGCGCAGGTTTCGAGAACGGTGTTTTCCAGACGCTCTTGATCGGGCCCGATAAGGTTGATGGATTGTTGAGCGACCACCGTATTGCAGCGGCCACCTTGACGGGCAGCGAGGGCGCAGGAATTCACGTGGGTACGTCCGCCGCGAAAAATATCAAGAAAATGGTGCTCGAACTCGGGGGCAGCGACCCCTTCATCGTCATGTCCAGCGCCAATCTGGAGGAAGCGGTGGCGATTGGAGTGAAGGCGCGCGTTTCGAACAACGGACAGTCCTGCATTGCGGCCAAGCGCTTCATAGTGGCAGAGCCCGTTGCGGATGAATTCGAGAAGAAATTCGTGGACAAGATGAAGTCGCTGCGCGTCGGTGATCCGTTTGATCCGGTAACTGAGCTTGGTCCGCTTGCGACGGCTAGCGCGGTGAACGACTTGCAGCGCGACGTCCAGGCTTCCATTGATGCCGGGGCGAAGCTTCTGACGGGCGGTAAGCCGCTGGATCGCGCGGGCAATTTCTATCCGCCGACCGTGTTGACGAATATACCCAAACACGCCCCGGCTTACGGTGAGGAATTGTTCGGGCCAGTCGCATGTGTGTTTCGCGTTAAAGATGCTGATGAGGCGATTCGTCTCGCCAATGATACCCGTTTTGGCTTGGGCGCAAGCGTATGGACGAATGACGACGCGGAACGCGAGCGCTTCATCAACGAATTGGAAGCGGGGATGGTGTTCGTGAACCGCATGGTGGCGTCTGATCCGCGGATTCCTTTTGGAGGGGTCAAGCAATCGGGTCATGGTCGCGAACTAGGCCCGTTCGGCATTCGTGAATTCTGCAACATCAAGACGGTGAGCATTCAGTAGCGCGGTTCAAAGATGGACAGCAAAATACATCGCCGGAAAGCCACAAACTCTGCATGGTATAGTAGCCGCGCCATGCCAAAGTCAACCTCGTTTTCCGGTTACACGGCGATTCAAACCTCCCGTCTTTATGAGCAGATTGTGCAGCAGATCGAAGATTCGATTATGCAGGGCACACTCAAACCCGGTGACCAGTTGCCGGCTGAGCGTGAACTGGCCCAGCAATTTGGAGTGAGCCGGACGGCAGTTCGCGAAGCCGTGAAAGCCCTGCGCGAGAAGGGGCTGGTCGAGGCCTTCTCGGGACGAGGCACTTTTATTACTGATGGCACCGCACAATCGATTCGTCAATCGCTGGATCGGATGATCAAAATCGGCCAGCCAGAAGGTTCCCTGCAACTTGCCGAAGTCCGCGCGATTCTTGAGCCGGAGATCGCCGGTCTGGCCGCGACGCGCATCGAAGACGCGCAGATAGCCACACTCCGTGAAGCTTACGCCGTTATGGATAGCAAGCAGGACGACCCGGAAGCTTTCATCGAAGCAGATCTCGATTTCCATCTTTTGCTGGCGGAAGCCGCAGCAAACCCAATTATTCTGTCGTTGATTGATTCTATCGTTGGCGTCCTGCGCGAACAGCGCATGCGAATCTTTAATGTCGAAGGCGGTCCGCAGCGCGGGCAACACCATCACAAGAAGATCCTCGATGCTATCGAGAAGCGTGACCCGGCGAAAGCCCGCGAAGCGATGCGAGCTCATCTGGAGCAAGTGCGACAGGATTCTCAGGTAGCGTCAAAGATGCAAGTACGGCACAAAAATTGAAGTAAACATATTTTCCCGCGAAAGATTAGAGAAGAATGGCTAAGCTCGGTTTTATCGGTCTAGGGGTAATGGGAAGCCAGATGGTGAGCCGCCTGCTCGATAAGGGGCATTCGGTTACTGGTTACAACCGCACGAAATCGAAAGCACAATGGCTGATTGATAAGGGCATGAAGTGGGCGGATTCACCCCGCGCGGTTGCCGCAGCCGCGGATGTAACCTTTGCCATGGTGACGAACTCCACCGCGCTTGGCGCGATTGCCGAGGGGCCTGACGGCTTATTGGCAGCCATGGGGCCCGGCAAGATTTTTATTGATATCAGCACCGTGAGCCCCACCTTCAGCCGCACCGTCGCGGCGAAAGTCCGAGAAAAAGGCGCTGACATGGTTGATGCGCCCGTTTCAGGAAGTGTAATCACTCTGCAGGAAGGCAAGCTCTCGGTTATGGTGGGCGGACGAACGGATACATTTGAGAAAGTAAAGCCACTCCTCCTCGATATTGGTCCGAAAGTCACACATGTTGGAGATAATGGCCTCGCGCTTTCCATGAAGATCGCGGTGAATTTGAGTCTTGCGGTGCAAATGATGGCATTTTCCGAAGGTGTGTTGCTTGCAGAAAAGAGCGGCATCAAGCGCGAAACTGCGGTGGATGTTCTTACGCACAGCGCGGTCGCCTCACCGATGATTCAATACCGCGGCCCGTTCGTTCTCCAGCAACCAGAGGAAGCCTGGTTCGATTGCAACATGATGCAGAAAGACATGCTGCTGGCGATGGAATTGGGAAGGCAATTGAATGTGCCGTTGCCGACCACAGCCGTGTCGAACGAGTTTCTTACGGCCGCACGCGGCATGGGCTGGGAGAAGCAGGATTTTGCAGTTGTCTTCGATGTTCTGGCTCGCATGTCCGGAATTCAAAAATGACAACCGCCATTGGCAAGGAAAAATTGCTCCGCATGTACCGGCAGATGATGAGCATTCGCCTCTTTGAAGAGCAGGTGAATGAGCTTTACACGCGCGCCCTGATGCCGGGATTGGCCCATTTGTATAGCGGTGAAGAGGCCATTGCAGTAGGAATTTGCGAGGCGCTAAGAGGCGACGATTACATCACGAGTACGCATCGCGGTCACGGGCATTGCCTGGCAAAGGGTGCAACCCCAAATTTGATGTTCGCTGAATTGCTCGGCAAGCGTGCTGGGTATTGCAAGGGCAAAGGCGGCTCGATGCACATCGCCGATCCCGCAACCGGCAACTTGGGAGCGAATGCCATAGTGGCCGGAAGTGTGGGCATCGCAACCGGGGCAGCTTTTTCCTCCAAACACCTCGGCAACGAGCGGGTGGCCGTTTGTTTCTTCGGCGAAGGCGCGTTGGGACAGGGGATTGTTTATGAGGAAATGAACCTGGCGCAGCTTTGGAAGCTGCCTGTCATTTATGTTTGCGAGAACAACCTCTACACCGAATACACGCATTTTTCTGAAACGACGGCGGGCGATATTTTGCAACGTGCTACAGCATTCGGTTTGCAGGCGGAGAGAGTGGATGGACAGGATGTGCGCGCGGTTTACAGCGTGGCCAGTCAATTCATCGAACGTGCCCGTAAAGGCGATGGCCCGGCATTTCTTCTTTGCGATACCTATCGTTACACCGGCCATCACGTAGGCGACATCAATCGCGATTACTATCGCGCGAAGAGTGAAGAGCAGCACTGGAAGAACGAACGCGATCCCATCAAGATACTCACCGACTATTTAATATCCGAAAACATTACAGACAATGCGGGTTTGGACCGTATCCAGTCTGATGTTGCGGCTGAAATGAAAGCTGCAGTTGAGTTTGCTGTGGCCGCGCCCTACCCCGGCGCGGAAGAAGTGGATCAGGATGTCTATGCCTGAAGCGATTGCAACTCGAGAACTAACCTTTGCGCAAGCTGTGCGAGAAGCGCTGGCTGAAGAAATGCGCCGCGATTCGACAGTTTGCATTTTTGGCGAAGACGTCGCCGAAGCTGGTACCCCGTTCAAAGTTCTCTCCGGTTTGGTGGAAGAGTTCGGCACGAATCGTGTGATTGACACGCCTATCTCCGAGGCAGGATTCACTGGCGTTGCCGTGGGAGCCGCCATGACCGGTATGCGCCCCATCGCCGACATTATGTTCGGCGATTTCCTCACCCTAGTCATGGATCAAATGGTGAACCAGGCAGCCAAGGTTCACTACATGTCGGGCGGGAAATGGAAAGTGCCGATGGTGATGCGAACTACGTTGGGTGCAACGCGGCGTTCCGCGGCACAGCATTCGCAATCACTGCATGCGTGGTTCAGTCACGTCCCTGGTTTGAAAGTTGTTCTTCCTTCCACCCCGTATGATGCCAAGGGACTTTTGAAGACGGCGATTCGCGATGACAACCCCGTCATCTTCTTCGAAGACAAGATGATGCATCACAAACTCAAGGGACCGGTGCCGGCTGGGGAATACACGATTCCCTTTGGAGTGGCCGACATTAAGCGCGAAGGTGAGGACATCACGCTGGTTGCTACCAGTAGCATGGTGCAGGTGGCGTTGGGCGCCGCGGAATTACTCGAGGAAGCAGGCATCAGTGCCGAAGTTGTCGATCCACGCACGACCTGGCCGCTCGACGAAAAAACACTGATTGATTCCGTAAAAAAGACTTCACGAGCGATTGTGATTGACGAAGGCTATGGTCGTTATGGCGTTACATCTGAGATTGCAGCGGTGATTGCGCAAGGCGCATTCTATGATCTCGACAAACCGGTGATGCGGATGGGGGCCATGCATGTACCGATTCCATTTTCACCGCCGTTGGAAGACCTGACAGTTCCCACGGAGAAATCGGTGGCCGAAGCAGCAACGAGTTTATGCCGCTGACGAAGGTTCATCTTTCACGAGGTTCATCATGGCAATAAAAACGTACGGCTCGATGGCAGTCGATTGGGAGCAGCGGGTCGATTTTGACCGGTTACGCCGGGAACGCTTGGCGCGCGCAAAGTCGCTGCTGGAAAAGTCGGAGATGGGTTCATTGCTTTGTTTTGACATGAACAATGTCCGCTATCTCACGGCCACCCACATCGGCACTTGGGCGCAGGACAAAGCCAACCGCTTTACATTGCTTCCGCAAAATGATGAACCAATCCTTTGGGATTTCGGTTCCGCAGCGAAACATCACCAATTAAATTGCCCCTGGCTCGGAGATCGCTCTCGCCCGGGCATTTCCATGCTTCGCGGTGCGATGTCGCCGGAGATGGGGCGCGCCGAAGATGTTGCAAAAAAGATTCGCATCGAACTCGAGATGCGCGGCCTGCACAAAGAGCCGGTCGGTATTGACATCGTTGAGCTGCCAGTTTTATTTGCGCTGCAAAAAGAAGGTATCAAAGTCATTGATGGACAGCAGTTAATGTCCGAAGCGCGGCTCATTAAAACCCAGGATGAAATCTCTCTACTCACTCACTCCGCGATGATGGTGGACGCCGCTTACGACGAACTTTATCGCGCCATGAAGCCGGGCATGCGTGAAAATGAAGCTGTCGGATTGGTCAGTAAAGTCCTTTACGATCTAGGCTCGGAATATGTAGAAGCGGTGAATGCAATTTCCGGGGAACGCTGCAATCCCCATCCCCATGTTTTTTCTGATCGCGTCTTACGCCCTGGCGATCCCGTCTATTACGACATTCTTCATTCCTACATGGGCTACCGCACTTGTTATTACCGTTGCTTCACCATCGGTTACGGTTCGCACGACATGGTGGATGCCTACAAGCGTTGCCGCGATTATCTCGATGCCGCCATCGAATTGGTTCGGCCGGGACGCACCACCGCAGAAATTGCAGCCGTCTGGCCAAAGGCCACCGATTTTGGTTTTCCGAATGAAGAAGCGGCTTTCGCGCTGCAATACGGTCACGGCATTGGCCTCGCCATCTGGGAGAAGCCAGTCATTAGCCGTCTGGTGTCGTTTGAACACGAGACTGAAATCAAACCGGGCATGGTATTTGCCCTGGAAACGTTCTGGCCCTCAACCGACGGATGGAGCGCAGCCCGTATCGAAGAAGAAATCGTTGTTACACCCACCGGACATGAAGTCATCACGCGGTTTCCAGCGGACAAACTCATGGTTGCCGGTGCCCACTACTTCACTGTCGATGGGCCATTGCCTACGACTCGCGACAACGAATCTTCGCCTAGCCAACACGTGCGCGAGATGATTGCCGAAAGCGCACAAACGGAACGGGTAGGAAGCCGGTAACCATGCCCATCAGCGTCGTGATGCCTGCGCTTGAAATGGGCCAGGAGACAGGCAAGCTTGTCAGTTGGCGGAAAAAAGAAGGCGAAAAAGTTGCCAAGGGTGACATTCTATTCGAAGTTGAGACTGACAAAGCGGTGCTAGAAGTCGAAGCTCTCGGCCAAGGTGCTCTCGCCGGAGTTACGGCCAAAGAAGGCGATGTCATTGTTGTAGGCAAGACGATTGCATGGCTAATCGGGCCGGGCGAGACGCCACCTAAAGAAAATTCGACAGTGAATCCCGCTGTAGAAATAAAAGCTGTAAGGCCGCCTCAAATTATTGCTCCCGCTTCTGAGAATGTGCCTGGGAACGCTCGGATTTCGCCGAAGGCCCGCCGTCTCGCGAAAGAACATGGAATTGATCTTGCAAACGTACGCGGAACCGGAGCGGAAGGCGAAATCCTGACTTCAGACATACAGGCGTTGATCGGCAAAGTCGCACCAACTGCAACCCAGCCCACCCCCTCCACACAGCAGAACGCAGTTTCAAGAATTATGGCCGAGCGTACTACGCAAGCATGGACGACTGTTCCACACTTTTTCCTTGTACGCGAAGTTGATGCCAGCGCATTAGTAAAAGCTCGCGAGAGTCTCCGCGTAAGTGTAGAAGAAAAGAATGGTGTCAAGCTTACCCACACGGATTTGCTCGTTGCTCTGGTTTCGCGCGCTTTGCGCAAACATCCCCGCATGAACGCCAGTTGGGCAGGAGATGGCGTGCGCGAGAACACCGACGTTAATGTTGCTCTCGCGATTGCGGTCGAGGGCGGAGTGGTTGCTGCCATAATTCCAAACTCTGACCAGAAAGACCTCGCGGCCATCGCGGCGCATCGCGCCGAAATTGCAGATCGCGCTCGCGCAGGAAAGCTACGCCCAGCAGATATTTCCGGCGGGACATTTACGATCAGCAATTTGGGCATGTACCGAGTGGATGCCTTTATCGCCATCATCACGCCCCCACAAGCTGCCATCCTTGCGGTGGGTGCCATTGCGGATCGTGTGATAGCAATTAATGGCAAGCCCGAAGTGCGTCCCACAATGACGCTTACGCTTTCCAGCGATCATCGCGTAGTCGATGGCGCGCAAGCGGCGGCATTTCTCCAAGACCTGGCGGCAGCGCTCGCGGCGCCTGAAACGTCTATTTCCTAGCGCCATACGGGATCGCCGCCCGGGCTGCGCTTGAGCTTCTATTCGTCTCTATCCTGTCCCGGGGATGTAAATTAATTGTCACTTTTACGTGTAGAGTGTGGCCAAGCCTTGTGTTTGGTATAGCTTGGTGTTGAGGGCCTACGTTGAGGCCCAGGATCAGAAATATGCTGACTACTGTCAATCAAGTTTCTCCCGAATATACAATGACCGCGATGCAGCGCATTCTCGTCATCGAAGACGACAGCCGCGTACAAAAGACACTCAAGCGGCTATTTGAATCCGAAGGATTTATAGTTGAGATCGCTTCCAACGGCATAGCCGGGCTGGACGCATTTCGCGCCATGCCTCCCGCCGCAGTGGTTCTCGACTTGAGGTTGCCCGGCATGGCTGGTCCAGATGTTTGCCGCCATATCAAGCAGGCCGCCCCGCAATTGCCCATCATCATTCTGAGCGCTAAGACTGACGTGTCAGATAAGGTGCTGCTGCTTGAGATCGGCGCCGATGACTACATGACGAAGCCGTTCAGCCCCCGCGAACTTATGGCTCGAGTCAATTCGGCATTGCGGCGTTCGGGTCCGGCAAAGCCGAGCAAGACCTTCACTTTCAGCGACGTCAATGTGGATTTTGCGAAAATGGAATTGCGCCGCGCCGGTCAGTTAGTGCCGCTTACGGCGCAGGAATTCAAGGTGCTGAAATTCATGACGCAAAATCCAGAACGCGTAATCTCACGCGATGAGCTGTTGAACGAGGTCTGGGGATATCAGAATTACCCCTCGACGCGTACCGTGGATAATCACATCCTGAAGTTGCGGCAGAAGCTCGAGAAGGATCCGTCGAACCCGGCACATTTCCGCACAGTTCACAGCGCCGGCTATAAATTTGTACCCTAAATGCGGCACAATTAAGTCTCCCCTGCGCGTTCGTGCCACGAGATCTTATGGCGATGTCCTCTCTCCGATTGCGAACGAAGTTTCTTCTGACGGTCACGCTGGTGACCGCCGGCCTTACGGCCACGACGTTGCTTTTGGTCAGGCGCAGCGTACAACAGAAGGTGCGGCAGCAGATATTTCGCGATCTCGAAAATTCCGTCTTAACCTTTCAGAACTTTCAGCGTCAACGGCAAGCCGCATTTTCTGAATCGGCGGAGTTGCTTGCCGATTTACCCAACGTTCGCGCCCTCATGACGACCCGCGATGCTTCCACCATACAGGATGCTTCACTCGATCTCTGGCACTTGGCGCGCACGGACTTGTTCGTCCTCGCGGATCCATCCGCAAGAATCATGGCACTGCACGTTAGCAATCCGGGCCTGACCGTCGATACGGCGCGTGATTTTATGGCGCAATCATTGGGTGGCAATGAATCCAGTCACTGGTGGTATGCCAACGGACATCTCTACGAGGTTTTCGTGCAACCGATTTATTTCGGCGATCCCGCCGCACAACGCCGCTTGGGGCATCTTGCGCTCGGCTACGAAGTGAATGCCCGGATTGCTGAAGAAATCAGCAGAGTTTCTGCCAGCCAGGTTGTTTTTACTTTCCAGGGGAAAATTGTTACCAGCACACTTTCGTCTGCGCGCCAAAATGAGTCATTAGCTTCCGACTTTCCCGGCAGGCTTTCGGAACAGCCCGCCGAGATCAGGCTTGACGACGAAAGTTTTCTCGTCAGTTCGGTGGACCTAGCGCCGGAAGCATCGGGTACCGTCCGCCTGACCGTCCTCAAATCGCTTGACCAAGAAACCCAGTTTTTGAGTGGCCTTAATCGCGAACTCTTGGCCCTCGGACTCATCGCCGTTCTGGGCGGGAGTTTTTTCGTCTTTCTTATCTCGAAGACTTTTACCCGCCCGCTGGAAAATCTCGTAGCGGGCGTGCGTGCATTGGAGCAGGGGAACTTCGCGTACCCACTTGCCCCGTACGGGCGTGACGAAGTGGCGGAAGTCGCGGTTGCTTTCGACGGCATGCGCCGCAGTCTGCAAAAGACACAAAGAGAACTTGTGGACGCAGAACGGTTGGCCACCATCGGCCGGATGGCTAGCTCGATTTCGCACGATCTCCGTCACTCTCTGGCGGCTATTGTTGCGAACGCCGAGTTTCTTTGCGAGAGCGATCTTTCCTCCGCCCAGCGAGAGGAACTCTACCAGGAAGTACGTGTGGCAGTGAATCAGATGACCGATCTTATTGAAGCACTGCTTGAATTCTCTCGTACTCGTGAATCATTGCGTCCGGCCTATGGCAGCGTTCAGCAAATCCTCCAGCGGATGATTCAAGTGGTGAAGGCCCATCCTGATTTTCATGATGTGGCCATCGAGTTTTTCTGCGAAGGCAGCAGCGAAGGTTGGTTCGACGCCAAGCGGTTGGAGCGCGTTTTTCAAAATCTGTTGCTAAACGCTTGCGAAGCTGTGCCTCGCCAGGGCGGGAAGATTGAGATCCACTTGCGGCAAACCGCTGAAAGTATTGAGGTAAGAATATCCGACAACGGGCGTGGCATCGCAGATGCCGTGCGCAACACTCTCTTCGAGCCGTTTGTGAGCCATGACAAAGAAAACGGGACCGGACTTGGCTTGACTGTGGTGCAAAAAATCGTGCAGGACCACGGCGGAGAGATCGTGGTTGAGAGCACGTCCAGCGCTGGAACTGTTTTCCGCCTGACACTGCCATTGCACCTGCCTGCGGACAAGGCCCTGTCAGTAAGCGGGTGATAAATTTACGGGTAAAATCTATGGTCGCGCGTTCCATATAGGTGATGCGCGGGATCACTTAACCTTGAAGGAACAAGAATGGAGACTTCCATGTGCCGGACTTGTTTTCATCCGCGAATGTATTTTTATTCCATCTTCTGCTGGGTGTGTATGGGGGCTCTGACAGCCATGGCGCAGGACGTAAAGCCCATCTCGGCGAATGACAGTACGTTGACTGATTCCGTGCACGAGCTTCAGCAGCAAGTGCAGGAATTACGTAAAAACATGGAATCCATGCGGGTCGAGACGGAGAAATACCGCGCCGAGACCGTTGAACTGCGGCATGAGCTTGATTCGGCGCGTGCTCAATCTTCGACGATGCAAGCATCAGGAATAAACGGGGACGACGGCGTAGGCGCGCATCTTGTCGCGACCTCGGCAGGAGGTCAGGACGCGGCCGACGATCGCGATGCCCGCCTCGATGAAGAGTTCCAACTGCTCTCGGGCAAGATCGACGAGCAATACCAGACGAAAGTGGAGAGTTGGTCGAAGTACCGCATTCGCTTCTCAGGAATCGTCCTTTTCAACCTCTTCAGCAATACGGGTACGGTCGATAATATTGACATTCCAAGTCTGGCACCCCCGACTGCCGCAGGCTCATCAGGCGGCAGCTTTGGTGGTACTTTGCGACAATCGCAATTGGGATTTAACGTCACTGGCCCAACGTTTGCTGGGGCGCGAACAAGCGCGGATATCCGGCTCGATTTTGGCGGCGGATTCAGCAACGTTGCGAATGGAGTCAACTATGGCCTGGCTTGGTTACGGACAGGCACAGCCCGGCTCGATTGGACGAACACATCGGTGGTTGTGGGACAGGACGCATTGTTCTTCGCTCCCAACTCGCCGACATCTTTTGCCTCCCAATCGATTCCAGCCCTGGCATACGCAGGCAATCTTTGGAGTTGGACGCCACAAGTTAGAGTTGAGCACCGGTTTGCCCTGCCCAACGACTCGGCGGTGATTACTCAGATTGGCGTTCTCGACAACCTAGATGGGGCGCCACCCGCGAACTTAACCTATCGCGCTCCCCAAGCTGGTGAGCTATCGCGCCAGCCCGCCTATGCGACCCGTGTCGCCTGGACGCGAACCGTTTTTGGCCAACCTTTAACCATAGGAGGCGCAGGCTATTTCGGACGGCAGAATTACAGCTTCAATCGTAACGTTGATGGTTGGGCCGGCATGACCGATTTCAATTTCCCGCTGCAGCGTATGTTCGCGCTCTCGGGTAAGTTCTACCGCGGGAGAGCGGTCGGTGGCATCGGTGGTGCCTTAGGAGGAAGCGTTGTCACCAGTGGAGACCTGAGCGAACCCACAACACTTATTCATGCCATCAATTCGACCGGAGGATGGGTGCAGCTGAAATTTCAACCGCGTTCAACTTTGGAGTTTAATGCGGCTTTTGGCGAAGACAATCCCTTTGCCGCCGATTTGAACTATTTTTCGAACGGCGGTTTATACGAGAGCTATCTTTCACGCAATCAGGGGTCGATCGCAAACGTGATATATCGTCCGCGGTCTGATTTACTATTCTCCGCCGAGTATCATTATTTAAAGACGTTTTCTCTGTACCCTACGAACTGGACGGCGAGCCAGATCAATCTAATTATGGGAGTGTTGTTCTGAGAGGTTGGGGTACAACTCGGACTCTTTTCTGGACGGCGTCTGTTGTGCTGTGGACTTTGTCGGCGCTCGCTCAAGAGGTGACGGTCACGGGTCGCATCGAGCTTAACCAAAAAAACGACAAGGCCGCGCTGCGCGATCAATCGGATTCGGTGGCGTGGCTCACTCCACTTTCTTCCACGGCAAATGATCCGCCCTCGAATCCGGCAGATAAACCCCAGCTTCAGCTTGTGCAAAAAAACAAAAGTTTCGAGCCGCACGTTCTGGTCGTTCCCGTCGGTGCAGCCGTCAGGTTCCCCAATCGCGACCCCTGGTTCCATAACGTGTTTTCGCTATTCGATGGCAAGCGTTTCGATCTGGGCCTTTATGAAGCCGGGGAATCGAGGATTGTGCACTTCGACCGCGTGGGAATCAGTTATATCTTCTGCAACATCCACCCCCAGATGAGCGCGGTCGTGATCGCATTGCAAACGCCTTACTATGCAAAGTCCGACCGCAATGGCCGTTTCACCATCGCCCATGTGCCTCCCGGACAATACAAGCTGCAAGTTTGGAGTGAACACGCCCTACCCGAGGCGATGCAATCCGAATCCCGTACCGTTGTTATCTCAGACTCAAACCACGCGCTTGGCGAAATTCGCATGCAAGCTGGCATGGAAAACCCTCCCCCGCATAAGAACAAATACGGCCGCGATTACGACCGTCAGGCGCCTCCAGATCCAGCCTATCGCTAACGACTTGCCCGAAGAAATCTGGTTTGGTCGTTAACGTCAATAGAAACAGTTATTTGCGTACATTTTGCGAAGCAAATAATGCGGATTTGTTAGCCTCCCCCACAGTCAATTCGTCTTATAATGTTGCGTCTTGTTCTAAGGCGCAATGTGACAGCACGGCAAAACAGTCCCGATAAGGCAAAGATGGAGCGCGAAGCCATCCTGAACCTCTCGCGAGTGTTCGGGTTTGAACAGACCGAGGAGCAGCGCAAGAGCCAGAAGCTCGAGGAGACGCTGGTGGAACTCTATGCCAGCATGCGTCCTTCGCTGATTGGCTATGCCTACCAGGTCGTTGGTTCTACGGGTGATAGCGAAGATTTAGTGCAGGTGGCTTTTCTTAAGTTATTCGATCATTTGCACCGCAACGCGAAAATTCTGAACGTGCGTAGCTGGCTTTATCGTGTAGTCCATAACCTCGCCATTGACCACATTCGCCGCCGGGGAGCGCACGATACTGCCGTGGCTGG
>Ga0070735_10003805_pt1 | contig 13024 bp, 12 predicted proteins | sample Coa_R1_FD_66443 | JGI IMG/M metagenome (GOLD analysis project Ga0070735, IMG submission 66443) | Surface soil microbial communities from Centralia Pennsylvania, which are recovering from an underground coalmine fire - Coalmine... | ecosystem: Environmental > Terrestrial > Soil > Unclassified ...
ATCGAGAGCGTAAGCGGCCTCATGAATCTCGTAATGATGCCCATGTGGATTTTTTCAGGCGTCTTCTTTTCCTACGAGCGATTTCCCGAGGTCGTGCAACCGCTCATCAAAGCGTTGCCGCTTACCGCCCTGAACGACGCACTTCGAGCCAGCATTCTGGAAGGCACGCCGTTGGCTCATCAATGGCCACGATTGCTGGTGCTGGCTCTGTGGGGTGGAATCTCGTTTGTGCTTGCGCTGCGCTGGTTTCGCTGGACTTAAAGAAGGGGCGCGAACGACGTCGGGAAGTTTCCCAAGCTTAGCCTCGTCCGTAAAAAATACTGAGTTACGAACGAGGCCAGCCGTGGTGCTTGCGAAAGCAGGGTGCAACTACGACTTTTCTACCTTGGCGGCGGCTTTACGAGCCTTCGCCCAGCGTAGTCTTTGCGCCTCGGCGATACGCTGGCGGGCTTCCTTGCTCAAGGTACGGCCAGTCCTTTTGAGCTTCCCACCACTGTGACCGAGAGCATCCAACGCCCTCCCTACCCGCCCCAGTTCTTTTTGTAGACGGGCATACTCTTGCTGCAGGGAGGATACAACTTTGTTCATCATCATTGACACCCCCTTGTAAGTAAGGCTAACACGGCACTGCAAATCGCGAGCTAACTCGCGGATGACTTTAAGTCAAGGCCTTAATATTTACTGCGGATTTCCTAATTATCGGCACAAAGGAACCAGACTTGACCGGGGATCGTTTCTCAGCCAACACTAGCTAAAAAGCGAGGAGACTGGCGGGCTTTGGTGGCTTGTTGGAAACTATATGCGATGCCAATAAGCATCGGTTCGCTCCATGCACGCCCGAAGAATGAGATTCCCACCGGCAGGCCGAAAACAAATCCTGCCGTTACGTTGATATTGGGATAACCCGCGACCGCTGCCGCATTCGAACTTCCTCCCCCCACGTGGTCCCCATCGATCAGGTCAGTAAGCCAGGCTGGGCCGCCTGTGGGCGCGGCGATGGCATCGAGGGAGTACTTTTTCATGGTGGCTTCAATACCCTCGGTGCGGGCCAATTGATGATTCTTTTCGAGCGCATCAAGATAGGCTTTTTCCGTCAGCGGGCCTTTGGACTCGGCCTTCAAAAACAAATCCTGACCAAAGTACGGCATCTCTTTTTGTCGATTGCGCTCGTTGAATTCAATGATGTCTTTCAACGTCCTAACCGGTGCCTCTGGTCCTAGCTTGGCGAGATAGGCATTCAGATCGGCCTTGAGTTCGTACATCAATACCAGCAATTCGCTCTGATCGAACTTACCCAGGGTCTCGATGTCGGCAGGATCCACCAGGGTGGCACCCTCTTTTTTCATGACTTCAAGCGACTGCTCCATGAGAGCGTCAACGGCATCATTGAAGCCGAAATATTTTCTGGCAACTCCGATGCGCTTACCTTTGAGGCCGCCGGGCTTGCAGAACTGCGCATAATCGGTTAAAGAATTGCCCTGACTGGGCGCTGTTGCCGGGTCGGAAGGATCCACGCCGGTGAGCGCACCCAGCAAAATCGCGGCGTCGCGCACTGTTCGGCACATTGGGCCGGCGCCATCCTGGCTGTGGGATATGGGAATGATGCCACTGCGGCTCACCAGTCCCACGGTGGGCTTGATTCCAGCAATTCCGTTCGAAGAGGAAGGGCAAACGATCGAGCCGTCGGTTTCCGTCCCAATGGCGGCAGCACAAAGATTTGCCGAAACCGCCGCGCCGGACCCGGAACTTGATCCGCAAGGATTCCGGTTGAGCGCGTAAGGATTTTTCGTCAGGCCGCCGCGCCCGCTCCATCCGCTGGTAGAGTGGCTCGAACGAATATTGGCCCACTCGCTGAGATTGGTCTTGCCGAGGATGACCGCGCCTGCGGCTCGCAGCCTCTCCGCGACGGCAGAATCCTTGGCAGGTCTCGACCCAACCAACGCGAGCGAGCCTGCAGTGGTCATCATGCGATCGGCTGTGTCGATGTTGTCTTTGATCAGCACCGGGACGCCGTGCAAGGGGCCGCGGGGACCCTTTGCCTGCCGCTCGCGATCAAGTCCTTCCGCAATCGACAGGGCATCGGGGTTCATTTCGATGACGCTGTTTAAGAATGGGCCTTGCTTGTCGATTTCTTCGATTCGCGCGGAGTATTTTTCGACCAATGAGCGAGCGGTAAATTTCCCCGACTTCATCCCATCCTGCAATTCAGAGATGGTGATTTCGTCCAGTTCGAATGGCTTGATATCTCCATCTGGCTGTGGGGCTTCAACGACTCGACCCGCGCCTAGGGCCGGAGACAGCGATGCAAGGGCGGTGGCGGCGCTTCCAACGGCCGCCGACTTAAGGAAGGAACGCCGGTTAGCGCTACAAGATTTCTTCTTCATTGGTCAGGTGACTAGTTGAATAAGTGCGCAATGCGCACGGAGAATATTAATGTACGCCGCGAGATGCTGTCTCTAACCGAAATTGCGGCTTTTATCCCTGCTCTCGCGCCTGTTGTACCATCTCGACCAGAACTTTCCGCGTTTCATTCGCATTGGTTGCTTCCCGGAGGAACGCAATGCGCGCGCCGCGCATTCCTTCTGGAGTTTTCAAGCGCACATGGAACCCCAGACGATCCACCGAGGTCATCGTGGCTTCCAGAGCGTCAATGCCTGCGGAGGATCGCGCGAGCAGGACGAGCGCCTGGGCGTGATCGGCGTTCATATGCGCGATGATGCCGGCGGCGACATCGGCCAGCGGATCAGGACGCGCGGAATCGTAATCCAGCGCCTGCACCCAGCCCATCACGCCGAAGCCGCCGACGTAGTAAACATCCACCACGTCCATGCGATAGAACGAAAAATCATCGTAATCGACCCAGTACTTGCTGTTGGCATAGCGTTCCAGATACAGGCGGCGGGCACTCGCGAGGTCGGGTTCGGGAACTGGAACAGCCTCTCCGACCAAAGTCACACGCGATGCGCCGAGTGGATCGCCATCTCCGTCAGATTGCGTCACCAGCAGGCTCGCATGAGAATTCGCCTGCAGGTTCTGGGTGTGCATCGCCATCGTGCTGATGAGGAAAATCGGACGGCCGCGCTCGTCCAGGCCATAAGGCATGACCGATCCGAAGGGAAAACCGGGCTGTTTGCGCGAGAGCGTGGATAAACTGCCGATGCGGCCCAAGTGCGCAAGAGTTCGCGCCCGTTCTGCGAAAGAAGGCTCGGGGACTGCAGGTTGAGTGGCCGCCCCGGCGCCGTGGCTTCTTTTCGATGGAGAAGACATTGCTCTCAGTCTAAATGAAATGGATTCCTGCGGCAGTCCTCGCTATCATGCTTTCTGGAAGAGTCGGAGTCTTGTGGACTGTGAGCGGAGAGAAATGGATTCAAGCGACGTTTCTATTAATCGGCCGAGCACGCTGCTGATCCGCCTGGCCGTAGGTCTGATCTTTTTCAGTCAGGGTATTCTCAAATACACAGACCCCGCCATGGGCATCGTTCGCTTCACGCGCATAGGATTTCCTCATCCCTACTTCACGGCGCATTTCGTTGGATTCTTCGAAATTGTGTGTGGCTTTCTGGTTTTGCTGGATTTAAAAACAAGGCTTGCCGCCATTCCATTGCTGATCGTTATTTCCACCGCGATCTGCACTACGAAAATCCCAGAGTTGTTTCGCGCCAATCAGGGATTCCGGTACATGGTGAGCGACGCCCGCACGGATTTCGCGATGTTCTGCTGTTTGCTTTTTCTCATCATCTACGGCAAAGGGAGAGCATCGATTCATAGCCGCCGCTCCGACCTTGACTGAGAGAAATCGTGCCGCATGGCCAACTGTGTTGATTAACCGCGCGTGGAGGGAAAAACGATGCCCCAAAACGTTTCATCGCGACGCAGCTTCCTGGGGGGCGCCATCGTGGGGGTCGGAGCAGCATTCCTCCCCTTGCGCGAAGTTTTTGCGCCGACGATTTTTGCGCAAAGGGAGCTTGCGCGAAGCAGCGATTTCAACCCTATTCCCGAAGCGGCCGGTTCCGGTACCGCCGATTACACGCTCCGCATCAAAGTGACCCCGGTGGAAATAGCGCCGAAACGAATTCTTTCGACAACCACCTACGACGGCGAGTTTCCCGGTCCTCTGATTCGCCTGCAGGAGGGGCGCCCGGTGACGATTGATATCTTCAATGACACCGATGTGCCGGAACAACTCCACTGGCATGGACAGAAGGTTCCACTCGAGGTGGATGGCGCATCGGAAGAGGGAACGCCGTACGTTCCAGCGCATGGCATGCGGCGAATTACGTTTAGTCCGGGCCCGGCCGGCTTGCGTTTTTATCACAGTCACAATCGGGCGGGAGCCGATCTCTATGCCGGACAGTACGGCGGCCAGGTCGGCCCGGTCTATATCGAGCCGAAGACTGATCCCGGAAATTACGATCGCGAAGTGTTTCTTGTTCTGAAGGAGTTTGAGCCGACTTTCAGCCGGGGTGGAGACATGCCGCAGAATTTCTTGCCTCCCGTCACGGCCAGGGAACTCGAAGAACAGGGCGATTCGGCGATGAAGGCGTCGCTTGCTAAAGGTATGCCTCATGGTTTCGAAGTCGGTTATGGATCGTTCACCATCAATGGGCGCATGCTGGGGCACGGGGAACCGGTGCGCGTGAAAACCGGCGAGCGGGTGCTCTTTCACATCCTGAACGGAAGCGCCACCGAGATTCGCAGTCTTGCCTTGCCCGGCCATTCATTTCAGGTAATCGCCCTGGACGGAAATCCTGTGCCGAATCCGGCGCGAGTGCCGGTGCTCTGGTTGGGCACCGCCGAGAGAATTTCCGCCGTGGTCGAGATGAATCATCCTGGCGTGTGGATCATGGGCGATCTGGCCGATGACGATCGCCGCAATGGCATGGGCATTGTCGTGGAATACCAAGGCCGGAAGGGGAAAGGACAGTGGGTTGCGCCGCCAGGTCATCGCTGGATCTACACGGATTTCGCAAAGCCCGGCGTTGCTGCTCCAGCGCCAGATGAGACGATTGAGATGCTGTTCGCCAAAGACAACGCCGCTGACGAAGGCTTCAATCGATGGACGATCAACGGCGCATCCTATCCGATGACTGGCGAAGTCGCGCCCGCCTCATTTCATTTGAAACAGGGAAAGCGCTACCGCATCCACATGCGCAACGCCAGCGATGATATTCACCCCATACATCTTCACCGGCACAGCTTTGAGATTGCGAAGATTGCGGGAAGGACCACGGCTGGAATCCTGAAAGATGTGGTAATGCTCGGAGGCTACCAGGAAGCTGAAATCGATTTCGTTGCCGATAATCCTGGGCTCACGCTTTTTCATTGCCATCAACAGTTACACATGGACTTCGGCTTTATGACATTGTTCGACTATGTGTAGATCATCCTTCGCCGTGAGCGCGCTCGCAAATCGACCGTACTTTGCTTAATCTGGAAATAGTGAAGACTCAATCGCCGCGCTGGCTCACCGTTCTAAACCGTGAAGTGATCTCCTGTACTCGCTGTGCGCGGCTGGTTGCGTACCGGGAGCAGATTGCCCGCGAAAAACGGCGCGCGTATCGCGATCATGAATACTGGGGCAAGCCGGTGCCGGGATTCGGCGATCCCAAGGCCCGCGTCCTTATCATGGGCCTTGCTCCCGGCGCACATGGTTCCAACCGCACCGGGCGGCCATTCACAGGCGATGCTTCGGGCAATTTCATGTATCCGGTGCTTTATGAAACGGGGTTCGCCAGCCAGCCGAAGGCCACCGACCGGAACGATGGACTTACGTTGAAGGATCTTTATATTACCGCTGCCGTCCGCTGCGCCCCGCCGGACAACAAGCCCACCACGCAGGAGCTCGTCGAATGCTCGCGCTATCTGGATCGCGAGCTGACAGGATTAGAAAATGTGAAGGTCGTTGTAGCTTTAGGCAAGATCGGATTCGATGCATATTTGAGCTATCTGAAGCGCCAAGTGCTGCTGCTCAAGCTCGATACATCCCTCTGGAACCGGGATTGTTTCCGGTCCCTCCAGTTCAAACACGGCGCCAGTTACCGGTTACCCGATGGTAAGGTGTTACTAGCTTCTTACCATCCATCGAATCAAAACACGCAAACCGGCAAACTTACCCGCGAAATGTTTTTCGCAATCTTTAAAGAGGCGGCACAACTTGCCGATGAATGAACCGAGGCGCCGTCGGGGCCGGATCGCTGCACTCACCCCTTATTCGGGGTCAAGCCTTCGAGCGAGTCACGAACCGGGGCGGCGCCGAGTTATTTTGTCGATCTAGAAACCCACCATAACTGGTTCCGGCTCCAGATGCACACCCCAGATTTCTTCTACGCGTTGCTGAATCTGATCTTTCAGCGCGAGAATATCGGTCGCCGCCGCTCCGCCGCGATTCACAATCGCGAGCGCATGTTTGCTCGATATTCCAGCGCGTCCGAGCCCGTAACCGCGGGCGAAACCGGAATGCTCTACCAACCATGCGGCAGAAACTTTCTTTTTCGTTGCCAGCGCCGGATAAGTTGGAAACGATAGTCCTCGCCCGGCAGCACGTTTTCGCAATTCTTCGTGCTGAGCGTCGGTGAGCACAGGGTTCTTGAAAAACGAACCGGCGCTCATGCAATCGGGATCGCCGGGAACAATGAGCATTCCTTTCAGGGCGCGGATATGGCGCACGGCTTCCCGTGTTTCAGCCAGATTTGGCGGAGTCTCCCGGCCGGCGAAATGCCGCTTCAGATCGGCGTACTCGATGTGCGGTTTGCCCCCGGGAGTGAGCCCAAAGTTCACTCGCAAGACTATGAAACGTCCACGCTCGCTGGTGTTGAAAATGCTGGAACGATAGCCGAACTCGCAGCCCTGATTGCAAAGCTCGCGAACCTGACCATCCCGCAAATCAAGAACTAGAACAGACGTGATCGTGTCTGAGACTTCTTGCCCATAGGCGCCAACGTTCTGTACGGGAGTTCCGCCAACACTCCCTGGGATACCGCTGAGGCATTCGATTCCTCCGCAGCGCGCTGTCACCGATCGGGAAACAAACCGGTCCCAGATTTCCCCTGCGCCTACCGAGAAAACCACCTTGCCGTCATCTTCATGGCCTGGTTCTTGCTCGATGCCATCAATGGCGATCTTTAAAACCAGGCCGGGCCAGCCGGAATCGGCGATTAATAGGTTGCTTCCGCCCCCCAGAACAAACAACGGCAAGTCGCGCGACCGGGCGAATGCGATGGCCTGTTGTACCTCGCCTGTCTCTTTTGCCTCGACGAAATACTTTGCCGCGCCTCCGATTTTTATCGCGGTGAATGGCGCGAGCGGAATGTTTTCGAGCAGGTTCACTGACTTTTCATCTTACACAGTGACTTGAACCCATGCCCATCTCCGGGTTTCGCCTCTAGTGCTGGCGAAACCCGATCCTTTCGTGTCTAATCATTCAGTCATGAAGGAGTTGACAGAAACAAAAACGTCATCGATAACGCTGCAGGAGCTGGAATGACGGTTCGCCTTATCGACAGCCTTGCAACCACTGAGCCATTGGCGAAGCTGTTTTCCGACGAATCGCTACTCGGCGCGATGCTGGAATTTGAAGTTGCACTCGCTCGCGCGGAAGCTCGATGCGGCGTTATCCCTAAGAAAGTAGCCGAAGCGATTGCTGCATCGGCGGATGTGAATCATTTCGATATTTCCGCTTTTGCGCACGCAACGTTCCGCGCCGGAACTCCCGCAATTCCGCTGGTGAAGCGATTGACTGAACAGGTTCGAAAACGTAACGGGGAGGCAGCCCGTTTCGTTCACTGGGGAGCAACCAGTCAGGATGTAGCCGATAGCGCGATGTCTTTGCTGCTCACCCGTGCGGCGCCGATTTTGAACAGTGATTTATCAAAACTGGAGCGTGCGCTGGCTGAACTTTCAAACCGGCATAAGCAAAGCGTGATGCTGGGACGAACCCTGTTGCAGGCTGCCCCGCCCGTGACATTTGGGTTGAAGGCCGCTGGCTGGCTGGCATCAGTGAGGCGAGGCGGAGAGTCGTTGCGTAATGCTTTCGGCGATGCGGCAGTGCTGCAGTTCGGCGGCGCCAGCGGCACGCTTGCGTCTCTCGGCAGCAAAGGAAACGCTGTGGCCGCCGCGCTCGCGAAGGAACTCAAGCTCAAGCTTCCAGAAGCCCCGTGGCATACGCACCGCGATCGATGGGCGACGCTGATTTGTGCATGCGGCGTGCTAACCGGATCTCTAGCGAAGATGGCGCGAGACGTCAGCCTCCTGATGCAGAACGAGGTGGAGGAAGCTGCGGAACCGGGCGGAGCTGGACGTGGTGGCTCTTCCACAATGCCGCATAAGCGCAACCCGATTGCCTGTTCACTTACGCTTGCGGCTGCTCATCGCCTGCCGGGGCTGGTGTCATCCTATCTCTCCGCGATGGTGCAGGAGCACGAACGTGGAGTTGGCGGCTGGCAAGCGGAATGGCCGATTATTTCCTCTACCATACAGCTGACGGGTGTCGCCATGGTTTCGATGGCTGAAGTCGCGGAAGGGCTGGTTGCAAGCCCAAAAAACATGCGCGCCAACATCGAGAAGACAAATGGAGTCATCTTCGCCGAGCGCGCCATGATGCTGCTGGGATCGAAGCTGGGACGGGACGCAGCGCATAAGATACTGGAAGCAGCAACCAGAAAATGCATCTCTGAAAACAGGCAGCTCGCAGAGGTGCTGGCTGGAATTCCGGAAGTGGCGCGTCATCTCGATCGCTCGTCACTGCAGGAATTACAAGTTCCCGAGAAATATCTCGGCTCCGCGGAAGATTTCCGGCGGGCGCTGCTATCCGGTTCGGCAATGCTCAAACGAAAACCATAGGAGCAACGATCTTGCCCTTCGCCACTATTCAGAAGGTACGAATGTTTTACCGCCTGGAAGGGACGCCCGGACGGCCCGTTCTCATCCTCTCGCATTCGATCGGAACCGATCATTCAATGTGGGAGCCGCAAATTGCAGATCTGTTGCGGTATTTTCAGGTCCTTCGTTACGACACGCGCGGCCATGGCGCTTCCGATGCTCCTGGCAGCGATTACTCGATCGAAATGCTTGGTCGAGATGTGCTTGGACTTGCGGATGCGCTGCAAATCTCACAGTTCGCCTTTTGCGGACTCTCTCTCGGCGGCGCGATCGGTCAATGGATGGCGGCAAACGCGCCGGAGCGGGTAACACATCTGATTTTGGCCAACACTTCTCCACAGTTTGGTCCGCCAGGGAATTGGAACGCTCGCATAGAGACTGTGCTCAAGAGCGGGATGAGTGCAATCGTCGACATGGTGATGCAAAGATTCTTTTCTGCCGAGACTCTGGCACAAAAGAACGCATATGCCGAGTCGGTCCGAAGACTGCTGCTCGGGACTGATCCTGTCGGGTATGCCGGTTGCTGCGCTGCGTTGCGTGACTTCGACAACACCAACTCGCTGTCAGCGATCAAGGCGCCGACGCTCGTGATCGTTGGAGACCGCGACGTCTCCACACCGTGGAGCGGCCACAGCGAAATCTTGGCGCGGGATATTCCCGGCGCCCGAGCCATCCATCTTCCGGCCGCTCATCTCTCGAACCTGGAACGCCCGCGTTCGTTTACCGCCGCGCTACTCGAATTCTTGCGTCCTCCAGAGGACGCGCTGAATGCGGGGTTCGAAGTGCGCCGTTCCGTTCTCGGCGACTCCCACGTCGATAAAGCAATCGCCGCAACGAATGACTTAACGCGCGAGTTTCAGGAGTTGATCACCCGCTATGCCTGGGGAACGATCTGGACCCGGCCCGGGCTTGATCCGCGGACCAGAAGGCTTCTGGTTTTGGCCATCACCGCCGCGCTGGGGCGGTGGGAGGAATTCACGCTTCACGTGCGCGCCGGACTGGCGCACGAACTGGAACTCTGCGACCTGAAAGAGGTTTTGCTGCAAACCGCAGTCTATGCAGGAGTTCCGGCGGCCAACACGGGTTTCCACATCACTTCAGAACAGATCAAGTCCTAGCGCGGCGGCCGCGAACCAGCTGACGACGGTCCCTTGGTACCAGGCAAAACCGTTGCATTCCATAAATTTCCCAACTGGATGAAACGTTTTTCGTCTTTCACACACTATCCCTGTGAGCGAAGGACATAAGCGCCTTCGGAGGCTTAGCACGCTGGGCGTCGAGAATCGCCTGGCGGGCTCTCGTCGGGCCGGAGCCATGGGGGAAGTGACTCCGGCCATTTTTACGACGAATTTGTCGCCGAGGCCCGTGCTCAACGCTCACGCAGGAGTCTGATATTGCTGAACGCTCGCCCCATCCCGCCAACTGTAGTGCGTCGCGGGACCCATTCGCTGCTTAAGCGCCTGCCTGCCCCTGCTCCCGAAAGTGGCAACGGAATTCCCTCTCCGGTGCTACACTGTCTGCCACTTCAACTGCGAGGCCGCTTCTTGCAGTTCCAGCCTTTCGATGCAGCCTACGTCAGTCGTCTGCGAGCGGGCGATTTCCGCACGCAAGAGCATTTCTGCGCCTACTTCACCGCCATTATCAGGATCAAGTTGTCCTCCCGCGTGCGTTTGCCCCAAATCATTGAAGATGTGCGGCAGGAGACGTTCGCGCGTTTTTTTAAAGCACTGCATGCGGACGAGATTCGCTACCCGGAACGCCTGGGCTCCTACGTTCTGGGAATGTGTAGAAACATTCTTAGCGAGCAATACCGGTTCGACGGGCGGACAACTCCGCTCGGTGACGAAGATGAGCAAAGCTTTCCTGCGCTGGGTGTGAATCTTGTCGATTCCTTGCTGGCCAAAGAGAACGAACAAATCGTGCGCAAAATTATTGAAACTCTTTCTGAACGTGACCGGCGGCTCTTGCGTTCGGTGTTTCTGGAAGAACAGGACAAAGATGAGGTTTGCCGCGAACTGGGAGTGGATCGGGAGTATTTGCGGGTACTTGTACACCGCGCCAAACAGGCATTCAAGAGCTCTTATATGAAGCATATGGGAGAAAATTCCCCAAATTCGTCTCCCGCTAAGAAGCGGGTTGATGCTGTCGGGCGCTGAATTTGTTTTGAGGGGGTATAAGCCATGGACCACGAAGTGGTGGTTCGAGAAAAAATGACGGAGAAATATCTGCTCGAAGAACTCGATCCCCAGTTGCGCGACGAGTTCGAAGATCATTTCTTCGACTGCCCCGAGTGTGCCTTTGACGTTCGCGCAGGAGCTGCTCTCGTGCAGCACAGCAAAACAGTTCTGAAAGAACGTTTGGCCGAAGAGCCGGAGCAGGAGCAATCATATGTTCCACCAGTAATTCAGCCCGTTCATCGCGGATGGTTCTCGTGGTTGCGTCCGGCTTTCGCCGTTCCTGTGATCGCGATGCTATTGGTGGTCATCGGATACCAGAATCTCGTGACGCTGCCTCAGCTCGGAAAGACGCTGCACAGGCCGCAGGTTCTGCCGGCGGCCACGCTGAATTTGCTTACGTACGGTGCAAATTCTGCGCCGTTAACAGTTCGCGAAGGCGGGGGATTTCTTTTGAACGTAATCGTCCCGCCCGGCCATCATTACCCGGAGTATAGGGTCGATCTGCTTGACCCGGGTGGAAAGATCGAAGCTTCGATTCCGGTGAAGGATTCGTCGGAAGATACCTGGTCGATCAGTTTTCCGGGAGCGAATCGCCAGAGCGGGACTTATAAGTTGTCAGTGCATGGCATCACAGATTCCGGACAGGATGTGGAAGTGGGGAGTGGCTCGTTCGAATTGCGGGTTCAAAACTAAATCTCAGGCGGGAGGGAAAGTTTATGGGTTCCACGGCTAGAAAAATATATGTCGCATCGGAACGCGACAGTTTGTCGAATTACACATTCACCTACGATGCAAACGCCCAGGTCCTTAAGGCGGACATTACCCAACCAGTTATTCCGAGGCCGCCAGCGCAACCACCTCTTGTGACGCTGGCGCCGAATGGCGCATACCAGAACGTGCCAGCGGGGCCTTTCCAGTTGGGGAGCATCGTTTCCTACACAAGCGGGTACTCGCAGGTCAGCGGATACGAGAACTCTGACGGAAATTATGTGACCCTAGCCACCGCGGTGGTTGAGGGACTGAACATCCTTGAGATCCTCACGGCCGACCGGGTGGTGGCACAGATCACCACCGTAATGACCCCGGGGAACCCAGTGCAGTCTGTTTCGTTCGCGGGGTCGATCATCGACAATCTGCAAATTTCGAATCAGTCGATAGCCGTGTCGGTGAACCCGAATGCTCTGGGGCCTCAGCCTGCTAGCGGTGCCTCTTACTTCGACGCTCCCAATGTGCCAACCGGAATGTCTGTCGCAGGCAACGAGTTGTGGGGTTCCATCCTCATGGCTACCTCGATTCAGCAGATCATTGCGCCGAGTTTCGGCACTGTCTCTCTGGGGAAGCTTAAGGTCACGCGGAAAGCTTCGCCGGACCAGACTGGCTACGTGTATGACTACGCTGTCGAGATGATTCGGGTTGATTTGAGCGGAGGCGGGGCGGAGGGGTGTGTCGTTGTCGCGGCGTCCGACCCTAACGGTACCGGCAGCAAGGGCTAGAACCAGCCTGGCCTCGCGGGGATGCCGCATCGATTTCTGATGGTCATCCCCGCTGTTTCAACCTTGCGCGGTGGTTGTGCCGGCCCGCGGTGTGAAAGTTGCCATCGAAAATCACCAAGAACAATTAAGGGGCAAAAGCAAGAGAGTCAACGGAAACCCCCTCGGGTTTTGGTTGTTCTTGTTATCGAACTAGGAACGCCACGGACTCCACATCACCAACCCCAATCTCCTCCGCGATAATAATTCTCCACGGATACCGCAGATCAGCGACGTACTACAACTGGCCCAGTCTAAAATAGGGCACCCCTTCCCAGTGGAACGCATGCCAATGAGTTTATTTCAGGGTACAATCCTGCGAATCGCGGTTCCATGCCTTCTAACCTGCACGGAAAAACCGGTTTCCATCGAAGCCTGCACTGGCAGGGTGTCAGTTCGCTGCTTCTCTTTGTGAACCTTCTAGTCGGGTCATGGTCCTGT
>Ga0070735_10003806_pt1 | contig 13016 bp, 10 predicted proteins | sample Coa_R1_FD_66443 | JGI IMG/M metagenome (GOLD analysis project Ga0070735, IMG submission 66443) | Surface soil microbial communities from Centralia Pennsylvania, which are recovering from an underground coalmine fire - Coalmine... | ecosystem: Environmental > Terrestrial > Soil > Unclassified ...
CCGCCAACCGCACGTCCGCGTAACTGACGCCAGGAGCCCACTGGATCTGATACACGCTCTCTACGCCTTGCAGAAATGCCACCAGCCGTTCGAGCCCATACGTCAGCTCCGCTGGCACCAAGTCCAGGTCCACACCGCCGCATTGTTGGAAATAGGTGAACTGAGTGATTTCCAGGCCATCCAGCATCACCTGCCAGCCGATCCCCCACGCGCCCAGAGTCGGCGATTCCCAGTTGTCTTCCTCAAACTTGATGTCGTGCTTCGAAAGATCGACTCCAATGGCCTCCAGCGATTGAAGATACTGTTCGATTACATCGCTCGGGGAGGGCTTCAAAATCACCTGCAATTGCTGGTGTTTATACAACCGGTTCGGATTCTCGCCATAGCGTCCGTCTGCTGGGCGGCGGCTCGGCTGCACGTAAGCCACGTTATACGGTTTGGGACCGAGCACGCGGAGAAAGGTCTCCGGACACATTGTGCCGGCCCCCACTTCCAGATCATAGGGTTCCTGGATGATGCAGCCCCGCTCCGCCCAGTAATTTTTTAGTTTGAAGAGAGTTGTTTGAAACAGGTCCATGTCAGAACGTTTCGAGCGCTTACAATGCCTCCAATAGCGGAAACGTCAGCAGATTCCGCTCGACGTGTTCCTCAATCATCCGGACCAGGACGCGCCGCAGATCTGCGGCTGTCGCTTTGGTCCAGCGTCGTTCAGTCAATTGCGCCACTGACTTTCGCAGCATTTCTTCGGCGATCGCTTTTGATTCCGGGCTAATCCGCAATGCCTCCGGCAGAAACCCGGACAGCCGCACTGCCCACAAGCTGAAGTAAGTCACAGCGGTCCAGATATCGCCTCCGGCCCGAAGGTAATCGAGCACGGCCGCGAGCAGCCGGAAGAACCGTTCGTTCGTGTCTGCCGGCGGGAGCAGTTGGTCGGAAATTTCCGCCAGAAAATCCAGCGTGACAGCCATCGCATAGTTAGAGATCAGTCCAAACTGCGAAGCGATCAGTTCGCAGGAATCCACTCTTACCAGCTCCCGGTTTTCCTTCTGGAAGTAAGACAGCCGGACCAGGGAGAGCCGCTCCAGACCAGCGCCAAAATTGCTCTTCAGCCGGCGCGCCCGTCTGGCCACGCCTCGCAATTTCCCCTGATCCCGGGTGAAAAAACTGACGATCAAATCCGCTTCTCGAAACGGATAGGTGCGGAGAATGAACGTTTCGCTGACCCGAGCCGGCATGGACAGGACCGGCGCTAAAAGCTAAAGTCTAGGTTAACACACCGCGGCATTTACATTCCTGAACGGTATTAAATTCGCAGCGTTATTTTCGCGAGTGTGCGCCCTCAGAGATGGTGTCATCCCAGCGGCGGTCTCCGAGCGGACCGTAGCGGCCGAGCTTGTCCCAGGTGTCACGCGTCAAACCATTCAGATCCCATTCCACTTTACCGTTGCGAACCGTCAGTTCCGCCAGAAATTTTTTGGAACCGAGAAATTTTGCTCCATAAACGTCGACGAAACCGAAGTGCCCTTGCGCAATGCTGAGGACCGTGACATCGGCAGGAGCGCCTACGGAAAGATTTCCCAATTCTTCGCGATGAATTTCACGCGCCGGATTCCACGTCGTGCGGACAACAACGTCCTGAACCGATAGTCCCATGTTGAGAAACTTCGACATGACGTTCAATAGATTCTTCATGCCGGCGTTCATGCTGCCCCAGTGCAGATCGGTCGAAATAGAATTCGGCCAGAAACCCTGACGAATGGCGGGAACTGCGTACCGGAAAATGAAGCTTCCGCCGCCGTGGCCGACGTCGAAGATCACACCGCGCTTCTGGGCTGCGAACAGATACGGGCGGACGCGGCCCTGGTCGTCAAGCATGGGGACCGCGGCCAAATATGTGTGGGTGTAAATATCGCCTGGGCGCAGCTTTTGGCCAACCAGGACTTCAAACGGCCGCTCCGGCCGGAAGGTGCCGAAATCGACCATCAGCGGCACTCCGGCCAAACGCGCCGCTTCCAAACCGCGGTCCACCGCAATCCATTCCGGTCCGCGGTAATGCGCTGTCTTGATACCCACCACTACGCCCGGATACTGCTTGGCCATCTTGGCCGTAGCCTGCGGATCCATGTCGGCTGTGTTCTGCTGCACCTTATCGGGTCCCATTCCACCCCCGACGATGTTCAGCATCGCCAGCACGCGTGTCCGCGCCCGGTCGATCACGCGCTGCTTGAAATCGGGAAAGGTGCGCCAGCCTGAGGTGCCGGCATCGACCACTGTGGTCACACCGGTGCGAAATGTGAAACCATCCGGATAAACGCTCCAATCGCCGGCATACACGCGCGGTGCTCCGGTGCCTGCGTACACATGCACGTGAATATCGACCAGCCCGGGTGTGACGTACAGCGAAGAGACGTCTACTACCTTGTGTGCCTCCGACGGAGAAATGTTCTCCGCGACAGCCGCGATCTTTCCGTTAGCAATTGCCACATCGCGAACCGCATCGATGTGATTTTTCGGATCGATCACATGCCCACCTTTCAGCAGCAAGTCATAGGCGGGCTGAGCGCTGGCGAGCAGGGCTCCGGACAAAGCGACTAGCAAAAAACGAAAAATACGCATACGTGAAATTGTAACGTCAACGCGCTTGCCACCGGCGATCGGCTTTCACAAGCTGCTGTTCCGGTCCTACCTATAATGAAGGCATGGCCTCTACAACAGCCGCTGCGCCGCCGGCGGACGTCATCAACAAATACGAGCCTGTGATCGGCCTGGAAGTACATGTGCAACTGGCGACGCGCACAAAAATCTTCTGCGGATGCCCCACCAGTTTCGGCGCACCGCCAAATACGAATGTTTGTCCGGTCTGTCTGGGCTTGCCGGGCGCATTGCCGGTGCTGAGCCGCCAAGCCGTCGATATGGCGATCGGCGCTGCCCTCGCTTTGCACTGCACAGTGAATCCCGTCTCCCGGTTCGCACGCAAGAATTATTTCTACCCCGACCTGCCCAAGGGCTATCAAATTTCCCAATACGACCAGCCGCTGGCCGAGCGCGGCTGGGTCGAAATCGCGATCGAAGGCGAGCGCAAGCGCATCGGCATCACGCGTGTCCACATGGAAGACGATGCCGGCAAGAGCATTCACGACGGCTTCAAGGATTCCGACCGTTATACCTATGTAGATCTGAACCGTAGCGGCACACCGCTGATCGAAATCGTCAGTGAGCCCGATATGCGCAGCTCCGACGAGGCGTACGCCTATCTGACCGCAATTAAGCAGACCTTGCAGTACATCGAGGCCTCCACCTGCGATATGGAGAAAGGCCATCTACGTTGTGACGCAAACGTATCCGTCCGGCTGAGAGGAGCAGAAAAATTCGGCACCAAGGCCGAAGTGAAAAATCTGAATTCTTTCCGCTTTCTGAAGATGGCGCTCGATTACGAAATTGGCCGGCAGGTGGCGCTGGTCGAAAGCGGCGGCCGGGTGGCGCAGGAAACACGTTTGTACAAGGTCGAATCCGGCGAAACCGTCAGCATGCGCAGCAAGGAACACGCGCACGACTACCGCTACTTCCCTGAACCCGATCTGGTTCCCCTTCGTATCAGCGGCGAATGGCTCGACCGCGTGCGGCGCGAGATGCCGGAGCTGCCCGACGCCAAGCGCGCGCGCTTCATTGAACGCTACGGCCTGCGCGAGTACGACGCTCACGTTCTGACGCTAACGCGCGCCACGAGTGAGTATTTTGAGAAAGCTGCGCAAGGCTCTGGCGATCCGCGTGCCGCCGCCAATTGGGTGATGGGCGATTTAATGGGAGCCCTTAAGGAACAGGGTAAGGAAATAACCGAATCCCCGGTTTCTCCGGAACAGCTCGGAGAGTTGGTATCGCTTATTTCAAAGGGCGAAATCTCCGGCAAACTGGCCAAGGAGATTTTCCCGAAAATGTTCCAGACCGGCGACTCCGCCCGCGCCATTATGGAGCGGGAAGGACTCAAGCAAATCAGCGACAGCAGCGCACTCGGCAAGATCGTCGACGATGTGATCGCTGCCAATCCCAAGCAAGTTGAGCAATACAAGAGCGGTAAAACCGCCGTCCTGGGCTTCCTGGTAGGTCAGGTCATGAAGGCCAGCCGGGGACAGGCGAATCCGGCAGGCGTAAATCAACTGTTGAAAGAAAAACTGGGTTAACGAAGACACCACCCGCGTCATTGCGCGGGTGTCCTCAGGCCATCAGAGTCCATCTATCTCGACGCACGCCGCAAGATCAAAGCGGCTCAACACTTCCATAATTTGCTGTTGCGGATCGTCCGTGCGGACCCGGTAACCGCGTTCCACCTCCTCATTCATCAGCAACTGCGGATCGCGGGTGAGCAAGACACGGCGCTCGCGTTGCTGGATGCGGATGAGATCGTCTCCCGTGGCGATCTCACTCCAAATGGTGTCGAAACCGAGTTGCGTCATTCGAAGAGCCAGGCTGCGCAGCGGGGTATCGGCAACAAAGCGCAGAGCACGCAGCGGCTGCTGCCGGATCTTCAGCGCGGAGCGGATATCGATGGATTCAAACACCGGGTACACGCTGATCCGATCTCCTTCCTGCAAACGATAGGAAAAATCGACCGAGACGCCGTTCGCAAGAATCAGCTCGACTTCTTCGGGCGGCACGCCGAAGGCCGCCAGGCAGTGACTGGCGGAGTCCGGAGAATGGAATTCATGGTCGATTTCGCGCGACCGGAGTTCGGGCGGAAGATGATCGTTCAACTCGGCGTAAAAGCGAAAAAGTGCGCGCATAGGTTAATTGACCACTCTTATCCTACGTTACAATGACGGCTCGTGAGACGATTGCTGATCCGGCCCGGTGCGATTGGCGACTGTATCCTCGCGTTTCCCGCCATGGAGTGCCTGTGCGCCGACGATACGGAGGTGTGGGTCCCCTCGCCGGCGGTTCCACTGGCGCGGTTCGCGGATCGAGTCCAGTCGATTGCCGCGACCGGGCTCGACATGCTCGGGCTGCCGGGACAAGCACCCAGTCCCACGCTGGTCGAGAGGCTGCGCCGGTTTGATTCGATCGTGTCATGGTACGGCGGGAACCGCGAGGAATTTCGGGAAGCGGTCAGCCGTCTGCAGTTGCCGTTTCAGTTTTTCCGCGCGCTGCCCGAGGAGGACGAGCCAGGTCATGTGACCGACTACTTCCTTCGGCAGGTGCAATGCAGAGAGGGTATAGCGCCGCGCATCGTCTGCCCGCGAGGTCAGAATGATTTTGTCGTGTTGCATCCGTTTTCCGCCAGTGCAAAGAAAAACTGGCCGCTCGATCGATTCCGCGAGTTGGCGGGGCAGCTCGATCGGCGGGTAGCATGGTGTGCCGGCCCGGACGATCCGCTTGAGAGCGCTGTTCGAATGGACAACTTGTATGAGTTGGGCTGTTGGCTGGCCGGAGCTCGGCTGTACATTGGGAACGACTCCGGCATTACTCATCTGGCGGCCGCGGTAGGCGCACCGGTGGTAGCATTGTTCGGTCCAACCAAAGCCACGCGCTGGGCGCCGCGTGGACCGGCAGTGCGGACCATTCAGGCGGATATGATGGAACAAATCGAAGTGGAGGAGGTTTTGAATGCGGTTCACGATCTGCTGTAGCGCCATCTTGCTGGTGGCGCTCTGCGCGAACGGTAAGCAAGTGACAACATTGTTCGGGACGGGCCAGCCGGGCGATACGGATGGACGCATCAACAATCCCTACGGTCTTACGATCGGGCCGGATGGCGCGCTTTATTTTTGTGAGGTCGGTAATCATCGCGTGAGCCGGCTGGACCTGAAGACGCGTGTACGCACAACCGTAGCCGGAAATGGACACAAGGGATACTCGGGCGATGGCGGTCCCGCGACTGAGGCATCGTTGAATGAACCATATGAGGTCCGCTTCGATCGCGCCGGAAATATGTTCTTCGTCGAGAGGCTGAATCATATAGTGCGGCGGGTGGATCGCGAAACCAGGATTATTACCACCGTGGCAGGCACCGGCAAAGCCGGCTTCAGCGGCGATGGCGGTCCGGCGACCAAGGCGCAACTCCGGGAGCCGCACAGCATCGCGTTCGCGCCGGATGGCGCCCTGCTGATCTGCGACATCGGCAATCTCCGCATTCGGCGGCTGAATCTGAAGACAGGAATCATCGACACCTGGGCAGGCACCGGGGAAAAGAAGCCCGCGCCGGATGGCGCACCGTTGCAGGGTACGCCGCTGAGCGGCCCGCGCGCGATTGCCTTTGACCGGCACGGCAATCTCTATTTGGCGCTGCGCGAAGGCAATGCCGTCTATCGTATCGACGTGAGGGCTGGACGCATTTATCATTTCGCCGGCACGGGCGAGAAGGGCTACTCAGGCAATGGCGGACCCGCTCTCCAGGCCAAACTTTCCGGTCCTAAGGGAATCTCGTGTGCTCCCAATGGCGACGTGTACATTGCAGATACTGAGAGCCATACCATCCGGCGAATCGATCCTAAAACCGGAGTAATTGTCACCGTTGTGGGTACGGGTGAGCGTGGCGACGGTCCCGACGGCGACCCGCTGCATTGCCGATTGTCCCGGCCCCACGGAGTGTTCGTCGCTTCGAGCGGCGTGATCTACATCGACGACAGCGAGTCGCATCGCGTAAGAGTCTTACGATGAACACTGGTCTTGGAATCGCTTGAAAGCTGCAACTCCAACTCCGGACCGGGCCCACCGCGAGCGAGACTCATTGCGGCAATGATTTCGGCGAGCAGCACCGGCGAGATGGGATCGAAAACACCACAGCGCCGTAGCATGGCTCGCAGCTTGCGGTCGATGCTGGTTACAAAGTGCTCGACGGCGCGAGAGAATTGATGGGCGTGGACACACAAATTGAAGCGTTGCGCGAGCTCTAACGATTGATCGACGATACCGCCCTCACTGGCGAGCAGAGAGGGAAATACTTTGGCATCGTTTTTCAACCAGGCGCCAATCCCGGCAGCGCGCTCAGGGGCATACATACCGGCAGCTTGCGTGTGGCCGGCGGCGCGAAGATACTCCTCAACCAGCGCGAGCTTGCGGGGCAAACGCCGGGCGGCCGCGCGGCACAAAGCGGCCATTTTCTCGTGTTCCATCACGTCGTAGGCGAAAGCGGAACGCGTATCGGCGATGTAGGGCCGTGTGACCTGGTAGGCAAGCAAGGCATAGACGATGTTCAATTGCGCATACTGTGGCGCGTCGCCGAAAACGATCCAGCCGAGCCAGCGCCGCAGCGCCTGTTGAATCCCAGCCGAGAACTGGGAATATACGGGGATGAAATTCGCATCTCTTCCAAACGGCGTGTCTATCCAGGCATTGCAGGCCGCATGCGGCACGCTTACGATCAAACGAACCTCCAACTCTCCGGTGTGTCCGTCGAGTGCGCCTGTCAAACCGTAGTCCACAAGCATTTGATCGAGCGCGATGCGCGCGTTTTCGGCCGTCGTATGGCGGCAGTGCTCAAGAGCGACGGTAAAGGAATCACCGGCAGTTTTCTGGAAAGCCGGAACCAGAGCGGTAGCTATCTGGCCAATCCCATGCTGGATAGGACAAGCGGCGGCAAAACGGTCAACCAGGCGTCCGTCTGCGCTGAACTCAAACGAAAGTCCACTGAGGCAATCGAAGCGGCGCAGCCAGGCCTTGCGGCCGAAATAGGGCACGTGCAGCTCGACATCTCCTTTCACCTGGTCGGCCTTTCGTTCAATAAAATCGCACACCTGGCGCGTCAGTCTGAAGTTTTCACGCGCCGCGTCAAGTTGCCTCTGGGAAAAGAGCGGACCGAAAAAGTTCTTGAGCCGCATGCGCATCCACTGCGGGAGATCCTCGAAGCACTCAATGGATTGGAGGCCCGCTTCTATCTGAGCAAGAATGCGGTTCGCGTCGGGTTCCTGGCAATGCTGCAGCGGATGGAGTGCCATTAGCGCCAGCGGCAATGCCTCGCGTTCGACGGGGAGGCCGAGATCTGTTTCAAGATGGCCGGGGGCAGTTTCCCGGAGCCAGTTCAATCGAATTGCGGCGGGCGTGGAAGTGTCGGGCATCGTAATCCTTGTGAATCGTTTCCGTGGCAAACAAAAAAGGCGGGCCGCGGAAGCCCGCCTCGCTATGAATTGTTCACCCGGGGTAAATTGTTATGAATCTGCCTCAGTGTACTTCTCGACCCCGGAAAAACGGACTTAGGGGGGCGCAAATTTAGTACACAAAAATCGATTAAATATAAGGCGGTGTATGGGATAAAGGCCGACGCCGATTTTTTTTCGAGGGTTGTGACCGGCATTTTGCGAGATAGGAATTCAGGTCTCCGATGGAAGCGAACAGGCCAACGAAGGTCGGTTCTTCGCGCCGGGGACCCAGCCGCCGCGGCACAAACGCCTGTGGGCTAAACAGGTCGTTGGCAGCGATTACGGCAACGCCCATAGGCCGGTATTCGTGCGTGCCCTGGGCCCACGCCAAGCCGTCATCCATCCACAAAGCGAAGGCCATCTGAAACGAAAACTACCACGTATTGTCCCTGTGCGGCGGGCGGGCCGGGTGAGGTAACCTGTACACACCGTGAGTCCGACACTGCAAAGCACGCCGCAACTGACCATTCGCACGCCCGATGGCAAGAGCCGCGTGGTGGAGTTGCGGGGCGATCGTATAGGCGTGGGGCGTTCGAGTGTGAATGAGCTGTCGTATCCCGACGACGCGGGGCTTTCGCGCCAACATCTGGCTGTGGTGCGGCACGATAACGGATGGGTGGCCGAAGACCTCGGCAGCAAGAATGGCACGCTAGTGAACGGCGTTCGTATCGCTGAGCCTCACCTGCTGCAACCGGGGGACCGGATCACAGTAGGGCACTTGACGCTCGAGTTCGGCGGGACCCCGGAGCGCGGACCGGAAACGGTCGTCTTTATCGATAATCCGCAAGAGGAACAGCTTGTTAAAAGCCCGGCTACAGTCAGCACCAGCTTGGCGGGCGTGCTCGGAGCCGGCGGCCCCGAGGATCTGAGCAAGACGCCGGTGTTTCAGGGCAGTCCGCAAATGCGTGCTCTGATCCGGGCCGGCAAGGAATTGGTGGAACACAGGCCGCTGCCGGATCTGTTTCAGGTGATCATGGATCTCTCCGTAGAAGCAGTGGGCGCGCGGCGGGGCGTGCTGATGTCGCTCGAGGGAGAGGAATTAGTGGTTCGCGCCGCGCGTGGCAGCGGTTTCCAGATCAGCTCCGCCGTGCGGGATCGCGTTCTGCGCGAGAAAACTTCGCTGCTGGTCCGTGACGCGCAGGTCGACCAGGCATTCAAAGAGCGGATGAGTATCGTGGAACACCAAGTCCGCAGCATCTTGGCCGTACCTCTGCAGACCAACGATCGCGTCATTGGCTTGATTTACCTCGATTCCCCTCATTTCATTCGCGAGTTCACAACAGAAGACTTGAGCCTGCTGACGGTCATGGCAAACGTCGCCGCTATTCGCATCGAGCACGCCCGACTGGCGGAGGTGGAGCAGGCCGAAAGGGTGCTGGCACGCGATCTGGAGCAGGCGGCTCTCATCCAACGTGGCTTGCTGCCGATCCAGGCTCCATCCATCCCGGGCCTCGACGTGGCGGGCCACAATACATCGAGCCGGACTGTGGGTGGAGACTATTATGATTTCTTGCCGTATCCAGACGGGCGGATCGCGATTTTAGTGGCCGATGTGGCTGGAAAGGGTATGCCGGCGGCGTTGCTGATGTCGAGCTTACAGGCGCGCGCGCAGGTGATCTTCGAGGCTCCCGACGACTTGGCCGCCCGTGTGTCGAAGCTGAACCGCGTCCTCTCAACCAAGCTTCCGGACAATCGGTTTATTACGTTCTTCATCTGCGTGATCGATCCGCACAGGGGTGAACTGAGATATTGCAATGCCGGCCACAACCCGCCCTTGCTGTTGCGGCGCGATGGGCGTGTGGAGCAACTCGCGGGCGGAGGCATGATCCTGGGCATTCGGCCCACAGCTCAGTACGAGGAATTCCGGCGCCAATTGGAAGAAGGCGATATCGCGGTCTTCTTCAGCGACGGCGTCACCGAAGCGTCCCGTCCCGATTCAGAGGAAGATTTCGGCGAGCAGCGGTTAGCCGAGCTGGTATGGCAGAACAGGGGATTGTCAGCCGCTGGGGTCGTCAATGCGGTAGTTGAATCCGTGGCTGCCTTCACGGCGGGTTCTCCCGCGGACGATATCACGGTGGTCGTTGCCCGCCGGGTATCTCCGCTCGATCGGAATATTACTCAGCCGTAGAGGTGGGCCACCTGGCAGTTTGGGTGTTGCGCAGCTGGCGAGCGCGAGTTTTCCGGCGATGCTGCCAGATAGCCTAGCATCTCCGGGCGGCTCAGAACTGCCGCCGGCGGTAGAATGTGCGTATGCGCAACGAATTTACGGCGATCGTCGAGCAGGATGGCCCCTGGTACATCGCATACTGCGCCGAGGTGCCTGGCGCAAACGGCCAAGGCAAAACTTGGGAAGAATGCCTGGTGAACCTCCGCGAGGCGATTGCCCTCATTCTTCAGCACAGACGAGAGGAATCCTTGCGCGCGCTGCCCCCCGATGCAAAGCAGGAACTCGTCGTGGTTGGATGAAGCGCGAGCGGCTTCTCCGGCACTTTCGCCAGCAGGGTTGCGTGTTGCGGCGAGAGGGCAAAGAACACACGCTTTGGGAGAACCCGGGAACAGGCCACGTTGAAGCCGTTCCTCGTCATACTGAGATGACACTTTAAATCGTCAGTGCGGTAATTGAATCCGTGGCTGCCTTCACGGCGGGTTCTCCCGCGGACGATATCACAGTGGTCATTGCCCGCCGGGTATATCCGCTCGATCGGAATATTAGTCAGCCGTAGGGATTGAACTACGGAATCGCGGCGAAAGCCGCAATCCTTCTCGGCGGCATGGCAGAGCTCGGGCCCTTAACGCTCTTCCAGACGATTTCATTCAATTCATCGTCATCCGCATTGTCCGCTTCGTCCAGATCCATCGCCATCGACTTCAGGGCGCCATAGGAGCGCAACGTGTTCTTCTCATCGAGCGCGATGCCGGGTTCGCGAGCGGTGTAAGGCTGACCGTCTGCCGAGGACTGAAACAAATTCCACATCGGCACTGCGGACGCATCATATTGCGACATGGGGGGCAAGCCCAGCAGCAGTTCCATGGTGCGTAACATACTCACCGCCGAATACATGGTGTGGTCCACGAAATGGTGGCGCACATAAGGACTAATCACCAAAGCGACTGTGCGATGGCAATCCACATGATCCGGACCATTTTGCGGATCGTCCTCAATTACAAAAATGGCCAAATCCTTCCAGAAGACGCTATGGGTGAGGGCATCGATCATGTTGCCCAGCGCGAGATCGTTTTCGGCCAGCATCGCACGTGGCGTTTGCTTGCCGGGACGGGAGCCCACGGTGTGATCGCCCGGAAGCGAGAGCACCTGAAATTGGGGCATGCTGCCCTGGCGCTCGAATTGCCGGAATTCCTTGAGCCAGATTCCGAATCGCTCCATGTCTCCCATGTTCTGTATGTTGTCTGCGCCGGTATAAGTGGGATTGAAATGCCCTTCAACATTGGGAGTCTCGGCGCGCACGCGTCCGTTGTATACGTGCGCAAACTCGCCATAGATACGATAGGTCAGTCCGAAGCGGGCACAGAGATCCCAAAGAAAACCATGACTCGGGTAGGTTTCCGGATCGCCATGGTACTCCGGGCGCACCTTTTTGCCGCGGCCGGAATAAGTGCTGGGCCAAAGCTTCTCCACATAATCGCTGGAATAGGCGCTGTTCACCCAATAGTGCCCCGTCGCGCTGACCTCGGCGTTGTGATACAGGTTGTCGATCAGCACGAATTGCCGGGCGAGGGCGTGATGATTCGGCGTGACCTTATCGGGAAATAGGCAATAATTGGGATCTCCATTGCCTTCCCTCATATCGCCGAATACCTGGTCATAGGTGCGATTTTCCTTGATGATGTAGAAGACATGGCGGATGGGAGAATTCTTGCCTAATAGAAGAGGCGGCGCCGGCGCCGGCGCCGGCGGTTTATTCACAAGAGGAGAATTGCGGCGTACCTGTGCGGTATAGCGCGCCAGTTGTGCGGCATCCGGAACTGGCACGAATGAGACGGTGCCCTGCAACATATTGCCGAGGTAGCCGGGATTCCTGCGATCTTCTACTGTGGACACACCGGGCCGCGTGAATGGGCTGATTGCGCCGCTCCATTGCGCAGTATTGGGATAAGACTGCGCGCCTTTGCCGTTAATGACAACGAGTTTGGCCGGGGACGCGGAAAGCGAAACTCCCGTGGGATACCAGGCTGTTGGGATGAATCCTCGCAGTCTGCTTTTACCTGGGTCCGTTACGTCAATCACGGCGACAGAATTGTTATCGGCATTCGCTACATACAATGTGCGGCTTCTCGCATCGTAGGCCAGCGCGTTTGGTGTACTGCCAGGCAGCGCATTCGGGACCACCGATGTTTCAATCTGCTCGACGACACGATTCTCCCTGGCGTCGATTACCGAAACCGTGTTGCGATCTGTGTTGGCTGCGAACACGAGCGTTCCGTCACGTATCGCCAGCAGATCGCCCGGCTTGTCCTGAACTCGAATCTCACTCACCGGCTCCCCGGTTGCAGCCTCGAGAACTGAAACAGTATTGTGCCCCCAGTTGGATACATACAGCCGCCGGTTCGATTGAGCGAGAGCGCAGGCGTAAGGCTTCGCGCCCACTGGCACACGATAGAGAACCTTGCGCGATCCGGTATCAACCGCCAGGGCGCTGTTATTCAGATTGCCCGCAATATATAACCGGTTGCCGTCCGGGCTGAGCGCCAAACCGGCTGGGAATGTATGCGGCTCAAGCGGAATATCGCCGTCCGGTGTAAGGTGGCCATCCGCGAAGCGGTAGACCAGCACGCGATCCTCGGCGCCAGCCGAAGCATAGACACGACGCCCGTCCGCCGATACCGCTAAACCGGCCCACGCCTGCTGAAGCGGAATTCGCTCGATCA
>Ga0070735_10003807_pt1 | contig 13015 bp, 7 predicted proteins | sample Coa_R1_FD_66443 | JGI IMG/M metagenome (GOLD analysis project Ga0070735, IMG submission 66443) | Surface soil microbial communities from Centralia Pennsylvania, which are recovering from an underground coalmine fire - Coalmine... | ecosystem: Environmental > Terrestrial > Soil > Unclassified ...
CGTTCGACTTCGTGGGTGGATAAATGGGCGCGGAGCCGCGCCGCTTTCAGCCGCTGTCCAGCTTCGGGGCTCGGTCTTGAGGCCAACATCGAATGGCCCAAAGGTGAGATGCCGCATCGTACGCGGAATTCGGGCCATTGTCCACCGGCGTCAAGAAAATTTCGGAAAAACGGAACAAGTTCATGTGAAAGAGATTAGTCCGCCGATGTGTGAATTCGGTGAAAAATCTTCAAGCCGGTTGGTATTCCAACCACCGACGAACAGTTGGTCCGTGATTGCAAGCACTAAGCAACCCTAGGCCGCTGCTGTATATCTGACTTACCCGGTCTGAATACTAACCAGAAGGAAATCTTTTGTGACAAACAGGTCAACGCGGCCTTAGACAGAAGACTGTTTTCTGCAGTCAGGTATCTGAACGGCTCTTTGAGGGGGAGAGCCTGGCGCCAGAACTGGCGAGATCGCGTCCGCCTGTCTTTGCCCGCGACCTCCGGTACCCGCGGAAAGCAGGAAGCGGGGCGGAAGGTGCGATCACAGAAGAGGTCTTCAGGGAACACAGACCTCTCCGATCGCGTCAAGTCCATCATAGAGAGCAAGGGTCTCACTCTCCACGCGATATCGCAAAAATCGGCGGGAATCTTCGGGCAGGCTTCCCCCTATTTTCTTCATCACAACTTTTACTACGAACTCAATCTCGGATCGTTCAGTCCCAGTCTCTATCAGCTGTTTGCTCTCAGCAGAATTTCGAATTACAGGCTTTTCGACTGGCTGCATGTATTTGGTTTGGACGTGGAGCAAATTCCGCGCCTCGAAATCCTGCTGCCAACAAGACGTACAGTGCTGCTCGATTCGACGCTGGCCGATCCCAATGCCTGGGTTGGCTGGTTCCGCAACAAGTCGGACCACATGTCCGTACCGGCGGTCGCGCCGCTGAGCCAACTGCTCGAACCCCACATAGCAGTCCGTCACAAGCAGTTGCTTGGGACAAATCGCTCGAAATTCCTGTACGCCAAGATTGGGCGAGGCGATGCCTTTGCTTTCCCAGATCTGCTTCCCGGCAGCATCGTCCGCGTCGATCCCGCGATGGTGCAAGTCGCTCAGGACATACCCTCCCAGCGCTTGTTCTTACTCGAACACTCCAAGGGGATCTGTTGTGGCCGACTGTTGCGGGGCCATGGGCCGCGGATCACGGTTATCAGCACACACCTGCCCTATGCAGAAATTCAGCTGAAGCTTCCGCGCGAAGCAAGAATCCTGGGTGCCGTCGATCTCGAAATTCGGCGCTTGACTCCCGGTGAGCAACCAGAGGTTCCAGCCGACTTCGCCAAGCGATGGACGCCCGAGCCCCTGGATCGGCAATCTCACACGATAGATCGATTCCTTTCCTCGGCGCGCCTGAAAGCCGGGTTGTCCTTGCGAGAGGCGTCTGATCTCACCAGAGAAATAGCAAGACTGCTCGACGATGATCGCTATTTCGTGTCTGCAAGTTCACTCTCCAACTACGAAGCCGGAGACTTGCCAAGGCACTTCCAGAAAGCGATCTCAGTATGTCTGTGCTATGCCATTGATCTCCGTAGTTTTCTCGAAGGATTTGGTCTTCGACTCGAAGAAGCGGGGACGGATTCAATCCCTGACCAGTTCATCCCAAGGTCCGAACCCGACGCCCCCGACAACAATCCGCACGAACTTCAGTTTGATGGATTTCTGCGAGAACTGGTAAGCCAAGTGGGGGATGTCCCTCTTTTTCTCAGGCATTCCGTCCGCGATCTTTCCGGTTTGTCCTCTACAACTCTACGCACTGTTTATTGGACCGGAGGGATCAGAAATCCCTTCCATCCGTATCTTGCGAAGACGTTGCTCATAGCCGTTGACCGACACAAGAAGCTGCCTGTCGATTCACGATCGCGTCCGGCCTGGGACCGGTCGTTTTATCTGGTCCTCAAGCGAGATGGCAGCTATCTGGTCGGTCCTTGTGGAATCGAAAATGGCGCATTAATCATGCACCCAGATACCGAACATTTGGAGTTGAGAGAAGAATTTCGCAATCACCGTGACGCCGAAGTGGTCGGCCAAGTTTCGGCGATCGTGCGAAAACTTTAGGTATCGACCGCTCCCTCTTTGCTCGCGCATGAAGTTATGTGGCGCACGTTTCTGAGTCACTCCTGATGGATTTCTGGACAGGACACGGAAGCAAGATCAGTTCTCAAGATGCATGAACTCGGGGAAACAGAACTGGGTTGAGGGAAGTCTGAACACGACTCATATTGTCATGGACGAAAGAGGCTGTGTCCTCCTACCTTGAAAGGGATTGGGCACTTTTCTGTCCAAAACGTTCCATGAGCGAAGGCTGCAGTCCGTCCTTGGTGCCACCTGAGCTTCGCTGGCTTTCCCATCGGATCAGACCGCTTCTGCACTTGCATCTCGGCAGTTTTCTCTCGATCACAGCGGGGAGCTTGCTTGGGCTACTTACTCCTCTTGTCCTCAAATGGCTCATTGACCAAATCATTCCAACCCATCGCCCGTTACTGCTGCTGCTTGCGATGCTGCTGATCTTTGCGGGTTCTGAGGGTAAGACAGCGATTACGAGCCTCGGCAGTTATCTCATGCTGAACGCTGCTCTGCGAATGTCCCTCAGTCTGCGGATGGAACTACTGAGACATTTGGATTCATTATCGGCAGAATATTACGAGAAAACTCCTGTCGGGACGGCTGTGTATCCGCTACGAGAGCCAATTGAGGAAATCGCATATTTAGGCTCCGATCTGGTACCGGCAATTCTGCGAACTCTGCTCACCACCGGTTTCACTCTGGCTACCATGCTGATCTTGAGCCCCGGACTCACTGTTCTGGTTGCCCCGCTCATTCCTGTTTTTCTGATCACGCGTCAACACTTCCGAAGCAAACTCGCGATGGACTCCGATCTGGCACAGCACGATCGGATGGGTTGGAGTAATTTCCTCGAAGAGCACATCGCTAGCGCCATTCCGATTCAGCTCCTCGGGCAACAAAAGCGACAGGAAAGACGCGCGTTCCGGTTTCTGGGGAGGTCCGTCCGGTCCCAGGACAAACTCTTCAGAACCAGCGTATGGTTTACGCTCTACACGTCACTGGCTGTTGTCCTCGCTATGACCGCCGTGATCGGGTACGGAGGATGGAGAGTCGTCGCGGGGACTCTTAGCCTCGGAAGCCTGGTCGCATTTTATAGCCTCGTCACTCAGCTCTTTGAGCCTCTGAGTGGCGCAGCAGAACTGTATTCGAGGACGCAAAAAACCTTCGCCAGCATCCGAGTGATTCAGTCCGTGCTAGCGCTTCGGCCTGCCGTCATTGATGCTCCGGACGCCCGTGCGATAGCTCCACACAAGCCTGCGATGATCGAGTTTGCCGGAGTCGAATTTGGATACGAGAGGCAGAAACGCATGCTTCGAATTCCTTCACTTCAAATTGCACCGGGGGAGAGACTGGCGATCGCGGGAGAAAACGGCGCCGGCAAGAGCACGCTGACAAAACTCGTCGCGCGAATCTACGATGTCGACGCTGGGTCCGTATGCATTGGCGGCACCGATCTGCGCAGTATCCGCCTTGATAGCTTGCGGCGGCATGTGTGTTACGTGCCACGGGAACCGGTTTTGTTTGACGGCACTGTAGCCTTTAACCTCCGATTCGTTAAACCAGCCGCTTACGATCGCGAGCTGCGGCAAGCAGCCATGAGTGCCGGCGTCTTCGATCTGATTCGGAATCTCCCTCACGGACTCGAGCAGAGGATTGGGCCAGCGGGGTGTCAACTGTCCGGAGGCGAGCGCCAGCGTCTCGCCATCGCAAGGGCGTTGTTGCAGTGCCCAAAGGTCTTAATCCTCGATGAAGCAACATCCTGCCTCGACCCCTCCTCCGAGGAACTCATTCTCGAAAATGTGCTTTCCCGGCTTCGCGAGTCCATTGTCATTGTTGTGTCCCACCGCCATTCCACTCTGTCACTGTTTGAGCGAAGGATCACTATGTCGGCTGGTGAGATTGTGAGTGATCAAAGATGCGAAGTCTCGCAGAGTTCGGGAATGCGTATCAGCTCATCTTCGCCGAGTTCAGCCGCGGCAAATTAGCGCACGTTACGTTCAGAAACTCTCAGCTCCTGCATAGGGTTGGAGCGGAAGCCATCGTCCAAGCGCCCTAGCTCGAGGACCGAACTTGGGCAAAAACTGGACAAACCGAGGCACCCTGCATTTTTGCGCGGTACGGACAAGTCCTTGAGTTTTCGGCAGCAATCTCCCGCTTCTGATTGGTTTCAGAACAAATCTCCTTTTCGCTGGCACTTAGCACGCAAGAGATGGCACATTGCGCAACATACATCAGGCTTTTCCAGCAGTCCTGGGGCGAGGTTTTTCAGCCGATGCACAAGGTTTCCGATTCCGTCCGCAGCACGCATGGCCAGGACGGCGCAATCGTGCTTGATATTCGGCAAGGTCAGATGTTCAGCCTTAACCTCGTCGGATCGAGAATCCTGGAGTTGCTTGAGTCTGGTTCCACTGAAGAACAGATTACGGATGCTATCAGCCGAGAATTCAATGCCAACGCCGACACTGTGAGTACGGACATAACGAACTTCCTGAAAGAGCTGAAGGCAAACAAGCTCGTCGACTCTGATCCCCACCGAAATGCCTGAATTGGAGGCGCATCTTGAAAGTGACTAGGGAGCCAGACAGTGAAACCTACCGCGTCATTGTCTTCGCTAGAGACGGCGGCGAGATCTTTCTGAGGCGCTCAAAGGCAGGTCTGCATTTCCCCGAGGTGTCTATTCTGCAGTGTCGAAGGGTGGCAGAGAACGTTGGGGCCGAGATGAAGAAACATTGGGGCGTGGAGATCGTTTGCCTTTTCGAACTGCCGTCACCGCTGGGCTCTACGAGAGCGCGTTACATGGTCGCCAAACACTGGCGTACTTCTGGAAATGCCGTCCCGATCGCTCAGTGGATACCTCTAAGGGATGTTTCTGAGGTTTCGTTCGCGGAGCCAGACGACCACTCAATAATGCGCGAATCATTCGCTCGCTGCAGCGTGTCCTTTAGCGATACAGATATTGGTCCATTCACCCGGCTGAATTGGTTTGAGGAATTATGCCAGTGGGTTGAGGGAGCAATCATGCCGATGGAACTCCATCTGACAGGTAACTTCATTCAGCTGAGTGCGTGTCCCACCTTCAGCCTCATTCGGTTCGAGACGAATGGTTCGGCCGTGTGGTTCAAGGCCGTGGGCGCGCCGAATCGAGACGAATTCGCCATCACACTCAAGCTTGCAGAGTTGCTTCCTAACTTTCTCCCCACCGTCGTTCGCGCACGAAAGGATTGGAATGGTTGGCTGGCGATTGAGGCCAATGGCCGGGAACTGAGTGCAACAACCGACATGGGGCTCTGGGAAATCGCAGCTGAGAGTCTGGCCCGGCTTCAGATTGAGTCCCTCCGAATGGTGAATGAAGTCAGGGCTTCGGGGGCGCGAACCTTAAGCACGGTCGGACTCTCTGCAGTGGTTCGTCCATTCTTCGACGCTATGGCCCAGCTCATGGAACAGCAAACGAAGATGCCGCCGCCAATCCTCAGCAAGCAAGAAATCCGTCTTCTGCAAGAACGAATTCTGGACTATCTCGCCCGGCTGCAAGACTTGGGAATTCCAGATGCGCTGGGCCATCTGGATCTGAATCCTGGCAACATCATCGTTTCATTCCCCTGCTGCACATTTCTCGACTGGGCGGAGGCCTACGTTGGATATCCCTTCTTCACCTTCCAGTATCTACTGGAACACTTCCGCCGCACATTTGGAGCAGATTCCGTAACCGAGAGCAGACTGATCAAGGCTTATGCTCAGCGATGGGAGGGTGTTTTGGCGTCCAAGGTGATCAACGAAGGGCTTCTGTTTTCGCCGCCACTTGCAATACTTGCCTACGCTGCTGGGAACGATACCTGGAGCGACCAGCAGAGACTGAAAGATCACGCCCTTCCTGGATACATGCGCGGTCTAACGCGACGCATGTTACGGGAAGCAAATCTTCTCTCCAACCGGGGGTTGCCGTGCATGTCCTGAGAGATGTTCCGCCGCATTCCGAAGTTAAAGCCGTCACCGAAATCATGCACGGCGTATCGATCGTGGATCCCTACCGCTGGTTGGAAGAACAAGAATCGCCCAGCACTCGCGAGTGGATTAGGGCGCAGACGAGATATTCGCGCTCCTATCTCGATTCGATCGCGATCCGCGGGCGGATTCGAGAGCGCATTCGCGAACTTCTTGACGTGGAAACGTACGACTCGCTGCAGAAAGTTGGGAACAGCTATTTGTTTCGCAAGCGGGTCCCCCTTCAGGAACAACCGTGCATATGTCTTCGCGAAGGACTGGATGGAGAGGACGAAGTGCTCATTGACCCGTCTTGGAGGGGGAGCGGGCCGTACACAGCTGTTAAACCTCTGCAGGTATCGCCGGATGGACGATTACTGTTGTACGAGGTTAAGGAGGGAGGCGAGCGTAGCGGGACATTCGAGCTGTTTAACATCCAAACTCGCCAGAAATTGCCGGACACACTCTCCCGCGGATATCTACGCGGCTTTGCGTTTTCGCCGGATTCGAAATCCTTCTATTACGTTCATGAACCACTGGATTCCAAAAAGTCTCACCGACAGGCCGTTTATAAGCACGTTCTAGGCAGTGATTTTGCCAAAGATATTGAAACATTTTTCGCGGGAGAGGACGAGGGCGTCCGGGTCCACATCGTTTCCGGCAGACAGGAATTGTGCTTACTCGTCACCAGCTGGACAAAAGACACCTCTACCGACATTTACCTCTGGCGGTTTGACGATCGGGAGGAGCCGGTTCCGCTTGTCACGCACGCCAAGTACTTTCTAGGCCCGATTCTACTCGACAACGGACGGATTCTCGCTATTACTGATCGTTCAGCTCCTAATTTCCGTATCGTTGAGCTCCGTTGGACGGAGGGTCCGGAGCTGGAATTCAGGGAAGTCGTTCCAGACTCCGGATCGCCGATCCAGAACTGGTGCGTGGTTGGAGAAAAACTGTTTGTCTCCTATTTTCGAAAGCTCCGAAGTGAAATCCAGATCTTCGATCTGTCAGGCAGAAGACTCGGCGAAATTCCCATTGACGACGGCGTGACCGTGCGGCTGCTGAATGGCCGTCAAGATGCAGACGAGATATTGGTTGAGCGAGAATCGTTTACTACTCCTATCCAGATCTGCAGACACGCAACTTCCGGCAGGCAGATCGGCGTGTGGGTTCAGCGGACAACTCCCTTTGATTCGCATAGGTTTCATCACGCCCGAGTCTGGTTTCGTTCGAAAGATGGAACCGAGATCCCGATGTCGTTGGTGGGTGTCCCAAGTGTTCTCGAAAAAGGGCCCGCATCCGACCATCATGACCGCATACGGCGGCTATGGCATCCCAATGACTCCTCAGTTCAGTGTGCTTGTCGGGTTTCTCCTTGAGCGTGGCTGCCTATTCGCCCTTCCCAATATCCGCGGCGGCTCGGAGTTTGGCGCTGAATGGCACAATGCCGCTAAACGCAGAAATCGCCAGGTGGCGTTCGATGACTTTCTCTCCGCGGCGGAATGGCTGATTCGAACCGGCCGGAGTGAGCCCAAAAAGCTCGCAATTTTCGGAGGATCCAATTCTGGTTTGCTCGTTGGATCTGCAATGACACAGCGGCCGGAACTATTCCGCGCCGTGCTGTGTATTGCCCCCGTGCTAGACATGCTGCGGTATCACCTGTTCGATGACGCCCAGCTCTGGGAAGAGGAGTTTGGCACCAGCGCGGACGGCGCTGACTTTGCCGCTCTTGTCGAATATTCGCCGTACCACACCGTAAAGGACAAAACCTCATACCCCGCGACCTTCATGGTTTCCGGAGACAACGACCAGAAATGCAATCCGCTTCACGCACGGAAGATGACTGCAAGACTTCAGGCGGCTAACACTTCCGAAAACCCAGTTCTCCTGGACTACAGTTCGCAGCGCGGTCATTCACCCGTACTGCCGCTCACCGATAGAGTCGAAGCTCTTACCGACAGGTTGGCTTTCCTCTGCGACCAGTTAGGTCTGCCTGTTTAGGGAGACCGAGGAGAAAAAACCCATGGCAGGCCTTGTGTTGCGAGCACTATTAGAACTCGTTTATTTCGATCTCCTTCTGGCAAGGGGCGATTTTGCGCGGTTCTGCGATCAAGTCCGAAGCTATCAGGTCAAAGGGAGTGCGCGCTCATCCTCCACTGCACAGGAGGTCTGTGCGGCCATTGACCTGGCATGCATTTGGTATTGGAAAGAAGTTCGATGTCTGCAGCGCTCCGCCGCGACGGCGTGCTTGCTAAGACGCAATGGTGTGCCCGCGCGAATGGTGATCGGAGCTCAGCAAATACCATTCAAGGCGCACGCCTGGGTCGAGTTAGATGGCAGTGTCATCAACGATCGGCCGTATGTGGAAGAGATTTACTCAGTCCTTGACTCTATCTAGTCGCGAGAGGAACGAGGTCGCAAGCATGAGTGCCCAGTTCGGCATCTGCAATTTCGTTGGCCGACCCGTTGAGAGTGACGTCCTTGACACGGTTCGGCCCCTTCTTGCGCCTTACGGTCCCGACGACGAAGGTCTCTTCCGTCGCGAAAACGCCATCATCTTTTATCGAGCGCTACAGACCACAAGGGAGTCGCACAATGAGAGACAGCCGCACATTTCTGCTTCCGGCCTGGCCATAACCTGGGATGGACGACTCGACAACCGCGAAGAACTCATACGCAAATTGGGTGGTCGCCTCTCGCCGGAGTCAACTGACCTGGCCATTGCAGCCTTGGCGTATGAGAAATGGGACACCGAGTCCTTCCAGAATCTGATCGGAGACTGGGCTCTTTCTGTTTGGAACCCCAGTGATCGATCACTGATATTGGCCAAAGATTTTTCCGGCACCCGCCAACTGTTCTACCGAATCGAAAAGCAACAGATCACGTGGTGCACCGCTCTCGAGCCGCTGCTTCTCCTCGCCGGCCACTCCTTCAAGCTTGAGGGAGAATACATCGCTGGCTGGTTTTCACAGTTTCCACGCTGCGAACTCTCCCCATACGTTGAGGTGCGCTCCGTTCCGCCGGCTTCCTTCGTTCGTGTTACTGAAACGTCTCAGAGCGTCACCAGGTTTTGGGATTTCAATCCCAGTCACGAGGTTCACTTGCACTCCGACCGGGAGTACGAGGAGCACTTTCGATTTCTTCTCTCAGAATCCGTACGCCGCCGGTTACGTTCCGATTCGACCATCACGGCAGAACTCAGTGGAGGCATGGATTCCTCCTCGATTGTTTGCCTCGCCCATAGTCTGATCAACAAGGCTTATGCACGGACCGGCAGACTCGAGACCATCTCTTACTACAACAACTCGGAACCAAATTGGAACGAACTGCCCTATCTCACAGAGGTCGAGGAGAAGATCGAGAAAAAGGGACACCACATCAACGCCGGTCTGCAGAACCCTTTTCAGCTTGACCTTGAGTGTGCGCGGCTTATGACCACTCCCGTGGCCGCGGAATTCTCCGCGGTCAGCCATGATCAGTTTCGGGCTGCGATGGTTTCGAGCGGAAGCCGGGTGTTGCTGACCGGAACCGGGGGTGATGAGATCACCGGTGGCGTCCCCACGCCGTTGCCGGAACTGCAAGACCTGCTCGCCAGAGTGCACCTCAGGCAACTGGCACATCAACTGAAACATTGGGCGCTCAACAAGCGGCGACCCTGGATCCATCTGCTTCTGGAAGCAGCCGCCGGGTTCCTTCCAAGTACTGTCTATTCGCTTCCCAAGCACCTGCAGCCGGCGCCCTGGATTAACAAGCGGTTCGTCACTACCTATGGCGCGGCATTCACGGGATACGACAGAAGGTTGAAGGTTCTTGAGTCATTGCCGAGCTTCCAACAGAACGTTGCGGCGTTCAATCTGTTGCGCAGGCAACTCGGATGCGAAGTGCTGCCGGCTTTTCCCCATTACGAAAAGCGATATCCATATCTCGACCGTGACCTTGTTGAATTCATGTATGCGATACCCCGTGAGCAGGTAGTACGCCCGGGCCAGCGAAGATCGCTGATGCGACGTGCACTGACCGGCATCGTTCCTGCAGCGGTCCTGGAGCGCAGGCGAAAAGCGTATGTTGCGCATGCCGGATTGGCGGTCATCTCCTCAGAATGGCCTCGCTTGCAGCAAATGTTTCAGCGATCGTTATCGGGCACGCTGGGTTTCATCAATGATGCTTCATTCCTCGAGGCGCTCGATTCGATCCGCCACGGGAGGGATGTCTCGATGGTACTGGTCGCGCGCACGTTGTTGCTGGAAATCTGGCTAAGAAATCTTGAAAAACACGGAATCCTCGATCATGTCGACGATTCAGCGCCGTCGGAGCGCGTACTCGAGTGCGAAAGATCTCAGCTGAGGAAAACCAAAGCGAAAGGAGGTGACAACAATGAAGTACGAGAAACCGGAACTGATGCCGCTCGAAACAGCACTTACAGCGATCCAGAGCAACGGCATCCCCAAGGTCCTGAGCCGGACGGACAGCAGCCACAAGCCGTCCGTAGCGGCGTACGAGGCTGACGAGTAACCTTAACCGGGCGGCGCTGACGCGAAGCGCCGCCCGTTAATTCGACTCCCCGGGCGATATCCCTGTGACCCTGCTTGTCATTTCCATGTCTCTCCGCATGGTGTCCCAACGCTCGTATTGTGAAGACTTTGCAGGATTCGGATCTCGATAGTCTTGTAGCCAGAAGCGGAACCAGTCAACCGTGCTGCCCTGAGAAACAAGCCGCTCCGAAGGTTTGCTCAAAACGTGCTCATTCGAATTCAAGATGAGAAGATCAACAGGTTTGCTTAAGTATCGAAGGGCAGCATAGGGCTCCCACATTTGGAGAAGACCGTCAGGAGTAGCTACAACCTGTAAGGGAGCTGTCACTCGACCCATGTTAAACACAGGCGATCGCTCGAACCATTTGAGAAGACCCTTCCCGAATGGCCGTGCAGCAATGATTGCATCAGCCTCATTGGCAATCGCATTATCCCCTTCATCGAGATCCAGCATGTACTGCAGGTACCCCTCATTGACTCCGTCTGTGATTGAAGCCGCCTTGAACTTTAAACCAATCTCTGTAAGAGCGGCCAAAGCATAGAAGCAGGTACGACTGAACCCAATGATTCCGACGCGGGCGGTGTCCACCAGGCCTTCCGCTGACAATTTATCTATTGCAGCTTCATATCCGCGAAGCTGGCAGGCTGCTTCCTCCGTTGTGGCCTCGCTAGAGCAGTCACGAATCTGCAAAACGATGATCCCGGCGGACGCCAATTCCTGCGCTGCGAAGGCGGTTGGGAACGAGCCGCTTGCTGCAAATTTCTGCTCGTCAAATCCATGAGTTTGAATCACAAAAGGGTAACGGCGTCCCGACACATGGTCGGGCGGAAGATACAAGCCACCGATCCATTCCCGGCCAGTCTTGTCTAGCCATTTGTAGACCGACACTTTGCCGAGACGCAGGTCGCGTACCCACAGGTTGGGATTCCAAAGCACGCGGGACTTCCGGGTCTTCGGATCTGACACCAGCAGCAAAGGTGGTTCGTTTATTCCTTGCTTTACGCTGACCGAGACTGCTCGAGGCGTTGGAGGCAACAAACGCTGGCTCTTAACCCAGGAACCATCGTCCTTTCTTACGAAACTCGCGGCCTCTGACCGGTCATCCCTGCTCCCGAAGATGACATTTACGATGCTCGAGTCCTGGGAACTGAAGAATACGTTCGATACGAGCGGGACATCTTTGTCCCCATGCTGAAGATCCGCCCTGTATGCAACACAGGCCGCCTGGCGTGTCCTGATATCCTGCGCAGCAATGCACGGTTCATGCTTACCGGCAGATTCCAGGCTGCTCCTCGCCAGGAACGTATTCGAGAGCACCACCGAGCGGCCGTCTGGTGACCAAGCCGCGCGACTGAGTCCCCACCATCCAGCGGCATTTCCGATCGGAGCATCGATCAAGGGCTCGACTCGGCCGTTCGCAGCATCAATCAGCACGTATTGGCTCACGTCCCTCTGGCCCGCGAGAGCGTTCGGATCCTGCACTCCCGCCCGGATCCGGTACGGAGAGAGGCTAAAGGGAGGGGGATAAAGCGATTCCCACTGCTTGGGAATTACGTTCACGCTCAGCGCCGTAACGACGTTCCGCCCGTCCGGAGACAATGCAAGTGCGCGTTCTCCTTCCAGATGAATCGGTACCGGACGCCCAGAGGAGCGGTCCACTACGCGAAACCGTTTGCCCTGGTTGACCTCCCATAACTCGCTGAGATCATTCTCCCAAATATCGGGCGGCCGACTCGCCCGTGTGGGTAGCAGCTGGATTAGAGCTTTTCCGGTTCCGACGATTGCAGCACTCGCATTCTGTTTCACTAAGCTCTGGCGAATTGCAGGACTTAGCGCCGTGTAGACGAACTGCTCGCGGTTACGCACATCAAATCCTGTGATGTTCTGATTTTCGGGCGTCAACGGTTCGAGCTTCCTGGACGAAAGCTCAGCTAGGAACAGCTGTTCGTTTCCAGAGCCTGTCTTCCCGAGGAAAACGAAACCGGTTGTGTCTTCCAGCCAGCGCACATCTTGGATGTTCGGCCCTTCGCCGTAGGTGGCGCGACAGAGATCCCAGACCGGACCGGGGGTCTTGCTCTGCCCGTCAGAAAGTATTCGATGAACGTCTTCCGAGCGATATATGCGCAGGCATGATTCTGGCCGATCAAGATCGATCCTGCCCCTTTGAGAAAGCACGACGAAGTAGCGGTTGTCAGGGGAGACGGTCACCGCGTCAATATAGGTGAGGCGAATGTCGTCTGAAACTGTAAATTGGCGATCCAGAGCTCTTGATGAAATAGCAAGCAAGACTGGCAGTAGCCACGTCGCGGCACTCCGACTCCGTTCAAGTATTTGCTTCTTGTTCGCCATAATCAGACGGGCGCCGGCTGCGGCAAGAGCGCTTTTTCCATACGCG
>Ga0070735_10003808_pt1 | contig 13013 bp, 16 predicted proteins | sample Coa_R1_FD_66443 | JGI IMG/M metagenome (GOLD analysis project Ga0070735, IMG submission 66443) | Surface soil microbial communities from Centralia Pennsylvania, which are recovering from an underground coalmine fire - Coalmine... | ecosystem: Environmental > Terrestrial > Soil > Unclassified ...
AAGGGACAGAAGGGATCTTCGGCGATGCCGCACAAGCGCAACCCCGTCGTCGCCGAGCGCATCTGCGGGCTCGCGCGCGTCGTGCGCGGCCACGCGCTCGTCGGCTTCGAGAACCAGGCGCTGTGGCACGAGCGCGACATCTCGCACTCGTCCGCCGAGCGCGTCGTCATCCCGGACGCGTTTCTCGCGCTCGACTACATGCTCGACAGGTTCACGTGGCTCGTCGAGGGGCTCGTCGTCCATCCCGAGCGGATGCGCCGCAACCTCGACGCGTCCCACGGCCTGTACTTCTCGCAGCGCCTGCTGCTCGCGCTCGTCGAAGCCGGGCTCGAGCGCGACGAGGCGTACCGGATCGTCCAGCACAACGCGATGCGCGCGTGGGAAGAGGAGCGCGACTTCCGCGAGCTCGCGCGCGCCGACGCCGACGTCCGCGTCGACCTCGACAAGGTGTTCGACGAGCGCGCCTACACCGCGCACGTCGACGAGATCTTCGACCGCCTGCAATCACTCGTGAAGGAGCCCGTGAATGCCTGAGACGCATGTTGCTTCCGGCAAGGTCCGCGAGATCTACGCGCTCGACGACGACCGGCTGCTGCTCGTCGCCAGCGACCGCATCTCGACGTTCGACGTCGTCCTGCCCACCGAGATCCCCGACAAGGGCCGCGTGCTCACCGGCCTCTCCGGGTTCTGGTTCGCGCGCACGAAGGAGATCGTCCCGAACCACCTGCTCGCGCTGCGCGACGACGGCCGCTCGACGGAGTGCAGGCGGCTCGAGATGCTACCGATCGAATGCGTCGTGCGCGGCTACATCACGGGCTCGGGCTGGAAGGACTACCGCGCGACCGGGTCGGTGAGCGGGCACGCGCTGCCGGAGGGCCTGCGCGAGTCGGACAAGCTGCCTGAGCCGATCTTCACGCCGTCGACGAAGGCGACGACCGGCCACGACGAGAACATCACGCGCGACCAGGCGGCGGAGACGGTCGGCCGCGAGCGGTTCGACGAGGTGCAGCGCGTCGCGCTCGAGCTCTACCGCTTCGCGTCCGCACACGCGGAGGCGCGCGGGATCATCCTCGCGGACACGAAATACGAGTTCGGCGTCGACGAGCACGGCACGCTCGTGCTCGCGGACGAGCTCTTCACACCGGACTCGTCGCGCTTCTGGCCCGCCGACGAGTACGAGCCGGGCCACGCGCAGCCGTCGTTCGACAAGCAGTTCGTGCGCGACTACTGCGAGACGCTCGGCTGGGACAAGACGTATCCCGGCCCCGAGCTCCCGGAGGACGTCGTCGTCGGAACGCGCGCGCGCTACGTCGAGGCGTTCGAGCGGCTGACGGGAATCGCATTCGACGACTACCTCGCCGATCCGGAAGTCGTGCAGCGGTGAAGGCGTCGGTGCTCATCCGGCCGAAGGAGGGCATCCTCGACCCGCAGGGGCAGGCCGTCGAGCAGTCGCTGCGCAAGCTTGGGTTCGCGGTCGGGCACGCGCGCGTCGGCCGCGTCGTCGACCTCGACGTCGAGGCGTCGTCGGAGGACGAAGCGCGCGCAAGCGTCGACGAGATGTGCAGGCAGCTGCTCGCGAACCCGCTGATCGAATCGTTCGAGGTGACGATCGCGTGATCGCGGTCCTGCAGTTCCCCGGCTCGAACGACGACCACGACGCGCAGTGGGCGCTGAAGGCGCTCGGCGGCGACGCGCGGCTCGTCTGGCACGCCGAGACGTCGCTGCCGGCCGACACCGGCGCCGTCATCCTCCCGGGCGGCTTCTCGTACGGCGACTACCTGCGCTGCGGCGCGATCGCGCGCTTCGCGCCGGTGATGGACGCCGTGCGCGCGTTCGCGGCGGACGGCGGGCTCGTGCTCGGCATCTGCAACGGGTTCCAGATCCTCTGCGAGGCGGGGCTGCTCCCCGGCGTCTTGATGCCGAACCACTCGCTCTCGTTCCTCTGCCGCGACGTCGCGCTGCGCGTCGAGCGCGCCGACACGCCGTTCACGTCTCGCTGCGAGCCGGGGCAGACCCTCGTCATCCCGGTGAAGAACGGCGAGGGGGCGTGGTTCGTCCCGGAGGAGCACTACGCCGAGCTCGAGGCGAACGGGCAAATCGTGTTGCGCTACGAGGAGAACCCGAACGGATCCGTGCACGACGTCGCCGGCGTCTGCAACGCCGACGGCAACGTCATGGGCCTGATGCCGCATCCGGAGCACGCGGTCGACCCGCTGCTCGGCTCCGGCGACGGCGCACTCATCCTCGCGTCGCTGCTCGACGGCGTGCGCGAGCGGACGCGCGTTGCGGCGTAGCGCGCTCGTCGCCCTGCTCGCGTCACTCGTTGCCGCCGCCGGCGCGTCGGCGGGCGGAGGCAACAACGAGCAGTACAAGATCAACGCGCGCGACCGCAGCGCCGCCCGCGCCGCCGTGCTCCAGAAGGCCGATCTCTGGGCCGGCACGTGGCAGGGCGGCTGGAAGACGCCGGACCGTTCGCCCGCCCCGACGTGCGCGAACTTCAATCCGAAGCTGTCCGACCTCGTCGTCACCGGCGACGCCGAGACCGACTTCACGCAAGGCGGCGGTGCCGTCGACGTCGACACCCAGACGTCGGTGCTGCAGACGGCGCACATGGTGCAGCTCGACTGGCAGCGCGAAGTCGTGGCGCCGGGCGGGCTCGCGTGCGCGCAGCAGGCCCTCGCGAAGATGCTCGGCGCGAAGGCGCACGTCGTGTCGGCGAACGACCTCGCATTCGCGCACGTCGCGCAGTACACGCACGCGTACCGCATCGTCTTCTCGATCACCGCGTCCGGGCAGAGCGTGCGGATCTTCTACGACGCGATCCTGATCGGCCGCGGCCGGACGGAGATCGTCCTCAGCATCGGCGGCCCCGACGGGCTGCAGCAGACGATCGGGGCGCAGGAGCTCCACCTCGCGCGCCTGCTCGTGGCACGGATCCGCGCCTAGCTGCCGCGAAGATCGAGCACCGCCGCGAGCGTCGGCGTCTTCTGGAGCGCGGTGCGCAGCCGCTCGAGATCCGCGGTGCGCAGCGTGACCGGGCCGCGCCGGGCGACGCCGTCCGTCGTGTACGCGAAGCGGACGAGCCATTCGCCCTTCTCGCCTTCGAGCAGCTGCACGACTGTTGCAAACTGCTTGCCGTCGACGCGCTGCTTGAGCGTCACTTCCTCCGCGACTGTTGCCTTGCCGAATGCCGTGTTGACCATGCCCGCGACGCTAGCGCGCCGCGGCGCACACGTGGGTCACGGCTTCGTGCCGAAAGCGTGCGGCGGCGAAAGCGGCGAGCGCGGCACGTCGACCGGCGGCTCGAGCGCGTTGAACGCGGCCGGCGCAACGTCGTTCGGCGTGTCGGGATGGAAGAGCGACGCGAGATGCTGGATCTGCGTTCGCCCGACGCCGAGCTCGAACTGGCCGCCGCCGTACATCTGCACGCCGTTCTCCTCGCACCACGCGTAGAAGTCGAACAACCGGCGCACGGTGCCGAAGCGCGACGGCTTGACGTTCAGGCATTTCGGCGGGAACGGGAGCGCGAGCACGTCGTCCACCGAGTGGATCGGCGCGTCCCACGTCACGCGGTCGCGATGCGGCCGGAGCACCTCGTCGGTCGCGTCGTCGAGTCCGGGATCCTCGAGCCACGCGTGCGGGAACGCTTCGACGATGCGCGCGTACAGCTCGGGATCGGGCGGGTTGCCGAACGTGCCGCGGTAGACGCCCTTGAAGTCGGCGGTGTCGACGACGCCGCGCTCCGCGAGGTCGTCGATCGTCTCCTCGCTCCAGTCACGGGCGGGATCGAGCTTGAAGCGCAGCCACGGATGGAGCTCGAGCAGGCGCGGGACGTTGACGACGCGCGTCGAAACGACGTAGGTCACCGGCTGCGGCGAGCGACCTGCGAGCTCGGCGAGCGAGGTCCCGTTCTGGCGCACCGCGAGGTCGAGCGCCGCGCTCTCCCACGCCCAGCGCCGGTAGTCGAACCCTGCGTGGTCGACGGGCGTCTCGCCGAAGAAGGCGAAGCCGTCGAGCGACGCGGAGAACGAGTCGAGCGTCCAGCGGCCGGCAACCGGCGGCACGGGCACGTCGTCGTGGAGGTCGGCCTGGTACGTGACGTCCTCGCCGCGACCCTCCTCCCCGCCGCCGCGCAGGACGACCGTCGTCGTCGCGCGCGCGAAGTCCGGCGTGACGTCGACCTGCAACCGCTCGAGCTCGACCTCCTCGACGAGGACGTCGAGCGCGCCGAGCCTACCCGCGAGCCCAGTCGGCGTCGTCGCCGCCGCCCTGCGTGATCTGCTTTGCGCCCTTGCCCGTGATGCTCACGGTCCAGATGTCGCCGTTCGCGGTGTACGCGATGCGGTCGCCGTGGGGTGCGTACACCGGGTTCTCCGCGCCGCCGCCGAGCGTCGGATCTTCCGGATCGGGCAGCTCGGTGACGAGGCGCGTCGCGCTGTGCCCGTTGAAGTTGACGGTGTAGATCGCCTCCTTGCCGCTCGAGTCGGAGGAGAACGCGATCTTCTTCCCGTTCGGCGAGTACGACGGGCTGAGATCGATCGACGAGCCGTCGTTGAAGATCTTCTTCGCCGCGCCGCCGCTCGCGGCGACCGTCTCGAGCGAGATCGAGCCGTCGGCCGCCGTGCGCTGGAACGCGATCGTCTTGCCGTTCGGCGACCAGGCCGCCCGGTCGTCGAGATTCGTGCTCGTGGACGTCAGCACCTTGAGGCCACCGCCGTCGGCGTTCATGACGGCGATCTGCGACGACGTGCACTCGCCCGTGTCGGGATCCTGCGCGCTGCAGCGCGTGAACGCGATCTGCCTGCCGTTCGCCGACCAGGCGGGATCGGTCTCCTGCACGCCGCTCGTGCCGACCTTCTTCGCGCCGTTGCCGCTGGTGTCCGCAACCCACACGTACGGCGCGCCGCTCGCATCGCTGACATACGCAAGCTGCTTCCCGTTCGGCGAGGCGGACGGGTCGCTCTCCTCGGCGGCCGTCGCGATCACCGGGGTGATGGCGCCGCCGTTCGGCGAGACCGAGAAGATGTCGCTGCTGGCGGTGGCGTCGGAGTAGTTCTCGAAGTAGATGAGCCCGTCGTTGCCGGGCGGCACCGCATGCGCGCCTGCTGCTGCGATCACGGCGGCTATGAGGACTGCGGCGGCGAGGGCGACGCGCATCGAGATCAGAGTATCCGCTAGTAGAGGCCTTCGCGGCGGGCATAGCGCTCGGCGCGCGCGCGGTCGTATTCCTCGGCGTCGAGCTCGGGATCCGAGAGCGAGCGCAGGATCGCGCCGCTCGACGGGAGCTCGGCGCGGTCGACGTGCTTCTCGGAATTCCAGAGGTCGGAACGGATGAGCGCCTTCGCGCATTGCGTGTAGGCCTCGTCGATCTCGACGACGATGCCGAGCTTCGGCGCCTTCCCGTCGACCGAGCTCGCAGCGAGCAGCTCCTCGTCGTCGGTGATCGACGCGCGGCCGTTGACGCGGAACGTGTCGCCGACGCCCGGGACGAGGAAGAGCAGCGCGATGCGCTGATCCTCGAGCAGGTTCGTCAGCGTGTCGGCGATCTTGTTCCCGGGGCGGTCCGGCAGCAGCAGGGTGCGCTCGTCCAGGATGCGCACGAAGCCGGCGGGGTCGCCGCGCGGCGAGACGTCGAGCCCGCCGTCGGGCCGCGCGGTCGCGACGCAGACGAACGGCGAGCGCTCGATGAACTGCCGCGTCAGGTGGTTGAGGCGGTCGGCGATCTTGCCGACGGTCAGCGCCGCGGGCTCGCCGACGATCGCGCGCAGCTCGGTCTCGTTTCTCACCACGCCGAGGAAAGCTTAGACGGGAGCCGCCGGGCGCCCGGTGTCGCGGGCGCCCGGCAGGATCCGATCAGGTCAGCTCGACGGGCAATTGACCTGCCCTACGACGTTCCCCGAAACACCGCTCGAATCCCCGCGAATCATCGCGACGTTCGGCGGGCCGGCGCAGACGATCCCCCAGCCGCCGTTGCCGGTGATGACGTCGTCGGGACTGAGCTCGGCGACCGTCGTCCCGGCGAGGGAGACACCGTTGTCGCCGTTGTCGCGGATGACCGGCGCGCCGCCGCCGATCGACAGCGAGGATGCGTTCAACGCCTGAACGCCATCGTGTGTGTTGTCCTCGACGATCGCCCCGTCCTGAATCAGGATGTGGCCGCCGTCGGCGGAGACGCCGACGTTGTTGTGCGCGATGTCGATCCCGGACGAGAGGATCAGCACTCCACCGGCAGCGGCGAGAGCGCCGGAGAACGTGCTGCCGGTCACACTGCCGCCGCTCGCGTGGATCGCGCCGCCGAACGCGGACAGGCCGCCGTTGAGATTGTCGTGGACCGTCCCGTTGTCGATCTCGGCAGAGCCTCCGGGATACGCAATGACACCGAAGCGCGCGCCGCTGACGTCGCCGCCGAAGGTCGTGACGGTGCCGCCGGTCTGCGCGACGATTCCGTCGCTCCCGTTCCCCGTTCCGTGGACGGTGACGTTGTTGAGCTGCACCGAGCCGCCCATCCCCGCGTGGACGACCTCGTTCGCGGCCGTCAGCGTGGAGTTCGACACGCTCGCGTTCCCGCTGCCGCCGACGCTGATTGCCGTCGAGCCTCCGCCGACGGTCACGTTGTTGACGTCGACCTGCCCGCCGGAGACATTCACGCCGCCCGTGATCGTCAGGCCGTTGATCCGGTTGAGGCGGCCCCTGATGAAGAGCACCGGTCCGTTCCCCGGCGCGGCCAGCCCGTCCCCGGGAGAGACCGCGTTGAGGCTGACGTTGTCGCGCGAGATGTTCACGTTTTCCGTGCACGTGCCCTTGATCGCGATCTGCAGGCTTGTCGCGTTTGCGTTCTGGTCGATCGCCTGGCTCACGGTCTGGCCCGCCGAGCAGTCGACGAGCACGTGCGCCGGGCCGGGCGCTGAGCCGGGCGGGCCTTGCGGCCCCTGCGGCCCCTGCTGACCTGCCTGATTGAACGACACGCTCGATTCGCCGCTCCGACACGAGCTGAGGTCCTTCGTCGCGCTCGTCGGATCGATGAACCTCACATTCCCGTTGCTGTTCTGGACGCACGCGGTGATCGTCCCGTCGCTCGCGACGAATCCAAACCGCGCGACGCCCGTTGCCCACGCCACCGTTCCGCCGACCGCAAGGATCACGGCAGCGGTCAGCAGCATCCGCAGCACTCTCCCCATTTGACCCCTCGCCCTCTCTTCGTGCATTGATGGATGAGTACCGATCGTACGCCGATCCAACCCGGCGTCAAGCAGCGATTACGCGAGGATGTTGACCGCGCGCGCGACGACCATCACCGCGAGCGAGAGGCTCATCGCCGACTGCACGAGCATCAGCATCTTCGCCCAGCGGCTGAGCGGCAGCGTGTCAGTCGGGCTGAACGCCGACGCGTTCGTGAACGAGACATAGAGGTAGTCGAGGAACATCGGGTGCCAGCCGCCCTCGAGCAGCGCAGGCTCGGTCTGCTGCGGGAAGAGGAAGTCGCGGTCGTGCGGCAGGCACGCGGGTCGCGATAGCGGGCCGCCGCCGTCCAGCTGCCAGTACCAGAGACCGAACAGCAGGACGTTCACGACCCACATGTGCACCGCGGCGCGAAGGAGCAGATGCGCATTGGCATGCGCGCCGTTGATGAGCAGGTGCACGAGCAGCACGATCGACACCGCATTCGCGACGCTGACGATCGCGATCATCGCGAGGGCGAGCCAGCGGCGCGTGAGATGCAGCTCGTGGGTGTGCCACCCGAGGCTCCGCACGACCTTCCCGCCGGGCACCGTCACGAGCAGCGCCGCGAGCAGCAGGGCCGTCAGACCGGGCACGGCCCAGCGCAGGATGGTGAACGCGCTCGACGAGCCCGCGATGAAGCGCGACGGCAGGTCGGCGTAGAGGATCGCCGACGTGACGATCGCCGCCGACGGCCAGAGCACCGACTCGTGCAGCACCGCCGACGGCGAGGCGAAGAGGTGCCGCGTGCTCATCGCTACCGGCCGCTGCGGTCGATCAGCTCGATGCGGTAACCGTCCGGATCGCGGACGAAGCAGAGCAGCGAGCCGCCCTCGCGAACGCGGTACGGCTCGCGCTCGGGCTCGATCCCCTGCGCGGCGAGCTGCTCGAGCGTCGCACCGAGGTCGTCGACCGCGAGCGCGATGTGCCCGTAGCCGGTGCCGAGGTCGTACGTCCGGCCGTCGTGGTTGAACGTCAGCTCGAGCACGGCGTCCTGGCCGCCGATGCCGTAGAAATAGTTGGTCGCCTCCTTCGCGCCGTTGCGGACGATGTCCATCTCGCGCTCGAAGCGGAAGCCGAGCGCCTCGTAGAACGCGCGCGAGCGCTCCGGGTCGGTGATGCGGACCATCGTGTGCAGGAACTGCGCCACGACGCGATGCTACTCGTCGAAGTCCTCGCGGACGACGCCGTAGCTGATGCCGTCCGTCCAGCCGTCGCCGTGCGCGTACGCGTTCCGCTTCACGCCCTCGCGGACCCAGCCGGCGCGTTCCGCGTGCGCCTGCGCGCGCTCGTTGAAGCCGTAGACCGTCATCTCGAGCCGGTGGAAGCCGAGATCGAAGATCAAGTGGCGCTGGAACTGCCGCGCCGCTTCGTCGGCGACGCGCCGGCCGCGGAAGCGCGGCATGATCGCGAGCCCGCCGAGGTGCGCGATCCGGCTGCGCATGTTGCGGCGCTCGAACGCCATCGTTCCCGCTCGCTCGCCGTCAGCCTCGACGACGAACCGGCCGCGCGCCGCCGGGTCGCGCTCCTGCTCGGCGAGCTCGGCGGCGAGCGCGTCGCGCGAGAACTCGCGCGCGGCGGCGAGGAACGGCCGCACGTCGTCGTCGTTCAGCACCTCGACGAGGAAGTCGAGGTCGTCGTCCGTCGCGCGCCGGATGGAGACGCTCATGCTTCGGGGATCGGCGTCGTCCGGCGTACGAAGCGCAGCGCTTCCGAGCCGAGCGCGACGCCGAGGAGGATCAAGGCGAGGCCGCCGAGGCTCGCGGCCGTGATCGGCTCGCCGAGCAGCACCGCGCCGTAGATCGGCTCGCCGAGCAGCACCGCGCCGTAGAAGAGCGCGACCGGCGGCATGAGGTACGTGACGAGGCTCGTGCGCGCGGAGCCGTGCAGCCGGATCGCGCGGTAGAGGATCAGCTGCGCGAGCGCCGTGCCGGCGAGCGTGAGCCCGGCGAGCGAGCCGATCGACTTCCAGCCGGGCGCGTGCGTCGGCAGGTCGACGAGGGCGAACGGAAGGAGTGCGACGGCGCCGCCGAGCATCGCGGCCGCCGCGAGCGCGGGCCCGCGCGTGTTCCCGAGCCGGTGCTGCGCAAAGATGCCGCCGAGCGCGTACGACACCGACGCAACGACGACCGCCATCGTTCCGGCGACGAACCACCACGAGACGTTCGGCTGCGCGAACGCGAGCACCGACACGCCGACGAGGCCGAGCAGCACGCCGCCGAAGCGCCGCCGCGACAGCCGCTCCTCCGGCAGCAGCCACGGAACGAGCATCGCGTTGAAGAGCGGCACGGTCGCGTTCGCAACCGCCGCGATCCCCGAGTCGATGTGCTTCTCCCCCCACGCGATCAGCGTGAACGGGATCGCCCCGTTGACGACCCCGAGCGCGAAGCCGGCCAGGCCCGCCGCGCGGAGCTCCCGGAGGCCGGCCCGGCCGTTCTGCAGGACGACGAAACCCGTGAGGAGCAGCCCGGCCACGAGCAGCCGGATCTCGATCATCGAGGCGGGCGGGAAGTCCCGCACGGCGACCTTGATGAAGAGGTAGGAGGCGCCCCAGATCGCAGCCAGAGAGCCGATCAGGAAGGCGTACGACCGGGTCACCGCGGCCCAGGCTACCTCTCGGAACCCGCTCCCCCTGCCGATAGGCCGGATAAGACAATGAAGCGCTTGGCCTTTGCGTGCCTGGCGGCGCTCGCTGCCGCGGCGGCGTCGGCGGCTGCGCCTGGTCCCGTCGTGACCAGGGGCAGCGCCGCGCTGCCCGACAGCTGTGGTCCCGCAGTCGTCGCGGGCATCGTCGCGCAGCACGCGGCGTCGGAGCAGAAGACACCGGTCTACGTCGCCGCGGTGCCGAACCGCGCGCTCGCGGACCCGAACCAGGTGTCGGTCGAGGCCGGGCTCAGCGCGGGCAGCGCGGCGTTCGCCGTGACCGCTGTCGTCGACTGCTCGAACTCGAGCGTCGTCGCGTGGACCGAGAAGCACACCGCGCACTTCGACTCGCCCGGCCCGTGCCCGGAGCCGAAGGGCTGGCAGGACACGACCGCGACCATCGTCGCGTGCGCGGGCCTGCCGTCGGCGTGGGAGACGTCCACGGACTTCACCGTCAAGACGACGCTGCAGTCCAACGGCCCCTGCGGCGCCGCGTCGGCCCGGAAGCGCGTCATCTCGCTCCTCCACGCGCTCGACTACGCGACCGCGTATCCGTTCGCGCTCAACTTCACCTCGGGCGGGAGCTACCAGCCGTACACGGCGTCCGTGAAGAAGGCGATCCGCGGCCGGCTGCGCATCTCGATCTTCGCCGCCGGGCAGATGGCGCACGTCGACGGCTGGACCGCGACGTCGCTCCTGGGCCCGCTCGCCCGGACGAAGGCGACTGCGGTCTACCGCGTCGGCCTGATCGCGTACGTGAACGGCAACCCGTTCGGCGCCGCGTACGCGAACATGACGCTCGACTGCCAGACCGGGCTCGTGGCGTCGTGGGCCGGGCCTGCGCTGCCGCTGCCGCTGCCTTCCTGACGCGGGGCTAGACTGACTCACCTGACGCAGGTTGCGGAACAACCTCTGCACCGCGCGCTTGGGCTCACTGACGACGAGTTCGAGCGAATCGGGGGGCTTCTCGGGCGCGAGGCGAATCACTTCGAGCTCGCAGTGTTCTCGCTGCTCTGGTCCGAGCACTGCGGCTACAAGCACTCGGCGCTGCTGCTGAAGCGGCTGCCGTCGACCGGCAAGCGCGTGCTGCAAGGGCCGGGCGAGAACGCGGGCGTGGTCGATCTCGGCGACGGCGAGGCGGTCGCGTTCAAGGTCGAGTCGCACAACCACCCGTCGGCGGTGGAGCCGTTCCAGGGCGCCGCGACCGGCGTCGGCGGCATCCTCCGCGACATCGTCGCGATGGGCGCGCGGCCGGTCGCGATCCTCGACGGGCTGCGGTTCGGCGCGCCGGATCACGACTTCGACCGCGCGGTCGCCGGCATCGGCCACTACGGGAACTCGGTCGGCGTCGCGACGGTCGGCGGCGAGGCTACGTTCGACGACGCGTACGCGGAGAACTGCCTCGTCAACGCCATGTGCGTCGGTCTGCTGCCGAGCGAGCGCGTCACGCGCGCGCGGGCGCGCGTCGCGGGACATCTCGTCGTGCTCTACGGCGCGACGACCGGTCGCGACGGGATCGGCGGCGCATCAGTGCTCGCGTCCGCCGAGCTCGGTGAGGACGATCCGGACAAGCGGCCGACGGTGCAGGTCGGCGATCCGTTCACGGGCAAGAAGCTGATCGAGGCGAGCGTCGAGCTCGTCGAGCGCGGGCTCGTCGAGTCTCTGCAGGACTGCGGCGCCGCGGGGCTCGCCTCTGCGCTCGCCGAGATGGCGAGCGGCGGCGCGGGCATCGACGTCCACCTCGATCGCGTGCCGCTGCGCGAGGAGGGCATGGAGCCGTGGGAGATCATGATCTCCGAGTCGCAGGAGCGGATGGTCGCGGTCGTCCGGCAGCAGATGCTCGACGGCGTGCGCGAGGTCTGTGAGCGGTGGGAGCTTCCGTGCACGGTGATCGGCACCGTCACCGAGGATGAGCGGCTGCGCGCGTTCGTCGACGGCGACGCCGTCGGCGACATCCCGGCGCGGCTGCTCACGGACGAGTGCCCGCGCTACGCGCTGTCGCCTCGGGCGCGCACCTCCGCGCCGGCGGCACCGCTCTGGGGGCCGGCGAACGCGCAGGCGCTCGTCGAGCTGCTCCGCTCGCCCAACGTCCGCTCGAAGCGCTGGGTGTACGAGCGCTACGACCAGCTCGTCGGCTCGCGCACGGTGCGCCGGCCCGGGCTCGATGCGGCCGTGCTCCGCCTGCGGCCGTCGAACCGCGGGCTTGCGGTCTCGCTCGACGGCCAGGGACGCATCGCGCGGCTTGCGCCGCGCACCGGCGGCGCGCTCGCGGTCCTCGAAGCAGCGCGCAACGTCGCCTGCGCGGGCGGCACGCCGCTCGCGTTCACGGACTGCCTCAACTTCGGCAACCCGGAGAAGCCCGAGCAGGCATGGGAGCTGACGGAGGCGATCGAAGGGATGGCGCTCGCGTGCGAGGCGCTCGAGCTGCCGATCGTGAGCGGCAACGTCTCGCTCTACAACGAGACCGACGGCCGCCCGATCCATCCGACGCCGGTCGTCGGCTGCGTCGGCCTCGTCGGCGACGTGACATGCATCCCCGGCGCATGGCAGCAGGGCGACGTCGTGCTCGTCGCCGGCGCGTCGCGGCTCTCGCTCGAGGGCTCCGAGTACCAGCGCCTCTACGGCGAGCTCGCGGGCACGCCTGCTCCGCTCGACCTGCGCGCGGAGGCGGTGCTCGTGCGGTTCCTGGCGCAGGTCGCGCCGCACGTCTCCCTGCTGCACGACGCGGCGGAGGGCGGGCTCGCCGTTGCGCTGGCCGAATGCGCGATCGCGAGCGGCCTCGGCGCCGAGCTGGAGCTTCCCGACGACGCGACCGCGTGGTTCGGCGAGGTCGGCGGCCAGGCGGTCGTCGCGTGCGCACCGGAGTTCGCGGAGACGCTGCGCGGCGTGCCGCTGCGGCGGCTCGGCGTCGTCGGCGGCGACACGCTGCTCGGGGTTCCGCTCGACGAGCTCGCGGAGGCGTGGGCCTGATGTGCGGGGTCTTCGGCATCCACTCCGTCGAGCGCGACGTCTCGCGCATCGCGTACTTCGGTCTCTTCGCGCTGCAGCATCGCGGGCAGGAGTCCGCCGGGATCGCGGTCTCGGACGAAGGACGCCTGACCGTGCTGCGCGACATGGGGCTCGTGTCGCAGGTCTTCGACGAGCGAAAGCTC
>Ga0070735_10003811_pt1 | contig 13008 bp, 10 predicted proteins | sample Coa_R1_FD_66443 | JGI IMG/M metagenome (GOLD analysis project Ga0070735, IMG submission 66443) | Surface soil microbial communities from Centralia Pennsylvania, which are recovering from an underground coalmine fire - Coalmine... | ecosystem: Environmental > Terrestrial > Soil > Unclassified ...
CGCGAGAACGCGGGCGTCCAGCAACCGCGCACGTTCGACGTGCCGCGGCGGCGAGGGCACATGCCGAGTGTTTGGCGAAGATTCCGCGCTCTGCGTGCAGCGCGCGCGGCTCTCATCGTCGTGGGTCTACTCACGGCGAGGCGGCAAGACGCGTGGGCCGATCCGGAGCTCGTCCCCCCTCGGCCGCGAGAACGAACCGAGGCAACGTACCCGCCCGACGGAAAGGGCGACGCCCGCGTCGTGCTCGTCCTGCTCGTCGACGCCAGCGGTGCGGTCGCCGATGTCGCCGTGCAAGGAGAACCGTCGCCCTTCACCGAAGCGGCCGTCGCGGCAGTCAAGACGTGGAGCTTCGTGCCGGCTACGCGCAACGGCGCGCCCGTCTCCGCGCGGATTTCGGCGGTGGTGACGTTCCGCGCGCCGGCACCCGAACCCCCCCCGCCTTCGGTCCCGCTCCTCGAGCCACCGGTCTCTGGGCCTCTGCCGGCGGCGGCGAGCCCCGCGACCGTCGCCACCGCCGACTCGCCGGACGGGGTCATCGAGGTCGCAGCGAAGGGTGAGCACGAAGAGCTTGGGACGATCCACGTTCCTCGCGCGGAGACGCGGTTCGTGCCAGGAGCGTTCGGCGATCCCTTTCGCGTCGTCGAGGCGCTGCCCGGGATGTCGCCGTGGTCGAGCGGCGCGCCGTACTTCTATGTCCGGGGGATCGCGCCCGAGAACGTCGGGTACTTCATCGACGGCGTGAAGATACCGATCCTCTTTCACGTCGGCTCCGGCCCGTCCACGATCGCGCCCGCCTTGGTCGACAGCGTCGACCTCTTCCCCGCGGCCTATCCCGCCCGCTACGGCCGCTTCGCGGGCGCCGTGATCGCCGGTGAGACGACCGCTCCGAACGAGGATCATGCTCACGGCGAGTTCCAGGTCCGGGTGTTCGACGCGGCCGCGATGGCCGAGACGCCGCTCGATGACGGCCGGGACACAGTGCTCGCGGCGGCGAGGTACGGGTACACGGGCCTCATCACGTCGCTCATCGACCGCGACTTTTCGCTGGCGTACTGGGACTACCAGGTGCGCTTGTCGCACCGCTTCGCGTCAGGGGACCATCTGTCGCTCTTCCTATTCGGGTCGTATGACTCTCTCCGGAACCTGGGAAGTCCAGTCTTTCAGGTTCAGTACCACCGCGCTGATGTCCGCTACGACCATCGCCTCGGCGACGGGAACCTGCGACTCGCCGCCACTCTGAGCTACGACGATTCGCTCACGGCGCTCCAGACGGACACCGGCGCGGGGGCGCAGGCCGCCCTCCGGGGGCCCGGAGGGCGGATCCGGGCGGAGCTCGACCAGCATGTCTCCGACGGCGCGTGGGTTCGTGCAGGAGCTGACCTCGGCCTGACCCGATTCGACCTCGACCGGTACGCGGACGTCGTGTACGCCCCGCGCACCGACGTGGTCGGGGGCGCCTACGCTGACGTCGTGTGGCGTCCGACCCGGCGCGTCGAGGTCGTCCCCGGCGTGCGCGTCGACGCGTACCGGGTCCGGGGCGAGGCGACGTGGGCCCCCCAGCCGAGGCTCTCCGCGAAGGTGAAGCTCTTGCCGGGAGTGGCCCTGATCTCGGCGCTCGGCGTGGCTCACCAGGAGCCCACCGACGAGGTGTTCGTTCCCGAGAAGCTTCCACAGCCAATCGACGAGGCCGCGCGCCAGAGCTACCAGTACTCCGAGGCCGCGGAGGTACGGCTCCCGGCGAAAATGCAGTTTCGAGCCACCGGATTCGCGACGGTGCTTCGCGCGGAGGCCCTTCATGCAGAGGAGCAGAGCGCCGGTGTCGAGCTCTTTCTCCACCGCGACCTGACCGAGCGCCTGGGCGGGTTCGTCTCGTATACGCTGTCGCGTTCCGTCACGACCATGGCCGGCCAGACCGCGCGCTCCCCCGGCGATCGGACCCACCTCTTGTCGCTCGTCCTCGGCTACGACCTTGGTCGAAGGTGGCGCGTCGGCGCCCGCTTTCTCTACGAGTCCGGCGCCCCTTACGAGCAAACGTGCCAGACTCCGGATTGCTCGCCGGGTATGAGTGCGAAACTCTACGCGGTGTCGGGCACCCTTCCGCCCTTTTACCGACTGGACTTCCGGGTCGAGAAGCGGTGGCTCTTCGCCAGCGGACGATGGCTCGCAGGCACCGTCGAATGCTTCAACACCCTGGGCAGCGCGCAGGCGTCCGGCACCAACTACTCCCCCGAGACGGGGCTGGGAGTCCGCTATTCGAGCGCCATCGTTCTGCCGAGCGTCGGTGTCGAGGGAGGGTTCTGAGCACGGCTCCGCGCCTGTCGCCCCTGCTATGCGAGCATCGCCAGGACCGCGTGGGCCGTCACGTCCCCGCGCAAGAGGTCGGACACGGGGGTCGCGGGAAAGGCACCGTACGCGGCCGGGTCCAGCGCGCCATAGACCCGCCCGCCCACGAGCTGCGTGCTCGCGATGAACTCGCGGCCTCGAGCGACGGCCGCGCGCGCCCTTCCGGAGCGGGAGAACGCCAGCGCTTCGACGGCCAGGGCAGTCATGGCGACCTCGGGGGGCGAGCTCAAAGAGGCCCCTCCCCGGTGAGGTGCCTCGGCGCGGATGGCGCGCGCGATCGAGTCGGCGACCCGGACCTCGACGCTGCGTTGTCCGAGCGCCCGCGCGGCCATGAGCGTCCAGGGTGCGAACGGATGCACGTCGAGGTCGTCGGTGCACAGCGCCCAGAGCCCCGCCGGGGCGCGCGCCCCGAGCGCGGCGACGACCTGGGCCGCATGCCAGGCGCTTCGCAAGGGCGCGTGCCCCGTGAGCCATTCGAGCAGGGCTTCGTGGAGCGGGAGACCGGCCCGGATCGCGAGGGCCAGCGTACCCGCCGCGCGGTCGGCCTCCGAAGGCCACCCGTCCACCGGACGGCCCGCCAGCGCGGACGAGATGTCGGTGGCCAGGCGCCGTCGGGCCCGCGAGAAAGCACGCGTCGACGGGCCGAGCGCCCCGAGCGCCTGGACGACCACCGCTGCGCGGCCATGATGCATCTCGCCCAGAGGCCACCTCCGCCCGCTCCGGGCGTCGACTGCGAACGCGACGCGTCCCTCGTCGTCCACGAGCGAGGCGAGCCATGCGGCGGCCGCCTTCAGGCCGCCTTCGCCGGCGCGGGGCCCTCCTGCGTCGCCCCCCTCGGCGCGCGATCGACCCGACCGCACCACGAGGTCTTGCGTCTCGAAGCGATAGAGCGCCGCGTCGCGCCAATCCCTCTGCGGTGCGGACGCCTTGCGCGCGAGCGCCTCGAGGAGTCCACCTGCGTCGAGGTGCTCGTCGCGCGCCACCTGAGGAAGGAGAAGAACAGGCGGGCACCGATCGGGCACGAACGCGACGCCGTGCCGCCCCACCTCGATCTGCTCCGCGGCCGACGCGGGGTTCAGCAGGCGCGCGCCGCGCGCGTACGAGACCTGTGCGACGAGCGCGTGGCGCCCGTTCGGAGGCACGCCGCCGAACCGCGCATCGTGCGCTGCGCGCAGGAACGCGCGAGCCACCCGTTCCATGGGGCGGCCTTCGTCGCTGCCGTAACAGCCGCGCAGCCGTCCGTGGACATACAGGGAAACGAAAGGCGTCGCCTCGGGCGCGGAGCCGCGGGAGGGTCGAAACGGCGCCAGGTCGGCCTGAAATCGCAGCAAGCTCGCCAGGGTTCGCGCGAGAGTCACCCGTTCGGCAGGTCGGAGCGGGCGCTCGAGCGTCCTCCATGCGAAGGGCGCGAACGGGTGGCGGTCACCGGCCACGCTTGCGGGCTCGCCACGCGTACGACGCCCCGAGGCCGAGCCGATCGAGGGCGGGGACGATTTCACGCACCATGACGTCCTCGATCACGTCGCGCTGCCCGGTCGACTCGAGAATCCCCAGAGCGCGCGCGGCCCGACGGCTGCCCGGTGGCGCGTCGCGGCCCCACCAGAAGCGGCGCTCGACCTCCATCACGACTTCACCCGCGCGATCCGCCGCGCGCTGCCGCTCGGCCTGCGTCCACTGCGGCGCCCGCCACGCGAGGTAATACCAACCGAGGCGCGTGTGGTGGACCTCGTCGGCGAGGATCGACGTGAAGAGCGCGCGCGCCACCGGGTCGGAGGCACGCTCGCGGGACGCGGCGATGAGCGCGCACGCCAGCGCCTCACCGACGGCGGGAATCTCGATCATCATGAGGTCGAGCGTCTCGAGATCGAGCTTGCGACCCCAGCGCGTCTCGGCTCGCTCGGTGCGCACCTCGATGGCCACGTCATCGCCGCCGCAGAGGCGCGCCATACGGAAGGCGTAGTCGGCGTGCCGGATCTCGTCGGTGGCGACGCGCGTGGCGGCGGCGACGAGGTCGATCGGCGCCCCGTTGAGCGCCAAGCCGGCCGCCAGCCGCGAGAAGAGATCGACCGCCTCGTACTCGCCGGTGGCGAGCATCGTTTGGGCCTTGCAAGCGAGTGCCAGCGCCGGTTCGGGGTACTTCGACCGGTCGAAGCGCGACCAGGGCACGTCCACCGTGCGCCGCGTCACGCGCCCGGTGAGCATGCGGTCGTGCTGGCGTGCGAGCGGCGTGTCCGTCAGCGTCCGCTTCACGCGCATGCGCGCTTCGGCCATGGGCTAGCCCCGGCCCGCCTCGTACGCAGGGTAGGCGACCGCGGCGACCCCGAAGAAGACGTCGGGCCGCGTGGTCACGTCGGACGCACCATCGGCAGCGTCCGGCGCAGGAGAGGTTCGGTCCGGCGCGCCGGCCTCGTATGCCGGATACGCCACCGCGGCCACGGAGAAGAAGACGTCGGGGGACGCGTCGACGCCCGGGCGGCCCGCCTCGTACGCAGGGTAGGCCACGGCGGCGACCCCGAGGAACTGCCGGTCGGGCGCCGCATCGGCCGCGGAGCCGGTGGAGTCGTCACCGCCGCACGCCGCGAGGGCGCAGGCCGGAACGACGCTCGCGAGGATCGCGCCCCGGACGAGGACGCGGGGCACGAATGCGGTACGACGCAGTCTCGATGTAGCCATCGCCATCTCCGATCGAAAGGGTACGACACGTTGCGGCGGGGGGGCGACAGGGAGACGCCTCGCGAGGCGGCGCGGCGGATCCGATTGTCGCGGATGGCGCAAAGAGGCACGGCGAGAACACGGTCGCGCCGGGCTCCGAACGCGGCAGGCGATTCCGAAGCAATCTCCGGGCCTCGAAGGGCCGGCCCATCGGTAGGTCGTCCCGCCGCTACGGGAGGGGTTCCGTTCGGGCGGGGCGATCCGCCGCCGCGCTAACGCGGTGCCCTACTTGATGATGGTGCAGTACGACGGGAAGCTCGCCGGCAAGCCGTTGGCGTATGGATCCTGCGCGACGCCATACGGGTGATCCTTGGCGAACTGCCACTGCGCGTTGACGTACTTTGAAGTATCGACCATGGGGCCGAGCAAGATGCCGCAATGCCCCCCTCCGTGGTTGCAGTCGATGACGTAACCCCCCGGCGGTTTGCTCGACGCGGCGCGCCCCGCGATGTCCATGTCCAGCGTGGCGCTCGCCGTCGCGAAGGAGATGACGACCATGTCCGAGCTGCCGCCGTGCGCTGTCATGACCGACGGGACGTGCGTGTTCTCCGGCATGCCGTATGCCCCGGCGAAGGTTTCGCCGCCGGAGTTGGGCAACGCGGCGGCGAGGTACGCGGAGCGCGAGAACATCATCGCGCCCGATTGCAGACCGCCCGCGCTGCAACCTGCCGTGTAGATCATGCGCGTGTTGATGTTGAGCTGCTGCACCGCGCACGCCAGGATCTGGTCGGCCATGGCGAAGTCGCCCGTGTACCAGACGGCGTCACCCGTATCCATGCCCTGCTTGGTCGAGTTCGTGAACGACGCGACGAGGCCGCCCTCTTGTGTGATCTCCGTGATCTGCGGCTGCATGAACGAGGAGATCTCCGAGGCCGAGCTGCCGGTGCCGTGCCAGTAGAAGAGAAGGGGCGCCGGCGTCGACCCCTTGGCGCCGGACCAGATCATGACCTGCTGACCCGAAACGGTGATGCTGCCTCCGGTCATGCCGGTGAGCGTCGGGCAGGTTCCCATCGGGGCGGGGATCACGGGGTCCGAGCCGGTGGTGCTCACCGGGCCCGTGGTGTTCGACCCGGTGCTTGCCCCGCTCGACCCACCGCTGGCAGAGCCTGCGCTGGAGCCAGATTTGGAGGTCGAGCCCGAGTGTGCTCCCGACGATCCGGAGCTCGCTACTCCGCTGGATCCGGCAGAGCTCCCGGTACCGCTGCCGCCGCCGGCGCCCGATTCGCTTCCGCTGCCCCCGCTCGGTTCCTGGCCAGAGGTCCCGCCGTTCGAGCCTCCGCTCGCGCCGGAAGACCCGTTCGAGGTGCGGCCGCCCGAGCCGCTGCCCGAGCCCGAGCTGAGCCCGACACCGGAGGTCGTGGGGCCGTTGCCAGCTGCACAGGCGGCCACGTAAAGAGCCGCAGCCGAAGCAAAAAGCACCGGTTTGTCGTTTCGCGCCATCGTTCTTCCTCTGAAGTTCAGCGAGACCGATGGATTGTGATTCGCGCCCGATTTCGCTACGGGCCACGTTTCCCTCAAAACGGGCCAAACGAGCAGGCCGGAAAGAAATCGCTTGCGAAGGTGTAATTTCTTGCGGGTGCAGAGGCGAACGAAGCTCAGGAGTCGATCCTCACGCCGTATCGCCGCACCAGGATCGCCACAGGCTCCGATACGCCGCCTCGAGATTCCTCGCGAAGCGGGGCGCGTCCATCAACGGCGAGCTCTCCATTCGCGGCCGCAGGCCGGCCCGCAGCACGGCCAGTCGGTCCAGGTCTGCGGACAGACCGACCGCGATCGCGACGAACTCCTCGGGACTCCGTGCGACGAGGCCAGGCAGCCCCAGGTTGGCGGCCAGAGAGAGACCGGCGCGCCCGACGACCGTGGACCCGACCAGCGTGACCACCGGAACGCCCATCCACGAGGCATCCAGACTGGTCGTGTGCCCGTTGTAGGGGAACGTGTCGAGACACACGTCGATCGAGCGATACGTCGCCAGATACGCCTGGTGCGGCTGGTACGGCACGAACGTGACGCGCGCGCGGTCAATCCCGTGCTCCTCGAACGTGACGAGGACGCGCTCGCGTGCGTCGCCGACGGGAGTCATGAGCGTGAACGTCGACCTGTGGACCGCCCGCATGACCCGAGCCCAGAGGGCGACAGCCTCCGGGCGGACCTTGACGAAGTTGTTGAGCGATCCGAAAGTCACGTGGCCGCGCTGCAAGGCGGGGAGGGGGCCCACCGTCTCGTCGTCCGTGAGCGGCCGGTAGCACCAGAACGTGTCGGGCAGCCGCAAGGGACGCTCCGCATAGGCGTCGCCGTTGTCCGGCGGATCGAGGTGCGGATCGGTGATGCGGTAATCCATCGCCGAAAGGCCTGTCGTCCCGGGGTATGCCAGCCAGCAGAGTTGAAGCGGAGCCGGCCTGCGCGCGAAGACGAGGAGCCTATTTTCTCCCATGTGCATCGTCAGGTCGACCAGAATGTCGATTCGGTCTTCCTCGATCCGATCGACCAGTTCGGCATCGCTCATCCCGGCGACGCCACGGGCGACGTCGGCACGCGATAGCAAGCGCTCGGTCAAACTGTCCGGTTTCCGCAAATCCGAATAGCAAAATATCTCGAAGGCCCGATGGTCGTGATGGTCGAGCAGGGGTGCCAGGAAGAACACCTGGCAATGCTGGCGAAAATTCGGAGACAAGTAGCCGATCCGCAGCCGCCGGTCCGGTGTGCGATCTGTCTCGCGGTCCCAGCGTCGCACCCGCCCGCCCTGCGTGAGGGGTGCGGCGTGGGCGAGCTCGTAAGCCCGCGCTTCCGCCAAGATTCGGTGCGAATCGTATGCTGGATGAAAGTGCAGATTGAAGACAAGGTCGCTGTGATAAGCCGCGCTTGCGGGGCTCAGGCGGACCGCCTGGCGAAAGGAGCCGATCGCCTCGTCCAGCCGTCCGCCGCGAAGGAGGGCGTTGGCGAGGTCGTGGTGGTGGTCTGCTCGATCGGGCTCGATCTCGATCGCCGCGCGGTAGCTTGCCGCCGCCTCCCCGATTTGCCCGAGGGTGGCCTGGACGAGACCAAGATGGCCATGAAGGACGGCCATGCGCGGCTGGAGTCCAATCGCACGCCGAAGCAGCGTCCCGGCGTCCTCCAGCCGGCCCCGCTCGGCGAGCGGTCTCGCGAGCGCGAGCAGCGTGACGGCGGACATCATGTCCGCCCGGTCGTCTCGGCCACCCGTGTCCGTCGCGGGCCGGTCCACGACCGCTCGCGCGGCCGCCAGGCGCGTCTGGAGGTCCGATAGCGACGGCTCGAGGCCCGCCGCATGCTCCAAGCACGCGAGCTCGCCCTCCGCGGCGCCGTACTCGTGAAGGATCTGCGCGAGGTTGCTTGCCGGCGCCACGAGGTCTGGGTTCAGCGCCATCGCCGTTGCGAGCGAATCCATCGCCGCCGGAAATAGCCCCTTGCGTCGGAGGGCCACCCCAAGATTCGCGTGGCAGGCGGGGTTGTCCGGGGCCAGGGCGGTCGCCCGCGTCAGCATCTCGACCGCCTCGTCGAGTCGGGCGCTCTGCAAGGCCAGCATGCCAAGATAGAAGGCGGCCTCGGCCCGATTCGGATCGTGCGCGAGCACCTCGCGATAGAGGCGCTCCGCTTCGCCGAGGTTCCCGGCGCGCTGGTGCAAGAGGGCCGTGTCGAGGAGGCTCACGACTCGGTTGTAGCTTGTCGTAACGATCCATGCGCGTGGCTGTTACGCGTTGCATCCGAGAGCGTTACGGCCACATCGGCTCGAAACCATTCAACGAAGCGTCGGTTTCATCGAAAAGGGTGTAACTCGCGAGGGTGTGGCCGTCGGCGGTCGATAGACACCATCTGCGCGAAATCACAGAGCGCACGAGCCGGCCCGAAGGTTGCGTAGAGGCCTTCTCGAGACGGAAACCGGGAGGCCTTCGATGAAAAGACTCGGCTGCGTCGTGGGGTACGCTACCTTCTTGGGGGCGCTGGCCTGTTCGGGCAGAGACTCGTCCAAGACCGAAAACGTGCGCGCCTCGGGCGAGCTGCACGCGGCCTCCGCAAGCCAAACCGGTATTTTTCGACGTGACGACGGTTCGGCGAGACCGATTTCGTTCCAAGCGCAGCACGGGGATACCTGCCAGGTGTCGCCCCAAGGCCCGAACGCCGCGAGCTTGACCGAATCCATGGCAGCCGATCCGGACGGCGTCGTCCGCTTCTTCGCCCCGCCGTCGTCGTCGTGGGGAACAAAGCTCATCTTCGCCTGCGGGCCGGAAAACGGCCCCCGTCACGAGTATCACGTCGACCTCAACGACGCGTCCACGTTCGCTCCAGTCCCCGATTCATTCGCGGGCCCGGGCGTCATCGGCACACGCGCGGCGCTCACCCCCGACCAGCTCGACATGTCGACCGACGAGCTCCTGAAAGCCGGATGTCCCCCGCGGCCGGACGCGGTCAAGACGCCGGATCTCTACGCGAAGTGGAAGAGTGTCGTCACGAGGCCGTTCGACATCATCTCATCGGCAGCCATCACGGCCCTCGGCGTGCAGTCCGGCCTGCGGTTCTTTGGCAACGGTCCCGACCCATGGACCGCCCTCGTTCAGGACACGGGCGGGTTCGGCGGAAGCGACATGGGCTTTCCCGTCGGCGCGGGAGGCAACAACTACGAGCTTTACGTCGCTGACATGAACAACATACCCACATCTTGCCCCGGCGGAGATGTCTGCGAGACCTCGTTCTGGGGCGGGATCGGCGGCTACCCCAGCAACATCGGCAATCCGACCCTCACCGGACTCATTCAGAGCGGCATTCAATTTGGAACGGGCGCCGGCAACGGAACGCTCTTCGTCGAATACATCGGCACCACCCCGAACGCGCCGGGAAACCCGCCTCAATACATCATGCCCCCCCCGGGCAAGACGTTGGCGGTGAACGATGAAGTCCAGGTTCTGGGTTACCCCGCCAACAACTTTCTTTGTCAGGGAGCGAACCCCAGCGGCATCTATGGTTGCTTCTACTTCTATGACATCACTCAGGGCTGGCAAACGAGCGCCATAAGAGCCTTCCCCGGCGGGAACGCGTTCGTGGGCTCCACCGTGGAGTTTGCCGGCGAATGGAATTTCGTCCCCCTCGCCAACGGGGGGACTACCGTCAACGTCACCTATTTTGCACAAGCCATGACCGGTGAGGGGTTCGACTACAACGGCAATCCGCATCAAGTCGTGTCGGGAGACCCGTACATATTGATTGAACAGCCCGGAGAGTCCGATCAAGAAATCAATCACATCACCTTCTCGGTTCCGTTCGGCCAGCAGTTTCAAGACAACCAGCCACAATCAACGGTCTGGTTCGACTGGGAGAGCAACTAAACCGCAACGCAACTGCGTCGGCGGCCTTGCGGCTCCCCGACTCCAGCTCGGGCGCAAAACGTCCCGTCGGCGAAAAAAATGTTCGGTCGAGTGTCCAGTTCTGGGGCGCCGCGGCGTCGTCCGATCAGACCCGGCGATGGAGCGCGGGTCGTTCTGGAGGTCGAACGATGAAATCGAACGCTGGCGCGACGAACGCGATGACGGTTGGGTACTGGGTGACGACGGGTCTGCTCGTCTTCTGCATGACGGGCGGCATCTTCGAGCTGCTGGGGCTCCCCATCACCGTCCAGGGGATCACGAGCCTCGGCTACCCGGCGTACATCATACCGGCCCTCGGGCTCGGGAAGGTCCTCGCGATTGTGGCCCTCCTGTGGCCGCGCGCGCCTCGGCTGAAGGAATGGGCCTACGCCGGGATCTTCTTCAACATGTTGGGAGCGATCGTCTCTCACGTCGCGCACAAGGACGCCGCGTGGAGCGTCGTCGTGACCATCGCGATCGCCGGGATCACGTTGACGTCGTGGGGGCTTCGTCCGCAAAGCCGCAGGCTCGGAGATCTTCTGACGCCGGCGCGCGGATGAAGGCAACACCCATCCAGTGGAGGAGCCCCCCCGGCCCGGCTACGACGCGGGTGACCACGCGACGGTTAGCCCCCGCTAGCGGCGTCCACCGGCGCGCCCCCCTCGGCCGCCGCCCCCGCCTCGGTGCCCGCTCCCCCGTCGAGCACGACGCGGCACGTCATCTGCCCCCCGCCGCCGCCCGCGCGGCACACCGGGAACGCCGCGGGGCACTCGGCGCTGCTCGTGCACAGCTGACGGTTGCCCCCCATCCCGCAGGCCGACTGCGCCTGGCAAGTCTGCCCGCCGCCCTGACAGCAGACGAGCCCCGTCGCGCAGTCGCTGGCTCCGCCGCAAAGCTTCGTGCTTCCAGCTGGGCAGGCCGACCCGGCCTGGCACGTCGCTCCACCCCCGGCGTCGGCCGCGCCCGCGCAACACGATTGTCCCATGGCGCAGTCGGTCGATGCGCCGCACACCTGCATGACGCCCGTCGCGCATGCAGCACCTGTCTGGCACGTGTTCGCGCCGGCGGCGCCCGCGCAGCAGACCTGGCCCATCGCGCAATCGGCGGTCCCCATGCACGGAGGGGTGACGTGGCACGTCATGAATCCGTACGCCCCGCCGCTCTGCATCTGGCACGTCGAGCCCATGGGGCAATCGCTGTCCGTCATGCACGTCGGCCGCGCCCCGGGGGGACAGGAGGCCATGCACTGACTCACGTTCGTCATGCTCGGCGTGTTCGCGCTCGGCAGGTAGCAGCACACTTGACCGCCGCAGCTCTGCGCGCCGGTACACGCCACCGCGAGGGAACCCGTCGGACAGGAATTGGCCGCGGCACACGAGAAGGTCCTCCTGGGTCCCATGGCGCCGACGCAGCACTGCTCGGTGGCCCCGCACTGGCACATCGTCCCGCCGCCGGCCGTCGCGGCGTCCTGCGCTCCCGCGCCGCTGCTCGTCCCGCTGACGGCTCCCGCCCCGCTGCTCCCGCTGCCGCTCGACCCTCCAAGAGACCCGCTGCTCGAGCCGGAGGACCCACCGTCGCCGGGCGCGTTGGTGCTCGTCGACCCCCCACACGCCGCGATCCCGACGCTCAACCCAAGAACGGCAAAGGCTGTCTTCATGGACAAGAAGTGCCGCGGGCACATCCGGATCAGGCGGCGCCCACGACGGCCGGCGCATCAGCCTGGTACCGGCAAGCTCGTCTCGAGCAGTGATTGACTCCGTGGTCGCCTCGGAGGACGCGCTGCGAGCGCTGAACTGCACCCGCCGAGTCGACGGCTCCCCACCTGAACGGTACCCTACGGCGGGCTCACGGGGGGAGATTGGGAGCTCTAGCCTTGGCCGCGCGTCTCGTCCGCATCACTCCTTTTGCCCTCGCGTGCACGCTCGGGGCCTTCGGCTGTTCCTCCGCGTCCCGAACCGACGCGACCTGTCGGCAATCGTCGGCGGCGCGCGTGTGCGCGTCGGGGCCCATCGTTCAAGGGGTCGACGTCTCCAAGTACGACGGCACCGTCGACTGGTCGCAGGCCAAGGCGGCCGGGATTCAATTCGGCTTCGCGCGCATCAGCGACGGCACCGCCAACCCCGACGCCTATTTTTCCAAGAACTGGCAGGGCATGTCGGATGGCGGCATCGTCCGCGGGGCGTATCAATACTTTCGCGCAAGCGTGGACCCGACCGCGCAGGCCAACCTCGTCGCGTCGAGCCTTCAGCAAGCCGGCGGCTTGCGGGCCGGCGACCTGCCGGTGGTCATGGACGTCGAGACCGCGGACGGCCAGGCGGCGGCGATCATCGAAGCCAACATGCGCACGTGGTTGGCAGCGGTCGAAGCCAAGACGGGCTCCAAGCCGATCATCTATACGAGCGTGGGGACGTATCCCGTGACCACCACGGCGTTCGCGACCTATCCGCTCTGGGTGGCCAACTACGGGGCGACCTGCCCGTCGCTTCCTCCCGGATGGAGCCAGTGGGGCTTCTGGCAATATTCCTCCACGGGAACGGTGACCGGCATTGGTACGGGCAACGTCGATCGCGACGAATTCAACGGAACCCTGGCGCAG
>Ga0070735_10003813_pt1 | contig 13003 bp, 12 predicted proteins | sample Coa_R1_FD_66443 | JGI IMG/M metagenome (GOLD analysis project Ga0070735, IMG submission 66443) | Surface soil microbial communities from Centralia Pennsylvania, which are recovering from an underground coalmine fire - Coalmine... | ecosystem: Environmental > Terrestrial > Soil > Unclassified ...
GTTCGCAAGTTGGTCGCGTATCATCTCAGCTACCTGCCGCTCTCCAAGGTCGGAACCAAGTACCTGGTCAACGTGCATGTAATCCGCTTTACAGCTACTCCCGGCCGCCCGTGCGACACAAGTCCTCCAGGCCTGCACAAGGATGGAGAAAAATACATCGCCACGCATTTGCTCAACCGCTGCGGCGTTGAGGGCGGCGAAGTCATCATCACCGACAACGCCAAACGCGAAATCGATCGCTTCATCATGCGCGAATTCGGCGAGTGTTATATTTTCGATGACGACCGCATCTGGCACATGTTAACGCCCGTCGCCGTCTCGGAAGGCAATCAGTACGCTTACCGCGACACGCTCGCATTTGATATGCTGCCCGAGGGCTGGGAACCCGTGAAATGATTTACGAAGCTAGCGACAACCGTGGAAGAGCGGCGTTTCAACGCCGCGTAAGGCGGTGAAAAAAGAACAGGGCTTTAGCCCCGGCACGCGAACCCCCGCGCCCCATTTACCTCGTACTTACCCGCATCCTCTGTCCGGGCGCCGACAATATGGAAACTTCATTCGGCGAAAAGACACCAATAAAACTTTGGGCAACTAATCGGCTCTGCTTTCCGCCCCTCGTGGGGTAAAACATCAACTACGTCGCTCTGCCCTTTTCCCTCTGGATAGCGGACAAAATCTACAGCACCGCCAGCACCATACGCTTGACGGGATCCATCTGCATATACGACGGTGAAGATCGTGTACCCCATCCCAGATTCGCCGCTCTTGTAAAGTTTGTCCGCAAATTTGGCGGGCAAACGCTCCGGACTTTCTTTTAGGGCCTCGACGTCCGCAACTGAGATATAGTTTTTTCCACTATCTTGCTGGGGATAAACACCCCAGTGCCTAACGTACGCAGCCTCGGGTACGACATAAACGCAGTCAATAACGGTTCCATCCTTCATTCGTGCCACACAAGGCCAATAGGAAAGGTCGCCACTTCTGCTCGGTGCGATCGCACTGATATCTTTCCTAAGCTTGTCTGGCAACTTTGGAATGTCGGGCCTCACATGCCAAGGCGTCCTGTGTTTCGAATTGTCAGGGGTTATAAAATGAAACGTTTCGTCAGGCCAGAAATAATCGGGTATCCCTGCTAATTTGTTAAGAAAAGATATTCCAACCATCGGATGGAAAGGTCCTTCACGCCCCATCCACGCGTGCCCGTATGGCTTACGTTCATTGCCGAACACAATGCCGAGTATTAGAAGGGAACCATCCTCCAGGAGATCCGCGACTCCTAAATGAACATCAGGGTAGATATGTTCTTCATCAATAAATACACGTTCAACAATGTATTCGATGATGTTCTCCGTTACGCGAGGATGCGAGCGCCCTGACCATTGAAATGCAAACTTGCGAGGCAATTTCTGCCCCGCTTTCAATTCGGCGAACTGGACGACATTTTCGAGTGCCGTCGAAACCACGGTCGAGAATTCTTCGCGATTCATTCGATCTACTATCGCAACGAACTGCCTTTAACATTTTAGCGTTTTTGATCAGACTCATTGCTGCGAGCCGTTCGCGGCCCTCATTTACAGGGCTGGCTGGTCATAAACGAACTGACCCACAATCTTCCGCCGTGTTGACGACGAAGACGGGCGGGCAAGCGTCTCACAGCCAGGGCGCATTCTTACGCGATACGCCAATCGGGAGCGTTTGGTCGCGAGCCTGACGAATCAGCGGCGCTCTCGCGTAGCGGAGCGGTTACACGCACCACGGTGCCGCCCGCATTTGACTTGATTTCCACCGATCCTCCCAATTGCCGCACGCGCTCTCGCATTCCAGCCAATCCGACTCCGACGTCCGAAAATCCCTGCATGATCCGAGCCAGTTGGTCTGCCTTCATGCCTCGCCCGTTATCGCGAATTTCCAAACAAACCTCTTCTCCCTCGCGCCTGAGGGAAATCTCCCCGGACGAGGCTCCCGAATGCCGGTGAATATTTGTGAGACTCTCCTGAATCGCGCGAAACAGCGCGATCTCAAGGTCAGAATTGACGCGGGGGAGATCCGCAGAATTTTCAAATCGGACGGGAATACCGCTCCGGCGGGAGAACCCCTCCACATACCACCGCACCGCGGAATTCAATCCTGATTCATCGAGCAGCGGAGGGTGGAGAAGATGAGAAATAGTACGCGTCTCTGTAATGCATTGTTCCAGGATATTCGAACTCTCCGCCACCACATGTGCCGGCACTCCGTCGGACGCAGACAAGATATCGAGATTAATCTTCAGAGCCACGAGATACTGGCCGAGGCTGTCGTGCAATTCCCTGGCAATGCGGCGCCGTTCCTCATCCTGCAGAGTGAGTATTCGCCCGCTTAAGCGGCGCGTAGCTTCCTCAGCGAGCTTTCGACTTGTGATGTCGGTGTTGATCTCAAACCATCCCTTCGCTTCGCCCGAGGCATCCCGCAGGGTGGTCCAATGACTGGCAACAAGGATTCTTTGGCCGTCGCGCTTGGTATGGCGCAGCTCTCCTTCCCAACTTTCCCGTTGTTTGATTTCCGTCATTGGAATAGGGAATTCAGTGTGCAGCAGATCGTGCACACCCCTGCCCACCGCCTCATCGACAGACCATCCATAAAGTCTTTGCGCTCCCTGGTTCCAGTAGGAAATCTTGTCGCTGCTGTCGCGCACGAAAATCGCATCGTTCGCTAAATCAAGCATTGCAGCCTTCTCTGCCAGTTCCGTGGTTCTCTGCTCCAGCGACGATGTCCGCTCCGCCAAGGAGGCAGTCCGTTCCGCGATCTTCTGCTCCAGCTGATTTTGGATTCCTTTGAGCTCCTTTTCAGTGCTCCGAAGTCTGGCGATTAGCCTGCGGGTGGATTCGCCCAGAAAAATGATGACAGCCGAAAGCGCGAGAAATCCCAGGAGGCCAAAAACATCCCTCCGGTCTTTACCCGCGAAGGAATTGAAAGGCGGTAGGAACCAGTACCACACGCCAAGCACGCCGATGGTAACCGTGGCCATCGCAGGTCCTGGACCGCAGAGCCAGGCTGAAAAAACGACGGCAAGCCAGGCCGTGTGATAAGGGTTTTCCGGACCGATTAGAGGGTTAAGCAGCGCGCGGAGAAAAAGAGCGACGAGGGCAGCCAGTACGGCGAGCGCGTACCGAAAAGCACGTTCTGAAGTTCTCTGCATAGATTGCGAACGCCAGTCCGGATACGGACTCGACCGAGTGTTCTCCGTTACGAACGACGTAACTTGCCGCCGCACTCTTTCGGAATAAGAAGAAATAGCCTGATTATGATACTTGAAGTCGATCTGAAACCCGGCTTCGCTCCGGCCATCCGGGCGGTAAGGCGTAGCCGCACAACTGCGATCGCGCGCAAACCTCGCGAGCTTAAATCCATGTTACCTCTGTACTTACCGCCCTCCCTCGTCCGTGCGCGACAATAGCACTTCCCGGCCAACACCGGCGGCCGGTTTTCTGATATTCTCATGCGTTTTACTTCGAGGTGAGCGGTGGAAAAGCGCGCGGTAAAGTATCATCGCGGACGGTTGGGCGAGGCCTTGCGTGAGGAAATCGAAACGCTCGTGGAGGGAGAGCTAGCCGATCCGCGTATCGGCCTCGTCGGCGTAACTGCCGTCCACGTGGCCGACGATGGCCGCTCCGCGCAGGTCCTTATCGATATCGATGGCGATGACCGCGAAGCAGAACGCAGCATGGAGGGCCTGCTCGCGGCCAAGGAATACATCCGGCACGAACTGATGTCGCGCCTGCGCTTGCGCCGCGCCCCGGAACTCTATTTTCGGTTGGATCGCTCCGAGCGCGAGCGAGCCCGCGTAGAAGAACTGCTCTCGCGGGCAAAAAAGCGCTCGAAGTCCCAAGCATCTGTTGCAGCGAACGAAAAGAAAGCATAGCGATGTTGCAGGACGTTCTTCATCAAATCGAGCAGCGTGACCGTTTCGTGCTCACCTCGCACGCCCGCCCCGATGGCGACGCCGTCGGCTCCGCGCTCGCCTGCTGTCAGGTTCTGCGGGCCATGGGCAAGCAGGCCGATGTTGTTCTACACGACGGCGTCCCTCGCATTTATCGCTCGCTGCCTTTTGCCGATCAGGTTTTGACCGCCGAGCGTGTTCCTGGCATCTACGAATCCGCCATCATTCTCGAATGCGATAGCATCCATCGCACGCGTTTGCTCGGCCTCGAGGACCGCTTTCTCATCAGCATCGATCACCACGCGAGCGGCCGCCCTTTCGCGCACGTGAACTGGATTGATCCACATGCCGTCGCCACGGGAGAAATGGTTTTTCGGCTGGCACGCGAAGCGGGCACCCCATTCTCTCCTGAAATCGCAACCTGCCTTTACACCGCACTGATGACCGATACCGGCTCGTTCATGTTTCAGGGAACAAATGAGCACACCTTCGCTTTGGCTCGCGAACTCGTGCTCGCAGGAGCCGATCCCTCCCACTGCGCCCGCAGCATTTATTTCGCCCATTCCGTAGCCAAGATGAAGCTGCTGGGCGAAGCTTTGCGCAATCTCAACACGGAAGCGCATGTGGGCTGGACCTGGGTGACGCAAGAGCAGATGGAGCGCTGCGGCGCAAAAGAAGAAGACTGCGAAGGACTCGTCAATTACGTGCTTTCCATCGGCGAAGTTGAAGTCGCGGCATTCTTCCGCGAATTGCCCGGTGGCCGCTATCGTGTGAGCCTCCGTAGCAAAGGCAAACTCGACGTAGCGCGCATGGCCGAAAATTTTGGCGGCGGCGGCCATGAATGCGCCAGTGGATGCTCGATCGACGGTCCGCTAGCCGATGCCGTTCGCCAGATCCTGGAAATGCTTCGCACCGGTCCTTCCGTACAATGATTCACGTCAAGTTTCAAAGTGGCAAAGCCTCAATGTTTCAAGATCAACTCTGAAACGTTTGAAGCCCTGAAATCTTGAAGCTTCGAACCCCATGACCAACCGAACTCGCGCCGATGTTCTGCTTCTTGCAGGATTCTGCGCATTCCTATTTTTCTATGGACTGAATCAGTTTGGGCTTATCGGCGCGGACGAGCCGCGTTACGCACAAGTTGCGCGCGAAATGCTCGAGCGTCGCGACTGGATCACGCCTACCCTCGGCGGCCAGCCATGGCTGGAAAAGCCGCCACTCTTCTACTGGCAAGCGATGCTGGCTTACTCAATCTTCGGCGTGAGCGATTGGGCCGCCCGCCTGCCCTCCGCCGTCGATGCGACTCTTCTGGTATTAGCCATCTACTTTTTTCTGCGCCGCTTCCGCCGCGGATTCGAACTCGACGGCGCGTTGATCGCAGCTTCCTGTGCCGGAATTATCGGCTACGCACGCGCCGCCTCTACCGATATGCCGTTGTGCGCCACATTCGGCATCGGCATGCTTGCCTGGTGGGCATGGCGCGAAAGCGGGAACAAGATTTATCTTGGCGCTTTCTATGCTTTCATGGCATTGGCAACGCTGGCGAAAGGACCCGTCGCGCCGCTCCTCGCCGCTTTAGTCATCATCATCTATGCAGTTTCAACTGGCGAACTACGAATCATTCGAGATACAGCCTGGTGGCTCGGCGTTCTCATTTTTTTCGCGATCGCGTTGCCCTGGTATGCAGCGGTTCAAGCCCGCAACCCTCAATTCTTCCACCAGTTCATTCTCGAACAGAATCTCGCGCGCTTTTCAGAAAACCTCTACCACCACGTCGAGCCTTTCTGGTACTACCTGCCAATCACGCTCCTGGCGCTCGTCCCTTGGACTATCTTCGCGGTGGCAGCGTTCGCGGGCGCGATCCAGCAATGGCGGAAAAGAAATTCTGGCGCCGCGTCCGACGCAGCTACACGATTTCATCTTGGCGTCTTCGCCATCTGCTGGCTCGTAGTTCCGGTCATTTTCTTTTCCATCTCGCAATCGAAGTTGCCCGGCTATATTCTGCCCGCGATTCCCGCCGTCTCGCTTCTTTTGGTCGACTATCTCCAGCATCATCTGAAGAATCAGCCCGACGAGCATGTCCCTGCAGGCCTGGCAATTCTTCACGCATTGCTGGCCTCTGCGCCGATCGTTCCAGCTCTTCTCATCGCATATTTGCTGACGCAGCGGCGCCTTCCAGGCGGCCAGCCCATGCTCGTCGCCCTCGCCGTTGCATTCGTCCTCTGCGCCGCGATTGCGGTAACTCTGGTGCGAAAGTCAGGTTTGCGCATGCTCCGCTTCGTCACGTTAATTCCCGTCGTCCTCGCGTTAGCAGCCACGTTGAAATTCGGCGCACAGGATCTCGATCAACTGCTCTCGGCGCGTCCTGTTGCGCGAGAACTAGCAACGATGGAGATGCGCCCGCTGCCACTCGCCGTCTACCACGTACGCCGCGAACTGGAGTACGGCCTCACTTTCTATCGCAATCATCTGACCTTTAACTACGACTGGAGCCGCGTGCCGCAGCAAGAGCATCTGCTGGTCGCGCCCGAGGGCTTACAGATCGAGATCGCTAAACTTGTTCCGGGCCGCCGCGTCTCTTATCTCGGACACTACGAAGCCCAGCACATCGATTATTTCTGGGTTGCTGCCGCAAAATAGGAACCGAACAACGGAACCAAAATTGAATGCGAAGGATTTCTTCCTGCATCTCGGTGTTTCTTGGTGGTCACCTGTTCCCCGTTTGCCTCTCGTCGCGCAACGCACTAAACTCGAAATTCTGTCTGTGCGAACATGGCCGCTGTTAGCCAACTTCGCAGGAGCCCCGTGGAGATTCTCGATCTCAGACATTTTTCTTCCGCCGATCTCCGACCCTTGCTCGATAGCGAAACTCGGCTGTGGGCGAGTCTGCTCTCGTGGGATTACAGCGGTTCGGCGGAAATGATTCTGCGCTACGTCGATGCCAAAATCCTTCCCGGTTACGCCGCCATCGAACGCGGCCGCATCTTCGGCTACGCTTTCTTCGTCTATGAAGGCAGCAAAGGAGTCGTCGGCGATCTCTACGTCTCCAACGGCGAGCGTCTTCCCAACGCCCACGAAGTCGAAATCAGGCTGCTGACTCACGTAATCGAAACTCTGCAGCAATCGCCCGGCATTCATCGCGTCGAAGCTCAACTGCTGGCACATGAAACAGGCAGCGTTGCTCGACCATTCCTCGATCAAGGTTTTCAGCGCCATCCGCGGTTATTCATGGTTCTCAAGCTCGATCAGACCTCCGCAGCAGTGGCAAAGACACATCCCGAAATCGAAATCCGCCGCTGGGTCGAGGCCGATTATCAACCCGCTGCCGCCGTCATCACCGCAGCCTATCGGACCCATGTCGATGCACAAATTAACGATCAATACCACACGCTCACCGGGTCGCTCCGCTTCTTGAACAATATTGTCCGCTTTCCGGGTTGCGGCCTCTTCGATTCGGAAGCTTCCTTCTCCGCAATCGACCGCAAGGGAAAAAATCTGATCGGACTGATTCTGTGCTCACGCGTGCGTGGCGACGTTGGTCACGTGACCCAGGTTTGTGTTCTCCCGGAGTACCGCTCTCACGGAATCGGCGAATCGCTTCTCGCCGCAACCATGGCGAATCTCCGCAAGCGCGGTTTCACCATGCTCTCGCTCACCGTGACTGAAGCGAATGCGCGCGCGGTCGCGTTGTATCGGCGCTTGAATTTTGAATCGAAGCGTGTCTTCGACGCGTTTGTCTGGGCGGGGTAAAGACTAGCCGAATGGGGATTGACGTGATCGAAGTCGATCGGGGATATTCAGCGTCTTATCAGCCACATCGCCCACCCGGCTACAATTACGCCCCCGAGAAACATGACAAAGCAATATAAGCCATAGCGAATCATGTCGCGCGTAGTGTCGCGATGCGTGATCCCAAAAACAATCGATGCGAAGGCCGCAAACACAAACGCCGCGCTGAAGTGCGTGAGTTGAATCGTCATTGCTTCTTCCCGATGGCGATGTGATACGCATCCGCGACCGCGATAAAGTTCAGCAATCCCGCTACGATCATGAACTTCGTTCCGTAATCCGCAATCGCAAAAGCAATCGCGCCCTGGCCCGCGTTCATCGCCAGCGTCACAATATACATTCCGCCCGCGCCCAGATCGCCGATGAAACCGAGCATGTCAAGAATGTCGCCGCCATTCGCTTTGTAAATGTGCCCCTGCATCAGCAAGCCGAGCACAAACATAGCCCCAATGGATATCAGCAGCAGCAGTCCGCGAACCCATCGCCGCTGAATCAAGTGCCCCGCGCCTGGCACGAGCCAACCAACCGCCGGCGCGATCACCGGCATCATGCTCGACGATTGTGCCGGCTCCGCCTTCGATTTCGTTGTCGTCGTATTCGCCATCAGATAATCACGATCTCGCGTTGAATCTTTCCCGTCACTTCTGCCGATTTCTGCCGCACCAGCATGTTCACTTCGCTGCGCACTCCAAACTCCGGCAAGTAAATCCCCGGCTCGATCGAGAAGCATGAGTTCGGCAGAAGTTGCCGCTCATCGTGAATCTCCAGATCGTCCATGTTCGCCCCGTTGGAGTGAACGTCCGTCCCGATCGAATGCCCGGTGCGGTGAATGAAGTAATCGCCGTATCCTTTACTCTTAATGTAGCCTCGCGTGGCTCGGTCCACTTCCCATCCCGCAATTCGGCGCCCCGCGGCGATCGCATCGCTTACCGTTTTTACTCCCGCATCGCGCGCATCGCGAACGACCTCAAAAACCTCGCGCTGTCTGGCCGAAGGTGATGATCCGACGAAGGCCATCCATGTCACATCGTAATAAACCGCCGCGGGTGTATTCTTCTTCCCCCACACGTCGAGCAAAACCAGATCTCCCTCGCGAATCGGAACGGGATGGTCGGCGCGCGGCTCATAGTGCGGGTTCCCCGCATTCGCATTCGCCGCCACAATTGGAGGATCATCGGTCAGCAGATTTTCCCGGCGAAACGCCTCCATAAACCACTGCTGCACTCCATGCTCGGTCGCACCGCCGTTGCGAACCCGCCGTCCAATCTCCTTGAACGCCTCCGCTACAATCGAATCCACGCTGTCCCGTGCCGCGAAATGGGTCTTGATCTGCTCGTCCGTCCAGGTGGCTTCAAACTGGGCGACAAGGTCCGCCGAACTCACTACATTCTTCCCCAACCCGCGCAACAACTCGATCGTCCCCGCATCGACCAGCGAAATCGTGAAAACAATATTGTTCGGCGAGTACTGCATCGCGATGTCGCGATAAGAAGCCAGCATTGCCTTGATGTTGTCGAACAACTCCTGCCACCCCGAATATTGCCGTTTGCTCCCAGGCAGGGAATCAAGATGCCCCGCTTCAATCTTGTGAACCAGCTTCACCGGGTCGCCTTGCGACGGAATCAGATAGAACCACCGCCGCGTCACCATTAATTCTGAAGGCAAGCCCAGAACGCGGTAGGCAATCGGATCGCGGTGATGGTGATCGTAAAAAAGCCACGCGTCAATATTTCGCTCGCGCAGCGTTGACTGAATCGCGGAAAGGTCCATAGGACAAATTTCTATTGTAAACAATGATTTCAGATTGAGCGAATCGACCGGAACATGGGTAATATCCTAATTTGCCTGTTTCCGCTATCGTGTTCTGCACAACCATGACCAAACGCAAAACAAGTGAAGTGGACCAATACCTGGCAAAATGTCCAAAAGAAGCGCAAGGCGATTTAGCGAAGATCAGGGCCGCGATCCGCGCCGCAGCGCCTGGCGCCACGGAACGTACCGATTATTTTCAAATGCCAGGATATTCCTACCCGGGGGGATTTGATTACGATGGCATGTTTGCCTGGTTCAGCTTCAAGAAACCGCACATACGCCTACATGTACGCCCTCCCACAATACAAGAGCATAAGAAAGAACTCGCCAGTTATCCTACAACGAAAGCAATCGTTAAGTTTCCGTTAGGCAAGCCGATACCAATGGCATTAGTAAAGAAACTGGTGAAGGCAAGTATCAAGGCGATGAAGGATCGGCCTAAGTAGCTCGAACCGATGGAAGTCGCACCCGCAAAACGCGTCCGTCTGGAATCGATCGACGTCGTGCGCGGCGTCATCATGATCCTGATGGCCCTCGATCATACACGCGACTTCTTCGGCCACCCATCCGACAATCCCACAAATCTCGCCACCACAACCGCCGCGCTCTTCTTTACCCGCTGGATCACTCACTTCTGCGCCCCGGGTTTTTTCCTCCTAACTGGAACCGGCTCGTGGCTAGCCCGCCGCCGCCGCTCGACCCGCGAACTGTCGCTCTTTCTTCTAACCCGCGGCCTCTGGCTGATCTTCCTCGAAGTAGTCGTCACGCGCGGGTTCGGCTGGCAATTCAATTTCGATTACCACCTCACGATATTGTTCATACTCTGGGCTCTCGGCTGGGCCATGATCGTTCTCGCCGGTTTGGTTTTCCTTCCACCCTCTGTCGTTGCGGCGTTTGGCCTGGTCCTCATCGCAACTCACAATCTCTTCGATTCGGTCCAATGGTCGAACCCGCTTTGGACGATTCTTCATGTCAACGGCCAGCTTATCGCTACGCCGCGCTATTCAATCTACATCGCCTACCCGTTGATCCCATGGGTCGGCGTCACTGCCGTGGGATACGCGCTGGGCCAAATCTATAGCTGGCCTTCTGAACGCAGAAGAGCGTTCCTGTTGCGCGCCGGAGCGATTGTGGCGACCTTATTCATCCTGCTCCGCGGCCTTAACGTCTACGGCGATCCATCCCGGTGGGGAACTCAGAAGTCAGCGCTCTTCACCGTTCTCTCGTTCCTGAACACAACCAAATATCCGCCGTCGCTGTTGTTTCTGCTCATGACCCTCGGCCCCACTCTGCTATTCCTCTGTGCCGTAGACGCGCACACGCCAAAGTTCTTGCGTCCGGCTCTGATCTTCGGCAAGGCGCCGATGTTTTACTACCTGCTCCACATTCCTCTCATCCATCTGCTGGCCATCGCCTTTTGTTACGCGCGTTATCACCAGATCCATTGGATGTTCCAATCGCCCGCACTTCCATTTTTCCCCTTTACTCCGCCGCCCGGCTGGGGGTATTCGCTTCCGGTCGTATATCTGCTCTGGGCCGTCGTCGTCACAACGCTTTATCCAGTGTGCCGATGGTTTGCGGGAGTGCGCCAGCGCCGGACAGAATGGTGGCTGAGTTACTTCTAACTCGTTCGAGAATTTATTCCCCGTCGACAGAGAGGTGTCTCGCACGGCGTGCGCAGAACGATTCGTGGCGCGCGTGATCTCAGGAAAGACGAATCGAGCCGGCGCCTCGCAAATCAAGGACACCTTGCAGCCCGGCGGTGCCGACGATGGACGGCGACCTTTTCTGGACTAATAGAACAAATACTTTCTCCACTTGTCGTCGCTACGGCCCATAAGACGCATGATGTGGCGGCTGGTGTGGAGATTGAAGGCGCGGGGTTCGCGCATCGGCTTCATGGAGGCTTCAACGGGAAGCTGGTTGCCTTTGCGCCGATTGCAGGTGTGGCAGCATGCCACGAGGTTTTCCCAAGTGGACGACCCTCCGCGGGAGCGCGGAATCACGTGGTCGAGCGTTAGCTCGCTGGACGGCAGCACCGTGGCGCAGTACTGGCAGGTATTGCGATCGCGCAAGAGGATATTCTTGCGCGACAAAGCGCGGCTCTGGTGCGGGATGCGGCGGTATTCCAGCAGGCGGATGACAGAAGGAACGCGCACGGCGAAGCGGGCGGCGTGCAGGAAGTGACCATTCTCTTCTTCGGTCATAGCCACCCCTTTGAGTACGAGAACCAGGGCGCGGCGCGCGGCGCAGACATTGATGGGCTCGTAGGAAGCGTTAAGTACCAGGACAGGAGCGTGCAGGGCTTGACCGTCGCCATCCCGGTGCACCGTCATTCCGGCGAACAGGTTGGCGGCGTGCCTTCCGGCAAATCCTCCGTCGGCTTCACTTCTCACTGACATGGCGCTTTACTCATCTCCCAGCAACCAAACGGTTGGCTGCGTTCTCCCTATCCAGCTCGCCTCCAGCCGTTACTTATGTCTACTATGCCACCCCAGGCGTCCACCTGCGTCATTACTACAGACTCTAGCTTAGATGCCTGAGACGCGCGCCAAGGCGATTCCCTCGTCCTCTTCGAGCTGTGACCTCTCCGGCAGCCGAACCTCAATCTGGAGTTCGGCAATTTTCAGCGTGCGGGCTACTGTCGCGACCCAGACCCTCGCCGCGCCCGCACGTCGCAGAACCCGCGCGCACTCGGATGCGGTTGCGCCGGTGGTAAAAACATCGTCCACGACCAGAACCTGGAGCCCCTTTACGATATCGGGCCGCGTAACAGCGAATGCACCGCGAACGTTCTCGCGTCGCTGATGGCGGGTAAGTCCGGTTTGCGAAACAGTTTCACGCTTCCGTTCGAGCAGTTCGGGCTGAAGATGAAAGCGTCCTCGACGGGTTTTCACTGCAGCTTGCGCGATCAATTGCGCGTGATTGAACTCCCGTTGCCGCAGTTTCCGGCGAAACAGCGGGACGGGAATCACCGCGATTTCTGCACCGCCGAAATTCGGTTCGATGCGCGCAATTGCTTCAGCCAGCATGCTGCCTAAAACAGGCGCAGCGGGACGGACTGCGCCATACTTCAAAAGATGAATCAGTTCGCGGAGAGCGCCTTCGTAGCTGCCGTAAGCCACGGCGCGTTCAAACGGTTGCTCGACGCGCTGGCATAATCCGCAGCGGATCTGATCTTCGCCGAGTACCGTTGCGATGCGGGCAGAAAGCACGCGCTCGCCGCAGAGAACGCAAGTCCCGCCTGTGATGGGAACCATGCTTTCAAGACAAGCATGGCAGATGGGGAGACGCGAAACACGCGTCAGCGGATCGCCGCAAATGCGGCAATCGGACGGGAATAGAACCGCAAAGATTCCCTCTTTAACTGAATTGACGAAGCGATTTGGGCGGAACCGGCCGGCGAAGGAAGCAATAAAAGGCCGCGACACTGCAACGTCGGCCTCGATGGCGCGAATTCGGTCTCCGCTACTGCTGAAGACT
>Ga0070735_10003814_pt1 | contig 12999 bp, 11 predicted proteins | sample Coa_R1_FD_66443 | JGI IMG/M metagenome (GOLD analysis project Ga0070735, IMG submission 66443) | Surface soil microbial communities from Centralia Pennsylvania, which are recovering from an underground coalmine fire - Coalmine... | ecosystem: Environmental > Terrestrial > Soil > Unclassified ...
AGCTGCATGAGCTTGCGGCCGAGCGGGTCGTTGAGCTTTTGGTAGAACGTGGCGAAGGCGCCCATGGCGAGGCCCTCGACCAGCATCTGCATGCCGATGATCTTCTTGTAGACCTCGGGCGAGCCGATGATGTCGACCAGAAGGTTCTTCAGCACCGGGCTGCATTCCACCGGCCGGCCCCAGCGGGCCTTGATGTACTTCGCGAAGGCGGTGACGTGGCGGGCTTCCTCGCGCGTCTGGTTCGCCGCGTACTCCTGCGCCCCCTGGTCGTAGAGGACGTGGCAGAGCGAGGCCGAGAGGTTCAGCGCGCCCTGCTCGCCGTGCAGGATGGACGAGAAGCTGCGCAGCGTGGACTGGTTGATGAAGCGGGTGCGCAGCTTGGGGTCCTGCAAGGCGTCGGAGACATATTTGGTCTGCAGCGGGCCGACCATTTCCTCCGGCAGGATCGGCTCGTTCTCCATGTCGAACGGCTCGTCGAAGTCGATGTAGGCCTTGTCGAGCGGATCCCAGAAGTGGTCGTGGGTGGCGGAGATGATCTTGTCGAACGCCGTCGAGCGGGCGTGGTAGCGATCCAGGTGCAGCATGGATTCAAAGTCGTCGGGGGCGACGGCTTCGTACATGGCGTCCTTGGTGATGTTGGTCATCTGCGGTCTCCGCGGGGCGGCGGCGCGGGACGCATTGCACCCGCGCGGATTGATCTGAGCATTGGCTAGATGCGGTGTCGAAATCCCCTCGTCAAGAAAAATGACGGGGGCGTCACCAATTTATCCGAGATATGGCGGGCGTGGTCCGCGCGCCGGCCGTTCAGCGCTCTTCGATGGCGTGAATCTGTTCGTCCGAGAGGCCGAAGTGGTGGCCGATCTCGTGCACCAGCACGTGCGTGATCAGCTCGCCGAGGCCGACGTCGCCGCGCTCGGCCCACTCGTCCAGGATCGGGCGGCGATAGAGGAAGACGCGGCTCGCCTCGGGCGATGGGTCGAACAGCGAGCGGCGGCCAAGGTCGACCCCCTGGTAGAGGCCCGTGAGTTCGAAGGCGTCCTCGATGCCGAGGTCGTCCAGCACGGCCTCGTCGGCGAAGTCGGCCACCTGGCAGACGACATCGCCGGCGAGCTTGCGGAAGGCGTCGGGCAGAGCGGCGAAGGCGGCGTCGGCCATGGCGGCGAAGTCGTCGAGCGATGGCGCGACGCGGTCGGCCAGCGGATGGCTACTCATCCGGAATGACGATGTGCGGCGCCTCGGGCGGGCGGTATTCGAAGAGGCCGATGTCGAGCGGCTGTTGCGGCTTCACCGGCCGGAGCGGTTCGGCCAGCCGCTCGCGCAGGGCCCTGGCGTCCAGCTCGACCAGCTTGCCGGCGGCGCGGCGCGGCGCGGGTCGGGGTTCGGACGGCGCGAGCAGCGCCTCGGCCGCGGCCACGCGCCAGTAGCGCACCGAGAGCCGCCAGAGCGTCGCCGGCGCGGGTCGCGGCTTCGGCCAGCGACGGCCGCCCGCATAGACGGGCTGCATCGGCGCGCGCGTCTTCTGCGGCCGCGCCGCAAGCTCGACCAGGGCGCAGTAGCGGTCTTGCGGCGGCACCGAGACGGTGTGGCCGGGCCGCTCGTCGTCGAGGCGGCCGGCGAAGGCGGCGAGCGCATCGTCGCGCGTCGAAAACGCAGGTCCGGCCAGCTCGCTGACGAAGGCCACGGCGCCGCCGGCCAGCGCCTCGGCCTCACTGGCGCGCGCGGCGCGGCCGAGCGGGGCGGCCAGCGCCGCCTCGGCCGTCCTCGCCACCGGATAGCGGACCGCGGTCATGCCCCATCCTGCCGCAAGATGGGAAAAGGTTCGAGCGTCACGGGGCGCGGGGCGCCGCTCGCGGCCAAGTCTCCCCTTGCGCGCGGGCGTGGGGTTATGCTCGTCCAGATGATTCTGCCGTCGCCATCCCCTCCGGGACCGCCCGCTTGACGCCCGACCTCGTGCTGGCTGCGGCGATCGGCGCGGTCTGCCTGGCGCTGGCCGCGAGCCTGTGGGCTGTCTCCGTCCGCCGCGGGGCCGAGCGCCGCATGGCCGCCGCCCGCGACCGGCTGGACCGGCTCGAGGGCCTGGCCGACGCCACCCAGGCGTCGGCGGAGGCGTTCGATTCGGCCATGCTGACCATCGAAGACGGGCGCGCCCAACTGGCCTGGGGCGGCGACAGCCTGACCATGGCCGCCGGCGTGCTCGGCCTCGCCGACGGCGATCAGGGCGCCGAGCCCGCTGCGGTGATCGAGGCGCTGATGCAGGCCGACCCCGACCATCGCCGGCGGCTGAAGGCGTTGATCGAGAGCGGCCAACCCTGCGCCTTCCAGGCGCGGGGGCCCGGCGGGGTCGTCGCCGTCGACGGGCGCGCGTCGGGGGCGGTGGTCTGGCTGCGCCTGCAGCCGGAGCTGCCGAACGACGGCGGCCTGCCGCCCGCTTCGCGGCTGGCGGCGCTTCTCGACGCGCTGCCCCAGGCGACCTGGCTCGCGCACGGCGCGGGGCTGATCTGGGGGAACCGGGCCTTCCTGGCCGCCGTCGAGGCCACGTCGGTCGAGGACGCGGTGGCGCGCAGGCTCGCCTTCGACCGCGGGTCCAGCGCGCTCACGGCCGAGGCCAGCCAGACCGGCGAGCGGCGCGAGGCGAGGCGCTGGGCGCCGGTCGGCGGGCAGCGGCGCGCCTTTCGCCTCGCCGCTCAGCCGCTGGACGGCGGCGACGTCGGCGCCTGGGCGCTGGACGCCACCGAGGTCGAGGAGACGCGCGAAGCGCTCAAGCAGCACATCGAGGCGCACGACGAGACGCTGAACCACCTGGCCGACGCTGTCGCCATTTTCACCGCCGACAAGCGGCTCTCCTTCCACAACACCGCCTTCGCCAACCTCTGGAGCCTGGAGCCGGCGTGGTTGGCGGAAGGGCCGACCCACGCCGAGCTGCTCGATCGCCTCCGCCAGCGGCGGCGGCTGCCGGAGACCCCGAACTACGCCGAATGGAAGAGCGGCGAACTCGGCTGGTACGAGTCGCTGACGCCGTCGCCGGACGACCTGTGGACTCTCCCCGACGGGCGCACGCTGCGCGTCGTGCGCCAGCCGCACCCGCTGGGCGGCCTGTTGCTGCTGTTCTCCGACATGACAGACGAGCTGCGCTTGCGGGCGCAGTACAATGCGCTGATCCAGGTGCAGCAGGCGACGCTGGACAAGCTGAACGACGCGGTCGCCGTGTTCGGCTCCGACGGGCGCCTGCGGCTCTCCAACGAGGCCTTCGCCCGCTTCTGGAACACGACCGCGGCGGACCTCGAGAACGCCTTCGATTTCGACGGGGTCGTGCAGATCTGCGTTCCGCGGCTGCACGACCAGCAGTTCTGGCGCGAGCTGAAGGGCCGCGTCACCGACCACGACCCCAGCTCCCGCATCGCCATGTCGGGCGAAACCAAGTCGGCGGACGACCGCATCATCTCGTTCCAGTCCCGGCCGCTGCCGGACGGCGCGACGCTGATCGCCTTCTCGGACATCACGGACACCCGCCAGTTGGAAAAGGCGGTGCAGGAGCGGGAGGCGACGCTGGCCGAGGTCGAGCGGCTGAAGCGCGACTTCGTCGGCAACGTCTCCTATGAACTGCGCACCCCGCTCACCACGATCATCGGCTACTCCGAGCTGCTCGATCGCGGCGGCGACGCCATGCCTGAACGCTCGCGCGGCCACGTCTCGGCGGTGCGCGCGGCGGCGAGCCAGCTCGCCCGCTCCATCGACGATGTGCTCGACATGGCCCAGATCGACGCCGGCGAGATGGCCCTCGATCTCGGCGACACCCACCTGCGCACCCTGCTCGACGAAGCCGCCCAGCGCTGGACGCGGCAGGCGGAGGACGCCGGGGTCGTGGTCGAGGTCGCGTGCGATCCGGAGATCGGGGTCATCCGCGCCGACGCGCCGAGGCTGGCGCAGAGCATCGACCACCTGGTCGAGAACGCGCTTCTGCAGACGCCGCCGGGCGGCAAGGTGACGCTGAGCGCGCGGCGCGCGTCGAGCGAGGTGCAGATTCAGGTGGCCGACACCGGGCGGGGCATTCCCTTCCACGTGCAGGCGCACATCTTCGACCGCTTCGTCGGCCGCGACCGCGGCGGGCCGGGCCTGGGGCTGGCGCTGGTGAAGGCGCTGATCGAGCTGCACGGCGGCTGGGTGGAGCTGGAGAGCGACCCCGGCCAGGGCGCCGCTTTCACCTGCCACCTGCCGGAAACCGCCTACGTCGGCGCCGGCCAGGAGCTGGAGTTCTAGGCGCGACGCGCGGCGGCGGAAGACGGAGGACGGCTTTGCTCGACAAGCTTTGGACGGCGAACCTCGCCCTGCGCCGCCGGTTCCCGGAGGGCGTCGAGCCCTTCAAGATCATCGCGCGCCTGGCTGAGGAGTGCGGAGAGCTCTCGGCCGAGGTGCAGCTGTGGGAGGGCATGGGCGTCAAGCGCGAGAAGCATGGCGCGCCCGACCGCGATCACCTGGCGAAGGAGGTGATGGATGTGCTGCGCGCCGGCCTGGCCGTGGCCGAATACTACGGCGTCGAGGCCGAACTCGAGGCCGCGCTCGACCGGTCGATCGCGGGGGCGGTGACGGGCGGGCTGATCACCCAGGCCGAGGCCGATGAGCGAGGCGGCGGCGCGCCGGCCGCCTAGTGCTGGCTGGCCGGCATGCGCACGATGAGGCCGTCGAGCGCGTCTGTGACCTTGATCTGGCACGAGAGGCGCGAGTTGTCGTGCACCTCCTCGGCGAAGTCGAGCATCGACTCCTCCATCGCCGTCTGGCTGCCGGTCTTGTCCAGCCAGGCCTCGTCCACATAGACGTGGCAGGTGGCGCAGGCGCAGGCGCCCCCGCAGTCGGCGTCGATGCCGGGAATGTTGTTCTTCACCGCGCCTTCCATGACCGAAAGCCCCGGTTTCACGTCGATGACGTGCTCGGTCCCGTCGTGCTCGATGTAGGTGATATTGGCCATGGGTTCCTTGTTCGCCCGCCTTTAGGCGGCGACCTCTTTCATGGAAATGGACGGGTCGGCAAGCTTCTCGCGCGCGACCGGGCGTCGCTGGCCGATCAATTGCCTGCCGGCCATGAACTCGGCCGGCGCGTTCACCGCCTCGACCGCCTGGATGACGTCGCCGTTCATGTGGAAGACCGCGAACTTGGCGGCCTTCGGGTCGCCGCGCACCAGCGTGTCGTCGACGTCGAAGGGCCAGCCGGCCATCTGCAGTTTCAGATCGTACTGGTCCGACCAGTTCCAGGTGACCTCCGCCGGCGGCGCGGGGCGGCCGGCGATCATGCTGGCCGCCTGCTTGGCCTGCTCCAGCGCATTGGCGACGCTTTCGAGCCAATGCATGCGACTGCCATAGTGCGGCATCGGCCGGTGGGTGACGTCGCCGATGGCGAACACGTTCGGATCCGACGCGCGCGCGTGCTCGTCAACGACGATGCCGTTGATGCAGTCGAGCCCGGCCGCCTCGGCCAGCTCGAAATTGCGCTGCAGGCCGACGCCGATCAGCACCACGTCGCAGGCGACGGTGCGTCCATCGCCCAGCTTCACCCCCGTCACCCGGCCGTTCTCGCCCTCGAACGCCTCGACCTGGGCGTTCACCTCGAAGGCGACGCCTTTGGACCTGTGGTAGTCGGCGAAGAAGGAGGCGAGCGGCTCCTTGGCCACCCGCGCCAGGATGTTCGCCTCCCGCTCGATGACCACGACGTCGGATCCGAGCGCGCGGCCGGACGCCGCCGCTTCGAGGCCGATGTAGCCGCCGCCGATGACCGCGAGCCGCCTGCCTGGGCCGAGCGCGGCCTTGAGGCGCTCGGCGTCGGCGGCCGAACGCAGCGAAAGCACGCCGGCCAGGTCCGCGCCGGGGATGTCGAGCCGCCTGGCCCGCGCGCCGGTGGCGATGACGAGGATGTCGTAGGCCAGCGCCTCGCCGCTCTGCAGCGTCACCGTGCGCCTGGCGAGGTCGATCGCCGTCGCGGTCACGCCCAGGCGCAGGTCGATGCCGTGTTCGGGATAGAAGCTCTCCGGCTTGAGTGTGAGCGCGTCGGCGTCCGCTTCGCCCTTCAGCCACGCTTTCGACAACGGCGGTCGCTGGTAGGGCGGGATCGGCTCGTCGCCGACCATCTGGATCGGTCCCTCGAAGCCGTATTGGCGGAGCAGCGCAGCGACCGTCCCGCCGGCGTGGCCGGCGCCGAGGATCAGAACCTTGGGCGCGTTGCTCATGCGGCTCCGATGCAGAAAAATGACGGACCCGTCAACTTACCGCTCCGACATGTTTGCCGAGGGCAGGCCCGCGGCCAGGTCAGACGGTCCGCTCGACCATCATCGTCTTGATCTCGGCGATGGCCTTGGCCGGATTCAGGCCCTTGGGGCACACTTGGGCGCAATTCATGATCGTGTGGCAGCGGTAGAGCTTGAACGGGTCCTCGAGGTCGTCGAGCCGGTCCCCGGTCGCCTCGTCGCGGCTGTCGGCCAGCCAGCGATAGGCCTGCAGCAGCGCGGCCGGGCCGAGGTATTTCTCCCCGTTCCACCAGTAGCTCGGGCACGAAGTCGAGCAGCAGGCGCAGAGGATGCACTCGTAGAGGCCGTCGAGCTTCGCGCGGTCCTGCTCGGACTGTCGCCACTCGGCCTGCGGCTCTGGCGTGGTGGTGTGCAGCCAGGGCTCGATGGAGGCGTACTGGGCGAAGAAGATGGAAAGGTCGGGGATCAGATCCTTGATCACCGGCTGGTGCGGCAGCGGCGCGATCTGCACCGCGGCCCCCGGGACCTCCTCCCAGGCGTGGGTGCAGGCCAGCGTGTTGCGCCCGCCGATGTTCATCGCGCACGAGCCGCAGACGCCCTCGCGGCACGAGCGGCGGAAGGCCAGCGTCGCGTCCATGGTGTTCTTGATGAAGATGAGGACGTCGAGCAGCATCGGCCCGCACTGGTCGACGGCGACGTCGTAGGTGTCCCAGCGCGGATTGCCGCCGGCTTCCGGGTCCCAGCGGTAGATGCGGAACGCCTTGACCTGCTTGGCGTCGGCCGGCGCCGGCCAATGCTTGCCTTTGCCGACCTTGGAGTTCTTCGGCAGCGTCAGCTGGACCATGCGGCGGCCTCGGCCCTGAATCTAACGTTCAATAAACGCGCTCCTTTGGCGGGATCGACGCAATGTCTTTCGTCATCGGCTGCATTTGGACGGGGCGGTCGTCGAGGCGCACTTTGCCGCTGGAGTCGTCCAGCCAGGCGAGCGTGTGCTTCATCCAGTTGGCGTCGTCCCGGTCGGGGAAATCCTCTCGAGCGTGTGCGCCGCGGCTCTCCTGCCGTTGCAGTGCGCCGGCCATGACCACCATGGCGCAACCGAGCAGGTTCTCCAGCTCCAGCGTTTCGACGAGGTCGGTGTTCCAGATCAGGCCCCGGTCGCTCACCTTCAAATCGGCCTTGCTGGCGTGCGCCGCCGACAGGCGCTCGACGCCGCGGGTCATGTCCGGGCCGGTGCGGAAGATCGGCGCGTCCTCCTGCATGGTTCTTTGCATCTCGAGCCGCAGGGCCGCCGTCGGCGTCCCGCCGGACGCGTTTCGCAAGCGATCGAAACGCGCCAGATGAGGTTCGCTGAGCGCATCGCTGGGATCGGGCTGGGACGCGCCGGGTTTGATCAGCTCGGCGGCCCTCAAGGCGACGGCCCGCCCGAACACCACCAGGTCGGTCAACGAGTTGGAGCCCAGGCGGTTGGCGCCGTGCACCGAGACGCAGGCGGCTTCGCCGACCGACATCAGGCCCGGCACGACGACGTCGGCGCCGCCCGCCTTGGTGAGCACCTGGCCGTGGTAGTTCGTCGGGATGCCGCCCATGCTGTAGTGGCAGGTCGGAACGATCGGAATCGGCTCCTTGGTCACGTCCACGTTGGCGAAAACCTTCGCCGTCTCGCTGATGCCAGGCAGGCGCTCGCGGATGATCTTCGGGTCGAGGTGGTCGAGGTGGAGGTTGATGTAGCCCTTGTCCTTGCCACACCCGCGCCCCTCGCGCAGCTCGATGGTCATCGCGCGCGAAACCACGTCGCGGGAGGCCAGGTCCTTGGCATGCGGCGCATAGCGCTCCATGAACCGCTCGCCCTCGCAGTTGGTGAGGTAGCCGCCCTCGCCGCGCACGCCCTCGGTGATCAGCACGCCGGCGCCGTAGACCCCGGTCGGGTGGAACTGGACGAACTCCATGTCCTGCAGCGCCAGGCCCGCGCGCAGTGCGATGCCGGCCCCGTCGCCGGTGCAGGTGTGGGCGTTGGTGGTGTTGAAATAGATGCGGCCATAGCCGCCGGTCGCCAGAACCACCAGCTGGGCGCGGAAGCGATGCAACGTCCCGTCGTCCAACTTCCAGGCGGTCACGCCGCGGCAGACCCCGTCGTCCATCATCAGGTCGAGCGCGAAGAACTCGATGAAGAATTCCGTCCGGTGCGCCAGCGCCTGGCCATACATGGTGTGCAGCATGGCGTGGCCGGTGCGGTCGGCGGCGGCGCAGGTGCGCTGGATGGGCGCCTCGCCGAAGTTGCGCGTCATGCCGCCGAAGGCGCGCTGGTAGATCCGACCATCTTCGGTGCGGGAGAAGGGCAGGCCCCAGTGCTCCAGCTCGTAGACGGCCGCGGGCGCGTTGCGCACGAGGTATTCGATGGCGTCCTGGTCGCCCAGCCAGTCGGAGCCCTTGACCGTGTCGTACATGTGCCAGCGCCAGTCGTCGGGGCTCATGTTGCCGAGGCTGGCGGCGATGCCCCCTTGGGCCGCGACGGTGTGCGAGCGGGTCGGGAAGACCTTGGTGATGCAGGCCGTCCGCAGCCCAGCCTGGGCGCAGCCGAGCGCGGCGCGCAGGCCCGAGCCGCCGGCCCCGACGACCACCACGTCGAAGGCGTGGTCGATGAACTCGTAAGCGGCCACTAGACGGCTCCGAAGGCGACGCGAAGCACCGCGATGGCGCCCAGCGCCGCGCCGCCGGCGCAGACGAACACGTTCAGCGTCAGGAGGCCGGCCTTGGTGATGGGCCTCTCGATGTAGTCGAGGATGATCTCGCGCATGCCGATGTGCATGTGCAGCATGGCGACGGCGATGACGAGGATGACGCCGGTGGTGTTTATCGGCGCGTGCAACCAGCCCACCGCGCCGTCATAGCCCGCACGCGCGACGCCGAGCGCGGCATAGACGCCCCAGAGCAGCAGCAGGACGAGCGCGGCGCCGCTCAGCCGCTGGACGATGAAGTCGCCGACCCCGTGCTTGGCGGCGCCCAGGCCGCGCACACGCCCAAGCGGCGTCCGGTAGGTGGTCATGCGCCGCGCCCGATGAGGAGGTAGCCCCAGACCGCGGCGGTGGCGACGACCGCGACCGCCAGCACCAGCCACGCCGTTGCTGACGCGGTCTTCGGCTGGAAGCCCCGGCCGAAGTCCCAGGCCAGGTGCCTGACGCCGTTGGCCAGATGATAGAAGAGGCAGAGCGTGAGCCCGGCCAAGACGACCTTGCCGAGCGGCGAGCCCAGAAGACCCATGTAGGTCGCGTAAGGCGCGCGTCCCGCCGCCAGCGCGAGCGCCCAGCCGACCAGCAAGAGCGCGCCGCCGTAGAGCGCCGCCCCCGTCACCCGGTGCAGGATGGACGTGAACATCGTCACGTGCCAGCGCCAGAGCATGAACGGCGAGAGGGGCCGGGGCGCCGCGCGCGCGGCGCTGGAGACGGGTTGTTCGCTCATCGCCGGGCCCTCCGGCGACCCGCCCCGCCGCTTTTAAGCGCCGAAGGCGGGGTGTCAACGCAGCCCGGGACGCGCGCCCGGCGCATCGGCCTAGACGTCGACTTCGGCGTCGAGAGCATTGTCCTGAATGAACTCGCGCCTGGGCTCGACGAGGTCGCCCATCAGGCGGGTGAAGATGTCGTCTGCGTCGTCGGCGTGGGTGACCTTCACCTGCAACAGCGTGCGGGCGTTGGAGTCCAGCGTCGTCTCCCAGAGCTGCTCCGGGTTCATTTCGCCGAGGCCCTTGTAGCGCTGGACGGTGAGCCCGCGCCGGCCGGCGTCGAACACCGCCGCGACCAGGTCCAGCGGCCCGCGGATCGTCTGGCTGCGATCGCGGCGGCGGAACACAGCCGCCTTTGCAAAGGTGTCGGCGAGCTTCGCCGCTCGCTCGGCCAGGCGGCGGGCGTCGGCCGAGTGGGTCAACGCCGGCTCGAGCACGATGCGCTCGGTGACGCCCCGCCGGGTGCGCGCGAAGGCGTAGCCGGCCTCCCCGGTCTCGCCCGACCAGGGTCCGTCGCCTTCCTCCGCGTAGAGGTCGAGCCGGCGCGCGCCCTCAGCCACGTCGTCGGAATTGCCCAGAAGGCCAGCCAGCGCCGCCTGTTCGATGGCGAACGCCGGCGCGCGGGCGGCGAGCCGCTCGATCGAGGCCTTGGCCGCGCGGCAGGTCTCCACCAGCGCGCCCAGATCGCGGCCGGTCATCCGCTCCCCGTTCGCCAGATCGAGCTCGGCCCCCTCGAGGCCCTCTTCGACCAGGAAGGCCTCCATCTCCACGTCGTTCTTCAGGTAGCGCGAGGACTTGCCCTTGGTCGCCTTGTAGAGCGGCGGCTGCGCCACATAGAGGTAGCCGCGCTCCAGCACCTCCGGCATCTGCCGGTAGAAGAAGGTGAGCAGCAGCGTGCGGATGTGGGCCCCGTCGACGTCGGCGTCGGTCATCACCACGATCCGGTGGTAGCGGATCTTCTCGATGTCGAAGTCGTCGCGGCCGATGCCGGCGCCGAGCGCGGTGATCAGCGTGCCGATCTGTTCGGAGCTCAGCATCTTGTCGAAGCGGGCCCGCTCGACGTTCAGAATCTTGCCGCGCAACGGCAGCACCGCCTGGTTCTCGCGGTTCCGCGCCTGCTTGGCCGAGCCGCCGGCGGAATCGCCTTCCACCAGGAAGATCTCGGACTTGGCCGGGTCGCGCTCCTGGCAGTCGGCGAGCTTGCCGGGCAGCGAGGAGATGTCGAGCGCCGACTTGCGGCGCGTGAGTTCGCGCGCCTTCCTGGCCGCCTCGCGGGCGGCGGCGGCCTCGACGATCTTCTGCACGATCGTGCGCGCCTCGGCCGGATGCTCTTCGAACCAGGTGGCGATGCCGTCGCCGACCAGGCCCTCGACCGCCGGCCTGACCTCGGACGAGACCAGCTTGTCCTTCGTCTGCGACGAGAACTTGGGATCCGGCACCTTGACCGAGAGCACGCAGGTCAGCCCCTCGCGGGCGTCCTCGCCGGTCAAGTCCACCTTCTCCCGCTTCGCCGCGCCGGAGCTCTCGGCGTAGCTGGTCACCACCCGGGTCAGGGCGGCGCGGAAGGCGGACAGGTGCGTGCCTCCATCCCGCTGCGGGATGTTGTTGGTGAAGCACAGCATGGTCTCGTGGTAGCCGTCGTTCCACCACATCGCCAAGTCGATGTGGACCTTTTCGCGCTGGCCGCGCACGACGATCGGCGTCGGGATCAGGCCGGTCTTGGCCTTGTCCAGGTGGCGCACGAACGCCTCGACCCCGCCGTCGTAGTGCAGCACCTCCTCGAACGGCTCGGCGTCGCGCAGATCGCGCAGCACGATGGAGACGCCGGAGTTGAGAAACGCCAGCTCGCGGAGCCGGTGCTCGAGCGTCTTGCGGTCGAAGTCGATGGTCGCGAAGGTCGAGAGGGACGGCAGGAAGGTGATCTCGGTGCCGGTCAGGAATTCGCCGTTCTCGCGCCGCGGCGCCTCGCCGGTGACGACCAGCGGCGAGACGGCGTCGCCGCCCTCGAAGCGCATCTCGTGGGTCTTGCCGTCCTGCCAGATCTTCAGGAGCAGATAGTCGGAGAGCGCGTTCACCACCGACACGCCAACCCCGTGCAGGCCGCCGGAGACCTTGTAGGAGTTCTGGTCGAATTTCCCGCCGGCGTGCAGCTGGGTCATGACCACCTCGGCGGCCGACACCCCCTCTTCATGCATGTCGGTCGGGATGCCGCGGCCGTCGTCGATGACCGTCGCCGAGCCGTCGGCGTTCAGGATCACCTGCACCAGGGTGGCGTGTCCCTCCAGCGCCTCGTCGATGGAGTTGTCGACCACCTCGTAGACCATGTGGTGCAGGCCGGAGCCGTCGTCGGTGTCGCCGATGTACATCCCCGGCCGCTTGCGCACGGCGTCCAGGCCCTTCAGCACCTTGATGGAATCGGCGCCGTAGTCGTCGCCGTTGGGCGCCGCCGGCTCTTCGGTTTGTTCGTCGCTCATCTGTCTTCCGCTGTGAGACGCCCCGCCTCGACGCCGAACGCCTGCGCGCGGCCTTGAAGGGCGGCGAAGAGGGCGGCGTCGGTTCCGGTCAGGAAGGCCTGCAAGCCCAGCGCCTCGATTTCGTCGAAAAGCGCGGCGCGCCGGGATGAGTCCAGGTGCGCCGCGACTTCGTCCAACAACAATATAGGATTCGGTTGCGATTCCGCACGCGAAAGTCGCGCCGCCTGGGCCAAAATCAGGTTCAGAATCAGCGCTTTTTGCTCGCCCGTCGAGGATTGCGCCGCCAAGCGTCCTTTTTGCGCGTATTCGACCTCGACATCGCCCCTGTGCGGCCCGACCAGCGCCCTGCCGGCGGCGGCGTCGCGCGGCCTCGCCGCCGCCAGTGCGGCGGCGAGCCTGGCCTCGATTTCGCCGGCCGCCGCGCCAGCTTCGGCCATCTGCGCCCACTCGCCGGTCAGGCTGAGCGAGGCCTGCGGGAAGGGGCGATCGGCGCGGGCGGCGATCTCGGCCGAAAGCGCCGCGCGCGTGAGGGCGCGGGCCCGCGCGGCGGCCGCGCCGGCCGCGGCCATGCGCGCTTCGATCGCGTTCAGCCACGCCTGATCGGCCGGCGGCTCGGCAAGGACGCGCGTTCGCTCGCGCATCGCCCGCTCGTACTCGCCAACCACGAGCGCGTGCGCCGGCTCCGCAGCGAACACCAGGCGGTCGAAGAAGCGCCGCCGCTCGGCCGCCCCTTCGAGGAACAGCCGGTCCTCCCGCGGGGTGAGCCAGACGAGGCGCAGGTGTTCGGCAAGCCGACC
>Ga0070735_10003815_pt1 | contig 12999 bp, 12 predicted proteins | sample Coa_R1_FD_66443 | JGI IMG/M metagenome (GOLD analysis project Ga0070735, IMG submission 66443) | Surface soil microbial communities from Centralia Pennsylvania, which are recovering from an underground coalmine fire - Coalmine... | ecosystem: Environmental > Terrestrial > Soil > Unclassified ...
GAAGCGTTGATTGACGCGTTCGATTTCGAATGGACCAACAAAAGCATCATGTATGGCGCCTACCGGCGTACCCATTCGCCGTTTCAGAATTCCGATATGATGGCGAGCGGAGCGCCGCCCCCTGAAGAACTCAAATTGTTGGAGCCGTTTCGCGGACAAGTGCCGGATGAGGTGTTCGGCGCGCCGTTCGTGCCACCGGTGTCCGACGGTTCGGGACAAGATCGCGCGCTGTTGCGCAAGGCCGCGCAACTCCTGCAAGAGTCCGGGCTCGTGATCAAGGACGGCAAGCGGGTGTTGCCGAATGGTGAGGTCTTCAAAATCGAATTTCTGATCGACGAGCCGTCGATCCAGCCGCATCATGCGCCCTATGTCAAAAACCTCATCACGCTTGGCATTGAGGCCAGCGTGCGGTTGGTCGATCCCGTGCAATACCGCGCGCGGGTCGAGGATTTCGATTTTGACATGACCATCGAACGATTTTCGATGTCGGCGACCCCTGGTGACGGCATGCGTCCGTTTTTCACCTCGCAGTCGGCCGCGACCAAGGGTTCGTATAATCTCGCCGGCATTGCGAATCCCGCCATCGATGCCTTGATCGAAAAGATCATCGGCGCGGAAAGCCGCGCCGAATTGACGGTGGCTTGCCGTGCCTTCGATCGGGTCTTTCGCGCGGGGCGTTACTGGGTGCCGCAATGGTACCGCAGCAGCCATCCGATCGCCTATTGGGATTTGTTCGCCCACCCGCCAAAGCTGCCGCGCTACGCGCAAGGGGTGGGTGCCCCGGAAATCTGGTGGTCGGATTCCGCTAAAGCAACCAAGATCGAGCAGGCGAAGTAATTCATGAGCGCCTATATCGCCCGCCGGATTTTGTTGATGCTTCCCACGCTACTTGGGATTTTGTTCGTCGCCTTTGTGGTGGTGCAGTTCGCTCCAGGCGGCCCGGTGGAACGGGTGATCGCGCAGCTTTCGGGGTCGGATACCGGCGCCACCTCGCGTATTTCCGGTGGCGGTGGTGATTTGCGGCCGGTCGGCCCGGGAGGGGCCGGCGCCGACACGGTGAGCTCGAAATATCGCGGCGCGCAAGGCCTTTCCCCCGACTTCATCAAAAGCCTGGAGACGCAGTTCGGCTTCGACAAGCCGGCGCCGGAGCGCTTTGCGTTGATGGTATGGAACTATGCGCGCTTCGATTTCGGCAAGAGCTATTTCCGCGACATCAGCGTGGTGCAGTTGATCAAGGAGAAGCTTCCGGTATCGATGTCGCTCGGCATTTGGATGACGCTCATCACCTATCTGATCTCGATCCCGCTCGGTATCCGCAAAGCCGTCAAGGACGGTTCCCCCTTCGACACCTGGACCTCGGCGGTGATCATCGTTGGGTTTGCAATTCCGGGTTTTCTGTTCGCAATCCTTCTGATCATCCTGTTTGCCGGCGGCTCATTTTTCAATCTGTTCCCGTTGCGCGGGCTGACCTCGGACGGTTGGACGCAATTTCCCTGGTACTGGAAGATCATCGATTATTTCTGGCATCTCGCGCTGCCGCTGGTCTCGATGTCGCTCAGCGCATTTGCGACCATGACGCTGCTGACGAAGAATTCGTTCCTCGACGAAATCCGCAAACAATATGTGATGACCGCGCGCGCCAAGGGCTGTAGCGAGAATCAGGTGCTGTACGGTCACATTTTCCGCAATGCGATGCTGATCGTGATTGCCGGATTTCCCGGCGCGTTCATCCACGCTTTCTTCTCCGGGTCACTTTTGATCGAGACCATCTTTTCGCTGGACGGGCTTGGCCTGCTTTCGTTCGAAAGCGTGCTCAACCGCGATTATCCCGTCGTGTTCGGCACGCTCTATATTTTTTCGCTGGTCGGTCTTTTGGTCAATCTGGTCACCGATGTCACCTATATGTGGGTCGATCCGAGAATCGATTTCGAGGCGCGGGAGGTTTGATGACCATTACCGCCCCGCCGCCCATCGAATCCAAGGCCCGGTTTCCGCTTGGCGGAGACGTGTCGGCAGCGGGCAAGGCGGTTCGGCCATTGTCGCTCAATCGCCGCCGCTGGCAGAATTTCAAATCGAACAGGCGCGGCTTCTGGTCGTTCTGGATCTTCTTGTTTCTGTTCTTCGTCTCGTTGTTCGCCGAGTTGATCGCCAACGACCGGCCATTCCTCATTAAATTTGACGGCCACCTGTATTGGTCCGCCTTCGTCACCTATTCGGAGACCACTTTCGGCGGCGATTTCGAAACGGCGGCCGATTATCGCGACCCTTATTTGCAGAAGCTCGTCGCCGACAAGGGCGGCACGATCATGTGGCCGCTGATCCGTTACTCATATGACACCCATAATCTCGATTTGCCGACGCCGGCGCCATCGCCGCCGACTTGGATGCTGACCGAAGCGCAGTGCAAGGACGTGGTGCAGCGGAAAGGCCTCAAAAGCTGCCGCGATCTCGAATATAATTGGCTCGGCACCGACGATCAGGGCCGCGACGTGGTGGCGCGGCTGATCTACGGCTTTCGAATTTCGGTGCTGTTCGGCCTTTGCCTGACCCTCATTTCGTCGGTCATCGGCATCGCCGCGGGTGGCGTGCAGGGCTATTTTGGCGGTTGGATCGATCTTTCGTTCCAGCGCTTTATCGAAATCTGGAATTCGATTCCGTATCTTTATCTGCTTCTTATCATATCGGCGGTGCTGCCGCCGGGATTCTTCGTTCTGCTTGGAATCATGGCGTTGTTTTCCTGGGTCTCGCTGGTCGGCCTCGTGCGCGCGGAATTCCTGCGTGGACGCAATTTCGAATATATCCAGGCGGCGCGCGCGCTCGGGGTCTCGAATATCGTGATCATGTTCCGCCATCTGCTGCCGAATGCGATGGTGGCGACGATGACATTTTTGCCTTTCATCGTCTCTTCGTCGGTGATGACGCTGACCGCGCTCGACTTCCTGGGATTCGGTCTTCCGCCAGGTTCGCCCTCGCTCGGCGAAATGCTGTCGCAGGGGAAAGCCAATATCCAGGCGCCCTGGCTCGGCTTTACGGGATTTTTTGCCGTCGCGGTCATGCTCTCGCTTCTGATTTTCATCGGTGAAGCGGTGCGCGACGCTTTCGATCCACGCAAGACGTTTCGGTAATTTTGTGGTAATATCTCGATCGCGTAGAGGTGCGCCATGAACAGGATCATTCGCGAGAACTATCCGGTGTCGAAGCTTCCTGAAGATCTACGGGCCGGCGTAGATCCTTCGGCAACGGTCACGGTTACGATTGTCGAAGAGGAGAAGCGGCCGGAAAAAGTGATGAGTCTTGACGAAATTTTTTCTCTAAGAGGTTTTCGTCGGCGTTCCGCCGAAGAAATTAATGAGGATTTACGTCGTCAGCGAGACGAATGGGATGACTGAATTGCTTTCCGGCCTCATTTATTTGGACACGAACGTTTTCATCAAGGCGGTTGAGGGCTCGGACGAAGCCGCGACGTCTGCGAAGGCGCTCATCAAAGCTCTTCGTAGTCGGCGTTCTGGAATTGCGGCGACAAGCGAAATCACGTTCGCGGAGGTTTTGGCTCCTTCCAAGCGACCCGACGCTTTGCCGCTTCACATCAAGCGGCGCGCATATCTTGATTTACTTTTGTGGAGCGGCTTCGTCACTTTGGTGCCTGTAAACCGCGATATATTGATTGAGACGGCCGCTTTGCGAGCTATGGGCAGGCTTAAATTGCCGGATGCTGTTCATCTTGCATCGGCCATTCGCGTTCGAAGCCGTTTCTTTGTTTCGGCCGACCGGGATTTCGACAAAATACCGGAAGGTATGGAACGCGTGAATTGCGCTCATGATGGATTGTTTCGTCTGCTGGAGGGGTCGTCTTGATGGACGCCGTTAACCAGCCGCTCCTCGATGTCCGCGATCTCTCCGTGGCGTTTCGTCATCAAGATGGCGTTTCGATCGCGGTCGATCGCGTCTCGTTTTCGATTCGGCGCGGCCAGTGCGTGGCGCTGGTCGGGGAATCCGGGTCCGGAAAATCCGTCAGCGCGCTGTCGGTCCTGAAGCTTTTGCCTTATCCGAGCGCCTTTCATCCCTCGGGTAGTGTTCTGTTCAAGGGGCGCGAATTGTTGACGTTGAGCGAGCACGCGATACGCGGCATCCGGGGCAACGACATTTCGATTATCTTCCAGGAGCCGATGACCTCGCTTAATCCGCTGCACACGATCGAGTCGCAGATCGGCGAAATCCTGCGGTTGCATAATGAGGTTGCAAGCCGGATGGTGCGGGAGCGCACCCTCGAATTGCTCACCCAGGTCGGCATTCCCGACCCCCAAACCCGGCTTGGGAGCTATCCGCATCAGCTCTCCGGCGGACAGCGCCAGCGGGTGATGATTGCGATGGCGCTTGCCAACGAGCCCGATCTTTTGATTGCGGATGAGCCGACCACGGCGCTCGATGTCACGGTGCAGGCCCAGATTCTGACGTTGCTTGCCGATATTCGAAAACGCCTCGGCATGAGTCTGTTGTTCATCACCCATGACCTCGGCATCGTGCGGCGCATCGCCGATGTCGTTTGTGTCATGAAGGGCGGCAAAATCGTCGAGCAAGGAGCGGTCGAACAGGTCTTCACCGCGCCGAAACACCCTTATACGAGCGCGCTGCTCGCCGCCGAGCCAAGGCCAGACCCCGCGCCGCCGCGTCCTGAATCGCCGGTCGTGATGTCGGCGGATCATTTGAAGGTTTGGTTTCCGATCAAGCGCGGCTTCCTGCGCTCGACGGTCGGACACATCAAGGCGGTGGATGGCGTCAGCCTGTCGGTACGCAAAGGCGAAACGCTCGGCGTGGTTGGCGAATCCGGTTCCGGAAAAACCACGCTGGGGCTCGCGCTGTTGCGGTTGATTTCCTCCGACGGTCCGATCGTCTTCCTGGGCAAGCCGATCCAGGGATTGCGTTTCGAGGCGATGCGGCCGTTTCGCCGCGACATGCAGATCGTGTTTCAGGATCCGTTCGGCGCGCTCAGTCCGCGATTGTCGGTGGGCGACATCGTCGCGGAGGGTTTAAGCGTGCATCAGAAGTCGCTATCGGAAGAAGATCGCAAGGCGCGCGTGATCCGGGCGCTTCAAGATGTCGGTCTCGATCCGGCGACTCGCTTTCGCTACCCGCATGAATTTTCCGGCGGTCAGCGTCAGCGCATCTCGATCGCGCGGGCTGTGGTGCTGGAGCCGAATTTCATTGTTCTGGACGAGCCGACCAGCGCGCTCGATATGCTGTTTCAGGCCCAAATGGTCGATTTGCTGCGCGAGTTACAGCGCAAGCGCGATCTCACCTACATGTTCATTTCGCATGATCTGCGAGTGGTGACCTCCCTCGCCAGCCATTTGATCGTGATGCGCAACGGCAAAGTGGTGGAGGAGGGGGTGGCGTCGGATTTGTTCAAGCATCCGAAAACCGATTACACCCGAGCGCTGTTTGCCGCCGCATTTCGGTTGGAAACCGCCGGTGAAGGGGCGGTAGGCGCGTAACTAGAGCATGATCTTTTCGGAAAACCGCTTTGCACTTTTCCGGATCATGCTCTAGAAACCTATATTTGCGAGTGGTCCGATTCTAACATTTGCAAAAGTGGCCGCCGAGAAGGGATGCAAATGTTAGAATCGGACCACTGTGGCGCTTTCCGACAGGGCTTTATTTTCCGGTACGACGATGCGCCGTCGCGCGTCCACCGACCTGTACGCCCCAGATGTCTTCCGCGTATTCGCCAATGGCGCGGTCGGCGGAGAACCAGGCCATCCGCGCCACATTGAGGATCGAAGTTCGCGTCCATGTCGGCGTCACGCGCCAGCGTGAGTCGATGTCGCGTTGGGTCGCATAATAGGAATCGAAATCCGCGCTCACCATATAGTGGTCGAGATAACGCAGTCCATGTGCGATCGATTCAAACCGAGTAGTGTCGCCGGGTGAAAATTCACCACTGCCGATCGCGTTGACCGCGCGGGCAAGCACGGGCGAACGCCCGATCACATCGGTCGCATCCAGCCCTTGGTTGCGGCGCGCCGTCACCGCCGTCGCGTCCATGCCGAAGATCGCGATATTTTCCGCGCCGATACGGTCGCGAATTTCGATATTGGCGCCATCGAGCGTGCCGATGGTGATCGCGCCATTGAGCGCGAGCTTCATGTTGCCGGTGCCGGAGGCCTCCATGCCGGCGGTCGAAATCTGCTCGGAGAGATCGGCGGCCGGGATGATCACCTCGGCCATGCTGACATTGTAATCGGGAAGGAAGACGATCTTCAGCCGTCCGTCGATCATGGGGTCGTTATTGACGGTCTCGGCGACATCGTTGATCAGCTTGATGATCAATTTGGCATGGCGATAACTCGCCGCCGCCTTGCCGGCGAAAATTTTCACCCGCGGCACCCAAGAGGCATGCGGCTCGTCCTTGATCGCGTGATAAAGCGCGATGGCCTCCAGAATATTGAGCAACTGCCGTTTATATTCGTGAATGCGCTTGATCTGAACGTCGAACAATGCGGCCGGATCGATCCCGATATTGAGGCGCTCGCCGATCAGCCGCGCCAGCGCGATCTTGTTGTGGCGCTTGACGTCGCGGAAGCGTTCCGCAAACGCGGCATCGTTCGCATGGTTTTCAAGCTGCGTGAGCCGCGTGGGATCGTCGAGCACGCTCTCGCCGCAAGCCTCGCATAACAGTTCGGTGAGTTTCGGATTGGCCAGCATGAGCCAGCGGCGAAAGGTGATGCCGTTGGTCTTGTTGACGATACGGCCGGGATAAAGACGATCGAGGTCGTGGAATACGGTCTTCTTCATCAGCTCGGAATGCATCGCCGAGACGCCGTTGATGCGATGCGATCCGATGAAAGCCAATTGTCCCATCCGCACGAGCTTGCCGGATTTCTCGTCGATCAAGGAGACGGAAGCGCGGAAATCGGTGTCGCTGGGGCGGAATTTCTCGGCGTTCGCGAGATGGTCGGCGTTGATGCGGTAGATGATCTCCAAATGCCGCGGCAACAGGCGCTGGAACAGCTCGACCGGCCACGTCTCAAGCGCTTCCGGCAGCAGCGTGTGGTTGGTGTAGGCGAGCGTGGCGACCGTGATTTCCCACGCTTCATCCCAGCGAAAATGATGCAGATCGACCAGGATGCGCATCAGCTCGGTGACGGCGAGACTGGGATGGGTGTCGTTGAGCTGCATGGCGGCTTTTTGCGCGAGGTTGCGCAATTGGCTGTTTGCTTCCAGATGACGTTTGACCAGATCCTGCAACGAGGCCGAGACGAAGAAATATTCCTGGCGCAGCCTGAGTTCGCGCCCCGCTGGGCTTTCGTCGTTCGGATAGAGAAATTTGCAGATCGATTCGGCGCGCGCTTGCTCGGCCACCGCGCCGAGATAGTCGCCGGTGTTGAAGACATCGAGATTGAGCGGGTCCGCCGCGCGTGCCGACCACAGCCTGAGCGCGTTGACGTGGCGGCCGCGCCAGCCGACGATCGGCGTATCGTAGGCGACCGCCTGCACGGTTTCGGCCGGGTGCCAGATCGTGCGCGCGCGCCCCTTGATTTCGACATGCTCGATGCCGCCGCCGAAATGCACCTGATAGACCACTTCCGGCCGTTGGAATTCCCAGGGGTTGCCGAAGCTCAGCCACTCATCGGGATATTCCTGCTGCCAGCCATGATGGATGATTTGACGAAACAGGCCGAAATCGTAGCGGATGCCGTAGCCGATTGCCGGAATCCCAAGCGACGCCATGCTTTCCATGAAGCAGGCCGCGAGCCGTCCCAGGCCGCCATTGCCGAGTGCCGCATCCGGCTCGCATTTGCGCAAGTCTGAAAGCCCGACGCCGAGATCGCCTAATGCGGCTTCGAATAGAGAGAGCAGGCCCATATTGTTCAGGGCGTCGGCGAACAGGCGGCCGATCAGAAATTCGAGGCTGAGATAATAGACGCGCTTGCGTCCCTCGTCGTAGCTCTGCTTCTCCGTGATCAGCCAGCGATGCACGATGCGGTCGCGCAGCGCGAGCGCCGCGGCCTTGTACCAATCGTGTTTGGTTGCCGTGCCGGCGTCTCTGCCGATCGCAAGCCGGAGCTTGGCGAGAATAGCGCTCTTGATTTCCGACAGCGCCAACTCGTCGATCGGCTGATCGCACGTTGGAAAATTCCTTGAGAGGGGCGGCGCTGACAAAATGCGAATCCCGCAATTGGTTTCTACGATATGCGCCTTGCAAGGGGTGTCTCGATTTTCGAAAATTCGGCTCACCTTGCCGCCAAAGCGGGCCGATGTTTCCCGCCAACTCGCTCGCCGCCTCTAAGGTTCCCTGGAACAAATTAAGAACACTTTAGCAAGCCTTTGATATATCATAGTGATTCGGAATGTTCCGACACAATATATAGGGTCTAACCGAGATTTTGAGGACTACATGTCCACCATCGCCTTCGATCAATTTGCTCTCACCCGCATCGCCGACTTCGCCCGCTCGCTGTCGCGCTTGCATAAAACCTCCCGCCGTCACCTCGTCGATGATGACACCATCGACCGGGAGTTCAACGCCGTCTGCCAATCGGTCTGGGGCTACACCACCGACGACATCAGCGACGATCTGTTTTCCGACGCCGATCACGCTTTTCTGGATTCGCTCGATGAGGCGCAGGCGCGCCTTTTCGCGGCCGAACAAGGCTATGACCTTGTCGATGACGAGGGCATGCTGACGGATTGGTGGGGTTATTGCTGGATGATTTTAGCCGAGAAACGCGGCCTGCTTACGCCGGAAAACCGCGCGGCGGCGCGCTCGCAAATCGAGGAAAAATACCGCGCCGCGCCGAACGTGATCGGCGTCATTGTCGGAAGGTGAACTCGGCGCGTTTCTCGCGTGTCGAAGCAAGATTTGCCGCCGGCCCCAAAGGCAACGCGGCCGCGGCGCCGCCGCTTTCGGGCCGCGGAATGCCGGGATCGATGGCGTCGGCCGCGACCGGCGCGACCTTCATTTCAGCAAGACGAGCCCGCATGTTTGCGGTCAGGCCAGGATAGGACGCCACCGGCGTAAATTCGGGGCTTTGATTGTTGCCGAGCTTGATCCCGGAGTAAGCGACCAGTCCGTCGGTGGTGGCGATCACATCGCCCGCGCGCAGCGTGGTATCGAGCGTCAGATCGACCGGCGCGAGGCCGGTACTGTCGCGGCCGTTGCACGTGCAATCGGCGCGCAGCGCCTTGCGATAGGCAAATGCGTTGTCGCTGTCGGCATAGCGCTCGCCCGTTGCCGTCATCGCGTTATCGATATTGTCGCCGAAGAACACCTTGGTCGGGCTTGCCGGGCAAAAAGCCTGGCACATCTGAACCGGCGAGACATTGGCGCGCGCCAGCGGAAAATATTTGCCGTCGCAACCGCGCACGCAAAAGGCGGGACCGCTGCTCGATACGATCGGTCGCGCGGGAGGCTGGTTCTGGCCGAAGGGATCGGCAAAGAAATTTGCTTGGGGCGGCGTCGCCTGACGTTGTTGTTTATGAAAGCCGCCAAAAAGCAGATCGAACAGGCCTTCCGCGGCGGCATCCCGTGGTGCGAGCAAAAGGGCGCTCGCGAGCAGGACCGCGACACCGCGCCTCGCGCCGCGTGGCACGCGCTGAATGATCGCTTCGATACGCAACGCTTACTCCACCCAACGCCACATGACTGCGCCGCGTCGGGATGACCCTACGTGGCGCCGATAACTTTAAAGCGGGATGGTAAACGAGGTATGAGCAAGGGCGCGGGCGCACAAAAGAAACTGCATCCGTTGCCGGTGGTGCTTCGGGACAGCGCAAGCGGAAGGAATGCTCAGTCTTTCAGAAACTCGCTTGCCGTGAACAGCCAGCGGAAGGCAAGGCCCGCCTGGGCGAAGGTTTCGCGCGCGCCTTCCTCGCGGTCCACCATGGTCAAGACCAACGCGACATCGCCGCCGGCCTCGCGCACCGCAGCCACCGCTTTCAACGCCGATTCGCCTGTTGTCGTGACATCCTCCACGATCACGATGCGTTTGCCTTGCAGGCTTTCGTAGCTCGCGAGGCCTTCGACCGCCAGCCTTGCGCCATGCTCCTTCGGCTTTTTGCGGACAAAGAACGCCGCAATCGGATGGCCCTTGAGCCAGGAGAGTTGGGCGAGAGCGCCCGCGAGCGGCACCGCACCCATTTCCAGCCCGCCGACATAATCAAGGCCGTCGTCCTTGAGCGCCTCATAGGTCAGTTCGGCGAGCAGGGCCGCGCCTTCCGGATCCAGCATGGTCGGCTTCAGGTTGAAATAGAAATGGCTCTTGCGGCCCGAGGCCAGCGTGATTTCACCGCGCCCGAAAGAGCGCTTGCGAATGATCTCGGCGAGGCGGGCGCGGGAAGCTGATTTGGACACAGGCGATCTCTCGTATCGGGAGGCGCAATCTATTCGCGGATCGGCGCCATTTCCAGTGCCCAGCTCTGACATTCGTAGCCGAACCGATCCCGTCAACAGGCGGGGGATAGGCCATTTTGCGCGGATATAAGGTGATGCTACAGACGCATCCACGCATCAATCCCAAAGAGGAGCCTCATGACCATCGAACTTCACACCTGGAACACGCCGAACGGCCGCAAGATCAGCGTCGCGCTTGAGGAAATGGGCCTTCCCTACAAGGTCATCCCGGTCAACATCACCAAAGGCGAGCAAATGGCGCCCTCGTTTCTGGCGATCAGCCCGAACAACAGAATACCCGCGCTCGTCGATCCCGATGGCCCCGGCGGCAAGCGCGTCAGCGTGTTCGAATCCGGCGCGATCCTGCTCTATCTCGGCGAAAAGACCGGCAAATTTCTGCCCTCGTCCCTGGCCGAGCGTATCCCTGTCTATGAATGGCTGATGTGGCAGATGGGCGGTTTCGGGCCGATGCCGGGGCAGGTGCATCACTTCATCGCGCTGGAGAACGAGCAGGACCGCGCCTATGGGTTGAAGCGCTATATGGCCGAGACACGTCGGCTCTATGGGGTGCTCGACCGGCGTCTGGAAAATCGCGAATTCGTCGTAGGTCCTTTGTCGATCGCCGATTTCGCGATCCTCGGCTGGGCCTGGCGTCACGAGCGCCACAAGGTGTCGTTCGCCGACTTCCCCCATGTCGGCCGCTGGTATGAGGCGATGATGGCGCGGCCGGCCGTCAAGCGCGGCATGGACGCGAAGCTGGATTAAGCCCGGCGCGTTTCCAACGCCATCCGCACGGCGGTCCTGCCAGCACGGTGCCCATCAGCCAGCGCTGAACGAGCAGCCAGGTCGGTCGTGAGTCCAGGAAGCCTGCGATCGATCCAGCCGTCAGCGCGATCATGACGTGGGTACATTTCAGAGGTCGTCAATGGGTTGCGATCGCATCGGGGCCGGGCGCTTTGTGCAGAATCGATGACCGTGGTAAAAGACGACACGCCATTCGTGTTCAATCAGAACATTCGAATCCACTACGAGAGTATCGGAGGCGGTGCCCCTCTTAATTATGCATCACGGCACCTTCGGCAGCGGCGCAGACTGGATCGATTGCGGCTATGTGGACGCATTGAAAGCGGATTATCAAGTGATCCTTCTCGATTCGAGAGGTCACGGCCAAAGCGACAAGCCGCACGATCCCAGGGCTTACGATCTCGCGCTACGCGCTTCCGATGTTCTTGCAGTCATGGATGAGCTCGGCATCCAGACAGCCGATTATTTCGGATACTCGCTGGGCGGCTGGATCGGATTTGGCCTCGCAAAATATGCACCGGAACGTTTCCGGTCATTTATATTTGTCGCATCCCATCCCTACGCCGAAAACATGCAACCATTTCGCGATTTGATGCCGAAAGATCGTGATGCGCTTTCGGGAATTCTGGATCGGGTCTTTGGTAATCGCCTCACGCCGGCAATGCGGACACGTCTACTCGCCAACGACCTCAATGCCTTGCGCATATTGACTCAGGATCGGGAGTCCAACGCCGCTGTGATGGCGTCCATGATCATGCCCTGCCTGCTCATTGTGGGAGAATTGGATCCGCGCCTCGTGCAAGTCCGGCAATGTGTGTCCGAACTTTCGAATGCGACATTTTTCAGTTTGCCGGGATACGATCATGCGGCCCTTGCCGTTTGCGGCGAACTTGTGATCCCGCATTTGAAAACTTTCCTTGCGAAGGTTCGCAATGATGCAACGTACCTATAGTATTGCATTCGTGCGCCGTAATTGATCTTTCCTACATCAGGCGCGATGAGATTTGGTCGAATCGTCATCGCGCTTTAATTCTTTGTTGGAGCATGATCTTTTCGGAAAACCGCTTCACACTTTTCCGGATCATGCTCTAGGCGCATTTTCGCTTCTGGCGCATCGCATCGCGTCGTTTTGCCGTGCCGCGTAGAGAAGATCAGTGGTTTGCGATCACATGCGCGAATCTTTCAAGCGCGTTCCGTAGCGGTTCGGAAAATTCAGGGTTGGCGGCGATGCTTGCGGCGTCGTTCTCGGTGCCGAGCAATGGCAGGGTGATCGAGGCCTCCTTGACCAGTTCGGCCGACATCGTATCGAGGGTGAGGGTAAGCGCGGCGAGCGCGTGGGTTGCCCGCGCCGAGGTGTTGATCAGCGCCACGGGTTTGCCGGGAAATTCGTGACTACCTACCAGCCAATCGAGCGCGTTTTTCATCACACCGGAGACGCCGCGGGCGTATTCCGGGCTTGAGAGCAAAAGACCATCGGCATCTCCGATGGTCTTTCGAAACGCCGCAACTTCCCTGGGCAAATGTTTGCCTTCGAGGTCCGAGTTGAAAAAGGGAAGTTTGTCGATTGCGTCAAACAGCTCGATGACGACGCCGGGAGGCGCAATTCGGCGCGCGGCCTCAAGCACCGCTCTATTGTGCGAGGCGGCGCGAAGGCTGCCGGAAATCGCGATGATCCTCATCGATGGCTTGCCGAGATGATTGGCGCGGTCTCACCCAATCGTCTGAGCGCGGTGATGTCGTTGCCGGTAGCCGCAATGCGCGCGATCGCCTCATTTGCGGGCTCGATGACGGTAGCCATGTGATGG
>Ga0070735_10003816_pt1 | contig 12998 bp, 14 predicted proteins | sample Coa_R1_FD_66443 | JGI IMG/M metagenome (GOLD analysis project Ga0070735, IMG submission 66443) | Surface soil microbial communities from Centralia Pennsylvania, which are recovering from an underground coalmine fire - Coalmine... | ecosystem: Environmental > Terrestrial > Soil > Unclassified ...
TCAACTGCAGTCTGTTGCCGAAAAATGGCAGCGACCGCCGAGGACGAAGAAGCGCTGGGACGACATGATCGCGCGGTGGCGCAACACTCTGGAGCGAGGCGGTGAGGCCTGGGGCGCGTACGACAACGGGCGCATGGTCGCCATCGCGGTGCTCCGGTACCGGCTCAGCGACGATGTCGCGGAGCTGGCGGCGCTCTTCGTCAGCCGCCCGTATCGCCGACGCGGAATCGCCCGGCGACTGACGCAGACAGTACTCGATGCGGCGCACCAATCTGGAGCGAGCAGCGTCTATGTATCCGCGACACCATCGGTGTCGGCGGTTGGCTTCTACCGGCGTATGGGTTTCGGTCTGGCGGAATCCGTCAACCCGGAGCTCTACGCGCTCGAGCCCGAGGACATTCACATGGTGCGGACGGTATAGTCTCGGGCACGTCTGGCATCTCCAGGGAAGCAGCAGACATCCAGGATGCGGTCGTGCGCGCTGATGCCCGCCAGACTGGCAAGCTCCGCGGTGTCCTGCCCGCCGCCGAGGTGGTACTGAATATCTCCCACGATAAGCGTGCGACTCGTCCCCAGCCGTTCCACCATGGCGGCAGGACGGATCATCCGGGTGACGCGACCCATGAGCGACCCGCCCGGCGGTAGTATCCAGCTCTCGATCAGTTGATGAAGGGAGCTATCCATTCAGGATTCGCTTCGAGATGAAGGTTCGGAGCATTGCGGTGTACAGGCGAGGACTCGTATTCCATCCCTGGGTGTGCTCCGCACCGGGGACCACGACCAGCGTCACCATCCGTGGTTGGGCGCGTGCCAGCGTGATATTCCTGTCGTACGGCACCGACGTGTCGGCAGTGCCCTGGAAGAGGAGCGTGGGGACCTTGAAATCAACGCGGGGCAGCAACCGGTTGGTGTCGTCGAGACTTCCCAGGCCAAGACGCCAGGCGACGAAACGCTTGCCAATGGCGGTGATGATACCGGGCACATTCTGCTGGCCGGCCCGGAAGTCGAGAATGGCGTTCCAGTCGAGTGCCGGCGAGTCGAGGATCGCCGCACGCACGCGGCCGGCATCGGGTGACCGGTGCAGGAAGGATTCCACCAGACTCCCTCCCAGGGAGTACCCGTACAGGACGAGGCGGCGAGCGCCGTGTGAAAGCGCGAAGCGGGCTGCCGCCTGCACGTCCTGCCATTCGGTGGCGCCGAAGTGGTACACGTGATCGGAGCTTGAAGGAGCTCCCAGATCGTTGCGGTACGAGATATCCAGGATGGGAAACCCATAGGCCGCGAGCGTCGACATCGAGCGTAGCCCTTCAGTCCTGCTCATGCCGCGGCCATGGACGTAGATCGCCCAGGTCGAGCTGGTCCCGGGAACGTACCAGGCCGGCATGGCTCCGAGTGGGTCCGGGAGCGCGATAGTGCGGTAGCTGAGGCGCAACGCGCCTGGCGACGCATACATGAAGATGTCGAGATGGACCGACGTTCCCGCTTTTAACCCCTGAACGCTCCCGGTGAACTGCCGCACGACGCCGTGCGCGCTCGACGCGATGACCCGCCCCAGGGTGATCGCGCCACCCTGCCACTGCAGTCGGTAGGTGGCGGATCGCGCGATGTCGTCCGACGTCGTGATCGAGGACCCATCTCGTTGGGCCACCTCGACCGTGCTGCCGCGCACTGCGACCACCTTCAGTGGATAGGTGACACGATCGTGGACCGGCTGCAAGGCCTGCGACGAGAAGTACCACCCGGTGCCCGCCATACCACCCGCGACCAGCAGGCACAGGGCGATCAGGATGTAGACGGCGGTGCGCAATCGATGGCGCCGGGTGCGGGATCTGGCCGGTTGATTCACGGCAGTTGCTCCCATCACAGACTCTGTGTGGATCATTGCGCACCTCCCATCGAAGGCACATCGTGGTCGGGTTGGCCGGCAGAAGTGGCAACTGCCTCCAGACTGACGATATCCTGTTCGGCGTTGACGTTCAATCGGGCCCACGCCGGATATTCAGGGACGTGTGGCCTGAGCGTCAGCCGGCCCGGCGGCCAAGATCTGAATCTGACAATGCAGCTCGAAGCCACGGCGAAAGGGCCCGGAGCTCGAGGTCGCGTATCGGCGCGCGGTCGCGGCTCGCAGTGGAGTGAGGCTTGCCACCCGTCGCTCAAGGGCCAACTTCACGCAGTCCGTAGTCGAGCAGGGCGCTGCCGTCGGCAAACCTCCTGCCGCCGGTACTGCCGAGAATGACAGCAATCAATCGATGGCCGTCCCGTGTAGCCGCCGCGACCAGATTTGCCCCCGCCAGCGGCGTTGTCCCGGTCTTGACACCGATGGCGCCGGGATAGGTCCAGAGGAGCTGGTTGCGGTTGGTCCAGTCGTGGACGATTCTGCCGTCGGCCGACGTGGCGTGATAGGTGCGGCTGACCACGATCCGGGCCAGGATAGGCAGACGCAGGAGATCGTGGGCCAGCCACGCCAGATCGCGTGCCGTCGAGTACTGTCCGGCGAGATCAAAGCCATGCGGGCTCAGGAAGTGAGTGTGCCAAAGATGGAAGCGCACGGCCTCCGCGTTCATCAGGGCGGCAAAGGCGTCTGTCGAACCGGCCGTGGCATCTGCGAGGGCAATCGCCGCGTCATTGCCGGACGGTAGCAGAAGACCGTAGAGCAGATCGCGCACGGTCATCCGCTCCCCGGCTACTAGCCCCGCCGTCGTCTCCCCAACCAGGGCATCACCGGGCACGGTAACCACCGTTCCAGGCTTCAGGCGTTGCAGAGTGACGATGGCCGTCATCATCTTGATCGTGCTGGCGGGATAGCGTGGTACGTCGGCGTTGGCGGCAAACAGGGCGCTGCCCGTTGTGTCATCCAGGAGAAAGGCTGCCTGGGCGGCGAGAGCGGGTTGAGGATTCTGGCGAATGAGGTGCACGCCGCCGAACGCCAGGTTCGACGAGCTGCCCGCCGCGCCGGTAGCAGTGACGTGAAACCAGTACCAGCCGGCCCTCATCACCCGCCCATCGCTCGTGCGACCGCTCCAGGTGAACCCGTGCGATCCACGGCGCAGCCAGCCCAGGTCCCGGACCAGCAGCGGCCCATCCTGGCCGGAGCGGCGAATGTCGACCACGATCCAACCGCCCTCGCTGACGGCGAAGCGCCAGGTGAGCGTGTGGAGGTACGGATTGAAAACCTTCGCGCTCGCGCCCAGTGCGGTAATGCGGGGCGGGGAGGGAGAGAGGCGCGTCACGTCCGCATGCGCCGCCAGAGCGGCGGCGCCCGCGAAGAGGACCAGGGCGATCCTCCCCCACCGCATCAATCTGACCGGGAGTAATCGGATCCGCGACTTCATCGCCGGGCAGGATAGGTGAACGACCCCGCTACACGGATTCCTGGGTGCGGCGGTACTGCGAGGTTGATCATGCGGCCGGGCGGATCTCGACGCGAAGTCGTGGTAGATCGAGCGGAAGTGTGAGATCGAGCCGCTGCACGACATCCGGCCACGACGCCGGCCTGTAGAGACCCAGGCCGACGAGAAGGCCTGAGCCCGAGCTGGCGCCCCAGTTGAGCAGCGGTCCAGGTTCGCCGTCCTCGAGCAGGTGATGCGCGGCTTCCGGCAAGTGCCCATGGGCAGCGAGCCGGAGCAGTGTTCCACTCAATGACGTCGTTTGCGCAGCCAGCGTGCCGGCCAGTGCCACCGCCGCGGAGCGCCCCACACCGAAGAGCGCGCGAGCACCCAGGTAGCCGGCGACGATGTCGTCGGCGAGCGGGGTCAGGCCGGGGCCCTGCCCGGCCATGGCCAGCAGATCCCGCAGCGGCAGCGACGGATGGGTTGAGACACGGAAGCGCGGACGTGGCCGTGGATGCCAGGTCGTGCCCGTGTAGACGGTGCCACAGCCGCACTCGAGCCGGCCCTCCCCGACTCGGACCGGCTCATGGATCTCAGGAACCGGCAGGGCGCATTCGATGCCGTTCGGCATCCTCGGCTCTCCGGGACGCGTCAAGGAGAGGACGCCGATCGGAAAGAGCAGATGCCCGTGGCCGAGCGATACACCGTGAGTGCTCTGCCCTTCCATGAGACGGGCGGCGAACGGCGTCTGGGAGAGGGCACGAAGCGTCATCCCGACGTCACGCCACGGTCAGGAGACGGCCAGTACGCGGGCCTTGTTGGGGGCTGCTGTCCCAGGAACGTGCAGATAGTTGTGGATGGCGCGTACACCGGTGATGTGGCGGACCTTCTGCTCGATCTCGTCGATCTCACCAGGTTGGTCGACCTGGCCACGCAGTTCAACGATGCCGGCGGCGACGTTGACGTTGATGTCGCCCTTCGGGACGGCCCAGTCGCGAAACAGCTGGCTCTCTATCCGATCGCGGAGCGTCGCGTCATCCGGATCAACATTGTCCGGCCTGTGCAGGTGCACGGTTTCCTCGACCATGCCGTAGGCCTCGCCTTCGAGGTAGCGCGCCTGCTTTCCGAGACGTCGGCCAGCGCGACGAAGGGTGGCCCGAATCTGATCGCGGGTGACAGCGCGGCGATGGCGGCCCTCGCCTGGGTCCCAGAAGTACTCCAGAATCACGCCTGCCATGGCGGACAGGATGATCGTTCGCCTGAGGAAATGCCTTTGCCTGGTCTTCATTGTGGTCTTGCCTCCGTGGGTGTATCTGAGGGTGAGTTGCGCTCTTTCGTGGCGCGCCGGTGGTGATCACATTACCAATGTCTCCCGTAGCAGAGCGCGCGGAGCGCGAGCTGCCCATCTGATCACATCGCGTTCATCAGCGGTGGCCACCCATTCGTGATGTTTGGCCATATCCGGCCAGGGGTAGCCCAGCAGGACGAACCGATGGCGTTTGAGATCGGGTGACTTCTGTACGCGGGCAGTGGCTCGCTCGACCGGCGACATGGTGGTCCTCCATTCGTCTCGCATTCCGCTTGGCGACGTTGCGTGGATCCTTACCGGCGTCCTCGTGCGTCGCCGAGCCACATATCTCCAATCTGACTGTAGGCCCGTGCAAAACTTCTTGCCATCGGGCGGCCATCTGATTTGTGTTCCAATACCGCCTGAGTCGGGGAGCGCCCGGGAGAATTGGCTGCCGTCGGCCCGAAAAATCGGTCGTGGAACTGATGGGCGGCGAGCTCGGTTGAGAGTACTAATCAATGGAGACCCACTGTACACCGCCGGCGAGTACCCGGATGCTCACACCTCGAGCAGCTGTGGAGGCATAGCAACCATGGACGAGACAGATGTGGCAATAGCAACACTTCTCACCGATTCTGCTGAGACGACGTTTCGCTGCACGGCCTGCGGCACCCCAGTTCGGCGCCTGCATGCCGCTCGATGGCCGGTTCGCTCGCTCGCCCTGGGCAGGGATGTCAAACAGGGCGATCTGCTGTGCGAGCATTGTCTGCTGCGGCTGGAGGAAGAAATGCTCGAGGAGGAGCTGGACCGCGGCCCGGCGTGAACCACCGAAGCCGGCATTGTCCGTATGGTCACCGTCTCACTCATCGATCACACCGCCGACATCGGAGTCGACGTACTGGCTCCTGACCCCGCCGCGGCATTCGTCGCTGCCGCCCAGGGCATGTTCGACATCGTGGTCGGCCGGGAAGCGGCGCTCTCCGCCGCGGGGGGAACGGGGCTGTCACGCTCGATCGAACTTCGGGCAGACGGCTGGGAGGATTTGCTGGTCGCGTGGCTCGAGGAGCTGCTCTTCATCTACGAGACGGAGCGTGTCGTGCCGGCGGCCATTGACATGGCCGAGATTTCCGCCAGCCATCTCGCTGCCACCATGCAAGGGCATATCCTTGACCCATGCGGCCCGCAGACCGGCCTGCAGATCAAGGCAGTTACCTATCACCAGCTCCGTGCCGGGCCGTCGAAGCGGGGCTTCGAGATCCGGGTGATTTTCGACGTGTAGCGCGCTGCGAGGTGCCCCGGGCTCAAGGAGAAGGGCGCAAACCCTCGGACCTGCATCTCGTGTCTGAAGAAAGACCTCCGCGCTCGGGCGGGTACACAGGCGATGTTCCCGATCAAAAACCATCAATCGACTGGTCTGCGGTGGCGCGGCGTCCACCGGATCCTGCCTCAGCCGGAGGATCCGGAGCTGCACGAACGGTATGTCTTGATGCCGGCAACTCCCTATTTCTGGCCGGGGCACTACCCTTTGATGACCACCAGAGGCCGGAGCCGGGCCACTTTCCGGCTCAACCCGGCGTTCTCCACGACGTTCACCACGTCGGCCACATCTTTGTAGGCCGCCGACGCTTCTTCGGCGAGGAGACGGGGATTCCGCGCGCGAACGGTGATACCGCGTTGGCGGAGCTCGGCCGCGATGTCGACTCCCTCCAACGCCCGTTTGGCCGCGTGCCGGCTCAGGGCGCGTCCCGCGCCGTGACAGGTCGAGCCGAAGCTCTCGCGCATTGCCTGCTCGGTGCCCACCGCGACGTAGCTGTATCGTCCCATATCCCCCGGGATGAGAACTGGCTGACCGTGCGGTCTGATGCTGGGATGGAGATCCGGGTGCCCGGGTGGAAAGGCGCGGGTCGCGCCCTTGCGGTGGACGCACACCTCGAGCGGCTTTCCGTCGACGTCGTAGGTCTCAAACTTGGCCAGATTATGTGCCACATCGTAGACCAGTCGGACCTTCCCGGCGCAATCACCTAACACCGCCTGCAGTGCCCGCCGGGCGGCATGGGTGATGCACTGCCGGTTTGCCCAGGCATAGTTGGCGGCGCATGCCATCGCGGCCAGATAGTCTCGACCTTCCGGGGTGCGAATCGGGACGCAAGCGAGCTGACGGTCGGGGAGATCGATTCCGTAGCGTTGCACGGCGCGCTGCATCACGTGCAGGGCATCGGTGCAGACCTGGTGACCGAAGCCTCGCGACCCGGTGTGGATAAAGACCGTTAACTGGCCAAGGTGCAGGCCGAACGCCGACGCGGTGGCCTCGTCGTATACTTCGTCCACGCGCTGCACCTCGAGGAAGTGGTTGCCTGATCCCAGCGAGCCAACCTCATGGAGGCCGCGCTCACGGGCACGCTGGCTGATGGCGCCGGGATCGGCTCCGGTCAGCGCTCCCCCTTCCTCGATGCGATCGAGATCTTCGCTGTTGCCATATCCCTCCTCGACCGCCCAGCGTGCGCCTTCGCGCAGCATCTGATCGAACCGACCGCGCCCCGCGAAGTGAACCCGGCTTCGTTCTCCCACCCCCGCGGGAACCGTGCGATAGAGCATGTCCGCGATCGCCGGAAGGTGCGTTCGCACCTCTGTCACGTCGAGATCGGTTGCGAGGAGCCGTACGCCGCAACAGATGTCGTAACCGATGCCACCCGGCGAAATCACGCCGTCGTCGGCGCGCATTGCCGCAACGCCCCCGATCGGGAAGCCGTAGCCCCAGTGGATGTCCGGCATTGCGAGGCTCTGCCCCACGATTCCCGGAAGGGTGGCAACGTTGGCGACCTGTTCGATTGCCTGGTCCTGCGCGATCGACGTGAGGAGCGTCTCATCGGCATAGATGAGCCCTGGCACCCGCATGCCTGGCTTGTAGGTGGGAGGGATCTCCCAACGATATGGATCGACCCGGCGCAACACACCTGCCTCGAGCGCTGGAGTAGTTTCCATGGGAGCGTCACCTCCACACTATGCCGCCGGCGTGATCCTGGCTATCCTGCGATCGCCTGATATTCGATGAATGAACAATCGATGCGGCTCTCCCGCCGGCACCTCGCCGAGGTACGTCCCTTCAGGGACCGGTCTGCCGAGACAAGCGGAGCGGGAACCCGACGCTGTGCCGTGCGTGGAGCCGACAGGAACGCTTGGCGCGGGTGGCTCGCCGGCAGTGGCAATCTCCACGTGACCTTCCCCTGACGCAGCACGGCGCAGCCGCGGGTGAAGCACTGGACAGTTGCGCCAGCCTCTCGGTTGGGCAACGTTCGTGCCGGGCCGTAGTTGCTGCCACGAAAATACTGGTCGAACCAGGCACGTGTCAGCGGTGTGTGCCAGCGTGGCTTGATGCCGAGGGCTCCGAAGACGCGCGCGGCCCATCCCCACATGAGCGAGATATGGGTCGTGCTCGAGCGCCGGGACCACTCGATGCGGTGTGCGGTACGTGCGAAGTCCTGCGCCACGACATCTTTCGCCAGCGTGTATTCGCCGCTCGTGGCCGGACCCAGATCGATCCGATTACAGTAGGTATCCAACCAGGCACGATAGATGGCATGGGACGGCTGTGCTCCGATACCGGCGCCCGAGAACCGGCGAAGCGCACGCTCGCTATCGCAGGGTTGCGGAGTATCTACACCAAAGAGCGCACTGACGGTCAGGAACTGATAGCCGTCCGCCTGCAGCGTGCGAATGATCGTGGGCAGCGCGGCGACCGTCTCGCTGCGGTCGCCACCGCCGTCATGCATGAGGATTACACTACCGGGATGCGCCTGGGCGAGAACGCGCGCGATGATCGTGTCGACGCCTGGCAGGGACCAATCTCGCGGATCGACGTTCCAGAGCACCGTTCTCAATCCAAGAGCGGCGGCGGTCTGCACGACATGAGCATCCACGTCCCCATCCGGTGGCCGGAGCCAGAGCGGGGTGACACCCGCCGCCGCTCGTACTGCGTCCTGCGTCTGCTGCACCTCGCTTCCGATTGCCCCCGAAGACAGATAGCGGAGATCGGGATGATTGAAGGTGTGGTTGCCAATCTCGTTGCCGGCGGCAGCCGCGGCGCGAAGCACGGCCGCGAACCCCGATACCTGTCGTCCGATGACGAAGAAAGTTGCCGGGACGTGGAGCGCCGCCAGGACGGCGAGAATCCGCGGTGTATAGATCGACGGACCGTCGTCGAACGTGAGGGCGACGATCTTGCGAGTCGTGGCAACGCCGCCCGGCACTGGATAGATGGGAGTCACCGGGGAAGCATGAACGCTCGCCTGCAGCTGCGGCAGCATGAGGACCACGGCGGCAAGAAGGAAGCGTCGCACTGCAGCCATGGCTGTCCACCTCCGCGCCCTACATCTGTGAAACGAGTGAGCCGGCCTTGAGGTAACGGCGGGCATTCGGGCGAGCAGGTTGACTTCCGGCTGCCAGCTCAGCCCGCGCAGAGCGACGCCGGACAGGCAGTTCAGCAATCAACCGCCCGAATATCGGGTGTCCACCCGATCGAGAGGCGAGCGCAAGGGCTATATGCTGGCCGAAATGTACATCGCGCGGTATGTGAGGAGAGCCCGAATGGGATGGACACCATTCACCCGGAGGCGCGAAACATCAGCGACCCGAGCACGTAAAGAGCTGCGTCGCCTGTTGCAGTTGCAGGAGCGTTATGCGTTGCAGCGTGACATCTTCAGTCAGAGTGAGCTCGGCAGGCTGCACTTCATCTGGTGGTTGGTCCGCACCGGCCGGATACAGCCCGGCTAGGTCCGCCGCCGAATATCGGGTCAACCGGGGGAATTTCTCGGTTCAGCAACCGATGGGCGGCGGGCCGAGACGGACGTAGGCTGCGAGTGTGGGAACGACCGGCCCTCGCGCCACCCGGAGCATGGCAATGACTGGATGGAGAGGCCGGATGCGGCCCACCCGGAGAAGATGCCATGTTCTGGTGGGAAGTCGAATGGATGTGGTCGGACCGGTTAGAGACGATGCTGACCATCCTCCTCAGCGCCGGTGCAATCCTCCTCGGTCTCGTGGCGCTGTTCGTGATGCTTGACGTTCTGACCCGCCAGACATCGCAGGAGCTTCCACAGGCCAGGAGTCCCAGCGGCGAGATCCTGGACCGCCGTCTTGCCCGAGGCGAGATCGACCTCGAGGAGCTGGCGCGACGCCTCGCCGCACTCGGGGTACCTCTCACCGGAGCGCGCGCGGTGTCGGGCGACACGCGAGAACGCGGAGAGTCGCCTTCAGTCGCGCAGTGAACGACACGGACTGCGCCCCAACCGGTGGAGGGGGACCGCTCAGGCCAGAACGGGTACCGCGCTGAGGGGCTCGAAACGCGCCATGAAGTGGCGGAGAGTTGGCGGCTCAGACACGATCTGGTAGCCGCGCAGCTCGCCGGCGCGCGCCGCCACGTCGAGGATCACCTCGATGACGTATTCGATGTGGCTCTGCGTGTAGGTGCGGCGAGGAATAGCGAGACGGACCAGGTCCATCGTCGCCGGCGATTCCGTTCCATCCGGGTGCCGGCCGAACATCACCGTGCCGATCTCGCACCCGCGAATCCCTCCAGCTTCGTAGAGGGCGACTGCCAGCGCCTGCGCCGGGTACTGCAGCGGCGGAATGTGGGGTAGCAGCGCACGCGCGTCGAGGTACACGGCATGTCCCCCGACCGGCCGGACGATAGGAACTCCGGCGTGAATCAGGGCATCGCCCAGATATTCGGTGGAGCGTATGCGATAGCGCAGATAGTGCGGGTCAACGCACTCGCGCAGGCCCTGCGCGATCGCCTCGAGATCCCGCCCGGCAAGGCCGCCGTAGGTGGGAAAGCCCTCGGTGAGGATGAGGAGATTGCGGCAGCGGTCCGCCAGATCATCATCGTCGAGTGCCAGCCAGCCGCCGATGTTTGCCAGTGGGTCCTTCTTGGCGCTCATGGTCATGCCGTCGGCGAGCGATGCCATCTCGCGCACGATATCGGGGATGGTGCGTGCCCCGTACCCGTGCTCCCGGGTGTGGATGAACCAGGCGTTCTCCGCGAAGCGGCAGGCGTCGAGGAAGAGGGGCACGCCGAAGCGATCGCAGATGGCGCGAACGCCGCGGAGATTCTCCATCGAAACCGGTTGCCCCCCGCCGGAGTTGTTGGTGATCGTGACAAAGACGGCTGGAATCGCGGCTGCCCCGTACTCCGCCAGGAGGACGGTCAGCGCATCCAGGTCCATGTTGCCCTTGAAGGGATGAAGGGTTGACGGTTCACGGCCCTCGGGGATCACCAGGTCGACGGCACGGGCGCCGGTGTATTCCACGTTCGCCCGGGTCGTGTCGAAGTGCGTGTTGTTGGGGATGATCTTGCCCGGCCCACCGATCACGGTAAACAGGATCTTCTCGGCAGCCCGACCCTGGTGCGTCGGGATCACGTGCTTGAACGGGAAAAGCTCGCGTACGCTCTCGACAAACACGTACCAGGATGGGGAGCCCGCATAGCTCTCATCGCCGTGCTGGATCGCAGACCACTGATCGCGCGACATGGCGCCGGTGCCGGAATCGGTGAGCAGATCGATCAGGACGTCGTCGGCGTGCAGGTTGAACAGATTGTAGCCGGCCTCCCGGATGGCCTGACGCCGCTCCGCCTCGGTAGTGATGCGCAGTGGCTCGACGGAGTGGATCCGGAACGGTTCGATGATCGTATGAGCGGACATCCTTGACGTTCTCCACACTTCCACGATGGCGTTGCAAGAAAAGAAGCCGGTCAGACGTCGCCAATCCTGGCTACCGTTTCCAGGACGTTGTCCTCGTTGCCGGGACTTCGTCCAGCCAAACGTCCACCCCGTGCAGAGTGAGCATCCGGTAGTGGATCAATCGACGTTCGATCGACTTCTCACCCGCACAATAGGACTTGAACCTCGTGGTTTCCATCGGTTCTCCACCCGATATTTCTCTTCTCCAGGTACGAGTGGGGGCATTCCGCCGGGGCAGGGAGGAGAGTCAGGCCTGAGAGGGTGCCAATATCGGGTACTCGACCGATAGAGCCGGCTGCCCAACGGGAGTACGGTGACGCTGAAGGCGGCTGTCAACGCTGTCGATACAGGGGGAGAATGCCATGTCCGACACCAGGGAGATCACCAGAGATGAAGTGCTTGCCTACCATCACGGCGAGCGCTGCGGAAAGCTTCAGATCCAGGCGACGAAACCGCTCTTGAGCCAGCGCGACCTATCCCTGGCCTACACGCCGGGTGTCGCACACGCGGTTCTTGCCGTAGACGAGGAGCCGGTTCGCGCCTATGACTACACTGCCAAGGGCAACCTGGTGGCAGTGGTGTCCAATGGAACGGCGATTCTTGGGCTCGGTAACCGGGGTCCGATCGCCGCCAAGCCGGTGATGGAGGGCAAGGCCCTGCTCTTCAAGCAATTCGCCGATGTCGACGTGTTCGATATCGAGCTGGATGCGGCGACGCCGGACGAGATCGTGGCGGTGGTAAAAGCGATCGCCCCCGGCTTCGGCGGAATCAACCTGGAGGATATCGCCGCGCCGGTCTGCTTCGAGGTGGAGAAGCGCTTGCGTGCCATGCTGGACATTCCCGTCTTTCACGACGACCAGCACGGAACGGCGATCATTGCCGCGGCCGCACTGGTCAACGCGCTCAGCCTTACCTCGCGCGCCACGAAGGATGCCAGGATCGTCATCATCGGCGCCGGCGCCGCCGGCATTGCCTGCGCCCAGATGTTCGTGTCGCTGGGCGTGCCGGTCGATCACATCACGATGTTCGATAGTGCCGGTATGATCTGCCGCGACCGAAGCGATCACATGAACCCGTACAAGGCGGAATTCGCCCGGCCCGGTCCGGCTCTGACACTCCAGGAAGCGCTGGCCGGTGCGGACGTGCTGCTTGGACTGTCTGCCGCCAACAGTGTCACGCCGGAGATGCTGCTGGGCATGGCGCCGAATCCAATCCTCCTCCTCCTGGCAAATCCGGATCCGGAGATTCGGTACGAGCTGGCGATCGAGACCCGGCCGGATGCCATCGTGGCCACGGGGCGGTCGGACTATCCCAACCAGGTGAACAATGTTCTCGGCTTTCCGTTCATCTTTCGCGGCGCGCTCGACGTGCGAGCAACCACCGTCAACGAGGAGATGAAACAGGCCGCTGCCACGGCACTGGCGCGCCTGGCGCGCGAACCTGTTCCTGACAGCGTGCTTCGTGCCTACGGACTCACCCAGTTGCGATTCGGCCGGGACTACATCATCCCGAAGCCCAACGACTCACGGGCTCTGGAATGGGTGGCATCCGCCGTCGCCGAGGCTGCCATGGAGAGCGGCGTGGCGCGGCAGGCGGTGGATCTGGCCGAGTACCGGGATCGACTGCGCGATGTCCAGCAACCAG
>Ga0070735_10003817_pt1 | contig 12995 bp, 10 predicted proteins | sample Coa_R1_FD_66443 | JGI IMG/M metagenome (GOLD analysis project Ga0070735, IMG submission 66443) | Surface soil microbial communities from Centralia Pennsylvania, which are recovering from an underground coalmine fire - Coalmine... | ecosystem: Environmental > Terrestrial > Soil > Unclassified ...
CGCAGAGGCCTTGAGGATCGGGGGTGAGTCGACGCTCGACAATATCCCCATCGTGGCGCGCGCGACCGCGGCGAGCAACTCGGGTGCTGCGCGCGGCAAAGTGATCGCCGTCACCGGTCGCGCCTCGGCCGTGCGGCCCGAGGGGTCGTACTTGGTCGGCACCCTGACGACGGACTCCGGGCCCGTCTATTGGGTTACACCCTTCGCGACTCGCCCCCCTCCCGCCACCGTGGTGCGCTTTCGCGGCGTGTTCGTTCAGCGTTTCGCGTCCGCGACCCAGTCGTCCGACGGTCAGCCGCCCTCTCTTGTTCTCGTCGGCGCCTTCAGCCAAGACCCATAGGCAAAATGCAAAGTATTCCCCAGCGGCTCGTCACGATTGCGATTCCGTGTCGCGACGAAGAACGCCACATCGAGGCCTGCATCCGGGGGGTTCAGGCGCAGGACTGTCCGCGCGACCGGTTGGAGATCCTCGTCGCCGACGGGATGAGCCTCGATGCGACGCGCGAGATCCTCGGCCGTCTCGCCTCCGAGGACTCGCGTATCCGCCTCATCGACAACCCGGCGCACATCCAAGCCGCGGGGCTCAACGAATGCATCCGACGGTCGCGCGGCGAGGTCATCGTGCGGATGGATGTCCACGCGGACTATGCGCCCGACTTCGTGCGGCGGTGCATCGACGCGCTCGAGCGAACGGGAGCGTCGAACGTCGGCGGGGCCGCGCGACCGAGGGCGAAGACGTTCTTCCAGAGGTGTGTCGCGGCGGCGCTGCGGAGCCCGCTCGGAATCGGCGGCTCTCGCTACCGTAAGCCGAACGAGGAGGGCTTCGTCGAGAGCGTTTGGCCCGGCGCCTTTCCGCGTCGCGTGTTCGAGAGCGTCGGAATGTTCGACCCCAACGCGGTGACCAACGAAGACGCCGAGCTGAATCAACGCATCGTCGGGTCAGGCGGCCGCGTGTACATGAGCCGCGACATCATCGCCCATTACTACCCGCGGGAGTCCCTCGGGGCGCTGGCGCGTCAGTATTTCGCCTACGGGCAGGGACGGGCGCGCACGCTGCTGAAACACGGCCGGCTGCCGTCGTTGCGGCCCGCGCTTCCATTTCTGGCTCTGCTGGGCGAGGCGGTCTTGCTCCTCGGGACGCCCTGGAACGTCGGCGGGCTATCGCTTGGGGTCTACGCCGTCGCAACGGGCGCCGAGGCCGTCCGCGTCGGGCGGTCCGAGGGATTCGCTGCAATCCCCATCGTGTGGGCCATCTTTCCGGTCATGCACGCGGCGCACGGCGCCGGCTTTGCTTCAGGGCTCGCGAGATACGCCGTGCGCCCGGACTGGACGGAGGCGGAGCGCCTCGCGCCGCTCGAGGGCGTCACGGCACGGCTCTCCCCTGCTTGAGCCGCGCGAAGCAAGTTGCGACGACCATTGGCAAGCCGCGAAAGCGACCGGCGATCGCGATCGGAAAGGCTCGGGCCGGGATGGACGCGGTCGCGGCACGCTCGGTGCTGGGGGGTCCTACCACATCCATCCCCCCCATTTGGCGCCTTACCCTCCGGAGAACCCATGTGCGGCATCGTCGGCTACGTCGGAACCAAAGAGTGCGCCTCGATCCTGATCGAGGGGCTCAGGCGCCTCGAGTACCGCGGCTACGACTCCGCAGGAATCGCGCTGCACGCCGGCTCTTCCGGGCCCGGACGGGCCACCGGCGTCCGGCGTGGCATCGAGATCGCTCGCGCGGCAGGCAAGCTGGGCAACCTGGAGGCCGCGCTCCGAAGGAACCCCCTCCCGGGCTCGACCGGCATCGGCCACACGCGCTGGGCGACCCACGGGCGCCCCAGCGAAGTCAATGCCCATCCTCAGGTGGCCGGCAAAGTGGCAGTCGTCCACAATGGCATCATCGAGAATCATGCGCCGTTGCGCCGCGAGCTCGAGGCCAAGGGTTTCCGCTTCGCCAGCACCACGGACACCGAAATTCTGGCTCACCTCGTGAACGAGGCGCTCGCCGCGGGCTCCGCGCGGATCGTCGACGCCGTGCGCGTCGCGTTGAGGCGTGTCCGCGGCACATACGCCATCGCCGTCCTCTCCGACGATTTCCCGGACGAGATCGTGGTCGCGAAGGCGGACAGCCCTCTCGTCATCGGTCTGGGCGACGGCGAGGTGCTATGCGCCAGCGACATCCCCGCGCTCCTGGCGCATACCCGCAACGTCGTGTTCCTTCAGGACGGCGAAGTCGCCAGGCTCACGAGTCACGGCGCGGACATCACGACGCTCGACGGCGTTCCCGTGGCGCGCGCCCCCCGGCGAATCGACTGGTCGCCCGTCCAGGCCGAAAAGGACGGATACAAGCACTTCATGCTCAAGGAGATTCACGAGCAACCGCGTGCCGTCGAAGACATGCTGCGCGACCGAGTGGACCTCGTACAGGGGGATGTCGTCGGCGAGGCCATCGGCGTCGGCGCCGACCTGGCGACCAGGATCCGGCGCGTGTACCTCGTGGCCTGCGGAACGAGCGCGCACGCGGCCATGGCGGGCCGCTACTGGCTCGAGCAAATCGCCCGCCTCCCGGCCGTCGTCGAGATCGCGAGCGAGGTTCGCTATCGAGACCCGATCTTCAGCGACACGGATCTGGTGGTTGCCATCAGCCAAAGCGGGGAGACGATCGACACCCTCGCCGCCGTCAAGACCGCGAAGGCCAAGGGCGCGCACGTGCTCGCCGTGGCCAACGTGATGGACAGCGCGATCCCGCGCGCGAGCGATGCGGTTCTCTACACGCGCGCGGGGCCCGAGGTCGGCGTCGCGTCGACCAAGTGCTTCACGTCGCAGCTCGTCGCCCTGCTGCTGCTCTCCGTGTACCTCGGCCGGCGACAGGAAACGCTGGCGGCAGGCGACGCGAGACGCATTCTCGAGGCCCTCGCTCGATGCCCCCAGCAGATGCGCGACGTGCTGGCGAGGACCGAGGGCGTTCGCCTCGTCGCGAAGAAGCACCTTCGCGCATCCCATATGCTCTTCCTCGGGCGCGGCACGCAATACCCCATCGCGCTCGAGGGTGCCCTCAAGCTGAAAGAGGTGTCTTACATTCATGCCGAGGGATACGCGGCGGGGGAGATGAAGCACGGGCCCATCGCGCTCATCGACGAGGACATGCCGGTGGTCGTTCTGTGCCCCCGCGACGCTCACCGCGAGAAGACTGTCTCCAACATGCAAGAAGTCAGAGCACGCGAAGGGCGGATCATCGCGGTGTGCACGCGAGGCGACGAGGACGTGCGCGCCATACTCATGACGACGGACGCCGGGGCGCAGAGCAGCCGAGCGCCGGGCAGTTGGCGGACGAGCGCGCCGACGCAGGAGCCGGACGTGCTCGAGATTCCCGACGCCGAGCCAGAGGTCCTTCCGCTACTGACGGTCCTTCCGCTGCAGCTACTCGCGTACTACATGGCGGACTTGAAGGGGACGGACGTCGATCAGCCGCGCAACCTCGCGAAGACCGTGACCGTCGAGTAGGCGCGCGCTCGGCCGTGTGCCCGTGGACCGGCTAGGCAGCCAGGTTGAACACGTGCTCGAGCCGCAGGAGCTTGAAGATTCGAAGCGGCTGATTGGCCACACCCACGAAACGCACGCTCCCTCCGCCTGCGCGGGCGCTCTTGTAGAGCGACACGAGCGCTCCCACCCCGGAACTGTCGAGGTGTCTAAGCTGCGAGAGGTCGACCGTTATTTTGTGGTTTCTGCCTCGGGCGAGCACGTCGAGCGTGGGACGAAGCTCGGGGCACGAGAGCGCGTCGAGCTCCCCGTCGATGCGCAGCACCTTGCTTTTGTCGTTGTCGATAAATGAGTAAATCATCGTGGCCCTTCATCTGCCTGACGGCGTAGCGACACGGCGCCTCACGCTTTTCTCGCTCCACCATGGTGCACACGACATGCCAGAAGGTGCACCGCGCGTTCTGCACGAGTCGTGCGGCTCATCGACAGTCTGCGGCGTGAACTGTGTTTGTGACCAAGATGCATCGTGCATCTCGCAAAAGCGCCAGCGGTAGAGTCAAGCTTCTGTGTGCGCCCGGCGCGATCCATCGTCGGGAACGACCCGTGCACCGCAGGTTGGCGGAAGCGTGAAGACGCATGGCGCCATCGTTCCCCACCGTTGCTTGGTCACCCGCGCTCCGGGTGCTCATCGCAGAGGACGACCCGGATGTTCGGGAGGCCCTCGAGCACGCCGTGCGGCGCCTTGGCCACTCTTGCGAGGTCGCGCGCGACGGCCGCGAAGCGTGGACGATGCACCGCGCGCATCGCGCGGACCTCATCATTTCGGATTGGAAGATGCCGCGGATGAGCGGCCTTCAGCTCTGCCGAGGCGTGCGCGGGAGCGACCCGCCCCAGTGGCACACCCACTTCATTCTGGTCACGGGTCGAAGCGACGCGCCCCAGCTCGCCGAATGCCTGCGCGCCGGAGCCGACGAGTACGCCACGAAGCCGCTCGACCTCGGCGAGCTCGAGGCGCGCCTGGAGGCGGTGCGGCGCGTGGTGGCCGTGCACCGGACCATCGAGGCAGACAACGTCGCCCTTCGAGTCGGCGCCGAGCGACGGCTCAGGGATGATCTCGAGCCTCTGGAGGGGCGCGCCTCGCGGTACGGACATCGATACTGCGCTGCCCGTTGCGACATCGACGGGTTCGAGGCCTACAGGGGTTACAACGACTACTTCGGCCACATGTCCGGCGATGCCGCCTTTGGCCGTGTCGCCCGCACGATCCAAAGACACCTTCGTAGCGGGGACACCGTGTACCGCTACGGCGGACAAGAGTTGTTGGTCATCTTGCCGGAGCAATCGCTGTTGCTCGCGACGAGAGGAATGGATCGGGTGAGGCGTGAAGTCGAGGGCCTTTGCATCCGGCACGTGCCGGTCGAGCGGAATCCATTCTTGACGATCAACGTGGGGATAGCGGAGCTCGGCGGAGGATCGGTCGAAGATTGGCTGCGGCGGGCCGACGCGGCCCTCTATCGGGCCAAGTCCCGCGGGCGCAACCGCGCCGACGCGCAGGAAGCCGTGTCGGCGCCGTCCCTGCCCTCGGGCAGCGCGGCGTGTTCGCCATGACGACCGTCGCTCGCTTCAGCGCGGCCAGGCTGAGGTCCGTCGCGCCAATGCGCGAGACGGTGCGCGAGCCCCTCTGGGCCGACGCACGCCACTCCTTCGCTCGGTTCGACGGCGTTGGCCTGCACTGGGCGCGGCTGGGGAAGGCCGGAGGTCGATCGCCGGTCGTACTTCTTCACGGTCTCGGCGACGCGCACGTCACGTGGCGACGGGTCGCGCCGGCCCTCGCCCGCGACCGCCTCGTCCTGATGCTGGACCTACCGGGCCACGGCCTGTCCGAGCGACCGGACGCCAGCTACGAGCTCGCCTGGTACAGTCGCCTGGTCGCCCGGTGGATCGAGGCGTCGAAGCTCGACCAGGTCGACGTCGTCGGTCACTCGCTCGGGGGCGGCATTGCCCAGATGCTCCTTTTGGAGAAGAGCTGCCGCCCTCGCATCCGGCGAATCGTGCTTGCGGCAGCGGGAGGGCTGGGCAAAGACATCGCGCTGGTCCTTCGCCTCGCGTCGCTCCCCGCGGTGGTCGAGCGCTTCGGCCAACGCTTCATGGCCTTCGGAACGCGCTTGGCGCTGGCGCGGTGGGGCGGGGTCCTCTCGGCCGAGCACGTCGCACAACTCGGCGCGATGAATGCGCGCGATGGGACCGCCCGCGCCTTCGCTCGCACGGTGCGCGACACCATCGATTGGCGCGGCCAAAGGCGGTCGTTCCTGGCTCGCGCGAACGAGATTGCCCAGCTTCCGCCGATCGCCGTCGTGTGGGGAGACCGAGACGCGATCATTCCGATCGCGCACGGGAGGGCTCTCGAGCGAGCGGTGGAGGGCGTACGGTTCCGACAGGTCACGGGCTGCGGGCACTACCTCCACCACGACGACCCCTCGGCGTTCCTGGATGCTGTCCGCGAGGCTCTGGACCTGGTCCGGTGGCCGACTGCAACGCGCCTTCGAACGCGTTGAGTCGATCGACGGGGCTGTCGCGCGCCGTGACGCTCGGCCTCGCGGTAGCACATATGGCTCCTCGCCCGGACGAAACGTACCTCGAGCGGGAGGAATGATTGGCACTCGCCCGCCGAGTCGCGAAAGGTGCTGCGTACCCACCCCTTGGGAAGGGGACTCTGCCATTCCGGCAGCGTCCGTGCTTCCCAGCTCGGAGGTTCACGATGGTAGGTCCTGTCCTTCGTCGGTTCTCGCCGCTTCCATTCGGTCTCCTGACGGCTCTCGGTGTCTCGGGCTGCGCCACGGGCTCCGTTCCCGCCGGCTCAGCGGCGGCGCCCACGTGCGCGTCGCGGCAAGCCGACTCGACCGTCGGCATTCGCCTCTATCTCGACGATTCGATGCTCGGTTCCTTGCAGAAGCGCGCGGCGGCGAACGACGCGGCGTGGGTCGCTCTTCGCGCGCACTGCGACGCGCTGACGGGAGCCACGTTCAATCTGCCGAACGGCAACGCGTATCCGAATACTCCCGACGTGGGCCAGGGCTACCAGGGCGACGGATACCTCCCCGAGATCATGAGCCTAGGCCTTTGCTACCGCGTCGTACACGGCACCGACGCGAAGGCCGAAGCGAGCTACGGCGCCGCCGGCGCGCGGCTTCTCACGGTGATGGCCACGCCCGCGAACTCGGGTGGGCAGGCGCCGAGCACCGACGACGGCTACGGCATCCGCAACTACGGCGTCGGAATGGCAACGGGCTACGACTGGCTCGGCCCCGCCCTCTCGGCGACGCAAAAGCAGTCGGTCGTCGCATCGCTCAACGGATGGATCGATTGGTACGATGGTAGCGGCTTCTCGAGGTCCCAACCCATCGGCAACTACTTCGCCGGCTACCTGCTCGCCAAGGCGACCACGGCGATCGCCACGGACGTCGACAACTCCAAGGCCGCTGGTTACTGGAGCGACGTGCAGACCCGGATGTGGGGGCAGCTCGCAAAACCCGCATATTCGGCGTCGATGCAAGGTGGCGGCTGGCCCGAGGGCTGGGAGTACGGACCGCGGTCCGTCGAAGAGATGGCCCAGCTCCTGTGGGCGGTGAAGACGGGCAAGGGGATGGACTGGGGATCGGCGCTGCCCTTCGCGCACGACGAAGCATCGTACGTCCGATCGTTCGCTTGGCCGTCCCTCAAGCACATGGACGATCAAGGGACCGTTCACTCGCAGAGCCGCCTCGCCCCGTCGGCCTCCGCCGCGCGAGCCCTTGCGGGCATCCTCCAGTACAACGGCGATCCGGCGGCGGCGACGGCGCGCAGTTACGTCGCGGACCTCGTCGCGACGAACGGCGACGACGGGGCCCTGTGGGACAAGTTTCTGTACGCCGATTCGACGCTCCCCACGCAAGCCTACGCGACCGACCCGCTGTCCTACTTCGCCAGCGGGCCCGGACACGTCGCCGTACGCTCGCAGTGGCAGAAGGACGCGGTGTGGGCGACGTTCGTCGCCGGTCCGTACATCGACGCGCCGGACTCGGGCGAGCAGCTCTTCAACCAGGGCTCCGTCGCGGTGGTACAGGGTGACCAGCCGATCATCGTCAACGCGACGGGCTGGTTGCCCCAGGCCGGGGGCAATGCGGGCGAGACGTTCGTATACGACGATAGCTGGGGAAAGAAGACGCGCCTCCTCAACAACACGTTCTACGTCGCCGGTACCGCCCAGCAAGAGGTCGCGCCCGGGACCTCGCAGACGCACGTCGACAAGTACGAGGAGCAAGGCGTCTTCGTCCATGCGCGTGGGATGCAAATCGCGGACATGTACGGCGGGGGCGGCGCCGGCGTGTCGCAGTTCACGCGCGACTTCGCGTACCTGCGGCCGGGTACCTTCGTCGTCTACGATCGCACCACCGTGGGCAAGGCGGCCGACCAGTGGCTCGCGTGGCACGCGCCTACCCAGCCGACCCCGGCCACCACGACCGACCCGACCCAGTCGCGGCTCGACGTGGTCGCGCAGGGATCGACGATAGGCAGCGTGCGCACACTCCTTCCGAGAGGCGCGACCCCGACGACGGTGAACCTGGTGAGCGGCGCCGCCTGGCGCCTCGAGATGCACGCGCCGACCCAAGCGACGACCCAGGACTGGCTCACCGTCGTCACCGCCGGCAGCCCGGTGCCCGACCAGACGCGGCTTTCGTCGGCCGACGGCAACGTCGTCGCCGGGTCTCTCGTCGGCGTTCACGTGCTGTCCAACCCCCGCAACGCGGTCGTTCTCTTTGGCGCCGATCACGCCGCCACCGCGATGACCTCGACCGCCACCTACGTCGTCGCTCAAACGGCGGACGCCGACCACGTGATCTTCGACATGGCGCCATCGACCACGGGCTACGCGGCCGCAGCAACGGCGTCGAAGGGCGATCTCACCGTCGTCGTCGCGCCGGGGGGGCCGCTCGCCCTCACGCCGCAGGGAACGCTCTCGTTCACCGTGGGGGCGAACGGTGCCGTCGCGGCAACTCCGCCGGCACCGACGTCCCCGGACGGCGGCGGCTCGACGATGATGGCGCCGAGCTCCCCGGAAGGCGACAGCGCGAGTCCCGCGCCAACCCCCTCGGGCGGAGAAGGAAGCTTCGTGGCGCCCGGCGTCCAAACGAACGGCGGGCCATCCGCGGACGGCGGTTGCTGAAGCCCGACGCGGCCCGATGCAAGTCAGCGCGACGATCGCAGTACGCCGACGACGCCGCGCGGAGCCAAGTGAGCGCTTCCCACGACGTAGAGCGCGCCGCTCCGGTCGAGGGCGAGGGCCGCAGCCGTGCGGTCTTCGGCGTCGCCGTCGAGCTCTCGGAAGAGCACACCGCCTTCCGGATCGTAGGCGATCGATCCGAAGCTTGCGACGCCGTCGGCTCGGTACGCCGTGCCGGTGACGTAGGCGTCTCCCGCCCCGTCGAGCGTCAAGGCGCAAGCCTGGTGTTCGCCGGGGCCATACCAGCCAAATCGATCCATCCAGCGGAGCTGGCCGGCAGCATCGAACTGGGCCGTGAGGTACGAGTCCGGGGTCGGGCTGCCGGTGAAGCCGGTCACCGTCACGCGACCCTCGGCATCGACGGCGATGGCCGTCGCGATGTTGCGGGCCGCCTGGTTCACGCGGGCGGTCCACGCGGTGCGGCCCGCGACGTCGTACTTTCTCACCGCGAGCTCTACGGTCGGCTCGGCGTCTTGCGCGGTCCGATCGGCCTGCGCGATCGCGACATGGGGCTCGCCGGCGGCGTCGAGCGCGAGCGCCTGCGCCGTCGTTTGAGGGACGTGTTCGGGATCGTCGCCGCCGCGTGTCGCCCAGCGGCTCGCGCCGCGGACGTCGTAGGCGAAGAGGGTGACCTGGTTGTACGTGCCGTCGCTCGATTCGCCGGCGACGTAGGCGTTCGCGTCGGCGTCGAGGACGACGTGACGACCCATCGCTCCGAGACCGAGAGGCCCAAGCTCGGACGCTTGCCAGAGCACATGCCCACCCCCATCGTACGCGACCGTCCGTGCGAGGGAGTGCATGCCGTCCGACCCGCCGCCGGTGACGACCACGTGCCCTGCGCCGTCGACCGAGAGATCCGAGAGCGCCCCGCCGCCGTCGGTGCGCGCCGACCAGCGCAGCGCACCCGCGGCGTCGAACGACACGACGAGGAAGCCGCCGAGCGGCGTGTCCACGCGCTGCCAGCTCCCGGCGGCATAGACGTTGCCGCTCGCGTCGATCGCGACCTTCGTCGCGAGGTCGGCCTGGTCGGAGGGATCGTGATACGTGCTTGCCCAAGCGAGAGTCCCGTCCGCGTTGTAGGCAAGGACGCCGAAGGCGCGTTGCGCCAAGCTGGCCAGCACGGTCGCGCGGCCACGCGCATCGACGGCCACGTCGATCGCCGAATCGCGCGCCGTGGCGTCGGTCCCGGCGTAGGTGCGCCACCAGTCGGCGGGGGCGACCGTCGACGAGCTCGTTTCGGTCTCGTGCCCGGAGACTCCGCCTCGCACCGAGCTGGCGCAACCCGTAGTCGCGATCGCAGCGAGCCCGACACAGACACCGCGTACCATGCCCGCTGGAGGGCAATCCTTACGCCGTCGTCCATCGCCTCTTCCGAGGCGGTCGCAAGCGGTGGTCCGCAACTTGCTCGCAGTTCGCGGCTGAGGCGGAGACGCTGAGCGCGCTGAGCGGGGATGGCGGCTCCCACGACTCGAGGAGAGCGATATGAACAGGGGATCCACCGTCGATCGAACCTACGCGTCGCTCTTCAGGTGGGTCCTCATGCCCTCGTGGGAGGGCGCCGTACGCCGGCGCGACACGATGAAGCACCTGGCGTACCTCGAGGCGAGTCAATGGATCCCGCGCGAAGAGCGCTCGAAGCGCGAGGTCGCCGAGCTCCGCCGTCTCCTCGCGTATGCGGGCGCTCATGTTCCCTACTATCGAGAGCTCTTTCGGAAGGAGCGCTTCGATCCGTACGGCGTATCGTCGAGTCGCGATCTCGAAGCGCTCCCGCTCCTGACGCGCCACATCGTTCGCGAGCGTTACGCGGACCTCGTCGACCCGGCCCACCGGGGAAACAACCTCAAAAAGGGGACGAGCGGGTCCACGGGCGCGCCGCTCAAGTTCGAGTACTCGATGACGAGCGAATGCTGGCGACAAGCAGTCAAGGTTCGCGGGTACGAGTGGGGAGGGTATCGCCCCGGTTTGAAGACGTTTTACTACTGGGCAGCCGTGTCGGAGGCGCGGCCGAGCGCGAAGATACGTACTGACCGCGCGCTTCGCCGGGAGACGTTCTTCGACTCGATGAAGCAGGACGACGCGTCCCGGCGGGCGGCGCTGGCGCTCTTCCGCAAGACCCGCCCCAACGTGGTCGTGTGTTACACCCAGTCGTGCGCGCAGTTTGCGCGATGGATCTTGGCCGAAGGTCTGCGAGACTGGGATGACATCCCGGTCATCTGCGGGGCGGAGGCCGTCCTTCCCGGGGATCGCGCGGCGCTCGCGAGCGCCTTCGGGGCCGGGATCTTCGAGACCTACGGCTCCCGCGAAACGATGCTGATCGCCGCGGAGTGCGAGGCGCACGACGGGCTGCACATCCAAGAGGAGAACCTCCTCGTCGAGGTCGTCCGAGACGGGCGCGCGGTCCCTCCGGGAGAGCCGGGCGATGTCGTCATCACCGATCTCCACAATTTCGGCATGCCGATGATTCGCTACGTGAACGGAGACGTCGCCACGCGCACGAAATCGACCGCATGTGCCTGCGGGCGCAGCCTCGCGAGGCTGGCGCGCGTGGACGGTCGCCGTGCCGACACGCTGATCGACCGCGACGGGAACGGCATTCCCGGTGTCGTCTTCCACGTCCTCTTCAGCGACGCCCGGAGAGAGATCGTTCGCCAATTTCAAGCGGTTCAGAGCGACGGCGGGGCGGTGGTCCTCAAGGTCATCCGGGGCCGTGAGTACAGCGAAGACGCCTTCGCCGCGATCACGCAGCGGTTCTCCGGGTACCTTCGCGGGCTGCCCTTCTCGGTCGAGTTTCACGACGCGATCGCTCCGCACCAAAGCGGAAAACTCAAGACGATCATCGTGGAGAAGTCGAGTCGCGGGGGGGAGCAGGCCCCCCGCGTCTCCGCCCCGACCTGACGTCGCGGCAGGGCTGCCCATTCGGCCATCGTGCCAAGGCAAATCGCGAAACCGGGGGCAATTCACGTACGGGCCGCTCGCCCCCTTCGCGGCCTCGGGGCGCCTTGGGAGGACGAACCTGCGCCGTGGCACGCACCGTGCTGACGAACGGGCCATGGACGCCCCGTGCCTCGACAGGGACGCCACGCGCAGGGGCTGCCTTGCCTGCCACGACGCCCCGGCTTCGAAGCCTCACGGAGGGCCCATGTCTCGAGACGTTGAGGTGTCCAAGATCGTCTACGTCTTTCAGCCCCCGTCGGTCGACTCTACCGTCGTCGCCGCCACCGAGAGCCTCGCCAGCTCCGAAGTTCCGATCGTGACCAACGCGAACGGCTGGATGACCAAGCGCGCCTCGAGCCCGCAAATCGAGCTCGAGCACGTGGTTCTCCCCGACCCGCTGGACCCTCGCCTGGTGGTCCTAGGACAGCCAGGCTCGGAGCGCGCCCGCAGATATCGCCTGCTTCGCCATCGGCTCCTCTCTCACTCCGACCCGCGCATCATCGCGGTGACGAGCGCCCGCTCGGGCGAAGGCAAGACCACGTGTGCGCTCAACCTTGCGCTGGCGATGGCGGAGGACTCGATGGCTCGCGTTCTGCTCCTCGAGGCCAATCTGCTCCGCCCCGCGCTCGCGCGGATCATCCATTTTGCCCCTTCGGAGAGCCTCGTCGAGAACGTCACGCAATCGACGAACGTCGGGCCACCGTACCCTGCCGTGTCCGTCTCCGGTACTCGGCTCCACGTGGCCGTGCTGCGCGACGAGTCGCTCGAGGACGTGCGGCTCGATCGCACCCTCCTTTCCCTCGTCCTCCACGACCTCCGACACGCGTACGACTACATCGTCATCGACGCCGCGGCGGTACTCGAGAGCGGGGACGTCGACGTCGTCGGGGAGTGCTCGAGCGGCGTCATCATGACGGCACGTGCCGGACACTCGCGAGAAAACGACATGCGTCGCGCCATCACGCAGTTGGCTCCGACGCCCATGCTCGGCAGCGTCCTCATCGATGCCTAGGAGTCCAAGCTTGCTCTCTCGCTCTCTCAAGCACGTCCATCGTTGGATTCGAGGCTACGGCCTTCACGCGCTCCGAACGCTGATCGCACCGCGGGTCGCGGGTCCGAAACACGTGCTCTTCGCCATCTGCGACCACTACGAGCCGCTCTGGGGCGGCGCGGGGGCGGCGCAAGGTCGCGATCGCGTCGCGCGCTGGGAACGAGAATATCCGGCCTATGCGAGCGAATTTCAGGACGCGTACGGCCGGCCGCCGCGGCACACGTTCTTCTTTCCGGGTGAGCAATACTCCGCGGACTACCTCGCGCCGCTCGGCCGGCTGGC
>Ga0070735_10003818_pt1 | contig 12994 bp, 10 predicted proteins | sample Coa_R1_FD_66443 | JGI IMG/M metagenome (GOLD analysis project Ga0070735, IMG submission 66443) | Surface soil microbial communities from Centralia Pennsylvania, which are recovering from an underground coalmine fire - Coalmine... | ecosystem: Environmental > Terrestrial > Soil > Unclassified ...
CCCTGCACGATCTCGTAGGTGCCGCCCGAGCAGGTGACCGGGAAGCTCGAGATGACACCCTCGGCGACGCCGTAGGAGCCTTCGGACGGGATCGCCATCGACACCCAGTCGCCGTCCGGCGTCCCGAGCACCCAGTCGTGGACGTGGTCGATCGCGGCGTTGGCGGCCGAGGCTGCACTCGACGCGCCGCGGGCCTCGATGATCGCCGCGCCGCGCTTCTGCACGGTCGGTATGAAGTCGCTCTCCAGCCACTGCTGGTCTGAGACCACATCGGAGGCGTTTCGCCCCGCGACCTTGGCATGGAAGATGTCCGGGTACTGGGTGGCCGAGTGGTTGCCCCAGATCGTCATGTTGGTCACCTCACCCACGGTGACGCCCGCCTTGGCCGCCAGCTGTGCCTTCGCGCGATTGTGGTCCAGACGGGTCATCGCGGTGAAACGCTCGGCGGGGATGTCGGGCGCGTTGCTCTTGGCGATCAGGCAGTTGGTGTTCGCCGGGTTGCCGACCACCAGCACCTTGATGTCGGAGGCCGCATGCTCATTCAGGGCCTGACCCTGCGGCTTGAAGATGCCGCCGTTGGCCTCGAGCAGGTCGCTGCGCTCCATGCCCTTCGAGCGCGGCCGGGCGCCCACCAGCAGCGCGATGTTCACGCCATTGAACGCCTGGTCAGGGTCGTCGAAGATGTCCACTCCCGCGAGCAGTGGGAAGGCACAGTCGTCAAGCTCCATCGCGGTGCCCTCGGCGGCCTTCACCGCCTGCGGTATCTCGAGCAGGGACAGGTGCACAGGGGTGTCGGGGCCCAGCAGGTGGCCGCTGGCTATACGGAAAAGAAGCGCATAGCCGATCTGGCCGGCGGCGCCGGTCACGGCCACGCGTACGGGTGTGTCAGTCACTGTGGATCTCCTTTCTGACCGTGGGCGCTCGGATGACCGCGCGACCACTAACTACAGCGTGGTGTCATAGACATCGCCGAGCTTGTCTTTCAGATAGGCGATGAACGGTCCCACCGCGATCGGGCCGCCCACCACGCGCTGAAGCAGCTCCGGCATCGCGAACTTGGCGCCGTGACGGTGCACGTGCTCGCGCAGCCACTCGCGCAGGCCCATCAGCTCGCCTGCCTCGATCTGGCTGTCGAGTTCGGGGATGTCGCGGTGCACGCGCTCCCACAGCTGCCCGGCGATCAGGTTGCCGAGCGCGTAGGTGGGGAAGTAGCCGATCGCGCCGCCTGACCAGTGCACGTCCTGAAGCACACCCAGGGCCGGGTCTGTCACCTCGAGCCCGAGGTAGTCCCGGTAGCGGCTGTTCCACGCCTCGGGGAGGTCCGCCACCGACAGGCGCCCTTCGATCAGCTCCTGCTCGAGCTCGAAGCGGATCACGATGTGCAGGCCGTACGTTGCTTCGTCGGCCTCCACCCGGATGAACGACGGGGCGACGCTGTTGACAGCCCGGAACAGCGTGTCGGGAGTGGCCGAGACGCCGAGATGCTCGCCCACGAGCGGCGCGAGGACGGTCGCGAAGGCTCGGCTGCGCCCGACCATGTTCTCCCACATCCGGCTCTGGGATTCGTGCAGGCCGAGCGACTCGGCGTGGCCGAGGGGCGTCCGCTGCAGCGAGCGGGCAATGCCGGCCTCGTAGAGGCCGTGGCCGCATTCGTGCATCGCCCCGTACAGGGCGGCTGGGAAGTAGGTCTCATCCCAGCGCGTGGTCAGGCGCACGTCGTCGCAGCCGAAGCTGGTCGCGAACGGGTGCGCGGCCTCGTCAAGGCGCCAGCGCTCACGGTCGAAGCTCATGCGCTCGAGCACCGCGGCGACAAGCGCACGCTGACCGGCCACCGGGAAGCTTCCGTGCACGCAGGAGTCATCGACCTGCTTGGTTGCGGCGATCGCCGCGATCAACGGGACGAGCTCGTCGCGCAGCTCGGTGAAGATGCGCCGCACCTCGGCCGCCCGCATGCCGGGCTCGTAGTCGTCGAGCAGCGCGTCGTAGGCCTCGTCGAACTCCGGCAGGCACTCGATGTACTGGCGGGTGAGCTGGATGTTGCGCTCGAGGTAGGGGGCGAAGCTCTCGTAGTCGCGGTTCGCCCGGGCGAGGACCCAGGCCTCGTGGCCGAGCGCTCCCGCGCGCGCCATCTCCGCCGCCAGCTCCGCCGGCACGCGGCGGGCCTTCTCCCAGCGCCGGCGCACCACGCGCACGAGGGAGACCTCGTCGGAGTCCGGCGAGGCGCCGTTACATTGATCGCCCGCCTCCTGGAGCAGGCGACCGGTCTCGTCGGCGATGAACAGTTCGTGGCGGATGCGCCCGATCGTGGCCTTGGCCTCGGCACGAGCCGGGCCGCCGCCGGGGGGCATCATCGTCTGCTGGTCCCAGTCGAGAAGCTGCGCTACGTGCCCGAGATCGGTGAGGCCGGCCAGGCGCTCGCGCAGGTCAGTGATGGCGTTGGTCATGGAGCCACCAATCCTTGCATCTTCCGAGCCTGTGCGACGATTGCCACGTGCTCAGACGCGGTGGCTCGATCAAGCTGATGGACCTGTTCGGTTTCCGGATCGGGGTCGACGTCAGCTGGTTCCTGATCCTGTTCCTGATGATCTTCTGGCTCTCGGGGTCGTTCCGGAACGAGTTGAACTCCTCCGACGGGGTGGCCTACGCGACCGCGGTGGCCACCGCCCTGGCCCTGTTCGCCTCCCTGATCGTCCACGAGCTCGGGCACGCGCTGGTCGCTCGCCGCGAGGGCATCGAGGTGCGCCGGATCGACCTGCTGCTGTTCGGCGGCATCACGCAGATGAGCCGAGACGCGATCACGCCGGGAGAGGACTTCAGGATCGCGGCGGCGGGCCCGGCGGCGACCTTCGGGTTCGTCGTGCTCTGCTTGGTGCTGGACATGATCGTGGTCGGCCCGCACCGGCTCTGGGACGCCGCCAAGCTCGACAGCAGCGTCCACACGACGCCCGTGCTGCTGGCGCTGAGCTGGCTGTTCCTGTGGAACGTCGTGCTCCTCATCTTCAACCTCGTGCCCGCCTTCCCGCTCGACGGGGGCCGGATCGCCCGCTCGGTGGTCTGGCGGGTCACCGGCTCCAAGCAGCGCGGTCAACGGCTGGCCGCCCGCATGGGGCAGGGCTTCGCGCTCCTGCTCGGGGCCGGGGCGATCAGCCTGATGGCCTCGGCCGGAGCCTTCAGCGGGCTGTGGCTCTTGGCGATCTCGTTCCTGCTCTGGCAGTCGGCGCGGGGAGCGATCGTGCAGAGCGCGATGGCCGAACGGATCGAGCAGGTACGGGTGTCGGACATCATGGATCCGGATCCGGTGGCGATTCCCTCGGGCGCGCGCGTGGCCCAGGCCGAGGAGGAGTACTTCCTGCGCTACGGCTGGAACTGGTTCCCGGTCGTCGACGACGTCGGGCGGTTTTTGGGGATCGTGCGCCGGGAGGGGCTGGGCGCGGGGTCGGACACGGTGGCCTCGGCGCTGGAGGCGGATGCAGCCGTGGTGCAGGAGGACCGGCCGATCACCGACCTGCTGGCCTCGGAGTCGCTGGGGCGGCTCGGAGCGCTGATGGCCGTCGACCGCGAGGGCGTGCTGCGCGGGGTCGTCACGGTCGGCCAGGTGCGCCGGGCACTCCAGACCGCGCTCCAGGGCCCGCTGGCCTAACCCTGGGCTCCGCACTCGCGAGCCCAGGGGGAACGAACCTCCGCCTCGATCCGCTGATCTCGTCGCTCGGGACGAAAGTTGCGCTCAGCGAGACCGGCGACCCAGCCGACGCCGCCCGCGCCACGCGGCGGAGGTTCGTTCCGGTCAGGTGCGGGGCGCGGGGCATCCGGCATTCCGGGTCCCACGGGCTGCGGCCTCACGATCCGCGCGCCGAGCGCCGCCAGCTCCCGGCGCCCCCGGGAAGAACCTCCGCCTCGATCCGCCGACGTCGTCGCTCGGGATGAAATTCCCGCTCACCGGGAACAACCTCCGCCGCGCCGTTATCGGGCGCTCGCGGCGGAGCTTTTTCCCCGGGCGAGGACGGCTCGCCCGGGGGGCGACGCGGATCCGCAGTCGGGGTTCTCTACGGATTCGAAGGTCGCCCGGGCTACGGCTTATCGGGCCGCGGCTGGTTGCCGATAACCGGGCTGAGAGAGAAGGAGTCCTAATGCAGTCTCGGTTCCATCGTCGTTCGAAGTCCCACACCGCCGTCGCCGAGGGCAAGCCCTGCGGGCACCCCCGTCACGTCGGCACCTGCTCCTGCTGCCAGCGCCTGCAGCTCGAGCGTTGGAGCCTGCAGCTCGCGCAGGCCACACGCCAGCGCGGCCAGCACTGAGCACCCTCGCCGGCCACGGCTGACGAGCCGGCGGCGTGAGAACGCGGCGCCCCGCCGCGCTTCCATAGAATCGCGGAGGTGCCCTCCCATGACGTGCTGATCATCGGCGCCGGGCTCGCCGGACAGCGAGCTGCCCTGGCGGCCGCGCAGTCCGGGGCCACGGTCGCCATCGTCTCGAAGGTCCACCCCGTGCGCTCGCACTCGGTGGCCGCCGCCGGCGGCATCAACGCCGCCCTCAATCCCGAGGACAGCTGGGAGTCCCATGCCTTCGACACCGTCAAGGGCTCGGACTACCTGGGTGACCAGGACGCGATCGAGATCATGTGCCGCGAGGCCCCGGACGAGATCCTGTGGCTCGAGCACGCCGGCGTCACCTTCCACCGTAACGACACCGGCCACCTCGGAACCCGCGCCTTCGGCGGCGCCTCGGCCGCCCGCACCTACTACGTGGCCGACATCACCGGCCACGCCATCCTGCACGTGCTCTACGAGCAGCTGATGAAGCACTCGGCCACCGTCGATCGCTACGAGGAGTGGTTCACCACCGATCTGCTCCAGGACGAGAACGGCCATTGCGTCGGCGCGATCTGCCGGAACCTGCGCGACGGCCACCTCGAGGTGTTCAACGCCAAGGCCACGATCCATGCCTCCGGCGGCGCCGGTCAGGCCTACAAGCCCACGACCAACGGACTGATCGTGACCGGCGACGGCATCGCCCAGGCCTACCGGATCGGGGCCAAGCTGATGGACATGGAGATGATCCAGTACCACCCCACGACGCTCCTGGGCAACGGCCTCTTGATCACCGAGGGCGCCCGCGGCGAGGGCGCGTGGCTGCTGAACGGTCAGGGCGAGCGCTTCATGGAGCGCTACGCCCCGAACAAGCTCGAGCTGGCCTCCCGCGATGTCGTCTCCAGGGCCGAGCAGACCGAGATCAATGAGGGCCGGGCGTTCCCCGACGGCGGTATCGCGCTCGACGTGACCAAGGTTCCCCGCCGCCGGACGCTCGAGGCGCTGCGCGAGATCGTCAACATCGGCCGCGACTTCGCCGGCGTGGACATCACCCGCGAGCCGATCCACATCCGGCCCGGCCAGCACTACATCATGGGCGGCATCAAGACCGACGTCGACGGCCAGACCACAATCCCCGGCCTGTACGCCGCCGGCGAGGTGGCCTGCGTCTCGGTCCATGGCGGTAACCGGCTGGGGGCCAACTCACTGCTGGACACGCTGATCTTCGGTCGCCGCTCGGGCGAGCACGCGGCCGCGCGCGCCAAGCAGATGGTCATGCCCACGACGCCCGCGGCCCAGGTCGCGGACACCGAGCGGGCGATCAAGGCGATCATCGATCGCCCGACCCGTGGCCGGCGGATCGCCGCCATCAAGCAGGAGCTCGGCGAGACCATGGACCGTCACGTCGCGGTTTTCCGCGATGCCGAGGGCCTGGCCAAGGCGCACGAGGTCGTGCGGCGGCTGAGGGAGGAGGCGCCGAATGCGGCGGTCGACGACAAGGGGTCGGTGTTCAACCAGGACGTGATCGCGGCCATCGAGCTCGGGTACATGCTCGATTGCGCCGAGGCGATCGTCGTCGCGGCGATCGAGCGCAAGGAGTCGCGCGGGGCGCAGTCCCGCACCGATTTCCCGGGGCGAAACGACGAGGAATGGCTGAAGCACATCGACATCTCGGTCAACGGCGGTGACGTGCCCAAGGTGAGCTACTCGCCGGTGACGATCACGCGCTGGGAGCCCATGGAAAGGACGTACTGATGCCCGAGTACACCCTCCGCATCCGCCGCTACGACCCCGACTCCGGGCAGGCCGCCTACTGGGACGAGCACACGGTGGAGCTGGGTGCGACCCAGTCGGTGCTGGACGCGATCCTGAAGATCAAGGCCGACGCCGACGGTTCGATCGGGATCCGCTGCTCCTGCCAGCAGGCGATCTGCGGCTCCTGCGGCGTGCGCATGAACGGCAAGCCGGGCCTGGCCTGTAACACCCACCTGCGCGAGGCGGCCGAGCGCGGCCACGGCACGGGCTGGAACCCGCCCGAGGAGGGGGGCACCACCGCCGGGGACGGTGGTCAGCGCGAGGTCATCACGGTCGAGCCGATGGGCAACATGCCGGTGATCCGCGACCTGATCGTGGACATGGACGCCGTGCACTGGAAGAAGATCCAGCGCGTCACGCCCTGGCTCTTGAACAAGCAGCCGGTGCCCGAGCGCGAGTACATCGTGCCCCACGAGAACATGGTCGACGTCACGCAGACGATGGCCTGCATCCAGTGCGGCGCGTGCGTGTCCGACTGCCTGGCGATGGAGGTCGACCCGTTGTTCGTGGGTCCGGCGGCGCTGTCCAAGGCGTATCGCTTCGTCGGCGACCCCCGCGATGCCCAGCAGTTCGAGCGCCTGAAGGACCTCTCGGAAGACCCGCACGGCATCTACGACTGCACCCACTGCTTCAACTGCATCGACGCGTGCCCCAAGGGCGTTGACCCGATGAGCCAGATCATGCGCCTGCGCCGGGTAGCGGGCTCAGATCACGAGATCGAGGACCGCAATAACGGCTTCCGCCACGAGCACGCCTTCGTCAAGAACATCCAGCGCAACGGCATCCTGCACGAGTCAGACCTGCTGGCCGACTCCTACGGCGGCAAGTTCAACCCCAGCGCCGGGCGCGAGCTGGTCAGTGGGCTGCCGACCGCGGCCCGGGGGCTGGCGAAGGGCAAGATGACGGTCGGCAAGCTGCTCCTGCATCAGCACAAGGCCTCGAAGGAGATCAAGCGCATCTTCGACACCGTGGAGGGCCGCGGGGAGCGAGTCGAGCTGAACCTGTACGTGACCGGCTACGAGGACGATCCCGAGCAGACGGGCGACGCGGCGAAGGAGACGCAGTCGGCGGGCGACAAGAGCCAGGGCGCTCCCGAGGCCGCCGGCGCGGCCGGGCGTGAGCCCGCGCCCGAGGGCTCGGTGCCGGCGGCGGCCGAGGGCGAGAGCGCGCCCGAGACCTCCGAGGAGCCCGGGACTTCGACGGAAAGCGAGAACTCATGAAGGTCGCCTACTGGCCGGGGTGCGTGAGCCGCGGCTTCACGCCGGAGCTCCACGGGTCGATGGCAGCGGTGGCGCCACTGCTCGACATCGAGCTGATCGAGCTCGACCGCGCGAGCTGCTGCGGAGCGGGCGTGATCGCCGAGCACAACCAGGAGCTCGCCGACACGCTGAACGCGCGCACGTTCGCGCTCGCCCAGAAGACCGACGGCGAGCTGATGATGAACATCTGCTCGACCTGCCAGGGCGCGCAGTCCGAGTGCCAGGAGCGCCTGGATGCCAACACCGAGTACCGCGAGCACGTCAATCGCACGCTGGCCGAAGAGGGCCTGCGCTACGAGAAGGGGATCACGAACAAGAACTTCCTCTGGCTGCTGGTCGAGGAGATCGGGCTGGACCGGCTGAGGTCGCTGGTCAAGCGGCCGCTGACCGATCTCAAGGTCGGCCCGTTCTACGGCTGCTACATCGTGCGCCCGGTCAACCGCCTGGGGATCGACGAGGAGCATCCGCGCGACCGCTACCTGCACCAGGTGATCGAGGCGCTCGGCGGCACGGTGATCGACTACGCCGGCGTGTACAAGTGCTGCGGCTTCCCGATCATCACGATGAACAAGCAGGCCTCGCTGACGCAGGCCGGCCGGCACCTCGGCGACGCGCTCGACGCCGAGGCGGACTGTCTGGTCGTGCCCTGCCCGCTGTGCCACCTGAACCTCGACCTCCAGCAGCCGGCGGCGGCCAAGGTCGTGGGCCGCGAGCTCGGCCTGCCCGTGCTGCACCTGCCGCAGCTGGTCGGCCTTGCGCTCGGGCTCTCACCGAAGGAGCTCGGGATGAACAAGCACATCATCCGACCGACGTCGGTGATCAACTGGTCGACGGCGGTGGTCGCCGGCGCACCGGCGGCCTGAGAACCGTCAGTCCGGCAGCAGCGGCACCGTGATCCCCTGGTCGCGTCCGACCAGCACTCCCCGCGTGATCGCCGAGGTCCCGAACCGCTCCCGGATCAGGTCAACCGCGGCGTCGAGCTGGGCCGCGTGGTCGAACAGCGAGAGCTGGGCGCCCTGGGCGTCGCACAGGTTGGTCAGGGCGACCCCGATCAGGGTCAACCCCCGGCGCTCGATCAGGGGACCCGCATCCGAGAGCAGCTGCGAGGCCCGGTCCAGGATCAGCGGCGTGTGCGTGGTCGGGCCGGGCAGCGTGCTCGAGCGGGTGGCACGCGAGTAGTCGGCGAAGCGCAGCCGCAGCACGATCGTGCGGCATGCGCGGTCGGCCTTGCGCATCCGGCGGGTGACCCGGTCCACGAGCCCCACGAGCGCGGCGGCCACCTCCTCGGGCGGGCGCGCGCGGCGCCCGAGCGCGCGTTGTGAGCCGATCGAGCGCCGGCGGGCACGCACCCGCACTGGTCTCGGATCGCGCCCGCAGGCCAGCGCGTACAGATGGCGACCGGCGTGGCGTCCGAGCATGGCCATGAGCCGCTCCTCGCCCGTCGAAGCCAGCTCTCCCACCGTCGTGATCCCGACGGCTCTGAGCTTGGCCGCCGTCACCCGCCCCACTCCCCAGACGCGCTCGACGGGCAGCGGGTGCAGGAACTCGAGCTCGCGCTCGGGATCGACGACCAGCAGCCCGTCGGGCTTGGCCACCCCCGAGGCAACCTTGGCCAGGAACTTCGTCCGCGCCACCCCGACCGTGATCGGCAGCCCCAGCAGGCCGCGGACCTCGGCCCGGAGCAGCCGGGCGATCTCCTCGGGCGTGCCCAGCCCCGCGATGTGCTCGAGCCCGCGGACATCCAGGAAGGCCTCGTCGATCGAGAGCGCCTCGACCGTCGGCGCCATGCGCTTGAAGACCTCGAAGACCTCCTTGCTGGCGTCGCTGTAGGCCGACATGCGCCCGCTCACCACCTTGGCCTGCGGGCACAGGCGGCGCGCCTCGCGCCCGCCCATCGCCGTGCGCACCCCGCAGGCCCGCGCCTCGTAGCTCGCACAGAGCACGACCCCGCCGCCGACGATCACCGGGCGGCCGCGCAGCGCCGGGTTGTCGCGCTGCTCGACCGAGGCGTAGAACGCGTCGAGGTCGGCGTGGAGTACGGTGGCGGCCGTCATGTTTACGAACGTATGTTCGACCACGGCGCGGATGTCCACCGGCGCCGTATGCTCGCGTCGACGATGGCGAGCAGCTGGATAGTGGCCATGGGCGGCGGGAGCTTCTGGCACCCGTACGACCCCACCCGAGACGCGTTCATCTTCTCGCTCGCGCGCCGCAAGCGCCCGCGCGTGGGCTTCGTCGCGACCGCGGGTGGCGACTCCGACACCTACACGGCGAACTTCTTCCGGGCGATGAGCGAGCACGACGTCGCGGCCGTCGACGTGCCGCTGTTCAACCGCCGCGACCTCGATCTCCGGCGCGCCGTGCTCGACCTGGACGTGGTGTTCGTGGGCGGGGGTAACACGCTCAGCCTGCTGGCCGTCTGGCGGGCGCACGGGCTGGATCAGATCCTGCGCGAGGCGTGGGAGTCCGGGATCGTCATGTGCGGAGTGAGCGCCGGGATGAACTGCTGGTTCGAGCAGTCGGTCACCGACTCGTACTCCCTGGAGGAGCTGCGCCCGCTCGACGACGGCCTGGGCTTCCTCACCGGAAGCTGCTGTCCGCACTACTCCGACGACGATCGCCGGCGGCCCGCCTACCACCAGTTCATGCGCTCAGGGGAGCTGCGCGCCGGGGTGGCCGCGGACGACTCGGCGGCGCTGGTCTACGAAGGCACCGTGCTGGCGGAGGTCGTGCGCTGGGCGGATGAGGGCACCGGCTACCGCGTCTCGCCGGCCAACGGCGAGGTCGAGGAGACGGCGCTCCCCAGCCGGCGCCTTTAACGACGAAGAGCGAGACAGCCGTCTCGCTCGATCGTCATACCCCTGTTCGTCCTCGATGGGAAGCTCTATCGGGGATCCCGCATCCCCGGGGGAATACGCTGCAAAGCCTGACATTCGAGGCTCGGCGTGTCATCCCCTCGGTCGGGGGAACTTCGGGTCAGATGTTCTCCGCCGCACGGGGGTACCCGCCTCCCCCGTTTCCGAACCACCGAGTAACCTAAAGGGTGACACCCGGCATCCCCCCTTTCTCACCCCTCCGGAACCGCTCGCCTCAGAACATGCCTTCCCGCACCGCCGTCCGCGTCGCCGTCGCCCGCTTCGAGGACATCGTCGCCCATGGCCTGCGCGCGCTGATCACCGACGACGACAACCTCGAGCTCGTCGCCGACGGGATCGACCACGACGCCCTGAGCCGGGAGCTCGCCCGCACGAGGCCGGACGTCGCCCTGCTGAACTTCGGCTCGCTGTCGAGCACGATCGAGCTGCGCGAGCTGCACCGCCTGCACCCGGACACGCGCCTGGTCGTGCTCGCCAACCGGCCGACCCCCTCGGAGTGCCGGCAGATGCTGGCCTTCGGCGCCACGGCCTGCCTGGCCAAGAGCACCGAGGCCCGCGACGTCCTGCACGCCATCCACCTCGCCTCCCGCGGCTTGCACGTGCTGCCGCCGGCCACCATCGACGGCGCGGACGCGTCAGCGCCCGATCTGCTGACCCCGCGCGAGGCCGAGGTGCTCGAGCTCCTGCAGTCGGGACGCTCGAACGCCGAGATCGCCTACACGCTCCAGGTGAGCATCGAGACCGTGCGCAGCCACGCGCGGCGGATCTACCGCAAGCTCGGCGTCAGGACGCGGCGGGAACTGCGGGCCCGCCACTGAGCAGGCCGCGCTCGACGAGCACCTCGGCGATCTGCACCGCGTTGGTCGCGGCGCCCTTGCGCAGGTTGTCGCTCACCACCCACATGCTGAACGCCCGCGGGTGTGACTCGTCGTCGCGCAGCCGGCCCACGAACACCTCGTCGCGCCCCGTGGCGCCGATCGGGCTGGGGACGTCGTCCTCCAAGGACAGCCCCGGCGCGGCCCGCAGGAGCTCATACGCCTCGTCCGCCCCCAGGGGCTGGCGCGTCTGCACGTTGACCGAGATCGAGTGCGAAACCCGGACCGGCACGCGCACGCAGGTCACGGCCACGCCGATCGTCGCGTCCTCGAGGATCTTTCGCGTCTCGAACATCATCTTGCGCTCTTCGTCGGTGTGGTCGTCGCCGTCGGCGAAGTTGCCGGCGGCGCCGATCACGTTGAACGCGATCGGCTGCGGGTAGACCTGCGGCGCCGCGTACTCCCCCCGCAGCGCGGCCACGGTCTGGGACTCGAGCTCGTCGAGCGCCTTCTTGCCGGTGCCCGAGACCGACTGGTAGGTCGAGGCCACGATCCGCTCGATCCCGACCGCCCGCTGGATCGGCCCCAGCGCCACCATCAGCTGCATCGTCGAGCAGTTCGGGTTGGCGATCAGCCCGGCGTGGCCCTCGAGGGCGTGGGGGTTGACCTCCGAGACCACGAGCGGCACGTCGGGGTCGCGCCTGAACGCGGAGGAGTTGTCGACCACGGTCGCCCCCGCGGCCACGAACCGCGGGGCCCACTCGCGCGAGGTTCCCGCCCCGGCGCTGAACAGCGCCACGTCGAACCCCTCGATGTCCGCCCCGGGCTCCAGGGCCCGCACGACCAGCCCGCCGTCGAGCGAGCGCCCGGCTGACCGGCTCGAGGCGAAGGGCACGATCTCGTCGGCCGGGAAGCCGCGACTTCGCAGCAGCTCCAGCATCGTCGTGCCGACGACGCCGGTGGCGCCGACAACGGCGACGCGCATGGCTAGCGGGCCTCCTGGCCGAACGGCTCGGCCTGGACGGCGCCCTCGCCGAGCGCGAACGCCGCGTGCAGGGCCTGCACGGCTTCGGGCACCCGGTTGGAGCGGATGATGCAGGAGATCTTGATCGGCGAAGTGGAGATCATCTCGATGTTGATGGCCTGCTCGGCCAGGGTCTTGAACACCTTCGCGGCCACGCCGGGGTGCGAGCGCATTCCGGCGCCGACGATCGAGACCTTGCCGATGTGCTCGTCGCGGTCCACGCGCGCGATCCCGAGGTCGGCGATCACGGGCTCGAGCGCCCGCTCGGCCGCGCGCAGGTCCTCGCTGGCGATCGTGAACGAGACCTCGGCATCGCGCCCCTGGCCCAGCGGCTCGTTCTGGATGATCGTGTCGACGTTACAGCCGGCCTCCGCCAGGGCCTCGAAGATCGACGCCGCCGCGCCCGGGACGTCGGGCACGCCGAGAAGCGTGATCCGAGCTTCCTCGGTCGAGTGGGTGACGGCGGTGACGAGCGGCTGTTCCATGGTTTCGTCCTCTCCGACCACAACGGTACCTGCCGCGTCCTTGAAGCTCGACCGGCAGTGGATGCGCACCCCGTGGGTGCGGGCGTACTCGACCGAGCGCAGTTGCAGGACCTTGGCGCCCGAGGCCGCCATCTCGAGCATCTCCTCGAAGCTGACCTGCGAGAGCTTGCGGGCGTCCGGGACGATCCGCGGGTCCGCGGTGAACACGCCGTCGACGTCGGTGTAGATCTCGCAGATCTCGGCCCCGATCGCGGCCGCCAGGGCCACGGCCGTCGTGTCCGAGCCGCCGCGTCCCAGGGTGGTCACATCGCGGGCGGTTGAGACGCCCTGGAAGCCGGCCACGAGCACGATCCGGTCGTCGTCCAGCGCCTCGCGGATGCGGTCCGCGCGCACGTCGATGATCTTGGCCCTGG
>Ga0070735_10003819_pt1 | contig 12993 bp, 8 predicted proteins | sample Coa_R1_FD_66443 | JGI IMG/M metagenome (GOLD analysis project Ga0070735, IMG submission 66443) | Surface soil microbial communities from Centralia Pennsylvania, which are recovering from an underground coalmine fire - Coalmine... | ecosystem: Environmental > Terrestrial > Soil > Unclassified ...
GACCAGCAGGATCAGGGCGGTATTATCGACGTGCACAGCGGATCGAGCGCCGTCGGCAGCGACGGAACCGCATATAACAGCTGGTAAATCTTCCCGGATTCTTCAGGGCGACGCCGCAACTTTAGCTCATTTGCCTGGAGTGATCTCTCTTCGTCCCTCCGTCAGTACTCTTTCTGTTCGTTGCCCCGTTTGAACCTTTACAGCCAAAAGCACTACCATTAACTCATGCCGGTCGAAACGGAAATTTCTCCCAGCACCTACACTCCCATCCGCGCCCCTCGTGGCACCGCGATTTCCTGCAAGAGTTGGCAACAGGAAGCTGCGATGCGCATGCTGATGAACAATCTCGACGAGGAAGTCGGTGAGCGTCCGCGCGATCTAGTCGTGTATGGCGGAACAGGCCGTGCTGCCCGCAGCTGGGAGGCATATCACGCAATCGTCGCTTCGCTGAAAAATCTCGACAATGACGAGACACTTCTAGTGCAATCGGGCAAGCCGGTGGGCGTGTTCAAGACTCACGAGTATGCGCCGCGTGTGCTGATCGCTAACTCAAACCTCGTCGGTCACTGGTCCAACTGGGAGAAGTTCAACGAACTCGAGCGGGCTGGCCTCATGATGTACGGCCAGATGACCGCTGGTTCGTGGATCTACATTGGCTCGCAGGGGATTGTTCAGGGAACCTTTGAAACGTTTGCCGCGGCCGGCGAGAAACACTTCGGCGGCGATCTCTCGGGGAAACTGATCGTTAGTGGCGGCATGGGTGGTATGGGGGGTGCTCAGCCGCTCGCCGCGACTATGACGGGTGCAGCGTTTCTTGGAATTGATGTCGATCCCGAGCGCATTAAGAAGCGCCTTAAGACTGGTTATTGCGACTTCATGGTGAACAGTCTCGATGAGGCGTTGCGCATTCTGAAGAACGCGGTTCGCAAGAAAGAGAACGTTTCCGTGGGACTCATCGGCAATTGCGCCGATATCATTCCCGAACTCGCGGAACGCGGCGTGGTGCCCGACATTCTTACGGACCAGACTTCAGCGCACGATCCGCTGAACGGCTATGTGCCCAATGGCATGAGTCTGGAAGAAGCTGTTTCGCTACGTCAGCGTGATCCGAAGACCTATCAGGAGTTATCGCTCGACGCTATGGCGCGCCACGTCGAAGGCATGCTGCGGCTGCAAAAAATGGGCGCAGTCACGTTCGATTACGGAAACAACATCCGCACGTTTGCGTTTCAGCGCGGCGTAAAGAATGCTTACGACTTTCCTGGGTTCGTGCCTGCCTACATCCGACCTTTATTCTGCGAGGGTCGGGGGCCGTTCCGCTGGGTGGCGTTGTCGGGCGAACCTTCCGACATCTATGCGACCGACGATCTGGTTCTTGAGCTCTTTCCCGAAAACCAAATTCTGCGCCGCTGGATCGACCTGGCGCGCAAGCGCATCAAGTTTCAGGGTCTGCCCGCCCGCATTTGCTGGCTCGGTTATGGTGAGCGTGCTCAGTTCGGTTTGGCCATGAATGATCTGGTTAAGAAAGGCAAAATTAAGGCGCCGATCGTTATCGGCCGTGATCATCTGGATTGTGGCTCTGTCGCTTCTCCGTTCCGCGAAACCGAAAGTATGAAAGATGGCAGCGACGCCGTGGCCGACTGGCCGCTACTCAACGCACTGCTGAACACAGCCGCCGGCGCGTCGTGGGTCTCCATTCACAATGGAGGAGGTGTGGGAATTGGTTATTCGCTCCACGCCGGGCAGGTCACCGTTGCCGACGGTACCGAAATGATGGCGAAGCGCATCGAGCGTGTGCTGACGACAGACCCGGGCATGGGCATCATCCGGCACGTCGACGCAGGATACAAAGAAGCCGAGTCCTTCGCGCAGAAGAAGGGCGTGAGGATTCCGATGCAGTAGGTCCGCTTAGCTGTGACGCCGATCTGGCCGGCAAACCATTAGCGCTCAACAACGACCGGTTCAGTCGAAAGAGCGGGGTGCTTGGCCACCGATCTTGAGCGCAGAAACTTTTCTTCCAGCGATCTGCGGGATAAATAGGCGACCGCGATTGCCAATCCGCTTCCGATGAAGAATCGTTGAGCCATCAGGAAGGTCGGGCTTGCCGAAACCCAGCCGACTCCCGAGATGAGGATTTCGGCAATTCGGAACGCCAGCACGTGCGCGAGGTATAGTCCGTAGCTGATGTATCCGAAGAACATCAGGAAAGGCCGTGCAACAAGGTTATGCCATCGACTCGTACCCAACAGCATCACCGATGACAACAGTCCTGCCGACGCCACGTTGCACGCTGTGGCAGAGAACATCACGTTCATCAATCGACCGGAAGGCAGAAGCAAAAACACGCACACGCCAGCCACGAGCATCGGCATCGCGGCTCTCTTCAAGTGCAAGCGGTGAAACGTCGGTTGTCTCAGCCAAATCGCCAATAGTGCACCCGCTGCCAGACCATCCAGGTTGAACCATGTGAGCAGACCCACGAAATCCGGTTGCCGGCCCGCAAGTACAAAACCAGCAGCGCGAACTGCCGGCGTCACGATGGCAATGGAAGCGAGCCCTGCCATCAGAGTCCGTTCAGAGAATTTCCGGACCAGGATCGGCCAGACCAGGTAGAAATGCTCCTCAACAGCTAAGGACCAAAAAGGCGGATATTGAAGACCAACTCCGAACAGGGATGAGCCATTAGCGAAGAAGAGTGCAGCCAACACCAGAAAACGCCACGAAATGTACCCGCTTGCCACCAGGATGAGTAGCAACGCATAGAGTGCGGGAAGAATCCGCCGGGCACGTCGCAAGTAAAAATGCCGGAAATAATCATTTCGCTTCCTACTATCCAAGAGAATCCCCGTGATCAAGAATCCGGACAGGACAAAGAACAGATTTACCCCTACCCATCCTCGCTGCGAAACCTCGTATGCGATCCTGGCCGGCCGTGAAAGGGTCGCGTTTAACGGTGGAGCAACTCCGTGGTAGAAGAGGACAAAGATAATCGCGAGCCCACGCACGACATCCAGTTCTGGCATGTAAGAACGCAGAAGGGGAGCTTCAGCGGGCGCGGGGTGGGATTGATTCGTCTTCATGCTACTTCGTCATACAGGTCGTTATGCCATTCAACACTTCGCCCTCTCTTGCGGGATCATTATACGGTTGACTCCATTGATGTCTCGCTAACTTTCGCACCCTTGCTAAACTGTCGTGTGGCACGCTCACTCCAATCGCGCAGAACCGTGTCCGATCGCCCTCTGCTCCTGATCAACATAGGGCAGTTGCTGACCTTACGGGCTCCGAATGCTGATACAAGTCCCCGCCGCGGAGCGGCTCTTTCTGAACTTGGCATCGTCGAAGACGCTGCTGTCCTCTGCCTTGGTGGCAAGATCGTTTCCGTCGGCAAAACCAAAGAAGCCCTTCGCGATCCGTGGTTCAAGAAAAATCGCAAGCAGATCACCGAGATCGATTGCGAACGACAAGTTGTGCTGCCCGGCTTCGTCGATTCTCACACACATCCGGCCTTCATGAAGCCCCGCTTGATCGACTTCGAGCAACGTATCTCGGGCGCAACCTACGAACAGATCGCCGACGCTGGCGGAGGCATTCGCTCAAGCCTCGAAGGAGTTCGAAAAGCCACCAGGATCGCGTTGGCCGAAAAGGTCCTCCAAGGATTGCGTGCCTGCGGAGACGAGGGAACGACAACGATCGAAGCCAAATCGGGATACGGGTTGTCTGTTGAATCGGAAATAAAATCTCTCGAATCTATCAAGCAAGCCGCCAGTCAATGGCCTGGGACCGTGGTACCCACATTCCTCGGGGCTCATGTTGTACCCAAAGAGTTTGAGAACCGTAGCGATCAATACGTCGAATTGCTTTTGAACGAGATGATTCCGCAGGTTGCCAAGCGCAAGCTGGCACAGTTTGTGGACGTGTTTACTGAGCGGGGAGCATTCTCCTCCGAACAAACAGAACGGATCTTTGCATGTGCGCAGAAGCACGGGTTGGGAGTTCGTGCCCATGTTTGTCAGCTCAGCCACACATCCCTAAGCTCGCTTCTTCGCTTCTCTCCGGCGTCGCTCGATCACATGGATCATGTACACGAGAGTGACCTTCGCAAGCTGGCCGAAGGGAGCACGATCGCCACGCTGGTTCCCGGTGCCAATTACTTTCTCGGTCTGGACAGGTACCCCCCTGCTCGCAAACTCATCGACGCAGGCGTCGCAGTTGCGCTTGCCACGGATTACAATCCCGGTTCATCCCCCACACCGAGCATGCCATTTGTGCTCTCGTTAGCCTGCACTCACATGAAAATGTCGCCCGCTGAAGCGATCTCGGCGGCAACCATCAACGGGGCTTGGGCGCTCCGGTTGCAAGATCGCAAGGGTTCCGTCGAACGTGGCAAGGACGCGGATCTCGCAGTTTTCGATGTTGAAGATTATCGCGAGATCGCTTATTGGTTCGCTTCGAATCGCTGCGCTTTCACAATTCTGAACGGCAATCTTTGCTGACACTCCCCTGCACACATTGAGGGAATCTGCCCTGATTGTTATAATCGGGGCTGTCTAAACGCTCTCCGCGTTCCGGCTGCCCGCAGGGATTCTGCCTGGTCTTGGCTCCCCATGACTCGCAAGGATCGACGCCATCGGCAGACGAGCGCAATGTGGCCAGGTAGCTCAGGTGGTAGAGCGCAGCCCTGAAAAGGCTGGCGTCGGCGGTTCAACTCCGTCCCTGGCCACCACTTTTTCAACGACTTAGCCCGTCCCCCCACCTGACTTTGGCTCCAATTGGCTCCAAAATAATTTTCCACTATCTAGTTCACCATTCGCGATTGCTGCGGCAGAGAAATATTGTTTGTCCGTGCCGGCACAATCGGTTTCGCTCTGCCGGCTTCGACCATCGCCGACATCTTCGCGAGAGCGCGCCGCTGCGACTCCGGCACGAACTGTGCGTAGATATCCATGGTGGTCGCGATGCGCGAGTGCCGCATCTGGCCCTGAACGTCTTTAGGGTTGGCGCCTGCCTCGACCATCCAGGTTGCATGCGAAGTGCGCAGACAACACCAGTTAATCCAGGGCAGACCGAGTTTGCGCCCGGTCGGCTTGATGTGCCGGCTGAGAATATTATTGTCGCGCATGGGCGCGCCCGTTCTGACCGACTGAAATACCAGATCCTCGGGGCGACTCATCCCGCAGAGGGTGCCGGGAGGCAAGATGAAAATCAAATGCAGTCGCGGCAAAGATCGCAAAGCCGCCCTGAAAGGATTGCTGCTGATAGCACCCTTGCTTAGTTTCGCAGGAGCCGCGTTTCCGCAGTCGCAGAGTAAGGAGTCTGCCGCCATCGTTGAGCTTGGGGCCGCTGCCGACCGAAGTCTCACAGAGGCTCAATCCAGCTTTGGCCCGACAGTTGCAGTTGAGGTTACGCCCATAGAAAATTGGCTGGAACTTGAGGCTGGGGTAACGCCGTTATTTCGGCGACACTCGACAGAATGGAGTATAGACCTACTCTTCAAGAAGCCATGGACGTTTTCGGAGAAGATGGAGTTTATGATCGGGGTTGGCCCCGAATGGATTCACACGAACGCATACGGAATAAAAACGAACTCCATTGGTGCTGAAGTTGCCCCTGACTTCATGTTTTGGGGGTCACGAAAACACAGACTTGGCTGGTATCTGGAACCGAGCTACGAGTACAAATTCGGACGCAACCACGAGCACTCGGTTGGTATTAGCGGCGGCTTGCTGATCGCGATTCCTTGAAAAGCTGCTTTGAAGCCACTACTCCAGCGCTTTCAACGATCATCGCGCCCTGCTAATCCAGCTTTTGACAAGTATTGTGGCCGAAGTCGGTTCCAGAGTGAGGCGCTTCTTTAACAAGCTGTGGCACCCTCGTGTCGTCACCCGCTCCCAACGCTTGTTTGGCAGGTATCGCCGTTCAACTGTCGGAATCGTCACGTCTCGCACTTCAAGGATGAAGTGCGACATCCGTTGACGCAGACCTTTGCGACTGAAACCAAATGTACGCTTGCTGAATCTTCTCGATTCACAATTGAGTTCACCAAGTTCACCTAACGCGCCAAGCACCTAACCCGCAGGCCGGAGCTAGGAAGGATGTGGGAATTAGGATTTTCCCGCCTAACTTGTGAACGATAGGATCGAAAACTAATCCGTGTCGATAGGAAGATATCCCAACAGCCACAGCAAAATTAAGAGCAGGAAAAAGCCAACGACCCCTCCAAGAATCATGAGCCCTTGACGGTTCGTGAACTTCGCTACCGCCTTTCTCCTGCCCTTGTTAAGAGAATATGCACCCATAGTCGGCCTCGCCACCCGAGGGTTCACCCATGAAGACGAGCACGATATGTCCGACCGATTGGACCACACTACCGGGTCTAAAAGTGGAACCCGATCTGAGCCGTCAAAACCCGCGGTGTGACGTAGTGGGTGCCGCTAAACGTCGAGAGGAAGTTGTACAGCGCCACTTTGTTCGTAAGGTTCACCGCCGTCAACTGCAGGCTCCACTTGTACCTTTCGCCGTGGAAGAGGTTATCGTCACCCACGGCAAGATCAAACAGGTGACGTTGAGCAATCCGCGGTGGATTCTTGTCGTCGTTTTCGGTGTTCGGAGCCGGTACGCTTAAAAGGGTTGAGCCGAACTGCGAAACAAGACAGGGGCTTGGGAGTGGTGTGAATGGGGTCGCCCTCTGCGTGCCGCAAAACAGCCCCGCCTCAAACTCCTGATCTGCCGTCAGTGGAGTTCCGAACGAATCTGTCAAGGCGATTGCTGGCTGTCCATTTAAGGTTGTAGTTTGCGCACAGTTTCCACCAAAGCACGGTGTCTGTCCGGCTACCAGGCCACTGTCATACCGCCAATTGAATCCAACCCAGGCACCGGTCTTTCCTACCTGATATTGCAAGTGTGACGTCAAATTAAACTTCTCGTCGTGATCAATGCGGAATGGAGTTGATGCGGTTGAACCTACCGCGACGGCGGGGACTGCGCCAGCTCCGCCGATCTGCGGGGTAAAGAAACGCGCAGCAACGCTGGAAAATACGACAAGAGCGGAGAATCCATGGTAGTTCGGCACGCTGACGCGACCAGCGTAACCGGGAATCTTGGATCGGTCCCACTCAATCGGAAACGTGATCGGTGTGTTACCGAGCACGCTGAAGTCATAGGCGTTGTGAGTGTATTTCCAAATGTATTCGCCCGAGAAGACAACATACTTTCCAAAAGCTTGCTGGAGGCCGGCATGGAACTCGTTGCGCCAACCTGGATTAAACGGCGTTATGCCTGACACTGTGCAGCCAAGTAGAGGATTTAGAACAGTATTGGCGCAGCCGCTATTGGAGAGCACGAGGTTTTCATTGAAGGGAGTCTCTAACACACGAGCGTAAGAAACGCGAAGGACGGTGTTCGTCTTCTTGATGTTGTAGGCCACCCCGAGACGCGGCTCGAGTTCTTTGTGCGTTGTGAGCCCATTGTAGAGGTCGCCGCGCACGCCGAGATTAATCGCCCAGTTCCCCTTGGTGATCGAATCCTGAACGTAGAGGGCCAGTTCCTTTATGTCGGTGTGTCCGTTGAATGTGTAAAGGCCTCCTCCCCGGGTTAGGTCAAAGGGTTGTAGATCGGTGCACGGAGAGGCGAGAGCAACGTTGTTTACAAAACAGGGATTACCGTTTGAATCGTTGAGCGAGGGAAGTAAGGTTGGATCGACTATACCCAGAGAATCCTTCTCATTTAGAAATGTCTGCTGATAGACCGCGCCCAGTTTCAAACTGTGAATTCCCTTTGCATAGGAAAGGTCGGAACGCAACCCCGCGTTAGTCAGGGTGCGGTCCTGACCGATCGTTTCCCTTTGCAAATTGGTTGGCCCGAGGTCGGCGAATTCATCGGCACTGGGGTAATAATTGAAATGGTCTCTACGGACAAAAGCGCCGAGCGTGAACACTGTATTGTTGCTGAGCAGCCGAGTCCAAGAAGGCGCAATATTGAAGGTCTTAATCTGGGAACGCTGGTCGGCCGGCCCGACCGGAATGCCGTTAGGGCCAATACCGCCGGCGTTGACAACCACACCATTCCAGGGCGTCGCGAATTGGGAATCGAAAGTGTTCGGGGTCTGGAACCAGGAACGTGTAAAACCGAAGTTTAGGTGTAGCGAATCGTTATTGGAAAGCTGAACGTCTACCCGGTCGAACACATTTTCTTCATTGCCCTTGTCGTGCATCACGGCAAACTCAGGAGGATCCAGAAATCGTCCGCTGTTCAGCCCGTTAGCGGAAATAAAGTTCCCCCAATTCTTGCCGCCGAACCCTAGATTGAACCCGACGTTCGAGGTACCAAAGCTGCCGTAGGAAGCCGTAACGACACCATGGGGCGTCGTCATACCTTGGCCCGAGCGCGTGGTCACATTGATCACAACGCTGGTCTTGTCGCCATATTCGGCTGGCGGTGCGCCGGAGATAACTTCCATCGACTGGACGGAATCGAGAGGAATCTGGTTGGAAAAGACTTTGCTCTGCTGGTCCGTAATGGGCTGGCCATCAACCGAAAATGAGTTCTCCGCGTGATCTCCCAAGCCATGAAAGAGTCCATTGGAGTCAGCCGAGATACCGGGAGTGGCAAGCGTAACCAGAGAGCTTAACGACGAAGACTGGCTTTCCAGAGGAAGTTTTTCGAAGAGGTCACGATCCACGTCGGTGTGAAATGTCGGATCGTTTTCGAGCAGATCCTGACCAGTTGCTTCGACCGTTACACTCTCAGAGGATCCGGCCACCTGGAGGTTGACCTTCACATCCAGCGGCACCGACGATCGGACCTCAACGTCTTGTGCGTAACTAGCAAATCCGGTCCCTGTCACACTCAGGTGGTAAGGATTGAATGGAACGTTCGAGAAGCTGAACTTGCCGGCGCTGTCCGTAATCGTTGATCGATCGAACTGGCTGACTGGATTATGAATTTCGACTCTTGCATTTGGCACCACTGCGCCCGATTGGTCGAGTACTGTGCCGCTAATGGATGCAGAGTTGGACTGCGCCCCCGCAGAGAGACTGAGTGCCAGAAATAGTATGGCGACATATGACGGACGAAGAGCCTTACGGCGAAGTACGAGCATAATTCCTCCAGGGAGAATTGGTCATAAGATCAAAGCCACGGTTCACACGACGGGAACCGGCCTAAATTACAAACGAAATGATCCCTTAGACCACTGGAGGCGGGCGAACAGACAGCTGGAAGACTATCAGTCGTTGTCTGGCAGAAATCGGTTCTGCGGTAAACGTCGCTACCTGAACGAATACCGCTTGCCGCTGAACGGAAATTGTCTTGGGGGAAGCCGAATGGGCGGCGACACAGGTCGTGCACTTCGCTGACTCGGTGGCATTCGAATGATGGTGCGCAGCAAACGCAAACGCTGAGGAGAACATCAGCAGTATGCAGACCAACGCTACGTGTTTCGAGAGCAGCCGCATATCCGTAATCAGACGGTGTTCCTTGAATTTACACTGAAACATCGGTCAACCGCAACAAAAGTGACACACACCAGGCAACCGTGTAACTTGGCTCCATTTTGGCTCCAAAAAGAGAGGGCGAAATCTGGCAGTGGTTATTAGCTAAGTTTCGTAGAATCTGTATAGCTCCGGGAGAAGCCAGCCCTGAAAAGGCTGGCGTCGGCGGTTCAACTCCGTCCCTGGCCACCACTTTCCGAAAAAACGCTCGAAGCGCGCTCGAAACAGTTCAGCTTTGCGTCTGACTTACCATTTCGATGGAGAGCGCTTGGTGCTTCCGACCGTTTCGTCCTCGCAATTTACTAAGGGTTGACTGGCATCACCGATGCGGTCTGCTATTTTGGCCGGCAGTTCGTGCAATAGCTCCAGAAATACTCCATTGGTCCAACCAAAACCGATAATGTTGCCCCGATACCCCTCTGCCACCTGGACGTTAGATGAGTCCGTCACCACGTTATATTTTTCGCGAATGTTTTGATCGCGCTTGAAGTTCACCAGAACCATCGACAAGAACTTGCAGGAGATTCGATCAGCATCTGCGTTGTACCCGTAGCGTCGCAAGCCTTCAACGGCGAGTAACTGTATCGGAGCCCAGCCGTACGGATAGTCCCACTGCACGCCGGTGTCCTGAGTACTCATTGCGATGCCTCCCTGCTGCTCAAACAGGCCCAAGTGCTTCACGATGGCCCGCGCCTGGTCGTCGGATGCAATCCCCGCCCAAAGCGGATAGAAAGTCGTCGCGTAAACGTAAGAAGAGAGCGTTTGAGTCTTGAAGTCGTAATCGAAGAAGAGGCCTTTCTGCGGACTCCAAAGAAGACTGCGAACTAACTTTCTCCTTCTCTCTGCTTGTTTTCGCCATTGCGACTCTTCGCCTTTTTTCCCTAACCACTGGCTCATCTTCGCCAGGTCCATCTCGGTTTTATAAAGCAAACTGTTCAGGCAAACTGGAGCGAAGTGATGAGTCTCTGCGCCGTAGGGGCCGAAGCGGAAGCTGATGTCGAAACCCGACTCGCGCATGCTGCGATCGCCTTTGTAGTACTCCGGAGTGAGGGCTACATATTTCGCCTTGTCGCACTTCGCGCTTCCGGAGGGCGATTTGTCATCGTCACAAACTTTCACGGCATAATCGGGAAACGGCAGCGAATCTTTATTGTCGGCCTCGACCAAATACGGGCTCTTTCTACGTTCGCGCAGGAAATACGCCAGCACATCGTGGTAGTAGTTAACTTCGTCGTGCAACCCTTCGGGAACGGGACCGTTGCCGAAGTCGTAATATCGCGATAGGCCTGTAGATCCCGCCAAGTGTGGTTCACGAATCCACATCTCATAATCTCGCCGGGCATACGTGTAGGCTTTTTCGAGCCATGCTCGACTCTCTTGCCCCCGCGCCAGATCTCCCTCGTATAACGCGACGATCATAGAACTGAGAAAGGGCGGCTGAGAGCGCGTGAGGTAGTACGTGCGATTGGCGTTCAACACCGCCCCATAATGATCGATCTCGAAAAAGAAATTTTCGACCATGCCTCTAGCCAGGTCGAATTTGCCTTCGCGAAGCAAACCGCGAATGATGAAGTAGCTGTCCCACCCGTACATCTCGTTGAAGCGCCCTCCGGGGACAACGTATGGTTTCTCCAAGAACAGCAGCCCCGGCGGCTGAACGCTGTTTCTTTCTACTTCTCCCAGGCGACGGATGACAATTGGCAGATGTTCGACCTTCACGCGGCACCGCCGCAGGAGATTGTCGAGTTCCGGCGGATCTGCAAATCCTGCGGGAAAGTACAGCACTGAATCTTCGATGAGTTTGACATCCGCGATGCCCTCGCAAGATGTCGTCGACCGGGTCAAGACGCTCCATGCGGAAGAGATGTAGTCGAGAATCGGGCGCAACTGGGGGTGAGAGTTTGGCTTGGACTCGATGACTTGCGCCTCCCCACGCGTACAAAGCAAACACATGACCGTAATGGTTAGAACCCAACACAAACAGGGAAGGTCTGCCACTTTGTGAGGATCATGCATCAACGCGTGTCGTCGTCATGCAATCGATGCGCCAGTCGAGGGTCCGGTTGCATAAGTTCCTCTCCGCGAACGAGTTGAGGCGCAAACTGCCCGTCCCAAGGCAGCTCGCCTGCCTGGAATAAGCCCCGCTTAGCCCTTCATAGCGCGCCGAGATCGTCAATCAGGTGTTTGCTGTACCAGCCGGGAAGCGTTGCTTCGCGCGGGAAGTGCATCATTGTTGGAGGCATTGGCAGCAATTCGGTTTATCATTGGTATGAGTTCGATAGTAGGCGCGCGCCCTAACAAGAGGCGAGAGCGCTGGTATCGATGCCCTCATCCGCCAAAACTTGATTTTTGAGCAGGCTTTCGCGAGCGGATGCTGAAAACTTTTTCCAGTCTTATGCGTAGGCTCAACACCCGTGCAACTGGCTATGCAGCCGCGTTGACCTCTGTCGCTGTTGCTATTGCTCTTCGCGTGCTACTGAACCCTCTGCTTGGCAGCCAAAATCCTTATCACACACTCTGGCTGGCGATTGTCTTCTGCGCGTGGTATTGCGGGCTCGGGCCTTCCATAGCCGCAGTGGCATTAAGCGCTATCGGTGCCTGGTATTGGGTTCTTCCACCCTCCAACTCATTCTCGGGCAAATCGCGCCCCGAGATTTTTGGGATGCTGGGTTATCTGATCCTTTCCACTGTCATCGTTGCTCTAGGCGATTCCACACGACGAGTCATCGCCAAGCGCCAAGAAGCGGACGAGGGATTAAGAAAAGTGCAGGAGGAATTGGAGGACCGCGTCAAAGAGAGAACGTCCGCTCTGGAGAAGAAGACAGCGGAAGTCCTTGAGAAAGCTACTCTGTTGGATCTGGCGAATGATGCGATTTTCGTAAAAGGCGCCAACGCCACGGTCTCCTATTGGAATCACGGGGCCGAGAGACTCTATGGCTGGAAAAAAGAGGAAGCTCTGGGTCTCTCGCCACACGCACTGCTGCAAACCAAGTTCCCGGTCCCGCTGGAGGAAATTGAGAACGGGGATTCCTGGGAGGGGGAGCTGATTCACACCAAGCGCGATGGAACTCAGATCGTGGTTGCGAGCCGATGGACCACGCTGCGGGACGAGAGCGGAAAACCTCTAGGATGGCTCGAGATTAACACCGACATCAGCGCCCGCAAGCGGGCTGAAAAAGCAGCGCGCAGTCTCAGTGCGCGAATCTTGAACTTGCAAGACGCTGAACGGCGGCGAATTGCCCGAGGGCTGCACGACAGTCTCGGCCAATACTTAGCCGCGCTAAAGATGAACCTCGATCTCATGTCACAAAGCAACGACCCCGGGGCGGAACTTGCAGCAGAATGTGCCGCCATTGTGGATCAGTGTCTTGCAGAAACCCGTACTATCTCTCACTTGCTGCACCCGCCGCTGCTGGATGAAACCGGATTTAATTCGGCTGCATCATGGTACGTCGACAGTTTCTCGAAGCGCAGCGGCATCAAGGCAACTTTGAATGTGCCA
>Ga0070735_10003820_pt1 | contig 12993 bp, 9 predicted proteins | sample Coa_R1_FD_66443 | JGI IMG/M metagenome (GOLD analysis project Ga0070735, IMG submission 66443) | Surface soil microbial communities from Centralia Pennsylvania, which are recovering from an underground coalmine fire - Coalmine... | ecosystem: Environmental > Terrestrial > Soil > Unclassified ...
GCCGAGCAGCCCGCCGCGGCGCCGCTCGTGGCGCAACCTTTCGCGGCGGCCGTCTACGGCGCGGCGGACGCCGCCCTCCCCGTGGAGCAGGAGCGGCCGACCCTCGTGCTCGTCGCCGCGGCCGGCGCGCTGCTCTGGACGCTGCTCCTGCTGGCGGCGGCGGTGCCGCTCATCGTCGTGCTGACGCGATCGCGCGAGGCGGGGGCCGATGGGCGAGAAGATCCGACGTTTGCAGCGCTCGCATCGTCCGCCGCCGCCCGTGCGCTTCCTCCCGCCCCCTCGGAGGCGCCCGTGCCGGACAGTCCCCCGCCGGCCCCGCCGGCGGCCGTGCCCTTCTCCATCTCGGCTGCGCGGCGCGCGCTCGACGCGACGACGCACGATGTCGGCCGATGCCGGAAGGGCAAGGTGTGGGGCTATGCCTTCGCGACGGTGACGTTCTCGGGCGACGGTTCGGTGGGTCACGTCGACGTGGGCTCCCCCTTCACGGGGACGGACACCGCGAGCTGCGTGGCCGACGCCCTCGGCGCGGCGCGGATGGATCCGTTCGCCGAGGAAGCGGGGCGGCGCCCGTTCATCGTCTACAAGTTCTACGTCGCGCCGCGATGACGCCGGCGTCGACGCCCTGCTACTCTTGCCGACAGAAGGCGTCGCATGTCGATCCCGACCGAGGACCCGAGCCTTCCTGCCGGCACAGTGGTCGCTGGCAAGCTTCGCATCGTCCGCACCTTGGGCGTGGGCGGCATGGGGGTCGTCTATGAGGTCGAGCACGAGCTGACGAAGCACCACCGCGCGCTCAAGATCCTCCACGCGCGCGTCGCGCGGCAGCCCAGCGTCGTCGAGCGATTCGTCCGGGAGGCCTCGGCCGCAGCGCGCATCGGCAACGCTCACGTGGCCGAGACGTTCGACGCGGGGCGGCTGGACGGCGGCGAGCCGTACTTGCTGATGGAGCTGCTCGAGGGCGAGACGCTCGACCAGCGTGTGAGACGAACCGGTCCGATCGACTACGGCGAGCTCGCGGACCTCATCGCCCAGGCTTGCGAAGGGGTGCAGGCCGCCCACGAGGCGGGGATCGTCCATCGCGATCTCAAGCCGGAGAACCTCTTTCTCGCGGCTCGCGAGGGGGTCCCGTTCGTGAAGATCCTCGACTTCGGCATCTCCAAGTTCGACGCCGATCGGACGGGCGCCCTGGGCATCACGACCGAGGGGTCGGTGATGGGCACGCCGTATTACATGTCGCCCGAGCAGGTGCGGGGCGCCTCGGACATCGACGCGCGGACGGACGTCTACGCACTCGGCGTCATGCTCTACGAGTGCGCCTGCGGCGTGCGTCCCTTCGAAGCGCGATCGCTCGAGCAGCTCGCGGTGCTCATCCACGAGGCGAAGCCCGAGGCGCTCGCCGTACGCCGACCCGCCCTGCCGGCGGCGTTCTGCGAGGTGGTGCACCGGGCGATGGCCGGCGAGCGCGAGCGACGCTTCGAAACGGCCCGTGCGCTCGCGAAGGCCCTCGAGCCGATGCGCAGACGGGTGCTCGGCGTCCCGCCGGATGGATTGTCGAACGCGCCGCCGCGGGTCGTCCTGCGGCCGTCGAGCCGACCCCTCGGCGCCCCGGACGAGGCGCCGACGTCCGCGGTCGTGCCCTCCACCCAAGCGGCCCTCGCGGCCACCTTGGCGACGGATCCGCCTCCCGGAGGGGCCAGGCCGCGCGCCGTCGCCTGGGGGCTCTTCGGAGGGGCGCTTCTGCTCGCTACGGCGGGCGCCGGCTACGCGGTGCTTCGCCCGGAAAAGGTCGCCCCGGTGACGGCGGCGCCGCCCCCGTCCGCGATCCTGCTCGACCGCGACCCTCACGCGCCGAGCGTGGAGCTCACGCCGCTGTCGGTCGCGGCGCCGAGCGCGAGCGCCGTTCTCTCCGTGGCGCCTTCGGGCCCGAAGCCCGATCCGTCTGCCGGCGTCGCCGCGCCGCCCCCGTCCGTCGCGCGCCAACCCGGCAAGCCGTCGGCGGAGGCCGGGCCCGCGCCGCCGATCGCCCCGGCGCCTCCAAGCCGGGTTGACCAGAAGGGGCTCGCGGGCGAAAACCCGTTTCGATGACCCGACGCTCGCTCGCGCTCGTCTTCGCCTTGGTCACGGCCGCGTCCCTCCCTCCCTCGGTCGCCCGCGCGCAGGCCCCGACCCAGCCGAACGACGCCGCGCGCGCCGAGGCGAGGGACCGCTTCGATCGGGGCCTTCGCATGTTCAACGCGGGGGACAACTCCGGGGCGCTCGCCGAGTTCTTGCGCGCTTACGAGATCACCGGCAACGTGGTCGTGCTCTATAACCTCGGCCTCGTCTACGCGCAGATGGGACGAGCGGCGGAGGCGACCGACGCGCTCGACCGCGTGCTCGGCAGCCCGGGTGCCCTCTCCCCCGAGCGTCAGGCGCTGGCCAAGAGGACACGCGACGAGCAGGCCGCGCGGATCGCCGAGGTGATCGTCACGACGAGCGTCGACGGAGCCGCGATCGAGGTGGACGGGGTCGAGGTCGGCAAGACGCCGCTCGCGCAGCCTCTGCGGGTGACCAGCGGGAGCCACGTGGTCGGGGCTTCCGCGCCCGGGTACTCGCCCCAGCGCAAAGAGGTGACGATCGCGAGCGGCGAGAAGCAATCGGTGGCGATCGATCTCGTGCCGACGCAGGCCCGTCTGGCCCACCTCGCGGTGAAGACGCACGTACCGGGGGCCGATCTGTTCGTCGACAACCAGCGCATCGGGGTCACGCCGCTCGCCGCGTCCATCCCGCTCGACCCGGGAGTGCACGCCGTCGAGCTGCGCCGCGCGGGGTACAAGACGGCGGGCACGAGCGTCGCGCTGGGCAACGGCGCGTCGGGCGAGGTGTCGCTCGATCCGGAGGAGGACCCGTCGGCGTCGGCGCGCGACGCGGGCCTGCTCTCGCTCGACATGACCGAGACGCAGGCGGTGGTGACGATTGACGGTCGCTCGCGCGGCGTCTACGGAGCTGCGCTCCGCCTCCCCTCGGGTCCGCACCACCTGCTCGTGGAGCGGGGCAACTTCGAGCCCGTGGAGCGCGACGTGGCCGTGGCGCCGGGGCAGACGGCGGTCGTGCGCGTCGCGCTCGAGCCGACTCCCGAGTATCGCGCCCAGTTCGTGTCGCGTACGACGGCGCAGAGGACGTACGGGTGGATCGCCACGGTCGGCGGCGCGGTCATCCTCGGAGGCGGCATCGGCCTCGTCGCCTACGACGCGGGACAGCGGAGCCACTACGGCGGGATCGTCGGGTCCTTCAATCTGCAGAGCGGGACGCACAGCGGGCAGGTGTGCGACCCGGCGCAGGACTTCACGACGTACCAGCAGAACTGCCTCGTCCCGAAGGCCGCCGCGCAGTCCAAGGTCGACGACGCCAACATGCGCGACTACTTTGGGTGGAGCGCCGTCGGCGTCGGGGGCGCGGCGATCGTGGTCGGCGCGATTCTCCTTCTCACCGACGACGACCCGCACCGGTACGATCCGGCCAAGCCCTCGTCGGACGTCGGTCGCCGCCTCTTGCCCCTCCCGTGGACGGCGCCGGGCGGCGCAGGGTTGTCGCTCGTCGGCGCGTACTGAGAGCGTGCTGTAGCGAAATTAGCGCGGCCGGCGCGGGCGCGAGAAGACGCTCGACAAGAGGAGCAGGACGGCGGCGCCGATCGCGACGCCGGTCATCCAGCGGGCGAGCGCCGTCTCCCCGCTGCGCCACGAGGCGAGGGCCTCGTGGCCCGCGTACAGGCCGATGGCGGTGTAGATGATCTGCCGTCCGGCCGCGTACACGGCGCGCCCGGCCTCTTGCACGCCGCGCACGCGCACCTGCAGCTCGCCGCGGTTGGCCTTGGTCAAGTACCGGTGCACGTCCTCGGGGAGCGTGATGGCCGTCATCGCCATGTCGCGCACCGCTTCCATCGCGATCTGCGCGAAGTCGCGGTTGCCGAGGACGAAGTCGCGCAGGTACGGCTGGATGATCGCCACGGGCTCGAGCTCGGGGTCGAGCAGCGAGCAGCACCCGTAGATGAGGAGGATCGTGCGTTCGAGCAGCACCCAGTCCTTGGGGACGTGGAACGCGCCGGAGAGCTCGCGCAGGCCGATGTTCATCTTGCGCAGGTCGAGCAGGTTCTCGAAGCCTCGCTGCGGGTCGATCCGGATGTCCTTGAGGTTGAAGCTCTCGAGGCGCACCTCCTCCTGGAACCGCCGGTGGAAGTACTCGATGATCTTCTCGCCGAGGCCCTCGTCCGTCGTGCGCGAGATGAAGCCCATCTTGCGCAGCGACTTGACCAGCCGGTCCGTGTCGCGCCGGAGCACGCCCTCGAGGAACTCCGGGATCCCCTCGCGCATCCCGGGGCTGAGCTCGGCCACCGCACCGAAGTCGAGGAGCACCACGGTCCCCCCGCGCTGGACGAGGATGTTCCCCGGGTGCGGGTCCGCGTGATAGACGCCGTCGACGAAGATCATCTGACAGTAGAGGCGGACGAGCCGACGCGCGACGTCCTTCTTGTCCACGCCGAGGGCGTCCAGCGCGGCCACGTCGCTCACCTTCACGCCGTCGACGAAGGTCGTCGTCAGCACGCGACGGGTGCTGAGGTCGCGGACGGGCGTCGGGAAGGCGACGCGCTCCTCGCCGACGAAGTTCTTCGAGATCCGTTCGATGTTGTCGGCCTCGAGCGCGAAATCGAGCTCGTTCGACAGGAGCTCGCGAATCTGGTGGTAGTACGCGTCCAGGCCTTGCACGGGCACAAACCACTGGACGATGCCCATGATGCGGCGAATCGTGCGAAGGTCGAGCCGCACGATGCGGTCGATGTCCCGGTGTTGGACCTTGACGCACACGCTCCGGCCGTCCGCCAAGCGCGCCATGTGGACCTGACCGAGCGACGCGCTGGCCAGCGGTTCGCGCGTCAGCGACGCGAAGCGCTGCATCTTCGTCCCGAGCTCGCTCTCGAGGCGCGCCTCGATCTCGTCGAAGGGGCGGGGGGGCACCTGGTCCTGGAGGCCCTCGAGCTCTGCCCGGAATTCGGGCGGCAGGAACGCCGCCATGATGGACAAGAGCTGGCCCACCTTGATGAAGAGGCCTTGCAGTCGCAGGATCGTCCGGTAGACGCGCCGCGCGTTCCTGGTGTGGATGCGGCCGATCCGCTCGTCCCGCCAGGCCCTCCCGTAGAAACGCCCGCGCAGCCCCAGCCACAGGTAGCTCGCGATGACGAGGAACGTCGTCGCGTAGGCGCGCACGAAGCGCCACCCGCTGACCGACGTCCCCGCCTGCGTCACGACCGTGGATCGCGGCCGCGGGTCCGCGTGGGTGTCGAGCGGAGGGCTCGATTTTCCCGAGGTGACGAGCTGTGCCATCGCTGCCGCGCGCTGTCCTTCATTGCCGAGTGAACGCCAATCCCCCTCACTCCGCCACGAGGAATTCGGTGCGCCCGACGAGCTGGCCGTCCTCCGTCTCGACGTCGACCGACCAGGGACCGACCAGGTCCTCGGGCAGGTCCTTGCCGGTCATCGACGACCGCAGGCGCACGACGCCCCGGGGCCCTGGGATGCGCGAGGTCTCCTCCGTCGTGCGATGGACCTCGCGGCCGCGGAGGCGCCACACGTGCCTCAGCCGGTCACCCTTGCCGCCCGGTACGACCACGTCCGTGACGGCGACGAGCTCCTGGATCACCGACGGGTGGAGCGTGCGCACCTCCATCGCGAGCCGTCCGTCCGGCAGCTGCTTGGGCCCGACGGCGGCCGACGACACGTACATGGGCACGGGCGGAATGGCGGCGCGGCCCCAGTATGCGACGCCGAGCCCGCCGCCCAGGCTGAGGGCGAAGACGGCGATGTAAATCTTCTTCTTGAGCTGGCGCTTGGTGACGTGGATCGTCCAGAAGCTGACGACCGCCATGGCCGTGGCGGCCAGGAGTGACCAGAGGGTGCGCGTGTCGGGGAAGAGCGCGGGGATGACGAGGTTGAGGCAGCCGAAGAGCGCGAACCCGTGGAAGGTCGACGCGAGCCATCGCCACCGCATGAGCACGCGATCGAACACGACGTCGAGGGCCGACAGCACCGCGCACGCCGCCAGGACCACGACGAACCAGCCATTATAGGCGTCGAAGGTGGTCGACTTCCAATAGAAGGGGAGGAGGAAAAAGAGCATCCCCTGGTAGAGGTTCTTGAGCGCGTACGTCATCGCGTAGAAGCGCAAGCGGCTCTTTTGCGCGGGCGCGTCGGCTCGGAGCTCGGTCCCTGAGTCCGACAGGCGGAAGATGAGCACGACGAGCAGCCAGGCGAGCCCGAGCGAAACCGCGAGCCAGCGCGCATGGCCGAAGCCCTCGCGCGCGAACGCGACGACGCCGGCGCCGATCGCGAGCGCGTAGAGCGAGTGCAGCCACCAGAGCCTGCGCCCATGCTCACGCAAGAAGCGCCGGACGCGCGTCAGCGGCCGGATCGGCGGGGCGGCGCCGAGGTCCAGGCCACCGGAGGCCTCGCGGCCGAGCTTGACGTTGGGGGGCGGCTGCACGCTTTCTCCGGGCGAGACAGCGTGAGTCTATAGCGCCGGGCGGTCTTTTCGAGCGGCGCGACGCGCGCGAGGGTATCGTCGCGGTCGTGACCTCGGCCTCGCGACACCTTCGCCCTGCAGCGCTCCTCGTTTCGCTCTCGTGCGGCGGCGCGCGGCAGCCCGCCGGGCCCGTGCAGCCGGCCCCCGCGTCCCCCCCGCCGGCCGAGCACGCCGCCCCTTCCGCGTCGGCCGAGCCTCCACCGCCCCTCGCGTACCCCGCGTCGCGCCGCGTCGAGACGGTGGACGTGATCCACGGCGTCTCCGTGTCCGACCCGTATCGGTGGCTCGAGGACGGGGCGAGCGACGAGGTCAAGAAGTGGGCGGGGGTGCAGGACGCGCTCGCGCGCTCGTACCTCTCGAAGCTCCCGGGCCGCGACGCGATGGCGGCGCGGCTCAAGGAGCTCTTCTACGTCGAGACGATGGGCGCGCCCCGGCGTCTCGGGCGCCGGTGGTTCTACCCGCGCCGCGACGCCGGCCGAGAAAAGTCCACCGTGTACTGGCGCGAGGGCAAGGACGGCCAGGAGAAGGTGCTGCTCGATCCGAACACGTGGTCGACCGACGGGAGCGCGTCGCTCGGCGTCTGGAGCGTCTCGTACGACGGCAAGACGGTCGCTTACACGGTCAAGGGCAACAACTCGGACGAGGCGGTGCTCCACGTGATGAACGTCGCCACGGGCGCGAAGAGCGACGTCGACGTCATCGAGGGCGCCAAGTACGCCTGGCCGTCGTGGACTCCGTCGGGCAACGGCTTCTACTACACGTGGCTGCCCCCTGCCGGCAGTGTACCCACGGCGGATCGGCCCGGGTTCGCCGAGGTCCGCTTCCACGCGCTCGGCACCGACCCGCAGAAGGACCGCGTGGTCCACGAGAAGACGGGCGATCCGAGGACGTTCCTCGGCGCCGGTGTCGGCAAGGACGGTCGATGGCTCGTCTGCACGATCGAGCACGGCTGGTCGCGCTCGGACGTCTACTATCAGGACCTGCGCGAGCGTTCGCCCGCATGGCGCCCGCTCGTCGTCGGGAGCGACGCGCGGTACGACGTGGACGTCGACGGGGACCGTTTCTTCGTGCGGACGAACGAAGGCGCGCCCCGATATAGGGTCTTCCGCGTCGACCCGGCGCACTCGGAGCGCGCGCGATGGGTCGAGATCGTGCCGGAGCGGCCGGACGCGACGCTCGAAGGGCTGAGCATCGTGGGGCATCGGCTCTCGCTCGGCTACCTCAAGGACGTCGTGAGCCACGTGGAGCTGCGCGACGCGGACGGCAAGCTCGTTCGAGAGGTCGCGCTCCCGACCCTGGGCGCGGCGTCGGTCCTCAGCGGCGAGGTGGACGACGATCTGGCTTACTACTCGTTCCAGTCGTTCACCCATCCGACGGAGATCTTCGAGACCAGCGTCGCGAGCGGGAAGACGTCGACCTTCTACGCGCTGAAGGTACCGGTGGACCCCAGCCTCTACGAGGTCGAGCAGCTCTTCGCGACCAGCAAGGACGGGACGCGCGTCCCGTTCTTCGTCGTGCACGGCAAGGATCTCGTGAAGAACGGCGAGAGCCCGACCATCCTTTACGGCTACGGCGGCTTCCAGTCGGCGCAGGCGCCGTTCTTCTCGTCGTCGATTTTCCCGTGGCTCGAGCGCGGCGGGGTCTGGGCCGTCGCGAACCTTCGCGGGGGCAGCGAGTACGGCGAGGAATGGCACAGGCACGGCATGCGACACGAGAAGCAGAACGTGTTCGACGACTACTTCGCCGTGGCGGAGGAGCTCGTCCGGCGGGGGTACACGCGGAGCGGGCGCCTGGCCGCGATGGGGGGGTCGAACGGAGGGCTTCTCGTCGGGGCGGCGATCACCCAGCGGCCGGAGCTCTTCGGCGTGGCGCTCTGCGCGGTGCCCCTGCTCGACATGGTCCGATACCACCTCTTCGGCAGCGGCAAGACGTGGATCGACGAGTACGGCTCCGCCGACGAACCCCAGGACTTCGCGGCGCTCTACGCGTACTCGCCGTATCACCACGTCACGAAGGGGACGCGCTACCCGCCGACCCTCCTGCTCAGCGCGGACAGCGACGACCGCGTCGATCCGATGCATGCCCGGAAGTTCGCGGCCGAGCTCCAGTGGGCGACGAGCGACGGCGCGGTGCTCCTTCGCGTCGAGAAGCACTCGGGGCACGGTGGCGCCGACCTCGTGCGCGCCGCCGTCGAGAAGATCGCTGACGAGTACGCGTTCGCGCTCGATGTCATCCTGAGGGAGGGAAGCGACCGAAGGACCTCACGGTAGCCGGCACGAGTTGGGTCCTTCGCTTCGCTTCAGGATGACGTCCTGGGGTGGTCCTCCAGGTACTTCGCGACGGCCTTCGCGGTCTCGGTCAGGTTGGCCTGGATGCGCGTGGTGAGAAAGTCCTCGATGGCGCGCGCCGCCCGGCCGGCGAGAAACGAAGGGACCCCGCGGATCTTGGTCGCGTCGACCTCGAGCGTTCCGCGAATCTCGAGGACCGTGTCGCGCGGGCCTTTCTCGATGAACCGGTTCCGACCGGAGCACCGGAGCGCGTCCTTGAAGACGTGCGTTTCGGTGCGCCAGTCGCAGTGCGCCGCCGTCTCGTCCCACGTGGCGTAGTCGGTCCACGCGAGCGCCTTTTCGCCGAGGACGGCGCGCACGGCGCTCGGGATGTCGCCGCCGCCGCGCCACTCGTTGACGAGCTGCGCCACGGGGCCGTCGTCCTTGCGGGAGGTCACCTCGATGCTGACGACGTTGGGTAGATAGGGCAAGAGGCTCTTCATGTCGTCGCGATACAAGGCGAACACGGCGGCGCGCGGGTACGGGATGTGGGTGTCGACACTGAGCTGCATATCTGCTTAGTACCCCATGTCCCTGCGCCCAGACACCACCTTGGAGGAGACACCATGACCCTCTCCGTCGGCGACAAAGCCCCGGACTTCACGCTGCCGTCGCGCTCGGGGGAGTCCGTGACCCTCTCCAAGCTCCTCGGGCGACGCGCGGTCGTCGTCTTCTTCTATCCGAAGGACGACACCCCCGGCTGCACGGTCGAGGCGTGCACCTTCCGTGACAACTACGAGGCCTTCGTCGAGGCCGGCGCCGAGGTCGTCGGCATCAGCTCGGATTCGCTCGAGTCGCACGAGCGCTTCGCGAGCAAGCACCGCCTCCCGATGACGCTCCTCAGCGACGCCGACGGCAAGGTCCGCGCCCTCTACGGCGTCCAGTCGCTGCTCGGCCTCTGGCCCGGGCGCGCCACGTTCGTCGTGGACCGGGAGGGGGTCGTCCAGCACGTGTTCGTGTCGCAGCTCCGGGTCGGCGCGCACGTGAAGCAGGCGCTCGACGTCGTCAAGCGCATCTCGGCATCCCCAAGAGTTGACGCGGTCGGGGGCTAGGCCCGAAGATCGGGCCCGTGTCTCGAACGATTGCGATTGGCGACATCCACGGCGATCTCTCGGCGCTCGAGCGGATCTTCGATCGCCTGCCCCGCCTGAAGAAGGAGGACACCTTGGTCTTCCTCGGCGACTACCTCGACCGGGGGCCCAAGTCGGCGCAGGTCGTCGGCTTCGTGCGCAAGCTCGAGGCCGAGGGCGCGGCCAAGGTCGTCGCCCTGCGCGGCAACCATGAGGACGCGTGGCTGCGCGTGGTCGACGTGGGATGGCCCGAGTTCGTGTCGCCGCCGGCCAACGGCTGCCTGGCGGCGATGCGCTCCTTCACGGGGGGCCCGGTCCCCGACGCGGCGGCCGAGCCGAGGGCGGACGAGCGGGCGGGACTGCTGACCGGCGACTTCTTCCCGCCGGACGTCCTCAAGTGGATGCGAAAGCTCCCGTTTTGGTACGAGGACGAGCACGCGATCTACGTGCACGCCGGGTTGCCGAGGGGCAAGAGCGGCTTCTGCCACCCGTCGAAGGCGCCTGCCCCGGCCGCCCTCCTCTGGCTGCGCGACGAGGACTTCTTCCGGAATTACCGCGGCAAGCTCGTGGTGTTCGGCCACACGGCCACCGCGTATCTTCCGCCTGAGCTCAGTAGCTACACGCCCGAAGACCCGCTCGACGTGTGGGCTGGGCCCTGCTGCGTGGGCCTGGATACCGGCGCCGGCAAGGGCGGCTTCCTTACGGCCCTCGAGCTGCCGACGATGCACGTTTACGAGTCGCGCTGAGCCGTGCGCGCGCCCGAGAGTACGAACTTGTGGGGCCCCTCGACCCCCCACGTCAAGAACTCGGCCTGAGGTCCCTGCTCCGCGGGGTGGATGACGAGGTGCGTGCGTGCGGCGCGGTAAGCCCCGACGCGATCGTCCTCGCCCTCGTGCCAGGAGCCGACGTTCACGTAGGTCGCGGTCCCTTGCGCGATCGGCAGCATCTCCGGCACGTGGGTGTGGCCCATCACGACGAACGCCGCCGGGAAGAGGCGCGCGAGGTGATGTGCGCGCTCCACGAGGATCTCGTCGTTGTCCAGGCGTTCGCCGAACCAGGCGCGGCGACGCCTCATCAGATGCCGATGCGCGAAGAACCAGCCCACGGCGATCGCGACCATGACGGGCCAAGGCCACACGTGGTGCGTCGACAGCGGGGCGAGCGCGACGATCGCGGCCGACGCGGAGAGCGCCACGGCGAGGCGATCCAAGAGGACGCTCGCGAGGATCTTTTGCGCCGACCGCGTGACGGGAGGGACCTGGAGGGCCGCCAGCGCGCGCAGCCGCTCGATCCCGATGCGGGTGGCCTCGGCCAGCGCGTTCATCCGCCGCTCGTGCTCCTCGCGCAACGCCTTCGCGGCCTCCGAGAGGTGCCCGCGCCGCAGCCGAAACAGCTCGACCACGGCAGAGGAGAAGCGCGCCGCGAGCCGCACCAGCCCGCCCGCGCCCAGGCGGGTCGCGAGCAGGACGTAGTCGGCGAGGCCCATCCCGTGATGTCCGTACTCGGGCACGCCCTTGGTCGGCCGCACCACCCAGCGCAGGAACACGTCGGAGAAGCTCCGCGCGATGCGGCGGGGATCGAGCGGGGAGACCGGCGCCATCACGTGGTCGGTCGAGCAGAGCGTGTCGTACTGGTGGCCGTGCTCGACGTAGGCGACGCCGCCCACGTAATAAAACCAGGGCGCGAAGTCGATGCGTGACGCCAGGTCCTCCGCCTTGGCGCCCGGCGACGCGAGCTGCGCGAGGGCCGTCTTCAGCTCGTGCTTCACTGCGTCCCAGTGGAACTCGACATCGTGGTTGCCGTGCACGATGGTCACGGCGTTGCCGGCGCCGAGGAACTGCGCCACGGCCTCGAACACGGCGCGGTGCCTCTCCACGACGGCGCGCAGCTTCAAGCGCGCGTGATCGGACGCGTTGCCCAGCCCGTGGGCGCGCTCCTCGTCGCTCGGCTCCGTCGCGAGCTCGTCCCCCTTGGGGAGGATGGCCATCCCGATGAAGTCAATGAAGTCGCCGGCGATGACCAGGCGCCAGCGTTTGCCCGCGCACGGCGTGCGGCGATAGTGGGCGAGCAGATCGACGAGGTCTCGGTCGACGCGAGCGGAGCGGCGCACGTGCCCGGCCGTGAGGTCGTTGAGATCGTTGCCGAGATGAACGTCGGAGAGAATAAGCAGGCTCTCGTCGAGCGAACCCAAGGTCACGCTATACTCTGCGACGAGCGCGCGGTCGCAGCAAGGCCAGCCGGGCACGCCCGGCAGCCTCGCTCAGGGCTTGGCGGCTCGGTCGAGCAAGCGGCGCGCGTCAATGGCGAACATGTAGCATTCGAGCGCCTCGCGCATCGTCGGGGTGCGGCGCGCTCGGGACAGCCGTGCGATTCCGCGAAACGCGAGGTAACGCACCCCGTCGATACCGAGCAGGGTCACGACCAGGGCCGGGTCGCGCGGTCCCGACTGGCCGCCGAGGAGCATCGAGCCGGCGGCGAGCACCCGCGACAGCAGATCCTCGCACGCGGCGACCGCGCCTGCCGGGTCCCTTGCGGCGAGGGCTTGCTCGGCCTTGCGCACGCCGTCGCGATCGGCCGACGGCCAGAGGTCGACGAGCGAGAACCCGGCGCCGGTGCCCGCCACTTGGGCGACGGCGGCCGAGGGGAGCGGCTCCGGCGAAGCTGCCTGCGCGGTCGCGGTGGCCAGGGCGACCCCGCCGGTCCTCACGACCTCGACGGGCGCGGCCACCGGCACTCGCCGGTCGCTCGACGGCGGCTGGGCTGGACGCGAGTCGGCCAGGTCTCGAATGGCGTCGGCGAGTCCGACCTCCTCCGCGTCGAGGAAGAGCGGCACCCCGTCGCGCTTTCCCGAGGCTGGGATCTCCGCGCGATAGGCGTCCACGACGAGGTGGGTGATCTTCTCGAGGACGGCGAACACCCCCTGACCGGTGGTGGCGATCGTCGCCATCGACGGCGCGCCGAAGAGGTTGACGCGGCGGTCGAGCTCGTCGAGGGGCGTGACGTCGGGGAGGTCCCTCTTGTTCCACTGAAAGACGTGCGGCACT
>Ga0070735_10003822_pt1 | contig 12992 bp, 10 predicted proteins | sample Coa_R1_FD_66443 | JGI IMG/M metagenome (GOLD analysis project Ga0070735, IMG submission 66443) | Surface soil microbial communities from Centralia Pennsylvania, which are recovering from an underground coalmine fire - Coalmine... | ecosystem: Environmental > Terrestrial > Soil > Unclassified ...
GGCGCGCGGCTCGCGGTCGCACACGATCGGGGTGATGCTCTCCGGCGATGGCGGCTGGGCGGCGATCGACAAGCAGCTCGCCGACACGCTGGCCGCGCATGGCATCACCGTCGTCGGGCTGGATTCACGCTCCTATTTCTCGACGCGGCGCGATCCGGATGGCGCATCGAAGGACTTGGCGTGGATGGCGCGGCGCTATCTATCGCAATACGGCGCCGATAGTCTGATCCTGGTGGGCTACTCACACGGCGCCGATGTGCTTCCATTCATGACCAGCCGGCTGCCGCCCGACCTCCTGCGGCGCGTCCGCGTGGTGGCGTTGCTCGGAGCGGCGCCCAACGCAAACTTCAAGTTCCATCTCATCGATCTCATCTCGAACAAGAAGCGCAAGGACGACCTGATGACGGTGCCGGAGATCGAGAAGCTGGCGGCGACGGGCGTGCGCGTCTGGTGCGTGTACGGGACGGACGAATCCGAGAGCGCGTGTCCGTCCGTGGCGAACGTGCACGGCGTGACCGTGACGGCGATGCCGGGCGGGCATCACTTCGACAAGGAATACGGCGTCATCGGGACGCACCTGTTGGACGCAGCGCGCTAACGGAGCCTCCATGCCGACCTCACCGGGCGTGCGCTTGCGCGCGCTGTGGGAGCAATTGAGTGGCAAGCCCGGCGGCAAGTGGATGTTCGCCACGATTCTGGGCGGCATGGTGCCGTACACCGGGACCATTCATCCGCGCGTCGAAGAGCTGCGGCCGGGATACGCACGCGTGGTGATGCGCGATCGGCGGGCGGTGCGAAACCACCTGCGCTCGGTGCACGCCGTGGCGCTCATGAATCTCGCCGAGGTGACGTCGGGACTTGCGATGATCGTCGGGCTGCCGGACGGTGCGCGCGGCATCGTCACGAACCTCACGATCGAGTTTCTCAAGAAGGCGCGCGGTACGCTGACCGCCGAGTGTCATGCTCCGGCGGTGGATGCCACCGAGGAACGCGAACACGACTTCACCGCGGAAATTCGGGATGCCGATGGCGGCGTCGTGGCGCGCGCCACGGCGCGGTGGCTGATCGGCCCGGCGCGGCGCGAGCGTTAGGCATCCGGGGCGGCACCGGGATTCGCGGCGCGCGTCGCGTCGCGCAGGCGGCGCCGGGCGTCGATCGCCAGCGCGACGGCGGCGTCGGGCGTGTCGCCGACGGCACCGAGGTGGCCCATCTTGCGGCCGGGCCGGGGTGATTTCCCGTAGAGGTGCACGCGCACGCCGGGGAGGGCGAGCGCGGCGTCCCAGCGCGGCGTGGCGCCGCCCGCCCAGAGGTCGCCGAAGAGATTGGCGATGGCGGCGGGTCGTACCACGTCCGGTGCGCCGAGCGGAAGATCGCACACGGCGCGCACGGCCTGCTCGAACTGGCTCGTGATCACGGTGAGCTCGGTGTGGTGAAAGCTGTTGTGCGGGCGCGGCGCGAGCTCGTTCACGGTGATGGTGCCGTCGCCTAACACGAACATCTCGGTGACGAGCAGACCGACCACGTCGAGGGACTCGGCGATGCCGGTTCCGATGGCGACGGCGCGGGCGGCCGTGTCGGCATCGACGGGCGCCGGGATGACGGACCAGTCGAGCACCCCCTCGCGGTGGTGGTTCCAGGCCGGGGGGTAGACGACGGTCTGGCCGCCGGGCCGTCGCGCGACGAGCACGGAGATTTCGCGCGCGAGCGGCAGCGCGCACTCGACGACGCACGGGCGTCCGCCTAACGCACGCCACGCGTCCTCGGCCTGCGCCGGACCGGCGAGGCGTACCTGTCCGCGGCCGTCGTAGCCGCCCGTGGTCGATTTCACGAACGCATCGGGGCCGGCGTGCGCGGCGACGGCCGCGAGCTCCGCGGCGGTGTGCACCGTCCAGTACGGGCCGACCGGAAAGCCCTGGCTGCGGAGCCAATCCTTCTGGCGGGCGCGGTCCTGCACCATGTGGAGCACGTGGGCGCCCGGACGCACCGGTACGATGCGGGCCGCGGCCTCGAGCGACGGGATCCCGATTTTTTCGATCTCGATGGTGACGACGTCGCAGGCCCGCGCGAGCGCGACGGCGGCATCGACATCATCGAATCGGGCGGCGATGACGCGGTCGGCGACGGCACCGGCGGCGCAGTGCGGATCGGGGTCGAGCACCACGACGTGGTATCCGAGCGTGCGCGCGGCCAAGGTCACCATTCTGCCTAACTGTCCACCGCCCAGAATGCCTAACGTCGAACCGGGCAGGATCGCCGTCACGACAGCGCCTCCTGTTCGCGGACCTCTCGGGTGCGGGCGTCGCGCCAGGCGCGCAGCCGTTCGCGCAGGTCGGGGCGGCCGGCGGAGACGATCGCCGCGGCGAGCAGGGCGGCATTGGCCGCGCCGGGCTTGCCGATCGCCAGCGTGCCCACCGGAACGCCCTTGGGCATCTGGACGATCGACAGCAGCGCGTCGAGGCCGTTGAGCATCGTGGCGGGCACCGGTACGCCTAACACAGGCAGGATGGTGTGCGCGGCGACCATGCCCGGCAGGTGCGCGGCTCCGCCGGCGCCGGCGATGATCACCTCGAGCCCGCGCTGCTCGGCCGTGCTCGCGTACTCGGCCATCCACCGCGGCGTGCGATGCGCGGAGACGATCCGCACTTCGTGGGGAATGCGCAGCTCCGTTAGGAGGTCGACGGCGGGCTGCAGGTGCTCGAGGTCGCTCTTGCTCCCCATGATCACACCGACCCACGGCGCCGGCGCGGCGCGAGAGGTGTCACGCTTGGATGGCATGTCCGGAATGTCCCCGCGCTCTCGCGCGCGATGTCGTCATAGGCGAATCGAGGAGCGAACGGCGCTCCGGTAAAAAGGACCGTAAACATATTTTCGGCACGCAGGGACGTCGAGGTGTGTCGCGCACCGAAGCCGAAACGCCGCGACGCGTCCGCTCGTCACCCGAATGCAGCACCCAGGTATGGTGCCACACGGCATGATCGCGCGGCTCGACGGCCGTCGCGACAAGGGCAAACCCGGCGAAAGCCGGCGACGCAAAGCTACGAGGCTACGGCGCGAGAGGCGCCACGCCAGTCGGGCCGCCGACCAACTCCCGTCACGGAGCGTCGACATGCGCGTCCCTCGCACCCTTCGCACGGCGACGTTCGTCGTGCTCCCCCTGTTCGCAGCTGCGTGCGTGGGGGCGTTTCCCACCGAGATTCCTCCCACACCGGGAGCGACGCACGCTGATCTCGTGATGTCGAACGGCGCGTTGTCGAACGGTTCGACAGCCACGGCAACCGCGCACGCCGTCTCGACGGGTCGATCCGTGCGTTGATTTCGCGTCCGCCCTCCTCGAGCGCTCCGGCGCACAGGACGCGATGACAAAGGCCGCCTGACAGGGCGGCCTTTGTCGCGTGTGCACGCGGTGCGATGCATGGAGTCGTGCATTGCCAACGGAACTCCCGAGGAGGGATTTGAACCCCCGACCCGCCGGTTAACAGCCGGCTGCTCTACCCCTGAGCTACTCGGGATCAATGGTTCGCACGCTTGCGAGTGCGAGACACAAAATTTCGCGTCGGCAGTGGGCGAAGTCAACGGCAACGATGAGCTACGACGCGGCGTGGTGAGCAAGCGCGTCGTCCGTGTGGGGCGACGACGCGCGTGTGCGAGCCGGGAGCACGGTGCGCAGCCAGTGTCCCGTGTGCGACGCATCCACCTCGGCAACCTCTTCGGGGCGTCCCATGGCGACCACGCGGCCGCCGCGGTCGCCCGCTTCGGGACCCAGGTCGATGATCCAATCGGCGAGCTTGATCACGTCGAGGTTGTGTTCGATGACGAGCAGCGTGTGGCCGTTGTCGAGGAGCCGCTCGAAGACGCGCTGCAGCTTGCGGATATCATCGAGGTGCAGGCCGGTGGTGGGCTCGTCCATGATGTACAGCTTGCGGCCGGCCGTCCGGCCTGCGTTAGTCAACTCGCGCGCGATCTTGATGCGTTGGGCTTCGCCGCCCGAGAGCGTGGGCGCGGGTTGGCCGAGCCGGAGGTAGCCGAGTCCAACTTGTTGGAGCTGCCAGAGCGCCTGGCCCAGTTTTTCTTCGCGCGGGAAGAAGCGAATGGCTTCGTCGACGGTCAGCTGCAGGACATCGTGGATGCTCTTGCCGTTCACCCGAACATCGAGCACCTCGGGCTTGAAGCGCCGGCCGCCACAGTCGTCGCACGGGACGTAGACGTCGGCCATGAACACCATCTCCACCTGCAAGTGGCCGGCGCCCTCGCAGGTTTCGCAACGTCCGCCGCGCACGTTGAAGCTGAACGTGCCGGGTGTGTAGCGGCGTTTGCGGGCGAGCGGTTGGTCGGCGAAGATGCGGCGGATCTCGTCGAACGCCTTCACGTACGTGACGGGATTGGAGCGCGGCGTCTTGCCGATGGGGCTCTGATCGACGAGGACGACGTCGGAGAGCGCATCCCATCCGGTGAGGGTGTCGAGCTCGCCGGCGCGCTCGCCGAGGTGGCGCTTGGCGCTGTCCTCCCCGTGGAGGCGCGCTTCGAGCGCGCGATAGAGGATGTCGTGGACGAGCGTGCTCTTGCCGCTGCCCGACACGCCGGTGACGACGGTGAGCGCGCCTAACGGAAAGCGCACGGACACGCCGCGCAGGTTGTGCTCGCGCGCGCCGGACACGCCGATCCACCGCGGGCCTAACGGCCGGCGCTCGGCCGGCACGGCAATGGCGCGCGCGCCGGTGAGATACCCGCCGGTGAGCGGGCTCGCGGCCGCGCGCGACACGGGACCGGCGAAGACGACCTGTCCGCCGCGCTCACCGCTCGCCGGGCCCAACTCGACCATGAAGTCCGCGGCGCGGATCGCCTCGAGATCGTGTTCCACGACGAGCACCGTGTTGCCCGCGTCGCGCAATCGCGCGAGCAACGCCAGCAGACGGCCGACGTCGCGCGGATGGAGGCCGATGGACGGCTCGTCGAGGACATAGAGCGCGTCCACGAGGTGCGAGCCGAGCGAGTTGGCGAGCGCGATGCGTTGGGCCTCGCCGCCGGACAGGGTGCGCGCGGCCCGGTCCAACGACAGGTAGCCGAGTCCGACGTCGACGAGGAAGTGCGTGCGCGAGGCCGCTTCGGCCAGCACGTTGTCGGCCACCTGTCGCTCGAACTCGGAGAGGGGGAGATCATCGAGCCACGGCCGAAGCTGGTCGACGGGCAGCGCGCTCACCTGCGCGATGGTCTGACCGGCGATACGGACGTTGAGCGCTTCCGGCTGCAAGCGCGTTCCGTGGCACGCCGGGCATTCGCGCGCCGTCTGGTACTGCCGGAGAAAAACGCGGATGTACTGTTTGTAGCGCTTGTCCTCGAGATCGCGCAGGAAGGGGAAGATGCCCTTGTAGCCGCGCTCGCGCGCCTCGAGCAGCAGGCGGTGCTGCGGCGCCGAGAGCGCGGACCAGGGCGCATCGACGTCGATGCCATGGCGCTTGGCGAACTCGCCTAACGCACGGCGCCGGCCGTCGTAGCGCGGTTTGGTCCACGGATCGATCGCGCCCTCGCGCAGCGAGCGTTCGGGGTGCGGGACGATGAGCTCGAGATCGTATTCGAGCGTCGCGCCGAATCCGTTGCACGTTGGGCAGGCACCGCGCGGGCTATTGAACGAGAAGAGCTGCGGCGTCGGCGCCGGAGCGCGCGTGGCGTCGTAAGGACACTCGAACCGAGTCGTGAACTTGAGCGCCGAGCCGCCGGCGGTTTCGTCACCAGCAAGGAGGATGAAGCAGTCGCCATCTCCCTCGGCGAACGCCGTACCCACGGCATCGGCAACGCGCCGCGCGGCGCTCGCGTCGGCCACGAGCCGATCGACGACAACGAGCAGCGTACGCGCGGCGGAGAGGTCGATGGCCGTCGGTCCATGCGGTGCGAGCTCATCGAGGTGCGCGGCGACGCCGTCGGCAACGACGCGGAGAAATCCCTGCTCGCGCAGCCCCGCCACGATCATCTCGTGTGTGACGTGTTCGCTCACGACGAGCGGGAACGCGACGGAAAAGCGCGAACCCGGAGCCAGCGCGAGCACGGTATCGGTGACGGACTGGACCGACGACGGCCGGATCTCGCGTCCACACACGGGGCAGAACGTGTGGCCGATGCGCGCCCAGAGGAGCCGAAGATAATCGTAGATCTCGGTCGCCGTGCCGACGGTGGAGCGGGAGGTCTTGGTCGGATTCTTTTGCTCGATGGCGACGGCCGGCGAGAGCCCGTCGATGAAATCGACGTTAGGCTTCTCCATGCGCTCGAGGAACTGTCGCGCATACGCCGACAGCGACTCGACGTAACGACGCTGTCCTTCGGCGTAGATGGTATCGAAGGCGAGCGAGGATTTACCCGAGCCGGACGGACCGGTGACGACCGTGATGGCGCGACGCGGGATCTCGAGGTCGAATCCCTTGAGGTTGTGTTGGCGCGCGCCCCGAACCGTAATGTGCGACTTCATGTCCTCATCGCGCGCGTCGGGCGAACGATCGATAGGCGCCAAGGAGGGAGATCGCGCCGGCGATCGCGAGGATGAGACTCCAGAGCGAGAGTCCGGCATCTACGCGTCCGGCGAGCAGGTTGCCGAACCAGCCGCCGACGAGCGCGCCGACCGCGCACGCACACATCGTGAAAAACGCCCGGCCGCGATCTTCACCCGGCATGAGCGAGATGGCGATAGCGCCCGAAACAATGCCGATCAGGAGCCAGATCAGAACGCCCACGCGGACTCCTTCGGCAATGCGTCGATGACGAGATTCTGGCCCTTGCGTTCGGTGATCTGCGCGCGCATGTGCTCTCGGTAATCTATCAGTCGCAGCGGCTTGCTTGCGTGGTTGGCCCGAAATAGTTTCGATCTGCCGAGTTGCGCCCAAGATACGAGTCGTCGGATCGAGCCGCTCGGTGAGGCGTGTTCCCTCCCGTGATTCTCTCCAGCCACTGAATGGCCTACGTCCAAATCGGTGACCGCCAGTATCCGCTCGTCGCGGGCGAAAATGGGATCGGGAGCGTTGAAGGGGCGCGGATACCAGTACCGCCTGGGCCGAACGGCGAATGGCAGTTGTCCGCGGCGATCGTGGTCGAGGCAGATGGCAGCTGCGTCATCAGGCGTGCCGGTGGACTGGATGTCACCGTAAACGGTGTCCAACTGGGTGCAGAGCCAACGCCGCTGATTCATGGCGACAAGATCGACGTTGGGCCGGCCGAGCTTTTCTTCGGCGACGACCGGGAGGGCGGAAACACCAGCTTTGTCGCGGCCGTAAAGAGGCCTGAGGCCGCTTCGCCGCCCGCGGCCAAGCGGGTGGGGAGCGTTGATCGAGCGGCGACAGGCGGGCGCCTGGTGTCGCTGGTAGATGGGCGGGAATACGCTGTGCCGGAAGGCGGCTTGGTCGTGGGTCGCGATCCGACTTGCGAAGTGGTGGTGCCGACTGGGGAGGTGTCGCGCAGGCATGCGGTGATCACGGCGGGCGCGGACGGCTACCTGGTGACCGACACGAGCGCGAATGGACTGTCGGTGAACGGCCAACGTGTAGCATCATCATGCCGGCTCGTGCGCGGCGATGTGCTCAAGGTTGGGCCAGAAGAATTCCGGTTTCACGCCGATGTCGCACCGGCACGACCAGTGCTCGCGACGCTGGAGGTGAAGAGCAGCGGGCTTTTGAATGGAACGTCGTTCGAGATTCGTTCGCGTCTCACCCACGTTGGTCGAGGCGCGCACAACGAGATCGTTCTGGCGGATGACAGCGTTTCGGATTCGCACGCGAAATTGCAGATGCGAGATGATGGTTGGTACGTGGTCGACATGGGGTCGACCAACGGGACGTATGTGGGCGGCCGGCGGATTCTGGGCGAGGCGTTGCTCGAGGGCGAGCCGGACCTGCGCGTTGGCGGAATCAAGTTCATCTTTCGACCAACGGGAGTGGCGGCGTCAGGCGGGGAGATCGGTGGTGGATTGCGCGGGTCGGCTGGCGTCGACATAACGGACGCCGAAACAGCAGCCGGTGGCGGGCAGACGCGCGCAATAGCGGCGCTCACACCGGAGCAGCGGGCTCGACTGATGGCTTCGACCCGCACAGGGGCGGGAGGTGACGCTAGGGCGGCATCGGCTGGGAGCGAGTCGGGTTCGGCGCAGGAGAGAGAGGTCGGCGTCGTCGGTGAGCGCGAGTCGCGTGACCGGCGTCGGCGGCCGTCGCCGTTGTTCTGGATCGTGGTGATCGCGGTGGTGGCTGTGGCGGTGTATCTCCTCTTTTTCTGATGGGGCACGCGTGCAGCTCGAGGTAGGTCAAGGGACGCACACCGGTATGATCCGCACGGGGAACGAGGACAGTTTCTTCTCGGATCTCCCGCGCGGATTGTTCGTGGTCGCCGACGGCATGGGCGGCCACGCGGCCGGTGAAGTCGCGAGCGATATGGCGGTGCGCATCCTGTCGGACGAGCTGCGCGATGCGAGCGCGATGGCGGACGAGGTGGCGCGCGAGCGCGTGCAGCAGTCGTTGCAGCGGGCGAACCAGGCGATTTATCAGCGGACGCTGACCGAGGTCGACAAGCAGGGGATGGGGACGACGGTGTGCGTGCTGCTGCTGCACGACGCGCGTTATCTCATCGGGCACGTGGGCGATTCGCGCGTGTACATGCTCCGCGACGGCGCCTTACGGCAGCTGACGAAGGACCACTCGTACGTGCAGGAGCAGGTCGATGCCGGCGTGCTGACGCCCGAGCAGGCGCGGTACCATCCGTACAGCAACGTGATCACGCGGTGTGTCGGAGCGAACACCGATGTGCAGCCGGACCTGTACACGGGCGACGTTCGGCGGGGGGACACGTTCCTGGTGGCGAGCGATGGCCTAACGGGAATGGTGGACGACCGGCGGCTGGCGCAGCTGCTGCAATCCCGCGCGACGGCGCAGCGGGTGGTGGACGCGCTGATTGCCGAGGCGAACGGGCGCGGCGGGTTGGACAACATCACCGCGATCGTCGTGCGCGTGCTCGCGTTGGACGAGGCATCCGGGCCCGGCGGCGTGCCGGCGACGGACGGCAAGACCGGGGGCTGACGTGCCGGACGCCACGGTCGGCGCGCTCGCGGAGCTCTACCTGGGCAACATCCTCTACGCGTTGGAGCTCGCGGCGCTGTCGTTGGAAGCGCAGGAGCGGAGCGAGGACGCGGCGTTCTATCGCGGGATTGCGCGGCGGCTGGCCGAAGCGCGCGGCGCGGAGCGGGCGCGCGGCGGGTGAGTCAGGCGAGCACGGCGCGCAACGCGTCTTCGCCTAACAGAACGGGACGGGCCACGAACACCCGGAGCACGCGCGCCGAGCGATAGAGCTCGTCGGAGAGCGCAGGCAGGTTGATGGAGCCCGGCAGCCCCTCGCGGGTGAGCCGGTGCACCTGGCCGCCGCGCAGCCGCACCGGCAGATCCAGGCCGAGCATCTGCGGCTTCTCGGGAAAGTCGAGGAGCAGCTCGCCCGGTGCGAGGCCTAACTGGCCGGCGAGCGCGTCTTCCGTGGTCCTCACGCGGTCGAGCTCGACGGCGATCCAGTCGCCGACGCCGTCGGGCAGGTCGCCCGCGGGACACTCGAACGCGCGCTTGTAGAGGCGCCGGTTGCGGAGCGCGTCCAAGAGCGGCGCGTTGCTCGCGGTCTCCAGCACGTGCAGGAGTCCCTCGTCGGTGAGCGACGACAGCGCGCGCTCATCGAGCGCGCCGTCGCGGATGGCGTCATCGACCAAGCGTTTGTACATCGCGGTGGCGCTGCGCACGGCGTGATGCCAGTACACGTTGCGGTACATCTGATACTTGGCGAAGAGCAGCGATTCGAGGGCGGAGAGTCCCTTGTCGAGGACGCCGATGGTCGTGCGGCCGGACAGCGCGCCGCCCGAGTCGCGGACCACGGTGAGCGCGTTGATGAGCCGGTCGACGTCGATTTCGCCGTATGGCACGCCGCACATGAACGCGTCGCGCTTCAGGTATTCGATCTTGTCGAGGTCGAGCGAGCCCGAGATGAGTCCCTGCAGCGGACTCGCGCTCTCACCGCGGATGAGGGCATAGACGCGCTCGGGTGCGTCGTGCGCGATCGAGGCACGGAGCTCATCGGCGATGGGGCCGCGTGTGATGAGCGGCCGCGCGGCGACCTCGTGGTGTTGGGCGCCGATCTCCTCGAGCGCGTGCGAGAACGGGTGATGGCCGACGTCGTGGAGGAGCGCGGCGGCGGTGACGACGGCGCGTTCGCCGGGGGCGATGGCGCCGTCGAGCTCGTGGCGCTCATCGAGAACGGCGAGGGTACGGCGCGCGAGGTGATAGGCGCCTAACGCGTGCTCGAAGCGGGTGTGGGTGGCGCCGGGATAGACGAGGTGCGCCAAGCCTAACTGGCGGACGTACCGCAGGCGCTGGAACACCGGCGTATCGATGAGCCGGCGGGCGACATCATCGAGGACGATGGTGTTCCAGAGCGGATCCCGGATCGACGTCACACGTCGATCAGATGCTCTTGGGACCTGCGTGGGTGACGCTGTCGGGCACGGCGCTCGCGAACTGCTCGAAGTTCTTGGCGAACATGGCGGCGAGCTTCCTGGCTTGCGCGTCGTAGGCGGCCGGGTCCGACCAGGTGGCGCGTGGATTCATGACCTCCGGCGGCACGCCGCGCACCGATTGCGGCACGGCGAGTCCGAAGCGCGGGTCGGTGTTGGTCGGCACGGAGTCGAGCTCGCCCGAGAGCGCGGCGCGCACCATCGCGCGCGTGTAGGCGAGCGTCATGCGCGATCCGACGCCGAAGGGGCCGCCGGTCCATCCCGTGTTGACGAGCCACACCTTCGACTTGTGCTGGTCGAGGCGCGCGCCGAGCATCTCGGCGTATTTGGTGGGAGGCCACACGAGGAACACCGCGCCGAAGCAGGCGCTGAACGTGGCCTGCGGCTCGGTGACGCCGCGCTCGGTGCCGGCGACCTTGGCGGTGTAGCCGGACAGGAAATAGTAGAGGGCCTGATCTCTCGTTAGGCGAGCGATGGGCGGCAGCACGCCGAACGCATCCGCGGTGAGGAGGATGACGTTTTTGGGGTGTCCGCCCCGGCCGCCCGGTGCATGGTTCCGGATGTACGGCAGCGGATACGACACGCGCGTGTTTTCGGTGAGCGACGAGTCGGTGAAATCGGGGCGGCGCGAATTGGGATCGAGGACGACGTTCTCGAGCACCGTGCCGAACATCTGGGTGGTGCGGTAGATGTCGGGTTCGCTGTCCTCGGACAGATTGATGGCCTTGGCGTAGCAGCCGCCCTCGAAATTGAACACGCCCTCGTCGCTCCAGCCGTGCTCATCGTCGCCGATGAGCTGGCGTTCGGGATCGGCGGAGAGCGTGGTCTTGCCGGTGCCGGAGAGTCCGAAGAACAACGCGCAGTCGCCGTGCTCGCCGATGTTGGCGGAGCAGTGCATGGAGAGCACGTTGGACTTGGGCATGAGGTAGTTCATCACGGTGAACATCGCCTTCTTGAGCTCGCCCGCGTAGCGCGTACCGCCGATGAGGATCTGGCGCGAGGCGAAGTCGAGGACGATGAACGTGCCGCTGCGCGTGCCGTGCTTGGCCGGGTCCGCCTGCATCTCGGGGGCGTGCAGCACGCTGAAGTTAGGCACGAACGTCGGCAGGTCGCTGAGCTCGGGCCGGATGAACATGTTGCGGACGAACAGCATCTGCCATGCGTTAGGCGAAACGTAGCGGACGCTGAGGCGGTGGCGCGGATCGGCGCCGGTCCACAAATCCTGAACGAACAGCTCCGGTTGGGCGGCGAGGTAGGCGCGGACGTCGGTGAGGAGCTTGTGGTAGTTCTCGGGCGAAAAGGGGCGATTCACATCGCCCCACCACACGTCGCGTTCGGTGCCCGGTTCCTTGACGAGGAACTTGTCTTTGGGCGAGCGGCCGGTGTGGGGCGTGGTGATGCCGACGAACGGTCCTTTGTCGGCGAGCTGTCCTTCGTCGCGGCGCACGGCCGCCTGGACGAGCTCGGGTGCGACGAGATTCCAGTGAATCGTCCCCTTCGGCGCGAGCCCGAGCGCCTCGAGGCCGGTCTTGCCCTTGCGCTCACGCGATTCAGCGCGGGGCGTGGTCTGCGTTGCCATGTCGTATCATCTCTGGTGCAAAAGGAAAATCACGCGTCGCCCCAGGCCCTGCACGGACCGGGCCGGAGCGCCGCCTGTGTGCACATCCGAAGGTGCACCGGATGCTACCGATGCTCAATCAGCATATGCGAGAGTCGACGACGCGTCAATCGCGCGACGTCACACTTGCAGGCGATCGCCCTGGCGCGCGACGATTGCATAGAGCGCGGGCATGAGAAACACGCTGATCAGCAGGCGCGAGAAGAGTCCGCCGACGATGACCAACGCAAACGGGCGCTGCGAATCCGACCCGACCCCGTGCGACAGTGCGGCTGGCAGCAGGCCCAACGCGGCGACGAGCGCGGTCATCATGATCGGACGCAACCGCAAGACGGCCGCCTCGCGCGTCGCCTCGAGAATGCTCACGCCGCCGTTGCGCAGCTCGTTGGCGTACGAGATGTACACGACGGCCGTCTGCACCGAGACGCCGAACAGCGCCAGGAATCCGATGCCCGATGAGACGGAGAACGGCGTCCCGCTGATCAAGAGCGCCACCAACCCGCCGACCGGCGCCGACAGAATCACGCCGAACACCGTGATGAACGGGAACTTGAAGTTGCCGTAGAGGACGAACAGCAACAGGAAAATCACGAACAGCGTGAGCGGGAGAATGACCCGCAGTTGGGCACGGGACGCCGTGTACTCCTGATACTCGCCGCCCCACACGATGCGATAGCCCGGCGGCAGCGTGACCGCCGCGCCGACCTGTCGTTGGGCATCCTGCACGGCACTCGCGAGATCGCGTCCGTTCACCGAGTACTGGATGCCGATGAAGCGGCTGTTGTCCTGCCGGTAGATGAACGACGCTCCGTTAGACACCTGGACGTCGGCGATGTCCTTGAGCGGGATCTGCTCGCCGTC
>Ga0070735_10003823_pt1 | contig 12991 bp, 8 predicted proteins | sample Coa_R1_FD_66443 | JGI IMG/M metagenome (GOLD analysis project Ga0070735, IMG submission 66443) | Surface soil microbial communities from Centralia Pennsylvania, which are recovering from an underground coalmine fire - Coalmine... | ecosystem: Environmental > Terrestrial > Soil > Unclassified ...
ATTAACGTGAAGGGTTTCCCTGAAGTTGGCTTGCGCAACATGTTCGTTCCCACCGAGAGTGGGCAGCCCGCCGCCATGGCCGCCGCTCTTTCTCTCGGCGAGCGCTTTGGACGCATCTACGATAATCCTTACAACGCTCCTGCGGTCAACAGCGTCAACCTCGACTTTGATTTGGTCCGCGAGCGCCGATGGGCACGCCTGGAGAGCGCGCGCACTGACGTGAACGAAGTTCGCCCGGGAGATGAAATCATGGTTGAGACAGTGCTCGCCCCCTATCGCGGTGAGCGCGTCGTTCGCCAGATTCCCGTCAAGATACCGACCTCGGCCAGCAAAGGGAATTTACATATCCTGGTCAGCGACGGCGATACACTCGACCGCATGAGCCACACCAGCCCCGCATTCGGACGGAAGCTCGACCTGGCCTCCACAATCGCACTGCTCAACAAGGAGCATTCGAACAACCGCCTCTACATCTCCTTGCTCGAGGCTGATCCCGAAGCTCGCGTGGCCGACAAGGTCATGCCCACCCTACCAATCAGCGTCATGAATGTGATGGACGGCATGCGTGGCAACCAGGAGATGATCGTCAGCGGTGAGTCGAACGTGGACGAAACCGCTACCCCGTCGCTGGATTATGTGGTGAGCGGGGCACAGCTGCTCACGGTGACTGTGAAATAGAGCGAGTTTGCACCGGCACGATGGCTCGTGAGAAAAAAAGTCCACAGCGAAAGCTACTCGAAGCGCTACTGATAGTTGGGCTTCTACCGCTTGTTTTGCCCCTTGCGTTTTTGGTCTTGACGCTTGCAATTCTGCACCGCGTCACGTTGTGGTTTCTTATCCAGATTTTGTGGCTGCCGCGTGGAAAAGATGTGCTGCTAGTGTATTCGGACAGCACAATCTGGAATGCCTACATGCTGCAAGAGATCCTACCTTTGGTCGAAGAACGAGCCGTCGTTCTCAACTGGTCGGAGCGACGACGCTGGCATTCGTGCTCGTTAGCCGTCATGGCTTTTCGATCCTACGGACGCAATCGCAATTTCAATCCATTGGTTCTGAGGTTTCAGCGGATTGGCCGTACTCGAGTCTTCCGGTTCTGGCAGGCCTTTCAGGATCAGAAGCGCGGTTACCCAGAGCCCCTGAGGAGACTCAAGCAGGAGCTCTTCATCGCACTCTAATCTGGTGCAAAAATAAATAGCGCGGCAGAAGTGCCGGCGCCACACAATCACTATTCTTCCTCGTCCTCGCCCATCTGCATGGTTAGATACCGCTCGTAGCCGACTTCCTTGATCAGGTGCATCTGAGCCTCGAGGAAGTCCACGTGCTCTTCTTCGTCTTTGAGTAGCTGGACCAGCAAGTCACGCGACCCGTTGTCGCCTTCTTTCGTCGCGAGCGCGACGGAATCGTTGTACTGCTTCACGGCGCCAAGCTCCAGCGCGAGGTCGCTTTCGATCATCGCTTTGACCGTACCGCCGACCGTCAATTCCAGTGGTTGCATCGACGGGCTGCCATCCAGAAACAAAATCCTCTCGATCAGCACCTCGGCATGCTTCATTTCGCCGATCGATTGTTTCTTGATGAATTCGGAAAGCTTGTGATATCCCCAGTTCTCGCACATCTCCGCATGCAGAAAATACTGGTTGATCGCAGTCAGCTCTTCTCGCAGTGCCTTGTTTAGCTCAGCAATGACTTTCGGATTGCCTTTCATGGCGCCCCGAGTATCGCAAAACAAAGTGTGGAGGGCAAGCCGCCAGGGCGGAACGATTATGCCTATGACCGCCGGCGCACCAGATTTTTCTTCTACGCGGCGGCTAACGCCTCGTCAATCATCCTCAGCAAACCTGCGCGGGTGAACGGTTTTTCCAGCAGCCGGATACTGCCTTGCAAGCCCTGATGCGCAACTAACTCTCCGGTATAGCCGGACATGTAGACGACCTTCATTTCCGGATGGGAGTCCATCAGCCGCAATACTAATTCTGGACCATTCATCCCCTTCATGACCACGTCGGTCAGCGTCAGGTCGATGCGGCCTGAGTTCTTGACGATCACATCTAGCGCAGATTGCCCATCGATTGCTTCCACCACTTGGTAACCGTGCTCCTCAAGCATTTTGCGCGTCAGCCTACGCATGATCGGATCGTCCTCCGCCAGCAGTATGGTTACGCCCCCGCGCCGCTCTGGCAGAGCTTCAGTGCGTGCCTCGGGTCCTAATCCCAACTTATACTCGGCGCTTGGCAGATAGATCTTGAATGTGGTCCCGTGGCCCATCTCACTGTAGACCCAGATGTGCCCGCCGCTCTGCTTAACGATGCCATATGCGGTGGCAAGTCCCAGACCGCTTCCCTTTCCGCTCTCTTTCGTCGTGAAGAAAGGCTCGAATACCCGGGAGCGCGTTGTCTCATCCATGCCGGTGCCGTTATCGCTCACAGCCATCATGACGTACCGGCCCGGGGTCATCGAATGCTCGCGCCCAAAAGCCGCATCCAGCTCGAACACGCCAGTCTCGATGATCAACTTTCCGCCATGCGGCATGGCATCGCGGGCGTTCACCGCAAGATTCATCACGATCTGGTCAAGCTGGCCGGGGTCGGCCTCAACTACGGCAGCTGTCGACCGCGGCAGCAGCACGACATCGACATCGTCTCCCATCAGAGGTTTGAGCAGCTTAGTAACTTCTTTTAGCCGATCGTTGAGGTCGAGAATTTGGTTTTGCACCGGCTGGCGCCGGCTGAACGCCAGCAACTGGCGCGTGAGCGACGCACCGCGCTTTGCGGCCTCGCGGATATTGTCCACGTACTCCAGGCTCTCGTTATCAACGTGACTGCTGAGCAGTTCCGTACATGCCGTGACGATCCCCAGCAGGTTATTAAAATCGTGCGCGACTCCCCCTGCCAACCGGCCTACGGCCTCCATCTTCTGCGACTGCCGCAACTGATCTTCAATCTTTTTCTGCGCGGTAATGTTGCGGCCGATCGCAGATGCCCCAACAACCCGCCCATCCGAATCGTAAATCGGAGAAACCGCAACTGACACGTTCAGCCGCCGCCCGTCTTTTGTGAGGCGCACCGACTCGAAGTAGTCGACCCGTTCGCCTTTGCGAATCTTCTCTAGAATGACGGGAATTTCATCCGGCCGTTCCGGCGGACAGAGCACGGAAACATTCCGCCCGATGATCTCGATTGCGGTGTACCCATACATGTGCTCCGCGCCTTTGTTCCATTGCGTGATAACGCCGTCGAGATTTTTCCCGATGATGGCATCCTGCGACGAATCCACAATTAGGGACATACGGGTCTGGGAATCTCTTAACTCCCGCGTCTTACGGCGATCCAATTCTTCATTCGCGCGCCGAAGCTCCTGTTCAATCCGCTTGCGGTCGCTGATGTCGCGAATGACGCTCAGAACAACCGATCCGTTTCCCGTGGCAACCGGACTCAGGCTGATCTCTACAGGAATCTCCGACCCGTCGCGCCGCCTCGCATAAAGATCCAGCCCCGAGCCCATGCGGCGGATCTTCGCATGTTGATGGAAATCTTCGCGATGCTGGTGGTGAGAAGTACGCTGCCGCTCTGGCACGAGCATCTCGATGCTCTGCCCGACCAGTTCGTCGTGTGTGTACCCGAACATGGCCTCGATCTGCGAATTCACCTGAATGATGACACCCTGACGATTCACAGCGGCAACCGCGTCCGGAATCGCGTCAAGAATGGAACTTGAAAGCAGCGTCTCAGCCAACTGTTTCTGATTAGACCGATCGTCCTTTTCTGGATTAATAAACGATTGCTCAGTCATTCTTCATCCCACAGAACAGTCCGCCTACTATACTCGCAATATGAGGGAACACCGCGGACGAAACAGATCCTTTACAAATTTGGCTAGAACGGCAGCGATACCAGGCCTTTGGGCATGTGCGTAAAGCCTCGGGTCCAAAGAACGGCAATCAACATTTGTGTCCCGTTATACCCAGCGTGCACCAGAAAACTGGCCCCGACAGATTTTGTGGATGCCCGCACGATCCCGCAGACCACGCCCACAATCATGATCACCAGCAGCACGCCCCACGCATAACCGTACTGTGGCATGTGCATCACCGCAAATGGCAGAGCCGTCAAAAAGATTCCCCATCCCGCACCCCATCGCCGTGCGATCACCGGGTAAAAGAACCCACGGAAGAACAATTCTTCGACCAGGGGTCCCAGCGTGACGGCGATGATTGCAAGCAGATAAGCATCTCGCGGCCGCTCGAATAGCTTGTCGAAAGGAACGTCCTTCGGCATGGGAAGGATGTTCTCGAGCATGCTCAACGTCAGCAGCATGACCGCCCCTAGCGCCAGCCATTTCCAAACACCCTGCGGCCAATTCCACCGGATCGCGGTCCAGAAACGGGTGTGATACTTGCCTTCAACCAGCAGGACTAGAAAAAGCGCGACAGCTCCATCGATGATGAATTGAGAGACCAGCAGCAAAAGAGGTCGCTGGGCCAACGCCGGAAGCGGTGTGCGCGGATAAAGAAAGAAATGCGCCCCAAAAAGGATCAAGAGCTGAGATAAGAAGATCGTGGCTAAGGTCAGGCCCACGATCATCAATACATCCCAGCCACTCCAGACTGGATTCTCCACAGGCGGCGGTTCAACTGGAATTGCCGCTGCTCGCATAGGAATGCTCGACTCAGGCACATGGGAACCTGTTGTGGCAGAATCAGTGCCGGTCAAAGGAGCCTGTGCAGCGGGGTCGGTGCTCACCGTGCTCTGCGGATCCACTTGCGGATTCTCTGGAGCTGACAAATCGATTCCTTTAAGTGAGAACTGGGGACGGAGGGACTACTTTTGTAAAATACCCCGCCAGCGCCTGCCCCGTATACGATTTCTTCACTCGCGCTACCTGCTCCGGCGTCCCTTGGGCCACAAGCCGTCCCCCATCTTCTCCGCCTTCGGGCCCGAGATCGATAATCCAGTCTGCGTTCCGGATCACATCCAGATTATGCTCGATGATGATGATCGAATTTCCCAAGTCGGTGAGCCGATGCAGCACATCGAGCAGCTTTCTTACGTCGTCAAAGTGCAGCCCCGTTGTGGGCTCGTCCAGCAGATATAGCGTCTTCCCCGTTTGTCGTTTGCTGAGCTCGCGCGCCAACTTGATACGCTGCGCCTCGCCACCAGACAGCGTCACCGCTGATTGCCCAAGATGAATGTACCCTAATCCGACGTCCACAAGAGTCTGCAGCTTCTGCTTCACCTGCGGAATGTTCTCCAGAATCGGCAACGCGTCCGAAACCGGCATCTCGAGCAGATCAGCAATTGAATATCCGTTGTACTTCACCGCCAGCGTCTCGTGGTTATAACGCCGCCCGCCGCACACTTCGCACAGCACGTAGACGTCCGGCAAGAAATTCATCTCAATCCGCCGCTGTCCTTCACCCTGGCACGCCTCGCAGCGACCACCCGTAACGTTGAACGAGAATCGCCCGGCCTTGTAACCGCGCTCTCGCGATTCAGGAAGCATCGCATACAGATCACGAATTGCCGTGAAAACTCCGGTATAGGTCGCGGGGTTCGATCGCGGTGTGCGCCCAATCGGCGACTGATCAATCCGAATAACTTTATCGATGTTCTCCGCGCCTGAAATCGCCTTGTGCTCCCCGGCTTTTTCCCGTGAGCGATACAGCTGCCGCGCCAGCGCGCGATACAGTATGTCATTCACCAACGTGGATTTGCCCGACCCCGAAACGCCAGTGACTACAGTCATCACTCCCAGGGGGAATACGACGTCCAGATTCTTGAGATTGTTTTCCTTCGCCCCAAGGATCGTAAGCGCCGCTCCATTCTTCTGCCGCCGCTCAGGACGCATCTTGATCTGCGTCCGTCCCGAAATGTAGGCGCCCGTTAACGAGTTCGGCTCGTGCATGATCTCTTCCGGCGTACCCTGCGCCACCAGGCTACCGCCGTGCCGTCCAGCACCCGGCCCAAGATCCACGACATAATCCGCGCGCCGGATCGTCTCTTCATCGTGTTCCACCACCAGCACAGTGTTGCCCAGATCGCGCAAATTCTCCAGCGCGTTCAGCAGTCGGCCGTTGTCGCGATGATGCAGCCCGATCGACGGCTCATCCAGTACATACAACACCCCACGCAGCTTCGATCCAATCTGCGTCGCCAGACGTATGCGCTGCCCTTCGCCGCCCGACAGCGTCGCAGCCGACCGCGACAACGAAATGTAATTAAGGCCCACGGCATTCAGGAATTGCAGCCGCTCCACCACTTCATGCATAACACGCCCGGCGATCGCCGCCTCGCGCCCTGCCAGCTTGATTCCCTGGGCCACCTCTAGTGCTTTCGACACCGGCATCGCCGTAAAATCGGCGATCGACATCCCATTCACCTTCACCGCCAGACTCTCCGGCCGCAGCCGCTTTCCATGACACGCCGGACACTCCGTCGCCGACATGTGATCCATCAGCCAGTCGCGATAACCTTCCGACGTTGACTCTTCCAGATTCTGCTTCAGATATCCGAAAATGCCGTGAAAGCCCGTGCGTCCCCCGCGCCCCTGCTCGCCATTCAACAGGAAATCTTGACTTTTTTCCGGTAGCTTCTCGAAGGGCGTACTTAAATCGATCCCATACGCCGCCGATACAACCTGCAGCTGATGAATCAAATTCTGCGATGCTGATCCCGGCCCGAGCCCACCATCAAGCAGCGGCTTAGACCAGTCAGTGATCACTTTCGCCGGATCGAAGTCATACTTACTCCCCAGCCCATGACACTCCGGGCAGGCTCCATAAAGGCTGTTGAACGAAAACGATCGCGGCTCCAATTGCGGGACATTGATGCCGCAATCAGGACAAGCCAGCCTTTCCGAATAAAGCTGCTCTTCGCCTCCGACCACCGCGACCTGCACCAACCCGCCCGCCAGCTTCATTGCCAGCCCGACCGACATTTCCAGCCGGTGCTCGATGCCCGGCTTCACCAACAACCGGTCAATCACGACTTCAATCGTGTGATTCTTCCGCTTGTCCAGATTGATGACGGAGTCATCGTCCAGGCTCACCAACTCGCCGTCGATGCGCGCGCGCGTGTACCCGTGCTTGACGAGTGTCTCCATCTCTTTCTTGAACTCGCCTTTGCGCCCACGCACGATCGGCGCCATGACCATCACCCGGTCCTCGGGGGTCAGGGCCATCACTCGCTGCACGATCTGATCCGCGGACTGCCGACTGATTGCGCGTCCACACTTCGGGCAGTGCGGCACCCCGATCGAAGCGAATAAGAGGCGAAGGTAGTCGTAGATCTCGGTGATCGTCCCTACGGTGGATCGCGGACTGCGGCTGGTGGTCTTCTGCTCGATCGAGATGGACGGGCTAAGCCCATCAATTCCATCAACATCCGGACGTTCCATCTGATCCAGAAATTGCCGTGCGTAGGCCGAGAGAGTCTCCACGTACCGGCGCTGTCCCTCGGCGTAAATCGTGTCGAAGGCGAGTGACGACTTCCCGGAACCGCTGAGTCCGGTCACCACGGTCAGCGTGTTCCGCGGGATCTCAACGCTGATGTTTTTGAGGTTGTGCTGCCGGGCGCCCCGGACAGAGATCTTGGTAATCGCCATTATCCGCCCAGGGCCATGCCCCTTCCGTAACGTCGACAGGTAATCAGAATTGTCCGAAAGTAGGAATGCACAGCTCTACTCCGTATCTTAGTCGTCACTAGCGGAGAGCGTCAACGCAGGTAGATTGAAGACGCAGCACGTGAAACCGACCGGCGGAAGTGGCCAGCTTCAGCAAGAACTACGTATAGAAGGATTTCGACCGTGATTTCGCTTTTGATGCCCATGATCCTCTGTTTTACCGTCATTGCCTCCGTCGGACTCGGTATTCTCGCCGCTTACATTGCAGTCTTCGGCATTCTCAGCACGTTCGGGCAGCCGACGCACCCCGAGCCCGCTTCCGCTCGTCCTCGCCTGGTGCTTGTCCCCACGCAGAACCATGCCAGCGGTGACTAGCCTGCGAGCGCCGGCACGCCGATCATCGACATAATCGAAAGGCTCGCTCTCGTGGTTTGGGAAGGGCGACTTCAGTTGTTCGCGACTTTAGTCGTTCGGGAAGGGCACGACTTCAGTCGTGCCGTAAAGCCGCACAGATGATGGGCTTCAACCCTTGCCGGCTTCGGAGTTCGACTGCAAGGAAACTTAGGGAATCTGGCAGTCAGCACTGATGCGGTGTCTAAATGTGGTATGGGCGTGCGCCTCAGATTGACCCGCGTCGTTGCTTTGGCCCTCATTCTTACCGCAATCGTACTGCCCGCCTCTTATGCACGATGGCTCGACACCCGTAGTTTCGTAGCTTTTGAGATGCCGGTGTCCCTCGCACCAGACAAACTGGCATCGGAAACCTTCCAAGTGAATCTCGAGGGCTGGTATTCGATCAGAACCGATGTCGACCAATCGTTCCAATATAGATTTGATTGCGGCTTCGGCGGGCTGCCTCCGCTACTCAAAACTCGCGTCTCGATCTATCGAGACGGCCAAGTCCTGGAACAGGCCGATGGAGCAGACCGATTTCTTGGTCAGTTCCATGCCGAGCCAGGGAAGCACTACGAATTTGAGCTCGAAGTCTTGACAGACGCGAGTTGTTTGAACTCCGGTCATCCCAGAATCTTCGTCTGGACTAACCAGCGCTATTACGACTACTTACAGGACGTACTTTGGGTAGTTTCTGCTGTGCTTTTGCTCTGGGGTCTGGGCGTCCTTCTCTTTTCGATCGCAGGCCACACGCTCGGCCGCGTGGAAACCCAGACTAGACTCTCCACCTCCGAAGGCGTCGGTCCTTACTATCCATCGCATCGCACAAAACCCCTGAGGCTGCGTTTCGCGCATTTCCCCTCTTACTCGCTCCTATATGCGTTGTTGCTGTCGGGAGTTTTGCTGCCATGTTTCCTAATCGTGGTTTATGACAATCACTCTGTCGGGATCAAGGTTCATCTTGTGAGGGAGCCGCCCCTCGCAACAACCCTAGCACCTTCCCCCCTCGTCCTGCGCTTAGAAAGCAGAGGGCAGTTGAATCCGCCACAACTTTACCTGCGCTCGGAGTCGCTCGAATGGGAGGGGCTCGGAGCTGCTCTGAGAGAGGAACTGAAATCGCGCGCGGACTGGGTCGTCTATGTCGAATCAGATTCCGACACGGCATGGACGGATGTTGCTAATGCCATGGACATCATTCGCGCTGACGGAGCAAGGGTTGTTCTGCTCACCACCGAGGCTCCGACCCGTATCGAACACCCACAACATCGAAAGCGCTGAACTCGGCTCCTTTACCGGCCCTTCTCTCCTCCGCTCGCTACCGCCAATAAATACCACGACGAATGCGGCAGCCACTGCTCGCCCCAGCGCCAATCATTGTCCGCACCCGTCACCCGGTACGGCACCAGGAAGTCGATGTCACTCTCGTCCTTGAATCCGCTGGTAATGCCGTTTGAAATTCCACCCGGAGCGTTCGTAAACGCCCATGAATCGAAATACATGTATGCCGGATTGTTCCGGCCCACGCCATTCAGCATGCATGAGTCAAACGGATTCAGTCCCAGAATCCAGTTCAGCTGATTCGTCGCAAACGCTTCAAGCTTCCCGCGAAACTCTGCATCGTCCGCGAATACTCTCTCAGCCAGCCTCGCCGCCGCCGCTACCGACGCCAGCCGTGCATTCTCTCCCTGCCACCAAGGAGCGGCATCGCTGTTATGCGGAAAGAAGAAGCTGGTACGACGTGCACCCGTCTTGTCCTGCACATACTCGCGGCTATAACCGAACGGATTATTCACTTCCGCCGTAATTGCCAGTTCGAATTCCAGTGACTTCTTCACCGTCGCTAAAACCTGCTGCTTCACCGACGCATCCGCGATCTCTGCGTAATACAGCAAGCTCACGACAGGTAACCCTCCGTCGGAAGCATGAAAGAACGGACGCGTCCCGTCATCGGCGCGCCAATAATTGTTGTAGCCCCCAGCGCTGATCTGACGCACCATCAAGTTCTTCGCACGAAGATCCGCCGCTGCTTTGTACTTCGCGTTTTTCGTAGCGCGATATAACTCCGTGGCCGCTGCCAGCGCGCAGTAATCGTCGACTATGTTTTCCTTGCCGTCATTCGTCAGCTTCAGATTGTTCTTCTCCAGATACTCGAAGGCATCCTCGGCCGCTTTCAGGTAATTCGCGCTGGAAAAATCTCCCGACACCGGATACGTACTCGCCATCGCCATCGCGGCAATCGCGATTCCCCCGCCAGAGCGGTAGCTGACTTCATACTCGCGGTCGTTATTCGCCGATTCGACCATGTCCTTCGCGCCCTGCCCGGGCTGCGATTCAATTCCGAAGCGTTTCATCTCGCCGGCAATCATGCGCCCCTGCGGCGTCTGGTCGACTCCGCCGGTACTCACCGAACGGTAAAACGACCCGCCCGGCGCCTTCATCCGCACCATGTAATCCGCCCCGAACATGGCCTCATCCAGCAAATGCGCCTGATAACGATCGAAATTCTGGTTTCCCCGCAGCTTCGTCTGCTCATAACTCTTCAGCAGGCTGTACACCACAAACGGAATCTGTTGTGGATTGAAATAGGTCGAGAACGACAGATGCGAGAAGTGCTTTCCATAATCGCCGGTCGCGTCCCACCACCCACCGTGCGCATCAACCGTCCCCGCCTTCGTTCCCTCGAACTTCAAATGGCGATCGGCTTTGTCAGACTCTCCCGAACTGCGCTCATCTTTAAAGTAGTAAACGACATCCGACATCGTGTTGCGCTCCAGCACATCGCGCTGAATCACGAACGGGAACGACCGTACGCTATCCGTATCGTCTGTACACTGCAGGTAATATTTGCCCTCGGTTGTGAATGAATCGAAATCCAGGATCCAGAATTGCCAGTCCCGCCACTTTCCCACTGGCCCTGCATTTTTCGTGATCAGTGAAAGAATCTCCTGATCGTCTCCGAAAGTTTTCAGAGCGCAGTTCGCCACCACCTCGCCCGCTTTGGTGAGCACGACCGCATGCTTCGGTCCGTTCGGTTCGTATCCCAGGTGGTTAGTAAGAATCTTCGCTTCCGCAGCGAAGGAAACTGCGCTGAAAGCAATTAACAGAATGAATAGCGGGACCAAACGAAAATAGCGTTTCATGATGACCTTCCCTATGAGCATCGTCGAAACAACGCAATAGAGTAGGCCTTTCGGAGGGATTCTCCAACTCGAAATCAGAGGGACGAAGAAATTCACACAGTGAAATTCGCAATCATTCCACCGGTCCGACGGCTGTCACCTTCGACTTTACCTTCGCACGTTCGAATGCGGAGTTCTCCAATGACACCGATACCTCGCGATTGATGAAGAACAAGGCGCGAATCCGGAACTCGGTTCCGAATGTGGAAGGAAACCAAACGCCGTCCTCCTGGCGCGCATAGACCACGTTGAATCCGATTCCCGGCAGATCGGTCCCTAACATCGTGCGTATCATGAAGGGCATGCGGCGTGACAGCTTGGTGAACACGCGTACAGGCTCGAATTCCGCAGCATCGATGTAGGCCTCGCCGGCCCACGTCATTTCGTCCTTGTCTTTCGGTTTGAAGCCGATGTGGTACACGCTGCGTCCATCCTGAGTTTCCTGCCCAAGGAAAGTAAATTGGTATTCTTTCTGCTCCTCGGTTGTGAGAGGAAACAGATCCTTCGCCAAGCCGTCTTTGGATTTGTCATTCGCGAGATCGTTGCGGAAGTTCTTGATTAAATCACCGTCGAGGCTGTCCTCTGCGGGAGCAGGTTCGCCTTCAAACATCTCGTACTTTCCCTTCACCACATACCGCCCTGTCAGCTTCTGCAGCTTCTTCTCGGTGCCATCGGGCGTCGGAGTTACGTCGTAATCAGCCGTTTCTTCGCGGAGCATTTTTCCGCCTGGCTTGTGTGTCAGGATGTGAACGTGCTGGCGATACACAAACTCCTTTCGCAGCGCTTCGCTGCGATCCTGATTTGCGGCCACCTTGGCCATAATCTCGTCGGGTGTGAGCGGTTCGTGAGATTCGGATGCCACGTTCTGCGCGGATGACATCGCGCCAAGCATGATCATTACAAAGCACAATATCCGCATAGGCAGAGAACTCCCTCTTAGCTTACACAGAAACACGAAAGAAGGTTCCCCTAGTAAATCACTTTGAGTGAGAACTGAATCTGGCGTGAGGTGCCAGCGGTCTTGCTGATGATGCCGAAGCCGCTGCCGCTCACGATGTTGGAAGGCAATCCGAAATTCACGATATTGAAGATGTTGAAGAACTCCGCGCGGAACTCCAGCGTTCCCATCTCCGCATTTCCACGGTGTCCGAAAGGAGTGTCTTTGATGAGTGCGATGTCGAAATCATGATAAGCGGGCCCGCGAAATGTATTGCGGCCCAGCGTCCCAAATCTCCCCTGATTCGGCCCCGTGCCCCCGGGAATGTTGATCGGGATATTGAAGAACGACCTATTCCCATCAGCGCCCATCCCGAAATAGTCATCACGCACTGCGCGGCTCGTCGAAAAATGCGGCATTGAAACCAGATCCGGACGGTCGCCACCTCCCAATCCCGCTCCTGTCTGCTGCACCCCCGAATACACAGTGAAGGGCGACCCCGTCGTGAGTGTCGTGATGTTCAGGAATTGCCAACCCTTGGTCACGGTTCGACCGAGCGGCCTCAGGAATCCCACCTTGTCAAAAGGCAGCAACTGAATCGCACTCGCGGCAAACACGTGAGTCACGTCAAACGTCGACGGCCCTTTTTCCGCCGACGGATCCCACGGATTCTGTGGCCCGGTTTGCAACACTGTTCCCGACGCTCCGAGTAGCCCGCCCAGCACAGAACTGGTGTCGTCCAGCGACTTCGAATACGTATAACTTGCCTGCAGACCGAGGCCGAGACGCGGAGACGTTTTATTGAGGCTGCTCTGGAGTGAGTGATACGTCGAATGCGATCCGCTCGTCATGATCGTCTCGGGCC
>Ga0070735_10003826_pt1 | contig 12987 bp, 12 predicted proteins | sample Coa_R1_FD_66443 | JGI IMG/M metagenome (GOLD analysis project Ga0070735, IMG submission 66443) | Surface soil microbial communities from Centralia Pennsylvania, which are recovering from an underground coalmine fire - Coalmine... | ecosystem: Environmental > Terrestrial > Soil > Unclassified ...
TCGTGCGCGGCGAAAGCAGCCGCTCGACGAACCACGCCGATGAGCAGTCGGACATCCGCTCGAGCTCGGTCACGTTGAACGTCGTCTTCTCGCCGAGCTGCTCGAGCACGAGCGGATGCGTGAGCCGCGTCGGCCGCGTGAACGCGCGCAGCGCGCGGTCGAGTCGGCGCTCCCAGCCGTTCGCGAACGCGATCGACTCGGCGTCGCGCGGGTCGGTCGCGCCCACGATGGCGAGCGCGCGCAGGCGCTCGCGCTCCGTCGGCGCGGCGTCGAGCGGCCACGTGAGCGCGGAGAGCTTGCGCCGCGTCGTCGCGCGCTCGACCTGCTCGCGCGGGAAGAGCCGCACGACCTCATCCCAGAACGGGCTCGCCTCGCGCGGCGTCCCGTCGTCGGTCGCCGCCTCGCGCACGAGGTAGAGGCGCGACGTCGCGCGCGTGCACGCGGTGTAGAAGAGGTAGCGGTCGCGCGCGACCTGGTCGGGCTTGACGAGCCGCGCGTCCGCGAGCGCGCCGCGCGCATCGTCGTCGAGGAACGGCGAGGTCTGGCCCCGGCGCGGCAGGCTCCCCTCCTCCAGCCCGAGCACGAAGACGGCGTCGAAGCCGCGCGTCCGCGCGCGCAGCAGGTCGAGGACGGCGACGCGGCCCGGCTCGCGCGCATCGGCGCCTCGCACCGTCGTGCTTTCGAGCGCGGACACGATCTCGTCCGGCGAGAGCGTGCCGCCGAGCGCGAGCCAGTCCTCGAGCTCCGCCACGAGCCGCGTCACGGCTTCGTAGGTGCGCAGGTCGCGGCGCGCCTCGTCGTCGGTCGGCGGCCTGCGCGTGCCATGCGCGTGGCGGAGCATGCGCGCGGCGACGGCCGCGAGACCGGCGAGCGGCGTCTCCGCCTCCCGCAGCTCCTTCACGATCGGGAACGGGTTGCCGTGCAGCGCGAGCGTCTCCGCCTCGACGCGGTCGTGCGCGTTGATCGCGCGCCCGCGCAGCCGCCCCTCGAGGAAGTCGACCTTCGCGCGCGGCACGCCCGAGTACGGCGTGCGCAGGAAGCCGTAGAAGTCGCGGCGCCCGCCGCCCAGCCACGCGAAGCGCAGCAGGCCGAGCAGCGCACGGCCGTACGGCGTCTGCGGGAGGCGAACGCGCGCACCGATCGCGACGGGAACGCCGAGCGGAGCGAGCGCGCTCTCCAGCGGCGCACGCCAGCGCTCGAGCGACGGACACACGAGCGCAATGCGCTCGGGCGCGGTGCCAGTGCGCACGAGCGCGAGAATCTCCTCGCCGACGAGCTCGAGCGTCGCACGCGTTCCGGCTGCTTCGAGGAACCGCAGCGAGCCGTCGAGCGGCGGCGCGTCCGGCGCGGTGTCGGCGAAGAGCGCGCGCTCGAGGTGCGCGAGCGGCGGCGTCGCGAACTCGCCGAAGCGCGGCGGCAGCTCCGTGATGCGACCGTCCGCGAGTGACGCGAGGTCGTCCATCGTCCGCCGCAGCGACTCGAACGCGGGCCGCCCGGCCTCGTACGGGATCGAGACCGTGACGTCGGTGCGGCCCGCGAGCGCGCGCAGCAGCTCCCACTCCGCTCCGGTGAGGTCCTCGAAGCCGTACGCGAGCACCGGCTCGTCGCCCCACGCGTCGAACTCCGACTGCAGCCGCTCGACTGCGCGCCGGCGCAGCAGGTCGCGGTCCCAGCGTCCGAGCCGCTCGAGCTCCGCGCGGTACGCGGCGAAGAGCCGGCCGAGGTCGCCCTCGAGCGCGGCCGGCTCCAGCAGCCCCGACTCGAGCTCGGACAGCGTCGACGCGAGCGCGTCGGCGAAGCCCGCGAAGCGCGCCGAGCGGCCGAGGCCGTTGAGCGAGGAGCCGCCGACGATCCGCCGGACGACGAGCGCGCGCTGCGCGTCCGCGAGGAGCGGCCGCGCCCCGTCGCCGGAGCGCGCGATCCGCTCGAACACGTCGTCGAACGTGCCGATCGAGCCGCCGAGCAGGGCCGGCTGCCGCGCCAGCAGGTCGCGCTCGACCCGCTCGACGTCCGACCGGTTCGGCACGATCAGGACAGGTGCTCGCTCGAGCGCCTCGAGATAGCGCTCCAGGAGGAGCGCGACCTTGCCCGCGCTGGCAGGCCCGGCGATGAGGCTGAGACCCACCGAGCCATCGTAGACCTCGGTCCCGACGGTTCTTTCCGTGCGTCCCGGAAAGTGCGGGAAGAACTACGCGGCGGTCTTGGGGCGGCGGCCGCGGCGCGCGACGGTGACGCCCGGCATCTTCTCCGCGCAGCCGTCGCAGAGGTCGGCCTGCTTCGACGCGCGGCGCGCGTCGCCGAAGGTGATGCGCATCGTCGCGCCCTTCGGGTCCTCCACTTCGGTGCCGCAGTTGTCGCAGACGAGAATCGTCCTACGGGCCAAATTGGCCTCCTTCGTTTTCGGGGGAAATCCGCCGTGAATTCTACGCGGCTTTGCGGCTGCTCCGAATCCGGTACGAGCGCAACAGGCTGAGGGTCGCCTGTTCCTCCGGATCGAGGCCGATATCCCGCGCGGTGACGATCCGCAAATGGCGGGGCCGGAAATCCGCGATCGTTCTCCCCTCGAGATACTGATCGACGACCGCGGGCGCGATGTACGACGCGCGGCAGACGGCCGGCGTGTTGCCGAGCTGGTCGGCGACCTTGCGCACGACCGCCGCGACGGCACGCTTCTGCGCGGTGACGCCCTCGACCGGGCCGCGCTCGGCGAGCTCGACCGCCGCGAGCAATGTGCCGCCCCAGGTGCGGAAGTCCTTGCCCGAGAACTCCGGGCCCATCAGCTGCTTGATGTACGCGTTCAGCCGCCGGTCGGTCAGGTTCATGAGCCCGCCGCCGTTCTCGTAGACGAAGAGGCGCGCGCCCGGCGCCTCGAGCAGCTCGCGCACCGACGACGCGAGCTCGACGTCGACGAGCGCAGAGTGCACCTGCACCTTGTGCTTGCCGCGAAAGCGAAAGGTGACTCGGTTCCCGCGGACGTCGGCGTGCGACTTGCGCAGCGTCGTGACGCCGTAGGTGCGCGAGCGCGCCGCGTACCGGTCGGAGCCAACGCGGAACCAGCCGAGATTGATCAAGCGCACTGCGATCGCGCACACGCGCAGCTCGTCGAGCCCTTCGTGAGTCATGTGCTCGCCCATCGCGAGCCGAAGATCGGGCAGCTTCTCCGCGAAGCGGATCAGCTTCTCGAATTTCGCGCGCTCCTGCTCGGCGCGGAAGGCCGGGTGGTAGACGTACTGCTTGCGTCCGGCGCTGTCGTATCCCGTCGCCTGCAGCTTCGCGCGCGCGCTCTTCGCAACGCGCACGTTGCGCCACGCGGGCGGAACCGGCAGGCCGCATGGCGTTCTCCGCGGCACGGCGCGGGTTGTTCCCGGATGTGCGCGCGCTAACCGGCAGCGGCGATCGCGTCCGCGTCCCAGAGCTCGACGAAGAGCACGGCGAGCATCGGGTCGAACTGCGTGCCGGCGTTGCGCGCGATCTCGCGGCGGGCGTCGAACGGGCTGCGCGCACGGCGGTAGGGCCGCGCGGTCGTCATCGCGTCGTAGGCGTCGGCGACCGCGAGCACGCGCGCCTCGATCGGGATGTCGCCGCCTGCGCGTCCGGTCGGATAGCCGGTGCCGTCCCACCGCTCGTGGTGGAAGAGCACGCACTCGAGCGCGTCGCGCACCGACGGGAACGGCTCGAGCAGCTTCGCGCCGGCGACGGGATGGCGCTTGATCGCCGCGAGCTCGTCCGGCTCGAGCGGCGTCGCCTTCGTCAGGACGTGCGACGAGACGGCCAGCTTGCCGACGTCGTGCAGCAGCCCGCCGAGGCGCAGGATCTCGAGCCGGTCGACGGCCCAGCCGAGCGCCTCGCCGAGCAGGACCGCGAGCTCGGCAACGCGGGCCGAGTGGCCGCGCGTGTACGGGTCGCGGGCCTCGATCGCATCGGTCAGGGCGGCAAGCATGCCGCACTCGATTCGTCCCGCCTCCGGCTTCTCCTACTTCCAGATTCCGGTGATCGGCGTCGCCGTGCGCGCGGCGCCGAGCGGCGGCAGACCCCAGGAATCCTCGAGCGTCCGCAACAGGCCGTAGTGGTTCGTCGGTGCCGCGAAGACGCTGTGCGCGCGCACCGCCGTGCCGAGCACCGCCGCGGCGACGGCGTTCGTGCTCGTCCCCTCGTCGAAGACCACGAAGATCGCCGTGTCCGGCAGCGTGAGCAGCGGCGTCACGAATCCGCGCAGCCACGCGTCGCCGGTCGCGGTCGAGCAGTCGTGCATGTCATGGCACAGGTCCGGGGTGACGAACGCGAAGTCGGGCAGCTTCGCCGCGTCGAAGGCCGTCAGCGGTTGCACGTGCGCGGCGCCGCCCGGGAAGTAGAGGAACGGCACGTGCTTCTTCGCGAAGCGCGGCGACGACGGATAGCCCTCGGCATACGCCGTCCACGTGCGGCCCGCAGCGCTGAGCTCGCTGCCGATCGTCGGGCCGCGAACGCTGCAGGTCGTGCAGTCGGAGCTGATCCCGTGCGTCGAGCCCGAGACGAGCGCGAGGTAGTTCGGCAGGCTCGGATGGCTGACACCGCTGTAGTTGGTCACGCTCGCGTAGCGCGCGGCGAGCGCGGTGAACGCCGGCGCGGTGCGCGCGGTGATCGCCGAGCGGTCGCGGTTCTCGAGCACGATCACGATCGCGTGCGCGACCCGAGGGGGCGGCGGCGCGGCGTAGATCACATTCGCTCCTCGACGCTTCGCCGCAAGTAGTGGACACCGACGAGCACTGTCACGACCACGACGACGAGCACCACGGCGGCAAAGAGGCCGTAGCGGCTGATCGCGTCCGCTGCCGCGTGGCCGCCGTAGTACGCGACGACCGAGACGGTCGTCGCCCACGCAATCCCGCCGCCGGCGTTCCAGAGGAGGAACCGCCACCACGGCATGTGCGCGAAGCCGGCGATCCACGCGCCTGCGATACGGAAGCCGCTAAACCACCGCGCGGCGAAGATCGCCTTGCCGCCGTGCTTGTCGAAGAAGCGCTCGGCGGGTGGCAGGAAACGCTCGCTGAAGCGGCGCACGATCCCGTAGCGCTGCAGGAAGTTGCGGCCGAGCTCGCGCCCGAGCCAGTAGCCGATGTTGTCGCCGACGATCGCGCCGGCCGACGCGACGGCCGCGAGCGCGACGAGCGAGAAGTGCCCGCGCGACGCGAGCACGCCCGCGGCGACGATCGCCGTCTCCCCCGGCAACGGCGCGCCCGCGCTCTCGGCGGCGACGATGATGAAGACGATGAGGAGCCCGTACTGCTGGAGGAGGTGGGTCACCGCAGGAACAGTGTGGCAATACCCGGATGGCCGCCGCGCGCGCTGCCGTAGAGTTACGCCGCGTGAGGGTCGGCGTACCTTTGGAAACCGCTGCGGGCGAACGGCGAGTCGCGCTCGTGCCCGAGTCCGTGAAGAAGCTCGTCGCGAACGGCTTCGAGGTCTCGGTGCAGCGCGGCGCCGGTGCGCCCGCGTCGTTCACCGACGAGATGTATTCCGAGGCCGGCGCGCAGCTCGTCGACGCCGCGCTCGACGCCGACGTCGTCGTCAAGGTCGCGAAGCCGACGGCCGACGAGGTCGCTGCGCTGCGCGAGGGGGCGGTGCTGATCGGCTTCCTGCAACCGCTGACGGACGCAGACGGGATCGAGCGTCTGCGCGCGCGCGGCGTGATCGCGTTCGCGATGGAGTCGATCCCGCGCATCACCCGCGCGCAGTCGATGGACGCGTTGTCGTCGCAGGCAGGCGTCGGCGGCTACAAGGCGGCGCTCATCGCAGCCGACCGTCTCCCCCGCTTCTTCCCGATGCTGATGACGGCCGCCGGAACGGTCCCGCCGGCGAAGGTGCTCGTGATCGGCGCGGGCGTCGCGGGCCTACAGGCGATCGCGACCGCGCGGCGCCTCGGCGCGGTCGTCACCGGCTTCGACGTGCGCCCGGTGGTGCGCGAGCAGATCGAGAGCCTCGGTGCGAACTGGCTCGACCTCGGCGTCACCGGCGGCGAGGCCGAAGGCGGCTACGCGCGCGAGCTGACGCCCGAGGAGATGCAGGCGCAGCAGAAGGCGCTCGAGGAACGCATCGGCGACTTCGACGTCGTCATCACCACCGCCGCCGTTCCCGGACGCGCGGCGCCGAAGATCATCCCCGCGTCGGCCGTGCGCGCGATGCGCCCCGGCTCGGTGATCGTCGACCTCGCCGCCGAGACCGGCGGCAACGCAGAGCTCACCGTGCCCGGCGAGATCGTCGAGCGCGAAGGCGTGACGCTCGTCGGCCTCACGAACCTGCCGAGCTCGATGCCGTACCACGCATCGACGCTCTACTCGCGCAACGTGCAGGCGCTGCTGCTGCACCTCGCGCCGGAAGGCGAGCTGTCGCTCGACTGGTCGGACGAGATCACTTCTGGCGCATGCGTCGCTGGGAAACAGGAGGTCGCCGCATGAGCCACAACACGCTGCTCGTCTTCGAGGTCACGATCCTCGTGCTCGCAATCTTCGTCGGCATCGAGGTGATCTCGAAGGTGCCGACCCTGCTGCACACGCCGCTGATGTCGGGGACGAACGCGATCCACGGCATCGTCATCGTCGGCGCGATGATCGTTCTCGGCCTGCCGGACAAGAGCGCGTTCACGTGGATCGTCGGCTTCGCCGCGGTCGTGCTCGGGTCCGCGAACGTCGTCGGCGGCTTCGTCGTCACCGACCGCATGCTCGAGATGTTCAAGCGGCGCGAACCGCCGAAGAAAGACGCCGCGTGAGCTACAACCTCGCGAACCTCCTCTACCTGATCACGATCGTCAGCTTCATCCTCGCGTTGAAGTTCCTGTCGAGCCCTGCGCACGCGCGGCGCGGCAACCAGATCGGCGCGGCGGGGATGGTCGTCGCTGTCGTCGTGACGTGGATCCGGATCGATACGACGAGCTGGTGGGCGATCGCGATCGGGATGCTGATCGGCGGCGGCTTCGGCGCCGTCGCGGCGCGCAAGGTGAAGATGACCGCGATGCCGCAGATGGTGGCGCTGTTCAACGGCGTCGGCGGCGGCGCGGCGGCGCTGATCGCGCTCGCGGAGCTGCACCGCATCCTCCCTGAGCCTGGCGCGCCGAAGGTCGACATCTCGGTCGCGATCGTGCTCTCGGCGCTGATCGGCTCGATCTCGTTCGCGGGCTCGATGGTCGCGTTCGCGAAGCTGCAGGAGCTGATCGGCGGCCGTCCGATCACGTACTCGGGTCAGCAGTTCGTCAACGCGGCGCTCTTCATTGGCGCCTCCGCGGCCGGGATCGCGCTCGTCGCCGGCTGGCAGCAGGAGTGGCTCCTGTGGGTGCTGATCGCGGCGGCGCTCGCGTTCGGCGTGCTGTTCGTGCTCCCGATCGGCGGCGCCGACATGCCGGTCGTGATCTCGCTGCTGAATGCGTTCACCGGTCTCGCCGTCGCGGCCGGCGGCTTTGAGCTCCAGAACAACGTCCTGATCGTGAGCGGAATGCTCGTCGGCGCGTCGGGCACCTTGCTAACGCTGATGATGGGGCGCGCGATGAACCGCTCGATCGCGAACGTCCTCTTCGGCGCGTTCGGGCAGGTGACCGCGCAGGCCGCGGCGGTCGCGGCGGGCGACGGCGGCGCGGTGCGCAGCGCTTCCGCGGAGGACGTCGCGGTCATGCTCGCCTACGCGCACAAGGTCGTCTTCGTTCCCGGGTACGGGCTCGCGGTCGCGCAGGCGCAGCACGACGTGCGCCAGCTCGCCGACCTGCTCGAAGCGAAGGGCGTCGAGGTGTCGTACGCGATCCATCCCGTCGCGGGACGCATGCCGGGGCACATGAACGTGCTGCTCGCGGAAGCGAATGTCCCGTACGACCAGCTGAAGGAGATGGACGAGGCGAACCCGGAGTTCTCACGCACCGACGTCGCGCTCGTCGTCGGCGCGAACGACGTCGTCAATCCCGACGCGCGCAACAACCAGGGCAGCCCGATCTACGGCATGCCGATCCTCAACGTCGACCAGGCGCAGGCGGTCGTCGTCCTCAAGCGCTCGATGAACCCCGGCTTCGCCGGGATCGAGAACCCGCTCTTCTACAACCCGAAGACCGTGATGCTGTTCGGCGACGCGAAGAAGTCGATCGACGACCTGATCGCGGACGTCAAGACGCTCTGACTGTCTGAACCAGCCGCGTCGGACTTTGTGGCTCTGAGCCACTAACCCTCCGCGAGCCGCTTCGTTACGCCGCCGCGGGACTTTGTGGCTCTGAGCCACAAGCTCAGTACGCTTCGGCCCGTGAGCGTTCCGTTCTTCAGCCGCGCGCACGTCGAGGCTGCCGTCTCGCCGGAGCGCGCGCTCGACGCGGTGCGCGACGCGTTCGTCGCGTACGCGCGCGGCGAGTGGACGATGCCGCCGAAGGTCTACGTCCCGGCGTACCCGGCCGGTGACTTCCGCGCGATGCCGGCGCTCGGCGCGGGACACGCGCTGCTGAAGTGGGTGACGTCGTTCCCCGGCAATCCGGAGCGCGGGCTGCCGACGGTGACGGGGCTCGTGCTGGTATCCGATGCGTCGAACGGGATGCTCGTCGCGGTTCTCGATGCAGGTGCCGTGACGGCGCTGCGCACGGGCGCGGCCGCCGTGCTGGCGGCGGAGACGCTCGGCCGCGGGCGCGAGGCGGCGGTGATCGGCGCGGGCGTGAACGGTCGAGCGGCCGCGCGCACCTTCGTCGCGCGCGGCTGGCGCGTGTGGCTCTACGACGTCGACGACGCGAGAGTGCGCACGGTGTCGGAGGAGCTCGGCGTCGGAACCGCGTCTCGCGACGAGGCGCTCGCGGTCCCCGTCGTCGTGACGGTGACACCCGGCCGCGAGGTCGTCTTCGGCGAAGGCTCCATGCACCCCGGCCAGCACGCGTCGCTGATGGGCGCCGACGGTCCTGGCAAGGCGGAGATCGCGCCTGCGGAGATGGAGCGCATCCGCATGTTCTGCGACGACTGGGAGCAGGCGAGCCACAACGGCGAGCTCGCGCACTCGAACCTGCAACGCGAAGCGGTGACGCAGCTCGGCGACGTGCTCGCCGGCAGCGCCGACGGCCGCCGGTTCGACGACGAGATCACCGCGTTCGACTCGACCGGTCTCGCGATCCAGGATCTCGCGATCGCGCTCGCGGCGATGGAACGCGTGGACGAGCTAGACGTCCCGCGTGTCGAGCTGTAGCAGCCGCTCCGGCCTGAACAGCTCGAGCAGCTCGTCCTCGTCGCCGCAGATCGCGCGCGCCGCGAGGTCGCCGCACATGAAGCCGAGCACGTTGCCGTGGCCTGAGTAGCCGCCGCATACCCATGCACGCGCGTCGCCGGGGACGCGGCCGACGACCGGCAGGAAATCCAGCACGAGCCCGAAGATCCCAGCCCAGCGCTTCTCGACGCGCACCGGGCGTCCGACCAAGGACGCGACGAAGTCCTCGAGCGCGCGCTGGATCGGTTCCGTCGTCACCTCGTCCGAGGTGAACTCGGAATCCAACGCAAAGTCGCGGAAGCCGCCCGCGGTGATGCGGCCGTCCGGGAGCTGCTGCCAGTAATCGAAGCCGTGACGGCCGTAGTGCGGACAGTCGAACAGCCGCTGGGCGATCGGCTCGGTCGCGATCATCTGCCCGCGCGTCGGGATGATCAGCCCCTCGAGCTCGCCGAGCAGGCCGCTCGGGTAGCCGTCCGTCGCAACCAAAACGTGCTCCGCGTCGAGCTCGTCGAGCGCGGCGACGCGGTGGTGCTCGACGATCTCGACGCCCGCCTCCGCGGCGCGCGCCGCGAGCCCGCGCACGAGCCGCGCCGGCTGGATCGCGGCGTCGTCGGGGTGGAAGATCGCCGCGGGGAAGCGTCCCTCGACGACGCCCTCTCGCCACTCCGCGTCGAAGCCGTCCTCGACGAGCGCCTCGAACTCGGCGCGGAGCTCGTCCGCCTCCTCGACGTCGGCGGCGACGCGCAGGCTGCCGGTCCGCTCCGGGCCGAGCCGATCCAGCGCCTCCTCGGTCGCGCGCCAGTACGCCTGGGCGCGCTCCGTACCGAGCCACTCGCGCGCGCGGTCGTAGGGCATCGCGCCGCCGCGGAGCGCGAAGCCGCCGTTCCGCCCGCTCGCGCCGTCGGCGACCTCGCGCGCGTCGTGGACGCGAACCCGGCGGCCGAGACGCGCCAGCGTGAGCGCCGCGGAGATGCCGGTGATGCCGGCGCCGACGATCTCGACGTCCGGCCGCTCGACTCGAACGTGCGTGAGCGGCGGTCCCGCCTCGGCCAGCCACCAGCTCGACACCTTGACGATGCTAGTCCCGGCATGCAGAGTTCGCCGCGCAACCGTCCTCGGGGGAGGCCCGGTGGCATTCGAGCTCGGAGCAACGCTACGCCAAGCACGGGAAGCGCGTCAGCTCGCCTTCGAAGAGGTGGCTGCCGCGACGCGCATCCATCCGCGTCACCTCGCCGCGCTCGAAGCGGAGCGCTTCGACAGCCTTCCCGGCCGCGCGTACGCGCGCAGCTTCCTCCACGAGTACGCGCACTACCTCGGGCTCGACGCGTCGGTGTTCGTCTCGGAATACGACCTCCGCTACTGCGACACGCGCGTCGCGCCGCATCCGCTCGTCGCCGTCGACCGCCGCCGCGCCGCGCACACGTTCCGCGGCGGCTTCGTGCTCGGCGTCGCGCTCATCGCCGTCGTCGTCGGCGTCGTCGCGTGGAAGTTCGGCGGGCCGTCGTCTCACCCGGCGCGGGTCGCCTCGTCGCTGACACCGCAGACGCCGCCCGCAGTCGTGACGCCGAAGCCCACGACGCCCGCGCCTGCACCGGTCGTCGCGGCGCCGAAGCTGATCGCCGTGAAGGCAAGCGCGCGCTGCTGGCTGCTCGTGCGCAGCGGTTCCGCGACGGGCGCGGTCGTCTACGAAGGGATCCTGCAGGCCGGAGAGACGAAGCAGTTCGCGCAGCGCCCGCTGTGGATCCGCTTCGGCGCGCCTTGGAGCGCAAGCGTGCAGCTCGACGGCAAGGCCGTCGCGCTGCCGCAGTCGACAGGGCCGCTCAACATGCTGTTCACGTCGACGGCGCAGCCGGCCTGAAGACGCCGTCGCCCTCGGCGACGAGCTCCGACAGCTCGAGCTCCGCGAGCGCGACCGAGACGACCTGAGCGGAGAGACCCGTCGCGCGCACGAGCTCGTCCGCGCTGCCGGGCAGCGCGGCGAGCACGGCACGCGCCGTCTCGCTCACGCTCGGCGCAGGCTTGTCCTCGGCGGTCAGCCCGAACAGCTCGAGCACGTCGGCCGCGCACGTGCACGGCGCGGCGCCGAGCTTCAAGAGCGCGTTCGTCCCGGCGGAAAGGCGTGACGTGATCTCACCGGGAACCGCAAGCACCTCGCGTCCCTCCTCGAGTGCGAAGTCGGCGGTGATCAGCGCGCCGCTGCGTTCGCGCGCCTCGACGACGACGGTGACGGGGCACAGCCCGGCGATGATCCGGTTGCGCGCGGGGAAGCGCCACGGCGCCGGCTCGACGCCCGGCTCGTACTCCGACACGACGAGCCCGCGCACGCGGAGTCGTCGCGAGAGCTCGGCGTGCGCCGCTGGATAGTCGCGATCGACGCCGCAGCCGAGCACGCCGACCGTCACACCGTCCGCGTCGAGCGCACCGCGGTGCACCTCGCCGTCGATCCCGCGCGCGAGCCCGCTGACGACGACGAGGCCCGCGGCCGCGAGCTCGCGGCCGAGCCGCCGCGCGACCTGCGCGCCGTACGGCGAGCACTGACGCGCGCCGACGACGGCGACGCACGGCTGCGACAACAGCTCGTCCGCACCGCCGCCGCGCGCGTACAGCACCTTCGGCGGATCGAAGATCGCGCGCAGCAGCGGCGGCAGCCGAACACGGCGAACGTCGCTCATCGCTCGAGTTCCCGCGGCGAGCGGTACGCGAGCGCCTCGGCGACGTGCTCCGGCTCCACCGCGTCGGCCCCCGCGAGTGCGGCGATCGTGCGCGCGACACGCGCGACGCGCGCGCGTCCGCGGCCTGAGAGCGGCAGCCGCTCGACCGCGCGCGAGAGCAGCTCTTCCGCCGCGGTCGTCCGAGCTGCCGGCGGCCGCCTGCGCGCGGCGAGGACGCGGGCGCGAACGGCATCCGACGGCTCCGCTGGTCCCGCAGCGAGCTCCGTCGCACGCGGGCGCGGCACGGTCACGACGAGGTCGAAGCGGTCGAGCAGCGCGCGAGAGAGCTTGTCGCGGAACGCGGCCAGCCGCTGCGGCGAGCAGGAGCACTCGGCACCCGAGTCGCCGCGCCCGCCGCATGGGCAGAGGTTCATCGTCGCGACGAGCTGGAAACGCGCCGGGAAGATCGCGGCGCCCGCCGCGCGCGCGACCGCGACGACGCCGTCCTCGAGCGGCTGCCGAAGCGCCTCGAGCGCCGGCCGCTGGAACTCCGGCAGCTCGTCCAGGAGCAGCACGCCGCAATGGGCGAGCGTCGCCTCCCCGGGCCGCGGGCCGGTGCCGCCGCCGACGATCGCCGCCATCGACGCGCTGTGGTGCGGCGCCCGGAACGGCGCCCGCGTGATCAGCGGCCGCTCCGCCGACACGAGCCCGGCGACGGAATGGATGCGCGTCACCTCGAGCGCGTCGGCCGGCTCGAGCGGCGGCAGGATCGACGGCAGCCGCCGCCCGAGCATCGTCTTTCCCGTCCCCGGTGGGCCGGCGAGCAGGAGGTTGTGCGAGCCCGCGGCCGCGATCTCGAGCGCACGCCGCGCACGCTCCTGCCCGCGCACGTCGGCGAGGTCCGGCAGCGCGGGCTCCGGCAACGCGACCGCGCCGTTCGGCGTCCAGCTGAGCTCGAGCTCGCCACGGAGATATGCGACCGCTTCCGCGAGATGGTGGACCGGGATCGGCTCGACCCCCGCGAGCGCAGCCTCCGCACACGCTTCGGCGGGACACAGCAGCTTCGCGATCGCCGCGCGCGTCGCGCCCTCGGCGACGGCGAGCACGCCGCCGACGCGGCGCAGACGTCCGTCGAGGCCGAGCTCGC
>Ga0070735_10003827_pt1 | contig 12986 bp, 13 predicted proteins | sample Coa_R1_FD_66443 | JGI IMG/M metagenome (GOLD analysis project Ga0070735, IMG submission 66443) | Surface soil microbial communities from Centralia Pennsylvania, which are recovering from an underground coalmine fire - Coalmine... | ecosystem: Environmental > Terrestrial > Soil > Unclassified ...
ACGATGAGGGCGATCGTCGATGCCGCCAGCATCCGCTACCGCGCCGCAGGTCGATTTGCCTGGTACTTCGCCCGCGGAAAGCTCGCGGGCGACCCGGCTTTTGCGGCGATCCTCCGTCGAGGCCTGCTCAGCGACCGGGCACGCATTCTGGACCTCGGGTGCGGCCAGGGGCTGCTGGCCTCCTGGTTGCTGGCCGCGCAGGCGAGGCAGTTCGAGGGAGCCTGGCCGAGTGATTGGCCGCCCGCGCCCGCGCCGCTCCAGTTGCTCGGGGTCGATGCCGACCGCCGCGAGGTGGCTCGCGCCCGCGCGGCCCTCGGCGATCGGGCGCGTTTCGTTCAGGGCGACATCCGTCACGCAGACTACGGCTCGGTCGATGCGATCGTCCTGCTCGATGTGCTGCATTACACCGACCCTGCCTCCCAGGAGGCGGTACTGAGCCGCGCCCGCGCGGCGCTGGCCCCACGCGGGATACTGCTGCTGCGCGTCGGTGACGCCGACGGCGGCGCCGGTTTCGCTTTGAGCAAGCTCGTCGATCGCCTCGTCGCCCTGGTGCGCCGTCATGAGCTGGCGCACCTCGCTTGCCGTCCGGTGCACGAGTGGTGCGCGCTTCTCGAGAAGCTGGGCTTCCTCACCGAGGCGGTGCCGATGAGTGAGGGCACTCCCTTCGCGAATGTGCTGCTCATCGGGAGGCTCGCGTGAAGCCGCTGGCACTCAGCGCCTTCACCGCGAGCAGCTGCCTGGGCCGGGGCCTCGACCCGACGCTCGCGGCACTGGCGGCGGGGCGCACGGGTTTGAAGCCCTGCGCCTTCGAGACGGTCACGCTCGAGACTTTCGTGGGCGAGGTCGCGGGGGTCGATGAGGAGCGGCTGCCGGCGGGCTTCGAGGAATTCGAGTGCCGCAACAATCGTCTGGCGTACCTTGGGTTGCGGCAGGACGGGTTCGATGAGGCCGTGCGCGCAGCCGCCGGTCGTCTCGGGCGCGCGCGCATCGGCGTGTGGCTCGGGACCAGCACCTCGGGAATCCTCGAGACCGAGCTCGCCTACCGGCGGCGCGCTCCGGGGACCGGTGCGTTGCCCGGTGACTTTCGCTACCGGGGTGCCCACAACACCTTCTCCGTGGCCGCCTTCGTGCAGCGCGCACTTCGCCTCGAGGGACCTGCGGCCGTCATCTCCTCGGCGTGCTCATCGAGCGCGAAGGTGTTCGCATCCGCGCGCCGCGCGATCGAGGCGGGCATGGTCGATGCCGCAGTCGTCGGAGGCGTCGACTCCCTTTGTCTGACGACGCTCTATGGATTTCATTCGCTGCAGCTCGTGGCACGCAACCCCTGTCGCCCCTTCGACGCCGAGCGCGAGGGGCTCTCGATCGGCGAGGCTGCAGCGTTTGCGCTTCTCGAGCCCGCGGACCGCAAGCTCTCCGCACCCGCGGTGCTGCTGCTCGGCACCGGAGAATCGAGCGACGCGTGGCACATGTCGGCGCCTCATCCGGAGGGGCGCGGCGCGGGCGCTGCGATGAGGCAGGCACTGGCCGCAGCAAGCCTCGATGCCGCACAGATCGACTACATCAATTTCCACGGCACCGGAACGGCGAGCAACGACGCCGCTGAGGCGCGCGCCGTGGCCGCGGTGCTCGGCACGAAGGTCCCCGGCAGCTCGACCAAGGGTGCGACCGGACACACGCTGGGTGCCGCTGGTGCGCTCGAGGCGGTGATCTGCGCACTCGCCCTGCGGCAAGGTCTGCTGCCGGGCGGGGTCAACACGATCTCTCTCGATCCGCAGCTCAAGGTGAACTACTTGCGCGAGAGCCGCCACGCACGGCTCGATGCCGTCATGAGTAATTCCTTCGGCTTCGGGGGCTCGAACTGCAGCCTCGTTCTCGGGAAGGCCGGATGAGCGCGCCGCTCACCGCCTGGGTGGAAGGCGTCGGCGTCCTCGGGCCTGGCCTGCGCAACTGGCCGACTGCCTCCTCGGTGCTCGCGGGCGAGGTGCCGTACGAGGCCACCCCGACCTCGATCCCGGCGCTCGAGTGCCTGCCGCCTGCCGAGCGCCGTCGCACCGGCAAGGTGGTGCGGCTGGCGCTCGCCGTCGGACTCGAGGCCACGGCGCGAGAGGGCACCGAGCGGGCCGCGCTCCCTGCGGTGTTCTCATCCTCCGGGGGCGACGGGGAAAACCTTCACGAGATCTGCCAGGTCCTGGCCAGTGCCGACCGGCAGATCTCTCCGACCCGCTTCCACAACTCGGTGCACAACGCCTCATCCGGGTATTGGGGAATCGCTACCGGCGCTACCGCACCCTCGAACGCGCTCTGCGCTTACGATGCGAGCTTCGCCGCGGGCCTCCTCGAGGCGCTCGTGCAGGCGCGCATCGATGAGACAGCGGTGCTTCTCATTGCCTATGATGTGGACTACCCGCAACCGATACGGAGCGTGCGCCCCATTCCGGATGCCTTCGGTGTCGCGCTGCTGTTGACGCCCGCGGCACGGCCGCATTCGCTGGCGCGGCTCACGGTGCAGTTGTGCGCCGCGCCCGCAGAAAGGCTGCCCGATGCACCACTGGAGTCGTTGCGCGCGCAGATCCCCGCCGCCCGCAGTCTCCCGCTGCTGCGGCGGCTCGCGCGCTCAGAGGCGGGAGCGGCGATGATCGAGTACCAGGGGAGCCAGAGCCTTCACATCGAGGTGAGTCCGTGCCACTAGACCGTGAGTGGATCGAGCAGCACATCCCGCACAAGGGCCGCATGTGCCTGCTCGATGAGGTGCTGTCCTGGGATGCGGCGCACATTCGCTGCCGCAGCAACACTCATCGCTCCCCCGACAATCCTTTGCGCGCTCATGGACGGCTCGGAGCCGCCTGCGGCATCGAGTACGCGGCGCAGGCGATGGCGGTACATGGCGCCCTGATCGCCGCGAGCGCCCCCCTCGCCAGCACCGTCTCGACTCACGTGCGCGGCAGCATCGGCGCGAGCGTGGGTTATCTTGCGAGCGTGCGCAACGTCGCGCTGCAGGTGAGCCGGCTCGATGACCTGGAGACCGAGCTCATCGCCGCCGCTGAGAGAGTCACCGGCGATGGGCGCACCGTGCTCTACGAATTCACCGTATCGGGGAGCGACCGGGTGCTGCTCTCCGGCCGCGCCAGCATCGTGTTCGACGCCGCCTTCGGCGCCCAGCCGGCGAGCACCGGCACGCACGCATGAGCGCCGCGGGCAAACGAGCCCTCGTTACCGGCGGGAGCGGCGCGATCGGCGGCGCAATCTGCCGGCGGCTGGCACGCGAGGGCCATCATGTCTACATCCACTGTCATCGCGGCATCGAGGTTGCGCAGGCGCTGGCGCGCGAGATCGAAGGCTCGGGCGGGCGCGCCGAGGTCATCTGCTTCGATATCACCGACACCGAGGCAACCCGTGCTGCGCTCGAGACGGTGCTCGCCGCGGGTCCGATCCAGATCCTGGTGAACAACGCCGGCGTGCACGACGATGCGGTGCTGCCGGGAATGAGCGCCCCGCAGTGGCGGCGGGTCATCGATGTGTCGGTCAACGGCTTCTTCAACGCCACGCAGCCGCTCCTCATGCCCATGATCCGCGCGCGCTGGGGCCGCATCGTCAGTGTCTCATCGATCGCCGCCCTCATCGGCAACCGGGGCCAGGTCAACTATGCCGCCGCCAAGGGTGCGCTCAACTCGGCGACCAAGGCGCTCGCGCTCGAGGTCGCAACGCGCGGGGTGACGGTGAATGCCGTCGCCCCGGGAATCATTGCCACCCCGATGACCGACGGCCTGTTCGACGCGGCCGACATCGAGCGGCTCGTACCGATGAATCGGCTCGGGCTTCCCGAGGAAGTGGCGGGCGTCGTCGCCTTCCTCACCACCGAGGATGCGGCCTACCTCACGGGCCAGGTGCTCTCGGTGAGCGGCGGCATGGCGTAGCGCAGCGTGTCGACGAGCACGCAGACGATGGGCTACCCACCAAACACTCTGTACACAATAGACATCCAGCCCGGCGTCTGCACGGCGAAGAAGCTGAGCTGGAAGGCGGCGATGACTGCGACTCCGCCCCAGCCGAGCACCGGGTGCAGCCGGCCGTGGCGCAGCGTATCGGCGAGTACGCACGCCGCGATGCAGGCGTAGAACGCCAGAAACTGCGGCAGCGGTGCGTGCCCGAACAGCAGGGCAATGCGCGCGACCGCGGGCGCCAGCAGCGTGACCGCTGCCAGCAGCATCAGACGTTTGTGGACATCCGCGCGGGAGCGCAGCGCGAGGCCGCTGCCGACGAAAGCACCGAACAGCAGCAGGTTTACGAGGTTGATGAGCAGCAGGTAATGCCACATGCCCTGTACGTGTGCCTGGATCTCCCGCTCGAGTGCCAACACGGTGAGCGCGACGCCGGTCAGGATGACGAGCGCAGCGAGCACGGCCGCGCCAGCGCCCAGCCGCCGATGCCACGCCACGCGCCGCGCCGCGATGAGCCAGGTCTGAGCGATGAATACGACGATCCAGGTCGACATCATCAGGCCATGCAGGTGCACCACGAGCGGCAGGGCGCGGCTGCCAAACACACCCTTCAGGTAATACGTGCGCGCGAAACCGACGAATGCCACGGCTGCGATCCCGAGCGCCAGCCACTCGAACAGACGCGTTCGAAGCGCCGGCTTGCTGTCTGCAACCATCGCTGCGCGCGCGGGGGCGTTCACGGCTCAGGCCTCCTGCCGGAGGGCATCGGGAGCCGGGGCGGACAGGCTCTGGCAGCCCGCGAGCACGACGAGCGGCAGCAGAATGGCCGGGCGGAATCGATTTCTCATGACAGCTCCTGGAAGTCCTGCGGTGCGGCCCCGGGGCCAGTCGAGCTAGCGTTCGCGGTGCGCGGCAAGGGCCAGCGCCCGCTGAAATTCGCCGCTCCGCGCCGCGGCGAGCCCGTCATCCTCGGCGGCGATCATGACGCTGTCGTCGGGGACCGGACTCGCGGCGATCGTCACGAGGTCCGTGCAGCCGGCGAGCAGTGCGAGGAAGAGGGAAATGATCGCGGTGAGGATGGAAATTCTCATGGGTGCCTCCGGGATGTCGGGATAACGGGTATCAGCCGAGCCACGCGCAGAAGCGCGTCCACACAGGCAGGGCCGCTACCATCCTCGCCAGCGGATCCGTCACGAACACCAGCAGCCCACCGGCGATGAACGCCGGATGCAGCCGTCGGTAGCGCCACGCATCGATCGCGATGCACAGGAGTACGAGCGCGTTCCGCGCGACCGAGGGATCGAGCTTCCAGGAGGTGTAGGCGCTGATGAAGCGGGCGAGTGCGGCATCGAGCACCAGGATGGTCGCGAGCAGCATCAGGCGCTTGTGCCAGTCGCTCCTGCTGCGCAGCCCCACCGCGCTGCTCACGAGGATCGCGAAGCTCAGCAGATCGAGGAAGCTGAACGCCACGAAGAGCGGTACCGCTATCCCGGGCGGCAGGTGATTGCCGCCGAGACGCGCCGCCACGATCACCGTGGCCGTATCGGCGATCACGATCAAGGCGGCGAGCGCCGCACCGAAAACGCCCAAGCGCCGGTGCCAATCGACGCGGTGCCGCGCCACGAGCACCGTCTGCGTGACGAACAGCGCGATCCAGCCGAACATGACCAGGCCGTGCAAGCGCACCAGCGCGCTCAAGCTGCTCATGTCGCTCAGCAGGTCGAGGTCGATGCTGAAGCCGGCCAGCACGACGATGACGATGCCGATGGCGGCTGCGAGGTAAAAACGGCGCTCAGCGGCAAAGCGCGCGGCAACAGTGTTCATCCGGGAATCCTCGAGATGGAGTTGAGCGGTGCCGGGGCCGCCGGCCGGGCCATCCGCCCGGCCGGCTGCTCCCGCAGCTGCCTACTGCTTCACGTAGACGGCCGTCGTCTTCTCCCTCTCGCGACCCGGATTCCAGCTGGTATCCGTGAAGGAGCCGCCGTCGACCGCGATGGTCTGCACGCCCATGCTGTCGGGCTTGCCGTTGATCTTCATGGTGTACCTGACCTTGGTGGGGCTGACGCGCCTGAAGCTGATGGTCGCGCCCGGCGGGGCCGTGGGTCCCGTAATCGGGTAGTCCTTGTCGTCGGCGCTGCATTCGACGGAAACCTTCAGGTCCGGAATGTCGTAGTGCAGAACGCCCGGGGCCGGGGAGGAGATCACGAAGGTCTGCGGTCCGGTGGGATCGGTCACTTTGGCAGTGCGCCAGGTGCCCGCCAGGCCGTCCGTGCCGGTGACGCGACTGAAGACATCCTCCTCGCGAAACTCCTGCCCGTCGGGCCTCGTGCCGCTGAAAGTCATGGTGAGCGTCTTGCCGTCCTCGGACAGCGCGACGCGTCCCTTCGCGAACACCTTGCCGTCGATGCGCGTCACCCGCTCCCAGCTGTTCTTGCCCGCAGCGGTCCAGGTCGTGGTGCGGTTGCTGAAGGTCTTGTATTCCTTGCCATCGAGACCGAAGTCGAAGCTCACGCTGCTGCCGTCCTCGTAGTGCAGCATTCCGCCGGGTCGCTCCGAGTAGCTGAACGTCTGGCCGGTCAGGTGGCTCTTCTGCGGATCGAGCTTCCAGGTTCCGTTCCAGGGACTGTCCGCGGCGCTGGCGGCGCCCGCGGGCAGTGCCAGCAGTGAGCAGAGGATCAAAGTGCTTCTCATGAGGTATCTCCAGGTTGTTGGCTCGACGCGCGTGCTCCAATGCCCCGGCGCGCCTGTCAGGGCGATGCCGCGGCAGCCTCCGGTGCAATGACCAGGAAGCTGCCGCTCCAGAACGGTTCGTAGCTCTCGCTCGGCACGTAGTGGCTGACGGAGCCCACGTAGTGCGTCTGCCCGGGGCGCAACTCGATGGTCACGAGGCCCCCGCTCGCGGCACGCATCGCGCCCGCATGTACCGCGGCGGCGCAGATCGAGGAGCCGTCGGTGTAGGGGCCGCTGCCGATCACCTGCCCGGGCGCTGGCTTGCCCGGCGGGCAATGAAAGCGGAAGCGCTCGCCGTTGAAGCCGCGCAGGTTCAGATCGAGAGGGCTGGTGCGCCAGTCGACCTCGTGGACCGCGGGGGCGGGTGTCAGGGCGGCGCTCGCGAGCGCGGCGCCGATCGGAACAGCGGCCGCGAGCAGTCCGCACAGCAGTCCGGCTTGCCCGATCCGACGATGCCTTGCCGACATCCTTCCCTCTCCCGCTGCGCGGTGCGCACGTTTCACGGGGCGGGAGGCTGAGCCCGGACGCGCCGCACTGTCGCTGCCGTTGCGCTGGCATTTTTCTGGCAAACTTCCTGCCCTCCGACCCACCTCCTTAAGTGCATGTCCGCGTTGGAAAACCGGGTCTATCGATTCGCGGGCTTCACGCTCGAGCCGGCTGAGCGTCGGCTGTCCGAGTCGGGCAACCCGGTCGCGCTCACCCCGAAGGTGTTCGATACCCTGGTGCTGCTCGTCGAGCGAGCCGGTCACGTGGTGAGCAAGGACGAGCTGATGAAGCTCCTCTGGCCGCGCGGCTATGTGGATGAGTCCAACCTCACCAAGCACATCTGGCTCATCCGCAGGGCGCTCGGGGACGGTGAGCACGACTCGCGCTTCATCGAGACGGTGCCGAAGGTGGGATACCGCTTCATCAGCCCCGTTGCGAGCGCTGGCGCCGCGCTGCAACCCGCGCCGCCCGAGCCAGCGGCGCCCGCCATCGCCGGGGCAGCGGAGGCCGCCCCCGAGCCGCGCGCAGCGGTCATCGCGGGCCGCGCCGGTCGCCTGCGCAGCCGCTGGCTCGCAGCGGCGGCGGTGATCGTCGTGCTTGCGCTCATCGCCATCGGCTGGCGACTGGCGGTGGAGCCGCGGGTTGTGACCTCCCCGGGCCACAGCGGGCATACCATCGCAGTGGTCGGCTTCAGCAATCTCTCGCGCAATCCCAAGGACGCCTGGCTCGCCCCCGCGCTGAGCGAGATGCTCGGTGCGGAGCTTCGGGTCGCCGAGAACGTGCAGGTGGTGCCGGACGAGCTGGTGCGCGATGCGAGCTCGGACCTTTCCGCGCCGGCCGCGGGTGGCTACTCGACCGCCACTCTGGCGCGACTGCGCAGGCGCCTGGACGCGGACTACGCCATCAGCGGCAGCTATCTGGTGTCCGGCTCCGCCGACGACGCACCGCTGCGGGTCGACATCGCATTGCAGGACACGCGCAGCGGCGCACTCGTTGCGTCCGTCTCGCATCAGTCGCCCATCTCGGGCCTGATCGCGCTTGCGACCCAGGCCGGCGCGGCCCTGCGCGGGAAACTCGGTGCGCGCGCTCCGGATGTGCAGACCCTCGGTCTGGTCGCCAACGTTCAGCCGCCGAACCTCAGTGTGGCTCGCCGGCTCGGCTTTGCGCTCGATGCCCTGCAGCACTACGACGCCGCGCGGGCGCGCGACGAGCTCCTCGAGGCGGTCGCCCAAGCGCCTGGCTACGCGCCGGCCTACACGTACCTGGCCCAGGCCTGGTCGGCGCTCGGCTTCCGCGACAAGGCCCTCGCAGCCGCCGAACAGGCTGCGCAGAGGTCAGCCAACCTGCCGCCGGAACAGCGCCTGCAGACCGAAGCGGTTGTCGACTCCGCGCGTACCGATTGGAGCAAATCCGCCGCCGCCTGGGGCGCGCTGATACGCCTGCGGCCTGCGAGCGTCGAATACCACCTGCAGGCCATCGACGCGCAAATCGCCGCCGGCGCCCTCCCCGCGGCGCAGGCAACGCTGCGTGAGCTCGAGCGCTTACCGGACGCCACCGACGACCCTCGCGTCGAGCTCGCCGCCGCGCGTATTGCGGCAGAGCTCAATGACCCGCGGGCCAGCGAGCAGCACGCTGACGCCGCGCTGCGCAGCGCGCTGCGGCACGACGCGGCGGGGTTGATCGCTGACGCCGAGCGTGCGCTTGCCGGTGCACGCCTGCATCTCAACAGGAACGAGGAGGCGCGGACGAGTCTCGAGGCGGCGATCGCCGCTTACCGTTCGATACGCAATCCGCGCGGCGAGGCGGCCGCCCGTGGCGACCTCGCGCAGGCACTCGGCAATCTCAACCGCAACCAGCAGGCGCGCGAGGAGTTCCAGCGAGCCATGGAGCTCTATCGCAGCATCGGCGACCTCGCGGGAATCGCGGCGGTGTATCGCGACCTGTGCAGTATGCTGTGGCTTGCGGGCGATCGCGACGGCGCACAGGCCGCGGCGCGCAACTCCCTCGGGCTCGCCCGCGAGATCTCGGATCTCGGGCTGCAGGGCTGGAACCTGCAGGCGCTGGCCACCATCGCTGCAGACGACGCGGCGAGCGATGAGGTGCTGGCCGAGTACCGCGAGGTGGTGGCCCTCGCGGCGCGCACCGGGCATCAGGCGTCCTGGACGCTCGCCAACATCGCTGACGTACAAAGAATGCGCGGCGAGCTCGACGTGGCGCGCGCGACCTGCGCGCGGGCCATGGCCGAGGCGGCACCGCTTTCCGATCAGCAGTTCGCGGTGTTCAGCGGCTTTACATGTGCACTGATCGAGAGCGACCGTGGCAACGCAGCGGGCGCGCGCCGCGGCTTTGAGGAGGTCATCCGTCGCGTCGGCAGCGGCGGCGACTCCTCCTACCGGAGCAACTCCCTGATGATGCTGGCGCAGCTCGACATGGACGAAGGCCAGTGGAGCGCCGCGCGCGAGCGCCTGCGTCGGGCGAGCCAAAGCTTTGCCGCCGGGGAAGAGCGCACCGGCGAAGCAGACGCGGAGGCGATGCTGGCGCTGTGCGCACAGCAGCTCGACGATGCGGTGGCGAGGGATCAGGCCCTGGAGCGTGCGCGGACGCTGCGCCAGTCCATCACCTCGCGCCAGGAGGTCTACGGCGTCGACATCGCTCTGGCGCGCCTCGAGGCGCCGCAGGCCGCGCCGAAGTCGGTCGATCGCCTGCTGGCGCTGGCGGCCGATGCCGAGCAGCGCCACTGGGTGGTGTGGGCGCTGGAAGCGAAGCTGGCCGCCTGGGAGCTGCTGCGCGGTGAGCACCGCAGCGGCGCCGATGGACTGCGCCGCGACATCGAGCGCACTGCGCGGCAGCACGGCTTCGGCCGGATTCTCAGGCTTCTGGCGCGGCCGGATTCGCTCCCATCCCATGCGTGAGCGGTGCATCGAGGTACACTCAATCTCCAACCCCGGAGATCTCATGTCAGCAACCGCCGCTTTCAGAGTCACTTTGATGCTGCTCGCCGTAGTGGCCCCCCAGGCGTGGGCAGCGCCGAGCGCGGCGGATGCCGCCGCCACCCAGGCAGCTGCCCCGGGGGCGAACGCTCTCATCGACAGCCTCGGTCTGCGCGTCGCCCCGTCCCCGGTGCGTGAGCGCAGCGGCTGGCACACACCGCGCGTCATATTGGTGGGCGAGCCTCTGCGGGACCTGCTGCCGCAGCTCCGGCTTGCCGCCCCCGGCGCGCGGCTCATCGAGATCGACAAGGCGAGTGCTCGCGACATCGCCGCGGCCGATGCCACCCTCGGGGTGTGCACGCCTCAGGTGCTCGAGGCCGCAAAGCACCTCGAGTGGATCCAATGGCCGGCCGCGGGCGTCGAGCGTTGCGTGCAGCAGCCGTTGCTTCAGGCGCGCGCGCCGCTCGTCACCAACCTGCAGCGCACCATGGGGCCGAGCATCGCCGAGCATGTGATCGCCATGATGCTGGCGTTGAGCCGCCACCTCGAGGATTTCTACCAGGAGCAGCGCCAGGCGCATTGGGAGTCGGGCGATGCAGCGCCGGAGCTCGAGGATGTCGAGGGCAAGACCGTGCTGGTCGCGGGCCTCGGGGGCATCGGCACCGAAGTGGCTCGCCGCGCCCACGCCCTCGGGATGCGCGTCGTGGCCACCCGCGCGAGCGGGCGCGAGGGACCCGACTTCGTGAGCTATGTCGGGCTTCCCGATGAGCTCGGCAAGCTCTCGCACGAGGCGGACTTCGTCGTCAATTGCCTGCCGCTCACGCCGGAGACGACCGGCATCTTCAACAGGGAGTTCTTCGCGGGTATGAAGCGCAGCGCCTACTTCATCAGCATCGGGCGCGGGCGCAGCACCGTGACTTCTGACCTGACGGCCGCGCTCACGCAAGGCACGATCGCGGGTGCGGGACTCGATGTGGTGGATCCCGAGCCGCTGCCGCCCGACAACCCGCTGTGGCACGCCCCGCACCTGATCCTCACGCCGCACATCTCGGCCAATACGGCGGTCGCCGAGCGCACGCGCGATGCGGTGCTCATCGAGAACCTGCGCCGCTATGTGGCGGGTGAGCCGATGCTCTCGGTGGTGGACATCACCAAGGGCTACTGATTCAGGCGCCGCGGCGCGCCCGGCCGCCCGAGCGCGCCTCGAGCCAGGCAATGATCCGTTGCGGGATCTCTTCGCGTGCCTTGCGGCTCACGTACATGCCAATGTGCCCGGTGTCGATCGCGGCCGCGGTGTAGTCACGGCTGCCGATAAGGCGGCCCATCGCCTCGCAGGCGGCCGGCGGCACGATATGGTCGGCGCTGGCGTAGAGATTGAGGAGCGGCTGACGTACGGCTTTGAGGTCCACCACACGCCCGCCGAGCTCGAGCGTCCCGCGCACCAGGCGATTCTCCTGGTAGAACCAGCGCACGAACTGCGCCAGAGCCGTCGCGGCCTGCGGTGGGCTGTCGAAGATCCACCGCTCCATGCGCACGAAGTCCTCCACTGCGCGCTGATCCGCGCGCCCGGTGAGGAGCCGCACGTACTTCTGCTGCATCAGCCGAAAGGGCAGCAGCGACAGGAACAGGGCGTTGAGAAGCTCCCCGGGTACGTTACCCATGCGCTCGAGGAGCTGCGTGTCGAGCTCGCGGACCCACTTTGAGAGCAGATCTCCGCTCGTCTGGAAGTCCACCGCCGTCGTGAGCGTCACGAGGTTCGCAACCTGGGTGGGATGAAGCGCGCTATAGCAAAGCGTGAAGACACCCCCCTGGCACACTCCCATGAGGTCGATCGCATCGAGTGAGTGCGTGCCGAGGAGGTGCTGCATGCAGCCCCCGAGCCCGTGCTCGAGGTAATCGTTGAGATCCTGCAGCCGATCGCCCTCGTCCGGGTCGCCCCACTCGAGGAGATAGACGCTGCGACCGCTGGCGAGCAGCCGCCGCAGGAGTGAGGTGTCAGGCTGCAGATCGAGGATGTAGGGGCGGTTGACGAGCGCGAAGCAGACGAGCAGCGGTCGTGCGCCGCGGATCGGCTCAGTAATCGGGTCATATCGATAGAGAGTCGTCTTGCCCCGGCTCCAGACTGCGCGACGTGCCGAGCACCCGACGGTGACCCCACCGGCGAGCCGCAGTCGCGCGAGCGTCTCAGCGACGCGGACACCGAGATCGCTGAAGGGCGAAGAAGCGCCCGCGCCGGGTACGCTCAACGCGGTTTGCTCCGCGCGGCGCCACGGCGGCGGCGCCCGGCGCCCGTAGCGCCGCCCTTCGCGCCGCCCTTCGCGCCGCCCTTCGCGCCGCCCTTCGCACCGCCCTTCGCACCGCCCTTCGAGGCGCGCCTGGAACGGGCGGGAGCCGCCTGCGGTGCCGTGCCCTGCGAGGGGCGGACGGCGCGCCGGTCGAGCTCCTCTCTGAGCTCGCGGATCTGCCGCTGCAGCGCGTCGGCCTCTTCGCGTGTCGGCAATCCCCAGGCGCGCGCCAGGGATTCGGCCTGGCGGCGCTGCGCGAGAAGCAGCGCCATCGCGGTGTTGGTGAGCTGCGCCTGCAGGTGGGAGAAATCCTCCCGGCGCACGGTCGCCGCGTACGCCTCCTCCGCGCATTCCACCCACAGCTCATAGAGTGCGAGCGCGCTCTCGCTGGACAACTCCGCGCTCGGCCGGGTACGCATCCGCGCGAGGAAGAGCTGTGCCGCGCTGCTTGCGATCTCACTCCAGTGTTGGGCGAGCTGTCCCTGCAGCTGGCCGAGCTTCATCAACAGCTCCCAGGCCGTGGCATCCGCACCCATCGCGGCCGCCGGCCCGAGCGGCACCGGCCCCGGTGGCCAGGCGCCCGCCCCCGAGGGAAGGCCCGCGGCGGCGGCGAAGGC
>Ga0070735_10003828_pt1 | contig 12986 bp, 12 predicted proteins | sample Coa_R1_FD_66443 | JGI IMG/M metagenome (GOLD analysis project Ga0070735, IMG submission 66443) | Surface soil microbial communities from Centralia Pennsylvania, which are recovering from an underground coalmine fire - Coalmine... | ecosystem: Environmental > Terrestrial > Soil > Unclassified ...
GTGGTCGAGGCCTGCTACACGATGCGCGATCGGTTCAACTCGCATGACGTCTTCGAGCGGCTCGGGCTGCCGACCAAAGAGTGCATCGCATGGGAAGAGAGTTCGCCGGGCATGGCTGAATTCCGCCAGGCCCTGTTCACGCGGATCGTGCCCGCGATCAAGGACATCGGGCTATGGGGACCGAAAGTCACCAAAGCATACGCGGATATGGGCGTGATCGCGTTCGGCGATATCGATATGGCGGAGCTGAGCGCGCGCGACGAGGCGGTCGCGGAAGAGTTCGACGCGCAACGCGATCAGCGCACCCGCTTTGCGGCGGCCAAATAGTTGCGGGTTTTGATCGAACAAAACCGGTACAACCGCGCGAGCAGTGGAGGACATCATCATGCTTGATCACATCGGACTGGCGGTCTCGGACGTGGCCGAGAGCAAGCGCTTTTTCCAATCCGCATTGGCGCCGCTCGGATACAAGGTTCTGATGGACTTTGGCGAAGCGGTGGGATTGGGCGATAGCCGCCCGGATTTCTGGATCGCGAAGGGCGCTGCTTCCGCCAAAAGTCACATCGCATTTGCGGCCGCCAATCGCACGATGGTGAAGGCATTCTATGACGCCGCGATCGCGGCCGGCGGCAAGGATAACGGCGCGCCCGGTCTGCGCCCGCAATATCATCCGAACTACTACGGCGCGTTCGTCTTCGATCGCGACGGCAACAACATCGAGGCGGTTTGCCATCAGCCCGAATGAGTCATGAGCGAGAAAAACAAGCAGCTCGTACGTGATATCACCGAGCAGATTTGGAATCGGCATCAGCTCGACGCGATCCCCAAATTTTATGCGGAAGATTATGTCGTTGATTATCGCCCATACTCACCGATGCGACATGGGCACGAGGCGATTCGCGGCATGGTCGAACGCGCGTGGGCCACGTTTCCCGATTATCACGAAGAGCTGCACGAGCTGATCGCGGATGGTGACATTGTCGTGGCGCGGCTGACGATTTCGGGAACGCAGAGCGGTCAATGGGGTCCGGTGCCGCCGACCGGCAAGTACGTTTCAGTTGAGGAGATGGTGATGCTGAAATTTCGCGACGGCAAAGTGGTGTGGCAGCGCGGCATCGTGGACAATCTCGGCGCGCTGCGTCAGCTCGGCGTTGTTCCGACACCGAAGGGGTGAGGCTCACAGCGAACCGGCGAGGAAACTGAGCAGACGCTCCCACGAATCGCGTTCAGCCGCAGCGTTAGCGACCGGGCTTCCGCCGAGCGCCATCATCACGCGCACCACGGGATGGAAAATCTCGCTGATGACGGGAGAATAGGGGAAGCGAAAAAGATGGCCCGCGCCGGCATAGGTGATGTGCTCGAAGCGATGCGCGAAGTTCTTCTTGAGCAGCCGCTGCGCCGCGATGTCGGCTAACGCCAACGACGGCCACATCTGATCGTCGGAGCCCGAGAACATCAGGATGGGGCCGTTGGTCCTCTCGACCTCGATCTCGGGCCATTCCTCGCGCGCCATCATGCTCATCGACTTGTGGAAGGTCGGTGTCAACACGACCGGCGGTTTGCTCCATGCTTCGACATCGGGCGGTGGAGTCGGCATAAAGGCGAGCCCCTTGCCGTTACGCGTCCACGCTGGAGGGACTTCCGATGTGGCTGTTCCGCTCAGCCCCGGCCATACGACCCCGCTCGGCACATACGCGACGACCGCCTTGAGGGCGGGAAATGTAGCTCCGAGTAGCAGCGAGAGTTCGCCACCGCGCGAGGCGCCCATGATGGCGATGCGCTCGCGATAGACCGACTGATGCGTGCGCATCCAGTCAATCGCGCGTCCGAAGTACTCCAACGGAATGTTGGTGAGCTCCGGCGATACGCCCTCCATTCCGAAGTACGCGAGTGAGAGGACCGCATAGCCGCGGCTCGCCAGCAGGGCCGGTTGATCCTCGGCGAGACCCCCGCCCGATCCCGACACGATGATGACGCCGGGGCGCGGGCCGCTCTCATGATCGAAGAACGTCGCGACCATTCCATCATTCTGAAGCTCGGGCTGAAGCCCTGGTCGAATCTCGCGCCGCCGCACGCCTTGCGCCATCAAGCGGCGCGTCACCTCGATGGACACGCTTTCTCCGGCCTCCTCCGCGGTGAGCTTTACAACGATCGGCGTTGGCAGTGTTTTGGTGAATGGGCCGCGTTCGAGGATCGCATCGTCGAGGCGCATCGACCAGAACAAACCCATCGCATCCTTGCCGGGATAGCTGCCCGATTGCGCCGGTTGCCGGCTGAGATCGACGATGCCGTCGGCGTCGGCGAGGAAGACTGCGTGCGATTCCCATCGATGCTGCAAGTCATCGATCGCGAGCGCGCGCACGGTGACTGCCGCACCGGGCGGACAATCACGCACGATGATCGCGATCGGTTGATCGTAGAGCGTGTCAGTTCGATCCGCTTCGATTCGCACGCTTTGTGCGTAACATATGAGCGCGAGTCGAGGAACAACGTCACAAAATGAAAACGCGTCCGGAGCCCGCGAGGGACTCCGGACGCGCTTTGGCACGCTTCGATACTGGACGCTTACGGAGCGGCTTTTGTCATCGCCTGGGTGGTGAAGAATTCCTTATCCACCGCTCCCATGTTGATGTACCAGCATTCGCGCTCCGGTGTCTCGATGCCGGGCAGGTAGCACATCGTAGCGAGGCCGGATTGCTCGTCGGTCGAAACCGCGCCTACCACGAAGCATCGCTTGAATGGATAAATCGCGACTTTCGCATCGGGAACCGGACGATCGCGAATCGCCATCCAGTAGATGTGATCCTGATAGAGCTGGCCCTTCTGATCGAAGGTGTCGATGTACGGGGTGAACCATACTTCGCCATCGATATAGATGAGCGTGTCGCTATGCATCGCCTCGCGGTTCCCCTCTCCTCCGAGCCCGCGCCGCGGCTTGGCGGACATCACGTACATGTGGCGCATCTCCCATGCCTCGGGGCACGCGCTGGCGCCGTTGTCGGTCGGGCAGCGGACTTCCGGCGAATGTTCGGCATGAATCGGGCCGAGCATGTTCTTCTCGCCGACGAGTCGATAGTCGTATTCCTCAAGTTTCGCATCAAATCCGGCATAGTGGTCCGGATCCCACGAATGTGCCGAGGTTCCGGAGGTCGTCGCGGAACTCATGATGGCTTCGTTGAGGCGCCGGATGCGGCGCGAACCCGGAATCCATGCCCAGATGCCGTCGGGCTGACGCGCATCAGCATAGCGGAAACGCAGGAAGCCAGTCCCACGGATTTCGGCGGGCGCAAGCACCGGATAGAGGCCGAACATCCAGTAGCGTCCTGAAACCTTGAAGTCCGGGTCGACCGGCATGGGCTCGACCTCGGTGCGGCCGGTGAGCTGATATCCCGCATAGTGTCCGATCTGGAAGTATTCGACCTGGCTCGTCTGCGATTTGCCCTTCTGATTGTAGACGCTGTCGCAGTCGTAAAAGCGCAGGTCGTAATCGTCGGTCCACATCGGTTTGAAGACCGTGTTCCACATGATCTTCACGGCTACGTGAGGATCGTTCACGTCAAGCAGTGGGAATGGCTGGCCCGAGACGTAGCCGAGCAGGCTGCGTTTGTCGTCGGTGAGGCGAACCTGCGCGGAATACTTCTCGGTCATCTCCTTGTACGGAGGTGGCCAATCGACACGTTCGGTCGGGATGATCTTCATGCTCATCCCATGCTGAATTTTGTAGTAGACCCCGGGCGAAACGAGGTCCTTCACCTTCGTGGCATTATCGGAAGTTATGAAATCCCCCGGTTTCACCTGCGCGCGGCTCACCCCCGCGGTAAGCGCGAGCAAACCAAGTGCTGCTACTAATCCCAGAAATCCGCCCCAAGCTTTCGAATGCATTTCGATTGCCTCCCGTAAAGTTTCAATCCGCGGTTGCACCCGTCCCCATTGAATAAGTTAGCTTACTCGAACAATGAAGGCAGTCTTATCTTTCTATCATCAAAACTGTCAAGCCAATTAACTTTGCTTAATGTCGGTACCGGACGGGTTTCGCTGGTACCTTGGGATGCAGAATGCCGCCAAAAAACTTCCGCGAACCTTCACAAATGAGCATGAGATGGCGTGCATTCGGTCATTCTCCTTGCCGAAGGCGGGCTATGGATGTAGGTTAGTAGTCGACAAGTGGGCCGGTGCCCACTTTTTTGTTGGTGAATGGGGCTCGATGTCCGGTGATAGTGCTGGAATTGCATCCGGTGGCGCGCAAGATCGCGGACCTTATCGAGCCGCATCTCCAACGCCAGGGATATGAGTTGATATCAGTGGAATTCAAACAGGGTTCGCGCGGCGCGATGTTGCGGCTGCTGGTCGACAAGCCCGGCGGGGGCATCTCATTGAACGACCTCGAGCGGCTGAGCCCGGTGTTGAGCGATCTATTAGATGTGTATGACCCCATCGAAAGCCGCTACCTGCTGGAGGTGGCGTCGCCGGGCATCAATCGCCCTTTGATGAAACTGGAACATTTCGAGGCTTTTTTGGGGCAGCGGATAAAGATACGGACGCATCAGGCCCGCAATGGCACCAAATCGTTCCTCGGCACCCTGGTCGGGGTGACTCCCACTGGCATCGAGCTGGAGGAGGCGGTAACCGGCAATCGAGAGGCATTCGCGTTCGCGGAAATCGGGAGCGCGCACTACGAGCACGATTTCGATGGGGGCAAGCACAACCGCACGGCGCGGCAAGGCGCCCGCGGCCAGTTAAGCTAGTTGAGAAAGTTGAACTCCGCCTTGCGACGGAGGTGATATGCAGGTCGATTTAAATCGGGTAATCGAGCAAGTCTCGAAGGAAAAGGGGATCGATAAGACGATCGTCATTACGGCGGTCGAAGAGATGATGCATTCGGCGGCGCGGCGGACCTTTGGCCCCGACCGCAAAATCGAATCGCGCTTCAACACCGATGTCGGAGAGATCGAACTCTTCGAGATCAAAACCGTCGTGGAGAACGTGGCCAATCCACTCTCTGAGGCGACGCTTACCGATGCGCGCTCGAAGTACGATCCGGATGCCGAGGTCGGCGACGAGATTCTAATCAAGCTCGACACCGCGACGATGGGACGCATCGCCGCGCAGGCCGCCAAGCAGAATCTCATCCAGCACATCCGCGACGCCGAACGGCGTCAGATCTACAATGAATTCAAGGATCGTGCGGACGAAGTCGTGTCCGGAATCGTGCAGCGCTTCGAACGCAAGAACATGATCGTGAACCTCGGCCGCACCGAGGCGATCCTGCCCGAGAAGGAACAGATTCCGCACGAGCGTTATCGCCAGGGCGATCGCATCCGCGCGCTCATTGCGGAAGTAGATCTTTCCGAGAAAGGTCTCTCCATCGTGCTATCGCGCACTTCCAACAATTTCCTTATCAAGTTGTTCGAGCAGGAAGTGCCCGAGATGTATGAGGGCATCGTCGAGATTCGCCAGTGCGCGCGCGAGCCGGGCGGCCGCGCCAAGGTCGCCGTCTATTCGAAAGATTCCGATGTCGACCCCGTCGGCGCATGCGTTGGGATGAAGGGTACGCGCGTACAGGCGGTCGTGCAGGAATTGCGCGGCGAGAAAATCGATATCGTGCCCTGGACCGACGATCAGGCGGAACTGGTATGCCGCGCGCTGGCGCCGGCGAAAGTTTCCAAAGTCATCATCGACGAGGACGAGCACGGCATGGAAGTGATCGTCCCCGACGATCAGCTTTCCCTCGCGATCGGCAAGCGCGGACAGAACGTGCGCCTCGCGCATCGCCTCACCGGGTGGAAACTCGATGTGCGCAGCGAGGCCGAGGCCGAAGAGGAGGCGCGCAACGCGCGTCAGTCGCTCAACGCCATTCCCGGAATTGGCGACATCAACGCCGAACTGCTATTCCAGCTTGGATTCCGTTCCGCCGAACAACTTGCCGACGCCGACGAAACTTCCTTCGATGTCGAAGGTATCAGCCAGGAGCGCGCGCATCAGTTGATTGCTGCCGCGCGCGAGCACGTCAGCAAGAAAAAGGCGGAAGCCGCCGCGCGCGCGCAGGCGGAAGCCGATGCGGCCTCCAACGAGGCGCTCAAGGCGGCAGCGGCTGGAAGTGAGCATGCAGCGGAGGACAGCTTGCCCGATGACGCCGCCGTTGAGAACGCGGCTCAGGATGTCAAGGAGGAATCGTAGCACCGGAACGAACATGTCTCGGATGTCGTGAGCGCGACGTGAAATCGCGCATGACACGTATCGTTTCACGCGACGGAATGATTACAATTGACCATACGGGCAGTGCTCCCGGCCGCGGCGGCTATCTTCATCCTGATGCGCACTGTCTGGAGAAATTTGCCGCCTCCAGAGTCAAAGAATTTCGCTCGTTGAAATCCGGCATCGATCGCGCACAGCGGCTTCGAATTATTGAAGCTGTCAAAGGCGTGACCGTGCTGGATAGCTAGATGAGGGTTGAATAAAGTAGGACAGGATGGCCCGAAAGCGAATCAAGAGTCTGGCCAAAGAGTGGGGCGTACCGGTTCAGGACGTCATGGCGAGTTGCGAACGTTTGCGGCTCGCCCACGCGCATAGCGACGCCAGCCTGCTCAGCCCCGATGAGGCCGATCAGGTCAAGGCCGATCTCGACGAGATCGCGCATCGTACTGCGCTGCTGCGCAAGGAAACCGTCGTCGAGACCAGCGCCGGCACGATTGTCGAGAAGCGGCTCAACGCGACTGTCATGCGCAGGCGTCATTCGGAAAGCGCTTCCGCGCCTGCCGGAGAAACGGCGCAGCCATTTCATTTCGAAGCACAGGATTCAGCGCAGGAAGAGACCTTTGTCTCTCCCTTCATGAATGATACCCCGCCGCCGCAGGTGGATGCGCCGGTATTCCAACCGGTCATCGAGCCCGCGGCCGAACCGGTCAAGCCGCAAATGCCCGTATTGATGGCGCCCGAAATCAGCGCGCCCGAAAACGGCCAGGAAACTCACATCGAAGCTCCGTCTGCTGAAAGTTCGCCGGCGCCGCGTCACCTCGAAGCTGCGCCATTGTCCCCCGAAGTCTCCGAAAAATTTGGCGATGGCGCCACGACGGAGATGCGCGCTGCATCCGCCGAAGCGTCGGTTCATCGTGAGCCCGACACCGCTGGGGTCGCGTCGGCGCGCCCGGCAGATGCTGCGGGAGCCGAGGCTCATCGCGAGCCGGCGCGTCCCGCTCCGTCGATGCGTGAGGAACGGCGCGACTTTCGTCGTCCTGACGTGAGCACGCGGCCGCGCGTCGAAACGCGTCCGCCGCAGGTGACGCCGACCGTGAATGGCGAGCGGCGCACCGTCAATCTGACCAAGGTTGGTGCGCATCCGAGCGCACCCTCACTAGATGATGGACAGCGCGGACCGAAGGTGCTCGGCAAGATCGATCTTCGCGCCAAGGTCGTGCCGCCAAAGCCGGCCGCGCCAACGGGACGCACGATGGGACCGGGGGGACGCCCGGGACAACCCGCAGGTCGTCCGCAGGCCGGCGCGCCCGCACAGCAAATGCCCGAGGGTCCACCTCCGGAGCCGTCGAACAAGCCCGGCGCCGCCGGACGCGCGCTCAAGAAAAAGAAGGTCGTCAAAAAAGACGGCGGCGATTTCCTCGCCGAGCGCGAGATTCGCGGACTGCGCGTTCCCAAGAAGCGCCGCGCACTGCCGGGCAAGGAACAGCGCAAAACCGAAATCACTACCCCGCGCGCCAGCAAGCGCGTGGTGCGGATTACCGAGGGCGTCACGGTTGGCGATCTCGGCCGTTCGATGGGCGTCAAGGCCGGCGACCTCATCCGCAAGCTGATGGACCTCGGCCAGATGGCCACTCTCAACCAGGTCCTCGATGTCGATACCGCGTCGCTGCTCGCGAGCGAGTTTGGCTATACGGTGGAGAACGTCGCCTTCGATGTCGAGCAGGCGATCGAGGAAGCGCCCGAGCAGGAAGAAGCCGGCGAGATGGTCACGCGGCCGCCGGTGGTCACCATCATGGGCCACGTCGATCACGGCAAGACCTCGCTGCTCGACGCAATTCGCAGCGCCAAAGTTACCGAAGAGGAATTCGGCGGTATTACGCAGCACATCGGCGCTTACACCGTCGAGGTCGATGGCCGCACGATTACCTTCGTCGATACCCCGGGCCATGAAGCGTTCACGTCGATGCGCGCGCGCGGCGCCAAAGTCACCGACATAGTTGTGCTTGTAGTGGCGGCGAATGAAGGTCCGATGCCGCAAACGATCGAGGCGCTCAATCACGCGCGCGCGGCGAAGGTTCCGATCATCGTCGCGATCAACAAAATCGATTTGCCCGATGCGAATATCGACAACGTCAAGCAGAAGCTGACGCAGATTGGTTTGATTCCCGAAGACTTTGGCGGCGACGCGATCACCGTCGGCGTGTCCGCGCGCACCAAGGAAGGAATCGACAAGTTGCTCGAGATGATCCTGCTGCAAGCCGACGTGATGGAGCTGAAGGCGAATCCCAATCGTCCCGCGAAAGGGACCGTCATCGAATCGCAACTCGATCGTGGACGCGGTCCGGTCGCGACGGTGCTCATCCAGGAAGGCACGCTGCATCAGGGCGATCCATTCGTATGCGGCGTGTCATATGGTCGCGTACGCGCGATGCTGAACCACCTCGGACAGCGCATGACCGAAGCCGGTCCGTCGACACCGGTCGAGATTTTTGGATTGTCGAGTGTTCCCGAGCCCGGAACGCAATTCGTCGGCGTCGCCGAAGAAGCCAAGGCGCGTCAGGTGGCGGAGTTCCGCCGCTCGCGTCAGCGCGAAGGCGAACTGCAGAAGACCAGCCGCGTCTCGCTCGAAGATTTGAGCCAGCGGATGCGCGAGGGGGAGGTCAAGGACCTCAAGGTCATCATCAAGGGCGACGTGCAGGGCTCGGTCGAGGCGTTGCAGAACGCGCTCGAACGCTTGTCCACCAACGAGGTTAAGCTGCAGGTCATCCACGCCTCGGCGGGTGCGATTTCCGAAACCGACGTGACACTCGCGGCGGCCTCGAAGGGCCTCATCATCGGATTTAACATCCGGCCCGAGGCGAAAGCCGCGCAGCTGGCCGAAAAAGAGGGCGTCGAAATCCGGCTCTACACCGTCATCTACGAAGCGATCGACGACGTGCGCGAGGCGATGGAAGGATTGCTCGCGCCGACTTTCCGCGAGAAGGCGCTCGGCCGCGCGGAAGTGCGCAAGATCTTCAACGTCCCGGGCGGCACCATCGCGGGTTCGATGGTTGTAGACGGCAAAGTTACTCGCGCCGGACGCGCGCGCCTGGTGCGCGACGCTCGTGTGGTGTGGGAAGGTAAGATCAGCTCGCTCAAGCGCTTTAAGGACGACGCGCGCGAAGTAGCCTCGGGCTATGAATGCGGTATCGGGCTGGAGAACTACAACGACGTCAAACCGGGCGACGTGATCGAGGCATTCGAGATGGAAACCGTGCTGCGCAAGCTCACGGCTCCGCCGCGCGAGGGCCGTGGATCCGCGCAGGTCGAAAAGCAGCTTCCGACCTAATTTTGCATTCGGTTCGGCGGGTGTGGCAGATGCCGCGCTCGCCGCTCACTTCCGGGAAGGAGGGGCATTCCCATGGTGGTTGGCGTACTGCGCCTCACCCTGTTTCTTCCGGAAAATCATTCGCTGAAGGGAAAGCGGCAGGTGCTGCGCGCGATCAAGGCGCGAGTGCGCAACAAGTTCAACGTATCGGTCGCGGAAACGGACGAGAATGATATGTGGCAGCGCGCGGAGCTCGGGATTTGCCAGGTCGGAAACGATCGCGCATTCGTCGATTCGGCCTTGCGCGAAGTGGTGAACTTTATCGACGCTTTAGGCCTCGCGCCGCTGGGCGAGGAAATTCTCGAGATCGTAAACTTCTGATTCCCCTTCTCTTTAGGGGAAGGGGCTAGGGGTTAGGTTTTTGCCGGAAGGACGAAGATCGGAACGCGTGTCGGAACTGGTGCTGCGCGAGCTCTCGCAGTTGCTGATTCGCGAGCTCAAGGATCCGCGCTTGCGCGGCATCACACTCACGCGCGTCCATATGGATGATGATCTCCGTCACGGGCGGGTCTATTTTTCGCATCTTGAGGGCAAACAACACGCGCCCGCCGCGTTGGCGGGCTTCAAGAGCGCGAGCGGGTTCATCAAGCGCGAAATCGGCCGCGCGCTAAATCTCCGTCGTACCCCAGAGCTCGATTTCGAATTCGATCCCGGCATCGAGCACGCGGCCCGTATCGGCGCGTTACTGCGCGAGAACGCTCCGAAGGACTGATCGCTTCCCTTATCTCGCAGTATTTCCGCCGAACCTTTTATGGACGGAATCATCATCATCGATAAGCCGAGCGGAATCACTTCCGCGGAGGTGGTGCGGCGCATCAAGGCCAAAGTGAAACCGGCGCGCGTCGGACATCTCGGCACGCTCGATCCATTCGCGACCGGCGTGTTGCCGATCATGGTCGGCGAGGCGACGAAGCTCGCGCCGATGCTCGAAGGCGGCGAGAAGGTCTACGAGGGCATCATCAAGCTGGGCATCGAGACCGACACGCTCGATCGCGATGGCAACGTGATCCGTGAGGCGCCGATTCCATCGATCGATGCGGCTCGTCTCGACGAAGTTGCCCGTCAGTTCACCGGCAAGATCGATCAGGTCCCGCCGATATTTTCCGCCATCAAACGCGAGGGCGTGCGGATGTACAAGCTCGCGCGCAAGGGGAATCCCGAAGATATCGAACCTCCGCCGATTCGTAGCGTGGAAATCAAACAACTCTCGCTCATACGCGCGAATACTGATTACGATGAGCTGCGATTCGTCGCGACCTGTTCGCCCGGAACTTACGCGCGCGCGCTCGCCCGCGATATCGGCATCGCGCTGGGTACGGTCGCGCATCTGAAGGAACTGCGCCGCACGAGGAGTGGTCACTTCGCGATTGCGGATGCGACGACCCTTGATGATGCGCTCGCCGGATCTGGCCGCATCATCAGCCTGCGCGACGCGCTGCCCGATCTCGCAGAGTTGGATGTCGATGCCGACACGGAACAATTGCTGCGCAACGGCGACCCGCGCGCACTCGAGGGAAAAATTCCGGCGAACAGCGAGATGTTCAAGGTCATTCACGAAGGACATCTGGTCGCGGTGGCGAAACCAACCTCGCGCGTTACGGCCATTATCGTGCGCGGGTTTAATCTCCAACCATGAGCAATGCCATCCAGATCCGTAATTGCACCGACGCAGACTGCGCTGCGATTTTGCAACTTTGGAAAGCCGCCGACGCCACACCGTCGATCACCGACACTCTGGAGGAGATGCGCAGGGCGGTCGCCCACCCAAGTGCGATTTTCCTTGTCGCGACCCATGCCGATGGTCGTATTGTCGGTTCCGTGATCGGCGGATGGGACGGCTGGCGCGGCAACATCTATAGGCTCGTCGTGGCACCCGAGGCGCGTCGCGATAAAGTTGCGGCCAGGCTGGTGCGCGAAGTGAGCGATCGGCTGGCGCGAGAGAAGGGCGCCCGTCGTATCACGGCGTTGGTCGAGCGGGCGCATGCCGATGCCGCCGGGTTCTGGGACTCGATGGCATCCGAGGGCTACGCGCTCGATCCGCGCATCGTCAGATACGTGAAAACGGCCTAAAAGGCGCGATTTTTCACATCCGGATGGCCTTTCAGCATACGTACTTTACTCTACGGGACGGCTCTGTTACGGTGCTCGGATAACTTAAGGAAGAAGGGAAGAAAAAGAGAACTCCTGATGCCTCTCCCGATCGCCCGCAAACGGGAATTAGTTCAGACCTACGCGCGCACTCCTAACGATAGTGGCTCGGCTGAAGTGCAGGTCGCACTGCTTTCTGGCCGGATCGACCAGTTGACCCAACATCTGGGCACCCACAAAAAGGACCACCATTCGCGCGTCGGACTGCTTCGCCTCGTCGGCAAGCGGCGCCGTCTGCTGGATTACCTCCATTCGCGCGACGTTGCCCGTTACCGAGGGCTGATCGAAAGGCTCGGTATCCGGAGATAGGCCGTAGTCGTTTAGCCGCGCCCCCGAGCAATTCGGAATCGCGGGACCGGAGCTCGCCGCATCGGCGAAATTCTGGTCGCGTCACTAGGACGCCCCCGGCGGGAAAGAGACCCGTTGGAGAGTTGGTGTTGGCGGCCTGCCAAGAAGCCTCCCTCAGGAAGAAAAATGTACAAGAAAATGGAGATTGAATTCGCGGGTCGGCGGCTCTCGTTGGAGACCGGACGGCTGGCGAAGCAGGCGCACGGTTCCGTCCTTGCGCAGTATGGCGACACGATGGTGCTGGCGACGGTGGTTTCGGCCTACGAGCCGCGTCCCAACGTCGATTTTCTGCCGCTCACCGTCGATTATCAGGAAAAGACCTTCGCCGCCGGAAAAATTCCCGGCGGTTTTTTTAAGCGTGAAGGACGCCCCTCGGAAAAAGAGATCCTCACCTCGCGCCTCATCGATCGTTCGATGCGTCCGCTGTTCCCGAAGGGCTACGACTGCGAGACGCAAATGATCGTGACCGTGCTTTCGGCCGATCGCGACAACGATTCCGATGTGCTCTCGATCATCGCCGCATCCACCGCGTTGGAGCTATCTGACATTCCGCATGCGGGTCCGGTCGCCGCCGTTCGCATGGGACGCATCGACGGCAAGCTCGTGGTCAATCCGCTGATTGGCGATTACGAAAACAGCGATCTTTCGATCATCGTGTCGGCCAAGCCCGATACCATCGCGATGCTGGAAGGCGGTGCCCGCATCGTCGACGAAGACACCATGCTCGAGGCGCTCTATATGGCGCATGATGCGATGGCGCCGATTTTCGAGATGCAGCAGGAACTGAAGCGCCTCGCGGGCAAGCCGAAGCGTCTGTTCACGCCGAAAGAACTCGACAAGGAAATATTCGCGGCAGTTCGTGAAATCACCGGTTCCAAAATCGAGGACGCGCTCGCGATCAAGGAAAAGAAGCAGCGGCGCGAGAAGC
>Ga0070735_10003829_pt1 | contig 12985 bp, 8 predicted proteins | sample Coa_R1_FD_66443 | JGI IMG/M metagenome (GOLD analysis project Ga0070735, IMG submission 66443) | Surface soil microbial communities from Centralia Pennsylvania, which are recovering from an underground coalmine fire - Coalmine... | ecosystem: Environmental > Terrestrial > Soil > Unclassified ...
CCACATCTACGCCGATCCACAGCAGGTCGACACCGCGTACGCCGTCAATACCGGCTCGTACAAGTCCACCGACGGCGGCAAGACGTGGACCGGCATGGGCACGCCGCACGGCGACAACCACGACTTCTGGATCAACCCGACGAACAACAAGATCTTGATCAACAGCAACGACGGCGGGGCCAATGTCTCGACCGACGGCGGGCAGACCTGGTCGACGCAGAACAACCAGATGACCGCGGAGCTGTACCGCATCGAGACCGACACGCGCTGGCCGTACTGGGTGTACGCCTCGCAGCAGGACAACAGCAACATCGCCGTCCCGAGCACGAATACGGCAAACGTCGGCGAACCCTTCAGCGTGGCGGGAGGCGAGAGCGGCTACATCGCGGTCGATCCGCGCAACGCCAATATCATCTACGCCGGCAACTACGGCGGGACGATCGAGCGCACGGATCGGTACAGCGGCATCAGCGAAAGCGTCCGCGTCTACGCCGACGAAGAGACAGGACAGCGCGCGGCGGACATGAAATACCGCTTCCAGTGGAACGCGCCGATTCGGATGTCGCCCCACAATCCCGACATCGTCTACACGACCTCGCAGTACGTGCACCGGACCACCGACGGCGGACAGACGTGGGACATCATCAGCCCGGATCTCACGCGCGACGACAAGACCAAGCAGGACTACGCGGGCGCGAAGGGAATCACGCGCGACGACACCGGCGTCGAGGTCTACGACACGATCTTCGCTTTCGAGGAATCGCCCGTGACCCCCGGTCTGCTGTGGGCCGGCAGCGACGACGGATTGCTGCACCTGTCGCGTGACAACGGCAAGAACTGGACGAAGATCACGCCGACCGGACTTCCCGAGTGGAGCACGATCAACGTGATCGAGCTGTCGTCCAAGAACGCGGGCCGGGCGATCGTGACGGCGTACCGCTACATGCTCAACGACTTCAACTCCTACGTCTATCTGACGAATGACTACGGCAAGACGTGGAAGACGATCTCGAACGGCATTCCTGCCGGCGACTACACCCGCGTCGTCCGCGAAGATCCCGATCGGCCCGGATTGCTCTACGCCGGCACCGAGCACGGCGTGTACGTGTCGTTCGACGAAGGCGCGCACTGGCAGCCGTTCCAGCAGAATCTGCCGCGGACGCCGGTCATGGATCTGAAGGTCTACCGCAAGAACTTGATCGTCGCGACGGAGGGCCGCGGGTTCTGGATCCTCGACGCGCTGCCAGTAGTTGAGCAGATCAAGGCGGGGATGGACGACGCGCCGGGCGCGCTCTTCAAGCCAGCCGACGCGTACCGGCAGGGCGGACCGCTGCCGACGTTCTACTACTGGCTGAAGGACAAGCCCGCCGCGCCGGTGACGCTCGAAGTGAAGGACAGCGCCGGCAAGGTCGTCTACAACGCGACCGCGCAGCCGACGGACGAGAAGATGGAACCGCCGTCAGCGATACCGCCCGATACCGGCGCGCAGGGTCGTGGACGCGGGGGACGCGGCGGAGGTGGTGGCGGCGGCCGTGGCGGGCGCGGCTTCGGGGCGGGCGGCGCCGCGCTGAGCGCGCGCCCGGGGCTGAACGAAGCGACCTGGAACGCGCGCCTCGAGTCGCCGTTCACGATGCCGCCGCACATCATCATGTGGGGCGGTGGCGGCGGACGCGGCGGCGGTCCGAAGGCCGCTCCCGGGACCTATACGGTGAAGGTCGGCGCCGGGGCGTGGTCGCAGGAGCAAACGTTCCGGCTGAATTCGGATCCACGGCTGCCGGCGTTGACGGACGCCGACGGGGTCGAGCAGTTGAAGCTGGCGATGGACGTCGGAGGCCAGATCAAGGCGTTGTACGACACGCTTGCGAAGCTGCGCGACGCCAAACAGCAGACCGCGAAACTCGCGGAGACGGGCGGCGCCGTCGCGGCGGCCGCCAAGACGTTCACCGAGAAGATCGTGGCGGTTGAAGGGGATATGACGCAGCTGCAGGGCGACGCGGGGCAGGACGCGCTCAATTTCCCGGGTCGCCTCGACAATCAGCTCGTCGCGCTGTATTCGAACATCGTCCAGGAGGAACGGAAGCTCAATAAGTCCGTCAAGGAGCGCTATGCCGACCTGCGCGCGCCGACCGAGAGTGTGATGAAGCGAGCGCAGACGGTGCTCACGACTGACCTCGCAGCGTTCAATGACGCGGCCTCGAAGGCGGGCGCCGGAACGGTCGTGGTGAAGTAGGCGGTCGGCGGGGGAGCGCTGGAATGCGATTTCTCCTCTGAAAATTGCCGTTTCTCAGAGTGAAAAACCGTGAAATTGTGCTACGCTCCAGTGAAATTCGTGCGCCCTCATTCGACGAGCGAACGAGCGCAGCGAGTGAGCCACGCGAACCGAGCGCGGCACGGCAGCGCGCGATGGCGCGTGCAGGGAGTCCGAGGGGTCAAGCCCCCCGGCTAATTAAGGAGCAGTTAATGGCCAAGAAGGCGAAGAAGTCCGGACGCAAGCCGAACGCGGCGTTCATGAAACCGATGACGCCAAGCGCGTCGCTTGCGGAGGTGGTCGGCAGCAAGCCGATCCCGCGGACCGAGGTCACCAAGAAGCTCTGGGCGTACATCAAGAAGAACAAGCTGCAGGATCAGAAGAACAAGCGGATGATCAAGGCGGACGACGCGCTGAAGACGGTCTTCGGCGGCAAGGCCACCGTGAACATGTTCGAGATGACCAAGCTTGTGAACAAGCACCTCAAGGCGTAGGCCTGACCTAAACCCCCACCCGCGAGGTGCGCGCCCGCGCACCTCGCGCGATCTCAGTACTGTCGTTCGGTGTTCCGGAATAGAGCATGATTTGTGCGCTTTTCCGGCCCTCTGCCGCTATCCTCGGGCAAACTCAGCGACGGCATACCCCTTGCGCTGTTGAGCCGGCGAAAGATGAAGTACTCGTCTGCGCGCGGCTTCACGCTGATGGAAATGCTCCTGGTGGTGGCCATCATGGGTGTCATTGCGGCCATTGCGCTGCCGATGACCGGCAACGCCCTCAGGTACCAGAAGATCAGCGGCGACTCTCGCGATATCTCGAACGACCTGTCGGTGGCGAAGATGCGTGCCGCCGCCAAGTTCACGCAGGCGCGGATCTACGTCGATCTGACGGGCAGCCAGTACCGCCTGCAGACCTGTAACGATCCGACGACGCTGCCGTGCCAGGCGTGGACCACTGAAGGCAACTGGACCGCGCTCTCGAACACCGTGTCGTTTGGCTTCGGGACGATCTCGTCTGCTCCCTTGAACACGCAGACCACGATTGGCCAGGCGACGCTGTGCAAGGACGGGTCGCCGCTGGCCGACGTCAGCAACTCCGCGTGCGTCATCTTCAATTCCCGCGGCATTCCCGTGAACCCCGATTCGACCGGCACGCCGACCGGGAACTACGCCCTGTACATCAACGACGGCACGTTCTGCTATGGCGTCACGATAGCGGCGACCGGATTCATCCGCACGTGGCGGACCAACTACACGTCGACGCCGACATGGGTGCAGCAGTGACGCGGATGCGCGGCGAACAGGGCACCACGATCATCGAGGTGATCGTCGCCAGCGCGCTGCTGGTCACGCTGATGGCCGGCCTCATGGCGATGTCGAGTCTCGCGATCTCGACGACGGAGAACCAGGGGCATCTCGGCGCCCGCGTCACCGAGTACGCGCAGGACAAGATGGAGCAGTTGCTCTCGCTGGATTACGGCAACGCCATCACGGACACGCGGTCCTTCCCGGCGGGCACCTCCGGGGGATCGGGTCTTACGCCCGGCGGCAGCTACAACGTCGACAGTCCGGTCGCGCTGTACGTCGATTATCTGGACGTGAACGGGAACCTGTGCGGCACGACGGGGGCCGCGTGCGCGGCGCCGTCCGGGACCACGCCTCCAAGCGGCTGGTTCTACGAGCGCGCGTGGAAGATTGACGACAGCACGACGGATGCGACGCTGCCGGCCAACCTGAAACGCATTACGGTCGGGGCCGCGACGACGCGCGGGTTCGGCGGCGCCACACGCGCGACGTCCTACCTGACTGTCCTGAAGAGCAGTCCTTTCTAGAGATATGAAATCAGAATCCGGGTTCTCGCTCATCGAATTGCTGGTCGCGATGACCGTCATGCTCCTGATTTCCGGCGCGGCCGTCACCGCCATGCTGAAGCTGAGCACCACGCAGTCGACCATCTGGAACCGCACGCAGATGCACTCCGGCATCCGTGGCGCGACGGAAGTGCTCCAGCAGGAGGTCGGCCAGGCGGGACGCATCGCGCTCATTTCCGGATCGGCGACGTGCATCTACAACACGTCGGCACCGTGCCTGGCCAGTGGATCGAGTGTCCCGGCGAGTTCGTCTGCACAGACCCTCACCGTGAACGTCACGTCCATCTGCGGGATGTTCATCGGCGAGAAGCTCGCCGTCGACATCGGCGCAAACGAGGAGACCGTCACGATCTCGCAGATCAACACGGCTTTGTCGGACCCGACGAGCGCGCAGTGTCCGACAGGTTCGACCGTCACGCCGGGCAGCATCACCGCGACGTTCCTGGCCCCGTCCGGGCACGCGCAGTACACGCCGCTGCAGGCGCTCGGCGGCTTTATCCAGGGAGTCATTCCGTCCTACGCCGCCCCCAGCAGCATCACCAATGGGTCGACGGAGGCCGTCCTGAAACTCTTCGGCGACATCAACGCGGACGGCAACATGGTCTACGTCGAGTACTCGGTCTCGCCGGCGTGCATTTGCACGTCGACCTGCAGCCCGAGCACCACGACCGGCAACCTGTACCGGAACTCCATGTCCTGGAACTCGGCGTCGAAGACGCCCGCGTCCGCTTCGCAGATTCTGCTTGGCAACGTGACCCAGAACCCGAACGGCAGCGCCTGCTTCACGTATCAGGAGAAGCAGGTGGGCACCGACTGGTACGTGACAGACGTGGCCGTGACCCTCACGGTGCAGACACAACAGATGGATCCGGTGACGAAGTCGTTCCAGACGGAAACGAAGGCGCTGCTGAACGTCTCGCCCAGGAACGTGTTCAACACGTGGGAGCTCGCCAACGACACCTATACCGATCGGAACCAGGCCACGCCGGCGACGATCACGACGCTCATAGCAGGACCGTCATAGGCCAGAACATGAAACGCAACGAACACGGCATCGCTCTTGTCATCACGCTGTTCCTCATGGCGACGCTGTCGGCGCTCGCCGTCTCGATGATGTTCCTCGCGCAGACCGAAACGGCCGCGTCGAGGAACTATCGGACGATGTCGCAGGCGCGCTATGCCGCGGAAGCCGGCGTGCACGAGATGGCGAACTACCTCATCAACACCGGCTACACGCCGTCGGGGAACTACGACGCGACGAAATCACCCGTGACGTGCACCGGCGGCAGCTGCGCGCACTCGGCTGGCGGGAACAGCTGCACCGGCAGTTCGATCGCGACGGCCGTCTCGACCGGCTGCGTCGTGATCGGCTACTCCGCCGCGACGTCCAACAATCCCGATGCGATCGTCCATACGCCGACGGCCAGCACGCTGGCCGTGAACTCGACCGGCACGACGACTAACGCCGCCGCCGGCACGGTGACCTACACGGCCGGCGCCATCCTGCTGTCGACAAAGACGGTCAGCATTTACGGAGGCGGCACCGGTACCGTGCAGACGTGGCAGATCATCTCCGACGGGACCGTGCCGCCCTCGACGTCCGCGATCGTCGAGGTGTCGAGCACGATCGAACAGGAAGTCGGCTACGCCACCACCTACGCCGTGTTCGCGACCAATCCGCTCTGCGGCGCGATCACCATCGCCGGCCACGCGTCTACGGACAGTTACAGCTCGGCGAGCCTGACGAGTGCGTCGGCCTGGTCGGGTGGGTCGGTCGGCTCTGGAACCCCGATCTCGACAGGAACTCAGGGTGGCATCGGGACCAACGGCAATCTCAACGTCTCGGGATCCGTCGCGATCGGCGGCACGCTGTCGACGCCGCGGACGGGCGCGGGCGCGTGCAGCAACGCCAACGTGGACGCGATCACCGGCGCCGGCTCCTGGAGCTATGGCGGCACCCATCAGCTTTCGCAGTCGGTGAGCTATCCGACGCCAACGATTCCGGTCGCTCCGACGACCAACGTCACACTGTCGGCGAATCTGGCGTCGTGCACCGCCGCGCTTATCGGCACCGGTTGGTCGTGCTCGGTCTCGGGGAGCAAGCTCACGCTGTACCCGTCGTCGACCGGCACCAATACGCTGACGCTCGGGAATGTCTCGGTTAGTTCCAATACCGACGTGGTGATTGTGGGGCGGAACAGTTCGGCGGGGCCGCCGGCCGTCTCCGCGATCACGGACACCACGCTGGTCGTGAACAGTTTCAGCATCGGCAACAATGCGACGCTTTCGCTGGCCGACGGGTCGCAGTCGGCCACGATGCCGATGGCGAACGTCGTCATGGAAATCTCCGGCCAGAGTCTGGGCTCGACGAAGCCGCTCGACCTGTCGGGCGGAGGCAGCGTCAATACGGGCTCGGGCATTACGGGGACGAGTGGATTCGACCCCTCGCGATTCCAGATCCTCTATGCCGGAACGGCGGAGATCGACATGGTCGGCAACAACAGCATCGCGGCCAGCGTGTATGCACCGAACGCGTCGGTGAAGACGGTCGGCCACGGGAGCCTCTACGGATCGATCCTGGCGAGTACGTTCACGGATACCGGCGGCGCGAAAATCAACTACGACACGAGCATGTCGACCAAGTTTTCGCTGCTCGGCAACTACATGCTGACCTCGTTCAGCTGGAAGAAGTACTAAAAGACGCGCTCCGCGCGGCGGGTTTTGCGCTCAGGGCCTGGGCCCTCGGCCTGGCGCCGAGTGGCTCGGTCGCAGCACCTGGCCCGGGCGCGCGTCTGTCATTCGTCCGTTCTCGAAGGCGACCTGTCCATTCACCACAACCACTGAGAAGCCCTCGGCGTACGAGTGGGGCTTCTCGTACGTCGCCGTGTCGCGCACGGTCATGGGATCGAAGACGGCGATGTCGGCCTTCAGGCCGGGACGCAGGATGCCGCGATCGGTGAGCCGCAGGCGATCCGCCGGAAAACCCGACATTTTGCGGATCGCATCTTCGAGCGTGATGACGTGTTTCTCGCGGACATAGACACCCAGCACCCGCGCGAACGTGCCGTAGCTGCGCGGATGCGGGTTCGCGCGGCCGAAGATCGGGATCTCGCCGTCCGAACCGATCATCGTCGCGGGGTGCTTCAGGATGCGGACGATGTCGTCCTCGCTGATCGCGTGGAAGATGCCCGAGCAGCCGCCCTTCTCGACGATCCACATGGCGGTCTCCGCCGCGTTTTCGACGGTTTCGGTCAAGTCGCGCCGATGGGTCGCGTCGGCGAGGTTCTTCCCATCGAGTGACGGATCGAACGCGCAGTGGGCGAACTGCACGTTCCGCGGATCGCCGCCGCCGCGCTCGTTCCGGATCCGGTCGATCACTTCGGCCTTCGCCTTCGCGCGCGTCGCCGGATCTTTGAGCCGGGCGAGCGTCTGCTCGGGACCTCCTTCGAGCAGCCACGCCGGCATGAGCGCGGCCGAGACGCTCGTGCTGGACGCCGTGTACGGATACTGATCCAGCGTGACGTCGACGCCGCGGGCCCGGGCCTCGTCGACGAGCCGCAGCATCTCCGCGCTCTTGCCCCAGCTCGCGGCGCCCATCGCCTTCGCATGGCTGATGTGCGTGGGCAGGTGCCCTTCTTCACCGATCCGGATCGTCTCCTTGACGCTGTCGATCAGCTTCGACGCCTCGTCGCGCTGATGGGACTCGTGCATGCCGCCATAACGGCCCGCGACCTTCGCGAGCTCGATCACTTCCTCGGTCGGCGTGAACGTGCCCGGCACGTAGAACAAGCCGGTGCTGATGCCGAACGCGCCGTCCTTCATCGCCTGCTCGACGAGATCGCGCTCCTTCTGGATCTCCTCGGGCGTCGCCTTGCGATCGACGCTGCCGATGACGGCCTCGCGCACGGATCCCTGCCCGACGAACAGGCCGATGTTCGGCGTCTTGTGGAGCGCCTTGAGGCGCGCCAGGAACGGCGCCAGCGGCAGCGGCGAGGATCCGTCCGGCCCCTCGATGAGCGTCGTCACGCCCTGACGCACGTAGTTGTCGGCGGTCGGCACTTCGAAGATGCCGCGCCGCGCATGCGTGTGGATGTCGATGAACCCGGGCGCGATCACCTGTCCGTGGACGTCGATCGTCCGCGCTGCGGCCCCGTCGATGGACGGCGCGATCGCGACGATCGTGTCCCCCACGATGGCGACGTCGGCGCGGTACCACGGCGAGCCCGTACCGTCGACGATCCGGCCGTCGCGGAGGACGAGATCGTAGCGTTGGGGCTGCGCCCCTGCCAGCAGAAGCAGGAGGAGGGCGACGTGGCGCATGCGCGGATGCTATCATTAGCGTCCTTCCCCCTACATGGCTACCCAGACCCAGACGGCGCCTCCGGCGCCGATGACGTTTCGTGAAGTCCTCGGCCTGCTCGTCATGCGCCGCGTGTGGATCGCGCAGGTCGTCAGCCTGCTGGGCGACTTCCTCGCGCTGTTCGCGGTGATTGCGTACGTCACGTATCGGCTGCGTGTGTCTCCCGCCCAGGTCACCGGCGTGCAGATCGCCTATATGGCGCCGTTCGCGATCCTCGGGCCGCTGTCCGGCGTCTTCGTCGATCGGTGGCCGCTGAAGCCGACGCTCGTCTCGAGCGACCTGATTCGCGCGGTGCTGGTCGTGCTGTTGTTCTTCACGACCTCCCTCTGGCAGATCTACGCCGTGCTCGCGGCGCTCAGCTGCGTGTCGACCTTCTTCGCGCCTGCGCAGTCGGTGACGATCCGCACGTATGTGCCGCCGCATGGGTTGATCTCGGCGAACGCGCTGATGCAGACCGCCATGATGGGCACGCGGATCATCGGACCGACGCTCGCGGGCATCCTCGTTGCGGCCTTCGGCGCGAACGTCTGCTACGCGCTGGACGTTGTCAGCTTCGTCGGTTCCGCGGCGCTCATCGGCACGGTCGGCATCGTGCGTCCACCGCGGACGGCGCAGGCAGGCGCGCCGTCAAACAAAGGACGGGTCGGCGCCGTCCTCCACGATATGGGCGTCGGGATGCGTTTCATCGTTCATCACGCGGCCGTGTCGTTCGTCGTCATGGCGATGGCGGCGGGCATGTTCGTCATCGGCTGCTTCGGGCCGCTCATCGCCGTGTACGTGCGCGAGTGGATCCATGCCGGCGCGCTCGTGTTCGGGCTGGTCAGCGCGATGGTGGGCCTCGGCATGATCGTGGGGATGCCCGTCGTGCGGCGGCTGTCCGGCACGATCTCGAACTCCACGCTGGTGCTCGGCGGTCTCGCGGGCATCGGCGTCGGCGCGCTGCTGCTCGGGGCGTTCACACTGGCGCCCACGGCCATGCTCGGGACCTTTACGCTGGGGCTCACGTTCTCGGCGGTAATCGTGCCGGCGCAGACGCTCATTCAGCGCGAAACGCCGCACGAGCTGATGGGCCGCGTGTCGAGCACGATGATGTCCGTCGTGTTCTTCGGGCAGCTCGTCGGCCTCGTACTGTCTGGCGTGCTCGCGCAGGCCGTCGGCGTGCGGATCGTCTTCTTCGTCTGCGCCGTTCTGGCGTGGGTCCTGACGGGCGCCGGTAAGTGGCTGCTGAGCACCGACCGGCACGCGCAGGGTGTATAGGCGAGTCCCGGACCACCAGCGCGACCTCCGTGAGCTATCTGATCGCGAGTCCGGTCAACGGCAGGGTCATCTCCAAGCCGTCTTCCAGGTTCGTCACGACGAGCTCACCTTCCCGCTGGCCGGCCTCGGTTGGGGTGAACGTCACTGACACGGTGCACGAACTCCCTCCGGGCAGCGATGCCGGGCAATCGTTGGTCTGCGCGAAATCCCCTCTCGCCCGGATATCGACAATGGGCACGGGACCGCTCCGGGCATTTGTCAGTGTGATGTCGCGGGACTGGCTTCTGGTGCCGACGCCCTGACGCTCGAAACGAAGCGAGTAGGTCGACGGAACAAGTGCCGGCGTCGAAACCTCGACGGCCACCACGAAATCGAGATGTTGCGTGCCTTCGCGGTACGTGATCGTCACCGTCGCGTCGCCTGGGCGGACGGACGTCACCACGCCGTGCCGGTCAACGGTGGCGACGTTTGTATCGGACGAGACATATGTCACCTTCGATGACTCGGTGACATCAACACGGCCTCCGCCTGGATAGAACGCCACGAGCGCGATCGGCGTTGTCCCCAGTTCTCGAAAATGCATCCATGGAGACTGCACCGAGAGGCGCTCCGGGACGTCGCGGCGCTCCACTTTGATGACGATGAAATCGTCCTCTAGCGTGCCCGCCAGCGTCGTGCCCAACGCCCCGATCAGGTATTCGCGGGACGGCGCGTCCTCCGGGATCTTCAACTGGAAGCGGGCTGGAAGCGACAGGGCGACGACATCCTGGTCGATGGGGATTAGTTTCTCACCCATCACGAGGACGCCGTGGAACGCTGTGTGAGCCGGCGATGTGACGCTGACGTCGATCGTCTGGCCCTGGTGAAACACGGTCCCGTTCGCAGGCGATGATATTGCGAGCGCGGGAGTGCCCTGCGCGACGAACGCGATTGCGACAACCAGGCCAGGCATCATCGCTGTGCTCCTGAGGGTATACTCCTCCAGTTATTCCCTGGAGGATTCATGACGTTGTCTGCGCTTCGTGCGCGTGGGGCCCATGCCGCCCTCGTCATCGGCGCGATCGCTCTAGCGACGTATCGGATTTCCACGCGCACGCCGATATACGCGGAGCAATCGGGAACGAAGCCCGCCGGGACGGCGCAGAAACTGGACGAGGACTACACCGCGCGCATCAAGAAAGCGACGCCGGACCCGCGCATCATCACCGAGTACGTCGACCACATGCCGGCGTCGACCACGGTGCCGTCCCCGCTGAAGTTCTTCGGCTACGTGCCAGGCGAGCCCGGACATCTTACGTATCACGCGGACATCGTCCGCTACTACGAAGCGCTCGAGAAGGCGTCGCCCCGGGTGAAGCTGTTCCGCATCGGCAAGAGTGAAGAAGGGCGCGACATGGTCGCGCTCGCGATCGCCGACGATGCGACGATCAAACAACTCGACAAGTACAAGGACATCACGGCGAAGCTCACCGACCCGCGCGCGATCTCGGAGGCGCAGGCGAAGCAGCTGATCGCGACCGGCAAACCGATCTACTACGCGTGCGGCAGCATCCACACGCCGGAGACCGGCAGCCCGGAGATGCTGATCGAACTCGCGTTCCGCCTCGCGGTCGAGGAGACGCCGTTCATCCAGACGATCCGCAACAACGACATCGTCGTGCTCACGCCCGCGACGGAAGTCGACGGTCGCGAGAAAGTCGTCGACAACTTCAACTTCTCGCTCAAGAACCCCGGCAAGCCGCAGCCGGGCCTGGTCTATTGGGGCCAGTACGTGCAGCATGACAACAACCGCGACGGGATCGGCGTCGGCCTGCACCTGACGCAGAACATCCTCAAGAGCTTCCTGACGTGGCACCCGACCGTGTTCCACGACCTGCACGAGTCGGTGACGCTGCTGTATGTGTCCACGGGAACCGGTCCGTACAACACCATCGTCGACCCCATCCAGATCAACGAATGGTGGCTGCTCGCGCAGAACGAAATGATGGAGATGGCCAAGCGCAACGTACCAGGCGTGTGGACGTACAACTACTACGACGGCTGGGTTCCGAATTACATGTTCTGGATCGGCGTCACGCACAATTCCATCGGGCGCTTCTACGAGACGCAGAGCTTCAGAGGCCAGAACTACGCGATGGGCGCGCTCAACCAGAGCCGCGAGTGGTACCGGCCCAATCCGACGCCGAACGACATCAACTGGGGCCCGCGCGCGAACGTCAACATGCAGGAGAGCGCGCTCCTCATCTCGATGAACAACGTCGCGAAAAACAAAGAGACGTTCCTCGAGAACTACTACCTGAAGAACAAGCACACCATCGAGCGCGGACAGGCGAAACCGCCCTACGCGTACGTGGTTCCCGCTGGACAGCGGCGGCGCGTCGAAGCGGCGGAGTTGATGAACCTGATTCGGCGCGAAGGCGCTGAAGTGCAGACGGCCAACGGGGACTTCACGGTTGGGACCGTCGCGGTCGCGAAAGGCGACTACATCGTCCGCCTGGATCAGCCGTACGCCCCGATCGTCGAGACGCTGCTCGGCGTGCAGTTCTACGCGCCGGAGAATCCGCGGCCGTACGACGACACGGGCTGGGCCATTCCGCTGCTGCGCAACCTGAAGGCGACGCCCGTCGCCGACAAGTCGATCCTGCAGCAGCCGATGACGCTCGCGGCGGCCGATTTCAGCGTCCCTGGCGCGATCACCGGCACTGGTCCCGTGCTCGTCGTCGATCACACGACGGAGAACACGCTCGTCACCTTCCGCTTTACGCACACGGACGTGAAGATGTCGGCGGCGGAGCAGCCGTTTGATCTCGACGGACACCATTTCGCCGCCGGCGCGTTCGTGATCCCGAACGCCAACCGCGCGGCGCTCGAACCGTCGATCAAGGAGCTCGGCCTCTCGGCCTGGGCCGTCGATGCCGCGCCGAACGTCCCGATGCACGACCTCGACGTGCCCCGTATCGGCTACATCCACACGTGGACGAGCACGCAGGATGAGGGCTGGGTCCGGATGGCGTTCGACAAGTACAAGGTGCCGTACACGTACTTCGCGGACAATCTCGTCCGGCAGGGCAATCTCCGTCAGAGATATGACGTCATCGTGTTCCCGCACGCGGGCGGGTCGGGCACGAGTCTCGTCTACGGCGGCGTCACCGGTAATCAGCCGATGCCGTACAAGAAGACGGACGACACGCCCCATCTCGGGATCGAGGACTCGACCGACGACATGCGCGGCGGCCTCGGGTACGACGGCCTG
>Ga0070735_10003830_pt1 | contig 12982 bp, 19 predicted proteins | sample Coa_R1_FD_66443 | JGI IMG/M metagenome (GOLD analysis project Ga0070735, IMG submission 66443) | Surface soil microbial communities from Centralia Pennsylvania, which are recovering from an underground coalmine fire - Coalmine... | ecosystem: Environmental > Terrestrial > Soil > Unclassified ...
TTGAACTCTACCTATGTGGGTGTTGTCGTCCGAATCGATAAACTGGAATCTGACAATTGGGGAATAGCCATCCATGTCCTTTCTCCGTCGTCGGAAACGGTCAATTGATTTCTGCCGAACGTAACTAATTTGAAGCGACCTTTACCTGGAACTCCCATATTCCGAGAAATGCGACTTTACTGGCGCAACCTGAGGAAGCGACGTACAGTGTCCGAACCGATCGCCGATCGACGCTGCGCAACCGAGCGATCTGTCACTTCTGCTTCACTAGTGCTAGGTACTTGCGGTGATAACTCGCCCCATCCCGTAGGTGATTGACCAGTTCTCGCAAAGCATTCTTTTTCTGCTCGTTTTCCAGGGCAGGAATCATTTCTGCCAGTTTGTCAGCCCGCTCGTCTATCTTCTTCACTTCATCTTCGAGATAGCTGATATGAGCGTCCCAAGAATCCTCGGCCATTCAATTTGACTCGCCTAAAGTCTCCGGGACACCACTGCTGTACGCCTTGACGATTTATCCGATCGCCTTCGCTTTATCGCATCCACCCGAACTGATCGAGCACGCCTAGAAGCCGTCGCCCATAGTTAGAATGTCCCAATCGGTTCTGTCCAATGTTTTTTTGCTTGAGGTGCGGTTTGCCCGCACTTATACAATTCGAGCTAAGCCCGATGGTTTTGCGGAGCGGCAGAGGAAATCCCCGTTCGTGAAAATGGCCAGCGTCATTCGAGTCAGCTAGTCCCGCAGTAAGCTCGCGGCCCTGGCGGATGCTCGGTATAAGAGTTGGTATCGTTGGTAAACGGATGTGCCCCTACAGTTCGGACAAACCACACTCTCGCCACCACTTTTAAATTCGGGTTTAATGTCAGTGCGCGTGAAAGGGTCGCGGATTGACGGGCTACCCTCATAAATCTGACTGTGCGTAAACTCCGCACTACACAAATGACATTCCAAAATCCACCGGGCCATAAGAACCTTCCGATCAATCCATCGGAACTCCGGTGGATTTGTCTCCATTAAAGGGCTGCGAATCAAACATAGCCCTCCATGCCAGACAAATATATACCTCAAAGTTGGTATGTCGCCAATGGCAAATCAGCTGTATTGAAACCAGCCTCTAGCGGGCACGTCGTGACCCGGAGCACACTGCTAGAGAGAGCAACCGGGGTCACCAGACGATTATTTCTGTGTGGGTTTGTAGCGGAAGCGAGCATCGCAAGTCTCACATCGATATGCGCGGTACCCTAAAGGGTAGAGAAAGATTCGCTCTAGGAGGCATTGCGTGTCGTTCTGCGAACCACGGGCGATTCGCAATTGGGACAGAAGATTTGCTCGATCTCTGCTCGGTACATTTGATGCTTTCATCTATTCAGTTTTCTTCGGAAGTATATCTTTTCGATTTGAAGTTTTTGATTGCTCAATGCAAACATGGGATTGAAATTCCTTGTCCCTCTTCGCCTCAAAATTCCATTTCATCTCGTCGATAGTGTCGCCCTGAGGCGACCCAGAAGGGACGAATACCCAAGCGCAATCGGAGCATCCCCAACTATGAACACACCCTACCCACACCATTTTGCGGGCCATATGCCCATCATACTGCTTTGTGGGTCAACTGTGCGAAATGCGACAGAGCAGGCTGACTCGTCGATGTCATCCTATGTGCATGCGGCATCCTAAAATTAACAAACAACGAGGTAAAGCGACACTTGCCAGCCTCACGAAGGAAATGGCGATGCCACGCATCGCCAGATCGGCAAGAATAGCGGAGCTGAATCTGGATAGTTCTAGAATTGTAGAACCGCCAAGCGTCACCATGCCCGGAACCGTCGATAAAATCATTCCGGTGTAGCTGCTAATAGACATCCCGGACGGGTGGGATATTCTCACAGCCCACCGCAGGAGGTTCGGGATGAAGAATCCAGTTTACGAGCAGATCCAGGCGAGGAAGGTGAAGGCCAGGCTTCGCATGCTGCAGCATGCGAAGCGCTTGAGCGGCAATGTCAGTCAGACCTGCCGCTTTTTCGGGGTGTCCAGGGCGCTCTACTATATCTGGAAGAAACGCTATGAAAAGAATGGCTTAGTTGGTCTCCGGGATTTGCCCCGAAGACCACACCATATCAAGTTTCACATTCCACCGGAGATTGTTTCACTGATTCTCCGCATTCGGGAAGAGCGGCGTTACGGTGCCGTTCGAGTCAGTCTCTATCTTCAACGGCACTACCACGCCTACGTCTCACCGACGACGATCCTGAAGATCTTTCATCGTCATCACGTTGGCCCTGTTTCACAGAAGAAGTATCGTCCTGGCCCAAAACCACCGGATGCCCCTCTGCAGGTTCCAGGCCGCTCGGTACAACTCGATGTGAAGTTCGTTCCCCGTGTGGGAAAAGCGCGACAGCGCTTTTATCAATTCACGGCCATCGATGAAGCGACCCGATTTCGCGTCCTACGCATCTACGACCACGACAACACGAAGACCGCCATCGACTTCCTTCAGGAAGTCCGAGAGCATTTCCCCTTCGCCATTCAAAAGATTCAGACTGATAACGGTTCTTCGTTCGGACCCCAGTTCACCTGGCATCTTTCCGATCTCCGCATTTCCCATAAACACATACCTCCGGGCTGCCCGGAGGTGAACGGAAAGGTCGAGAGAAGCCACAAGACCGACTCTGAGGAGTTCTACCAGGGAAGGCATTTCAAACATAAAAGGGATTTGGCTCGAAAACTGAAGAAATGGGAAACCGAATACAACGAGGACCGACCCCATCTCGCACTCAAGGGGAAAACACCTTCGGAACGAGTTCACGAACTCATTCAGTCACCTCAAGCTGTAAGGGATCTCTCTTGACTAATACACCGGCTTCATATCCGGACAAACCGGAGAAGGCACAGATAGCTGTTGACGGGGCTGACCACCCGCATCGAAATCTACGTTTCGACAATTCTCTAATCGATGAACACGGCGACGACGTGAAGCTAAAGAAAGGTGCTCACGTCGAGGTCACCATCACAGAGAATCCAGAGAAACGGGGACCGCAGTTAGCGTGACCCGTTAGACCGGCCTTACTGGCACCGGGGCTGAAGTGTGCAGAATTGGACAGACTGGCTTAGCAATTCGCACTAATCTTTCGCCTGTTCCCAGACGAACATTCAATCGATTATGAACGGATCGACGGTCAGAAAAGGAAACTGCCTATGCAAAACGAATTTGACCTTTTTGAAACATTTCCTGATCATTCGCTCGTCTGGCGTAGTTGCGTCCGGGGAACTGAGCCCGCACTCGCCAAATTAGAGGCGATCTCCAAGCTAACGACCAACGAATGCTTTGCGATTCACATCGACACGAAGACAATCATCGGTAAGGTCCAAGCTTCGTCCACCGCCGGATGACGATTACACGACGGGGAGCCGGTTGATGAAGGACCGTTGAATACGAGCTAAATTACCAGCTTCACCCGATTCACTGGAACTGAACAGAAGAAGTAAACTTGTCGTGTCCATAGACAGACGCCGCTCTGGGACCGGACTCCCGGAACGGCGTTTGTCCCGCAAAACAGCTAGGGCAAGTATCGCCACCAGGGAAAGCCATTCCATCGCCCTCCGAGTAGTGAAGCTCATCGAAGACAATCGTCTAAGGGATTGGATTGCAAAGCGGCGGAGACGCGGACATAATCGGAACCTTGGCTGTCCGAGTTCCGGGGTCAAAACTTTTTTCTAGTCGCTTCCAGTTTTGGGGACCGTTTCGTCGGAGTCAGCTTCAATCGTGACGGACACAGACGCGCCTTCCTTCAATTTCACCTTGTGGCCTGAATTATCTTCCAAACTGTTTTCGATACGAATTTCTCTGTAGAGATGGTCCGCGCCTTCAACGGAAATTTCTGCCTTCTCCGGCTCCATTGGAATCAGGGGCTTGATAATCTTTTTGACAGCTCCTACTTTGGTGACTTTGGGTTTCTTCAAGATGGCCCTCCTGAAATAGAATGAAACCGAGATGGAAACTTGTCTGTTCCATTTTGCACAACAGGCGTTACATCTTTTCCAGATTTACGGGCGTGAAATACTGAAAAGGGTGTATTGACCCTCAGAGTCAGCACGAGTTACGTTTGAGTTGTAATGTCACTTGGCACGGGCCGTGACGTGGCTGGAAGAGCGAGTTACGGCGTACCGTGGCTACGGCCACCGGGCAACTGGTGGCCGTTTTCTATTGCGGTCGCAACCGCGTTAAAAGCCCCACCGTGATATAATTACTTCACGTCACCCGCCGAAAGGCGAAGCCATGAAAGAAAGGAAATCTGGTTTATTTTACTTGTTTCTAGTGTCGTTTCTTATTTGGTTCGCGTGGCTAATGTTCCAGCCATCTCCAACTTCCCACCGTCAGCACCGTGATGGCGCAACGCTCGCTACGGACAAACCGTGAGACCGCTACTTCGTCGGCGACGGCGACCGCCAGTGCCGAATCCGCGACCGCAGCCCAGCTTCCAGCCGTAACCTACCCGTTGAATAAATTTGTTGTCCACGATGCGGACGGGGACGGCTCCAAGCCACCTAGAGTTAATTAGCGGCGAATTACCAGCGTCACATGAAGCCGCGACACGCCTTTCCTGTGTCCCTGCCGCAATAGCCCTTCGCCGCAATGGCAACCCTGCCTGCCGGATCAGAAGATCGGGCCGCAGAAAGTCCAACTACAGGGTAAATTCTGGCGGTGACTCGATGTCGTTGCCTTTCGAATCCCGAACCACATACTCGTTGGGCCAGTTGACGTTGAGTTCCTGCACCAACTCTAGGGCCTGCTGGACTTCGTCGCGGGATGCGACGAAAAGAAATTCGGCATCACTAAGTTTTGTAAAAACGCTATACACTCTACTCAACCTCAGTATCAGTCTGTTCTAATCGCCTTTAGGTGTATGTGACGTAGAACACATTTGTCGCGACTATGCCGCAACACTCTCAAGCGGCGTGCCATTCCTGCCGGACTGGAAGATCGGGCCGCTGGAACAACCCGGCAAAACTGCAAAAAGCTGGTTTCCGGGTTTATGGTCCAACATGCATTGATGCCGCTTGGAATTAGTGGTATACGGGAGGAAGAAGCACACTTCAATCGAAGTCCTTTTGGTAATTGTGATGCGAACGTCGCGGGGCAAGTCTAATAAGCAACCAAAACCGGAATGGGCGACATCCGTCTCCGATTTGCGCCGTCGTCTAAATTTGAGCCAAACCGTTTTCGGACAACGTGTTCACGCTTCTACGATGGGCGTCTCCCGCTGGGAGCGTGGCGTGCAAGAACCGCCATCGCACACCTACGTTGAGCTCGGAAATCTTGCGGGTGACCCGCAGTGCTGGTACTTTTGGAGGCGCGCTGGTCTGCGGGCTGAAGTCTTGACCCGTGTCCTTCCGAAACTCAGGAATCGAATCCATCAAGGCCCGGCCGTTGATTTTCAGACTGCAAACGCTGGAAGCGGCGGTAAGAAATTACGCTCGCCCTCTCTCGTAGCACTTCCTCTGCTGAAAGTCGCGGTGGCGACACATGGCGGCAAGGGTTACGCCTCAACATTGCTTCACGACGCCCCTGTAGAAACCATGATTGGTGCTCCGAAGGAGTGGTGCCCAAATCCTGCCTCGACGTTCTGCTTGCGGGTAGCTGGCAATTCGATGAGACCACTGATCTGCGACGGTTACATCCTCGCTGTAGACACCTCGCAAACCAACCTTCCCGAATTAAACGATAAAGTCGTAATTGCTTGGAATAAGGACTCGGGATTGATCGTGTCCCGTTTGCAGCACTACGACCATACGGAAGTTCTGCAGCCCGAAAACAAAGAGTCCGAGTCCATAGTTCTGAACAACAAAAACAAATGGAATATACTGGCCAAGGTTCTCTGGTGGATTGCGAAAGCGCCCTAAGTTGTGCTACGCGCTCAGCCGGACACTTCAACGACGGCTGGATTTTCTTGCGGCGAGCAGCAGCAACATATGGTACGCTGCCGTACATAGCCCAGCTTCAGAAGGTTCTATGGCGCACTGGATATTGGAATGTCATTCGTGTGGTGCGGTGTTTACGCACAGTCAGATTTATGATTCGATCCGTGACCCGTTCACGAACACCGAATTAAAACCCGAATTTCCGAAAGGTGGTCACTGTCTGGTTTGCCCGAACTGCGAGGATACCTCCACCTACCAGCGATACGAACTCGTATACCGAGCATCCGCGAAGTCCGCTAAGCGAGAGTCCCGAACACAAGTCCCCGATGCCCAAAACAGGTGTTGACTCACTCATTCTGACAAATTCGAGTAGTGCCTTTCTGGCTCTGCGATACGCCCTCTCATGATCTTTTTGCGTAGCGGACACTTCGCCTGGACTTCCTCAATAGTGAAGGCTTCGCCGTCAAGCGCCAGCTCTTGTGCGCGTTCACTTGCTTCATGCTGGGTCGCAAAACATTCCCAGTCTAGACTTTCTTTGTCTATCCAGCGAATATGGAAATGCGGGGGGGTATCAATGCGGCTAACCATTTCGGACCTCCTCACCGAACAGACCTATTGTTCGTTTTGTGAGTAATTCGAAAGACAAGCGCGTTATATCTCCAATGTTAGTTGGGAATCAAGTCAGAAATTTTAAAAATGGTACCCCACCGTACCTCGTCTGCCTCTGGTGGGCATCCCCGTTTCCCCTGATTCTCGGATGGTCACTCGACTTTTTCACATTTCTGGTAAAACCAAGTAATCGTACGGTCGGACGTGATTGGGTGTATGCCCGTACCGTCTAGTCACACACCCTCCGTTCACCGCGCCCGCCATGGGCAACGGTTCCTGTGCCAACACAACCATCCTGCTGAATCTGAGTAGGAGAAAGCACTTGTTTAACCGAGCGACGCTTGGCCCAGTCCGAAAGGATTTATGCGAGATGAAGCTAAAGAACGCTGGATGGAGCTCTGCGAGCAAGCCGCGAATGAACAGGACCCAAAGCGACTTACTGAATTGATTAGCGAAATCTTGCTTTTCCTCAAGAAGCCGCCTCGACAGCAGAATTACACAATAGAAATCGCTCTGAAGAGTGCCTCCTTGACCGGAGGTGGCTGGAAGGCAACTTTTGTGGCTGCGTCTAGTGCAACACTCATTTGCTTCAACAATTTCCGTCGAGCGGTAGGGTCTTGACAGTTCTTCAACTCAGTCACCAGCCGTTCACACTCGGTCATGAATTTCTCAAACTCCGGGATTGGCATGCCGTCGAATTTAGCACCTTCGCGCAAACCATGAGAACACGGACTGTTTCTCATGTCAGAAGCCGTTAGCCTAAAACAAGGCCATCTCCATCCTGCTGGAGCCACGATCCGGCACGGCACGAGGCGGAACATGTTCGCTTTTTGCTTGACCAGATTTGAGGCAGAGGCGTACCGTCGCTTTGTCGCAAGGTCAAGGCGAGATAGGGCCACGCTTTGGCAAGGCGAGATTCGGAGGCGGACACCCATCCGATCCGATTGGGTGTCCGTTTTCCTATGGCAAATTTGGCTTAGTCGTGCAGGACCACGCTCAGTAGGGACTTTTTAACATGGATACTGCCGTTGTATTCGATGAATCCCAGTTTCCTGAATTTGTTCATGAAAAATTTGACTCTGGCGCGAGTTGTCCCGATCATCTCCGCCAGCATCTCCTGCGATACTTTGGGAATCACCTCTTGAGGCTGGTCCTGCGTGCCGTATCGGGCGAGGAGCAGTAGAGTACGTGCCAGCCGCTTTTCGCTGGAATTGAACAACTGGTCTATCAGGGCATCCTCTCCTCGACCGTTTCGTGCCAGCATATTTGCGATGAAGCGGTCGGACATCTCGTGCTCCGCGTCAAGCACGCGAATCATCTCCTCTTTCTTGACTACGAGTACACTGGTAGGCAGAATCGTAGTTGCGGTCGCCGAGTACACCGACTCTTCCCCAAAACTCCGTACACCAAAAAAATCACCCGGTCCAAGAATCTCCACGACAGCTTCTTTGCCAGCCCTATTGACTACCATAAGCTTCACACCGCCTTCTTGAATGTAAATGACACTATTCGCGGGATCGCCTTGGGAGAACACGGTTTCTTTGCGTCGGAACTTGGCGATCTTTCTTCCCAGACCGTTTGTTTCAAGAAACAATTTCACATCGAAGACAGCTTTTGGGGAGGGCGCTCGTTTGGGAGAGTGAAGGGCCGTATCGGAACGTCGTCGAGCTGGGGCAGGCATAATGTGCGCTACCGTACCAAAGGCTCTGTGAAGTGTACGATATTGAACAGACAACCACAACCTGACCGTACTAAAAGCTTTGCCTGAAAGCAGCCCTAACCCACCGGGGACACCTGACGCGGGCCACAGTAGTCAGGGGCAATACCGGGCGGCACGCAGATAAGATATCTGAGACAGGAGGGAAAATGCGATTCGACCCCATACCTTCGGAGAAACGCCATTTCCACATACATTGGATCAATAAGGATGGCCCCGATTGGGAAGCTTTTGATACTCAACAAGAAGCTCAGTTGGCGCAAAAGAACTCGTAAGATCCGGTGAAACGTTCATGATCGAAGAATACGGAGCACCGTGCCCCGCATGCGAATTTGTTGTGCGAGTGCATCAAGTAAGGAATGCGGAGGCTGCGTAGACGCGAGACGTTTGAACCTCTAACCTTTCCCTGCGGCAGGTAATTGTGGCAAAACGAAAACTAAAACACCCGTCTCAAGTTCCAGAACTGGCGAAATACTATTTTCAGAACCGCACCGCGATTAAGAAAACGAAGTTTATGCTTTCAGGTGGCGGTACTATTGAAATTGGAATTTTCGACGAACCTGTTCTCCATTGCACTTCGGGTGCAATTCTTGTTTGCGACGAACAAGGCAAAGTAAATGTTGGCACGGTGTGTAGGACGAAGGACGCCACCGGACTCGAATGGTATGAAGACCTGCATGGAGCACTCGTGCGGCGGATCAAATAGCTCGCCTCAACCGCTTCGCCCTGCTAGACCCACCCCATTGTTGGATTGTGCCGTGACAATTCGAGCTAAAATTAACGGGTTCACCTGATTTACTGGAACTGAACAGTAGAGGAGTATTGAACCTCCTCCTTAAATCCACGGACGCTGCTCCGGGAGCGGGGGTTCCCGGAGTGGCTTCCTATAAATTCCCAGTGGGAAGGCAATCGTGCATGAATAAAGTGGTTTCGTTTCCTCCGAACAAAGAGAAGCTACGAAACTTCAGGCGACCGGTCAGCGATCAGTTTACTCGTAACGATCACTTGCAGCTTGCTGTGGGTGGCTAGCAGGTACAGTTTGGGGCGACGGGCTGACTCCCAGGCCCGCTGATCGGCTTCATTGGCCCGATACTGCGCGCGCCCGCCATGTCGGGCCACCTCCCGGCTTACTGTGGAGCAAGCACAATTCAGACCTTGAGCGATGCCCCCGCAGCGAGCAACCGCCAGCGATTCCGCGGGAGATGTCTTCCCGCTCGGCCAAGGTGAGTGCAACTGCGAACGGCGACGAGCCACCGGAGCGATCCCGCCGTGACGCGCCAACAGAAACTGAATCACCACATGGTCCTTGCCCAGGGCCCGACCGATCTCATTTAAGGACTGTCCAGCTTTCCAACGGCTCCACATTTCAGCCCGCTGGGCCGAAGAGAGCTTCCATCGTCTCTGCATAGGAACACCACCTTTAGGAAAAGATTTATATCAGGTGGTGTTGCATCGACCGGTTGAGCCGGCAGGCCTTCTCGGAATGTGGTCCACGTTACTCGAGGCGGCTGCGAAGAATAAAGCCTCCCAAGCAGTGCGAAGATCAGGGCTTCAGTTGGCGCAGGTAGGTTCGAAAATCAGCGCCTAATTCGGCATTTTCGAGGGCGATCTCCACAGTCGCCTTCAGGAATCCGAGCTTATCTCCGGCGTCATAAGAACGTCCTTCGTAGATCAAGGAGAAAAGACCTTGCTCCTGCGCGAGCAGGCGAAGGCCATCGGTAAGTTGAATCTCGCCATCGCGGCCCGTTGCAGTGCGTTCGAGACAGTCGAAGATTGCGCTGGGCAAGACATACCGGCCGGTAATCGCTAGGTTTGACGGGGCGTCACTTGGACTGGGTTTTTCCACCAGATCGTGTATTCGCAGAAGGCGACTGTTCTTGCCGAATTCCGGCTCTCCGCTGACGATTCCGTAGAGATAGGTTTGCTCCATCGGTACTTCTTCGACTGCGATTGTGCCGATGCCAGTTTCTCTATAAGCCTTAATGAGTTGTCGCGTGGCAGGATTCGGTCCCAGAATAATAACGTCCGCGAGCAGCACGGCAAAGGGCTCATCACCTATCAATTCACGCGCGGCCAGCACGGCATGTCCCAGGCCAAGTGGCTCCTTCTGCCGCGTGTAGCTGAACTGCACCAGATCGCCGATGGATCGCACCATTTCCGCCAGTTCGGGCTTCCCGCGACTTTCGAGAAATCGTTCGAGCTCAGGTGAAGAGTCGAAGTGGTCCTCGATGGCATTTTTGCCGCGCCCGGTAACAACAATGACGTTCTCGATTCCGGAAGCGACGCATTCCTCGACGGCATACTGGATGAGTGGTTTATCGACGATCGGGAGCATCTCTTTCGGTTGTGCCTTCGTTGCCGGAAGAAAACGGGTCCCGAGGCCTGCCACTGGTAGGACCGCCTTGCGGACGCGGTTCTTTGGCTTGGTCAGGTCCCTAATCATTATGATTTTTGCCCCGGTTCCTGTGGCAGTGACTCACTCAAAGGTTAACTCCACTTCGTTTTCAGTATCACGCCGAAACAGCCTAACCGCAAACTCCTGATCAGGATTATCGGAATGTGATTTCAGGATGACCTGACCGGGGTTTATTAGTCCAGCGGGAGTGAGAGAGAATCACTCTGAAGGAGAGCTGGACATGCCGATGAAGAGATATAAACCGGAGCAGATCGTGTCGCTGCTGCGGCAAATCGAAGTAGAAATTGCCAATGGGAAGACCACTCCACAAGCCTGCAAGGAAGCTGAGATCACACAGCAGACGTACTACCGCTGGAGAAAAGAATTCGGCGGTCTAAAGCTGGATCAAGCCAAACGGATGAAGGAACTGGAGCGGGAGAACGCGAAGCTGAAGCGTCTGGTAGCGGAGCTATCTCTGGAGAAGCAAATTCTGAAGGACGTGGCAGAGGGAAACTTCTAAGCCCTGAGCGGCGGCGTTGTGCGGTAGAGCATGCGCGAGAGAAGTACGAAGTGAACGAGCGACATGCCTGTCGGCTGCTGGGGCAGTGGCGAAGGACACAACGCTATGCCGCGATCCAGAGGATTGACGAAGACGCATTGACACAAGACATCATCCTGCTGGCCAGCGAGTATGGGCGCTACGGTTATCGACGGATCACGGCGTTGTTGCAAGAGGCAGGCTGGCACGTGGGCAAGGACCGGGTACACCGCATCTGGAATCGTGAGGGGCTGAAAGTACCGCAGAAACAAAGGCCACGAAGAAGGCTCTGGCTCAACGACGGCTCGTACGTGAGGCTGCGACCGGAGCGAGCCAATCACGTGTGGAGATACGATTTCGTGAGCGGAAGGACGCACGATGGCAGAGCCATCCGAATGCTGACGCTGATTGATGAATACGCCAGAGAGTGTCTGGCCATCCGTGTTGCCAGAAGACTGAGGAGATACGAGGCGATCGAAGCGTTGGTCGATGTGATGGTGTGGCGAGGAACCCCTGAATATATTCGTTCCTACAACGGGCCAGAGTTCGTCGCGGAGGAACTGCGGAAGTGGCTGGCGAGTGTTGGCATTGGTACGTTGTATATCGAGCCAGGAAGTCCCTGGGAGAACGGCTACTGTGAAAGCTTCAACGGGAAGGCGCGGGATGAGTGCCTGAATGCAGAGATTTTTACTCGCTGAAGGAGGCGCAGATTGTGATCGAGAAATGGCGAGTGGAATACAACACCAGCAGGCCACACTCGGCGCTCGGCTACAGGCCGCCTGCCCCCGCCGCCTGTAGCACTTGGATGTCAAATTCGTCTTCGCAGCCCATGGCTGTGATATTCACCCAGCGCGATGCCGAAGTTAACGTCAAAGCGCGCACCAGATGGCCACGGCGCGATCTTTCGACAGGTCTGCATTCGCGGGTATTTCATAATTCTGGTCGCCTTCATTGCCCTTGATTCAGCTGAGGTCGAGAAACCCTGCACTCTTGACCTTGCTTGGAGCAGGTAGTCACTTGCGCTTCACTAGTGATAGGTACTTGCGGTGATAACTTGACTCATCCCGGAGGTGATTGACCAATTCTCGCAAAGCATGCTTTTTCTGCTCGTTTTCCAGGCCAGGAATCATTTCTTCCAGTTTGTCAGCCCGCTCGTCTATCTTCTTCACTTCATCTTCGAGATAGCTGATATGAGCGTTCCAAGAATCTTCGGCCATTCAAATTGGACTCACCTAAAGTTCCTGGAACACCACTGCTGTACGCCTTCACGATTTATCCGACCGGCCGTCGCTTTATCGCATCCAGCCGAGCTGATCGAGCCCGCCTAGAAGCCCAAACCGTCGCCCATAGTTAGTTTGTCCCAACCGGTTCTGTCCAATGTTTCTTAGCTTGAACACCGAATAACTTACTTTGCCAACCGCAGTGACACGCTAAATCGAAGTGATTCGCATCCACGGCTTCGAAATTGTTTTCAAAACACACGTGAGAGAGGCCGATTTCCGACTTGCAAACCTCGCATTCAAAAATGAGTTTATGTTCATACATAAGCTGCTCCCTGTGAAAGATCAAGTTCACGGACAGATTCTACTCAGTGAGTGGATTGGGGTCTGTTCAATAGCGCACAGAATCTACTTAATAGAGGTGAAGAACCGTCATGTTGCCGTCCCCAACCGGTACATTAATGCGCTTCTTCAAAAGATTATCCTTTAGCGGGATTCGCCAAGTCCCCAGAAATGGCGGTATCGTTACGTGTAAATACCGGAAGCCATATGATGAGAAAGCGACAACCGACATGCCACTTCGACTGAA
>Ga0070735_10003832_pt1 | contig 12970 bp, 10 predicted proteins | sample Coa_R1_FD_66443 | JGI IMG/M metagenome (GOLD analysis project Ga0070735, IMG submission 66443) | Surface soil microbial communities from Centralia Pennsylvania, which are recovering from an underground coalmine fire - Coalmine... | ecosystem: Environmental > Terrestrial > Soil > Unclassified ...
CCGTGCTTGACCGGACGCCGAAGTCCCGCGTATCCCTCGCGATCGAGAACCATGGCGCGCAGGGCAACGATCCGGCATTCCTGGACGGCGTTTTCGCGAAGGTGAACTCGAAGCGGCTCGGCATGACCCTGGACATCGGCAACTTCTACTGGTCCGGCAAGCCGCTTTCGGAAGTCTACCGGATAATCGAGCACTTTGCGCCGCTCGCTCGCCACACGCACGTGAAGAACATCCGCTATCCGGAGGAGCTTCGGGAGCAGCAGCGTGCCGTCGGCTACGAATACGCGAAGTACGAGTGCCCGATCCCGGATGGCGATCTGGATATAACTCGGATCGTCGGCTATCTCAAGAAGGCGGGCTATCGGAACGATCTCTGCATCGAGGATGAATCGCTCGGCAAGTACGATATTCCGGCGCGCCGCGAAAACGTGAAGGCCGCGATCAGGCTGTTGCGAAATGCTATCGGCCAATAAGGCTATTTGGTTCGAACCTCGGCGACTCCCTTGCGCTTTAGGGCAGGATCGTCACCGGTCCGGCCCTTTACGTACTTGTCGAGGAACGCGACGCTGTAGTATACGATGTTCGCCTGGTGATCGGCGTTCAGGTCCGTCCAGGCGAAGTGGCCGGCGCGATCGATGTCGACGAGCTCCGCTGGCGCCGTGATCACGTCGAATGCTCCGCCGCTGCGGCGAACGGACGGGGTGACTCCGTAATCCCACGTGCCGCCCTGGAACATCACCGGCGTAGTCACCGAACCGAGCCGCTCCTTCGATAGGTACGGCGTGCAGAACGGGGAGAGCGCGAGCACCGCCTTCACGCCGGAGATCTTCCAGCTTGGCCAGGCGCCCGCGAGGCCAAGCACCGTATATCCGCCAAGGGAGTGGCCCGCGAGCGCGAGCCGCGTCCAGTCCGCCGTTCCGCTCCAGGAGGAGTCGCTTTTCATCGCCTCGATCACGGCGACAACATCGTCCGCGCGGTCGCGGTACGTGGCATCGGTCCAACGATCGGGCTCTTCGAACGGAACGGTGGGCCGGAGCCAGCCCTGCGCCCCACCGCGGCCGCCGCCGAAGCCGGCGTCCTTGTGGTTGACGGCGACGACGAGGTATCCGTGATCGGCGAGCGCACGCATCAGGAAGGTCGACTGCTTGCTCGATCCGTGAAAGCCGTGCGAGAAGATCACGAGCGGCGCGGGCCCGGAGCCCTTCGTGGGCCGCCAGACCGTAACCGCCCGACCGGCGATCTTCACATCCTCGGCCGCTACACTGCGAGGTGCAGTATCGGCGCGCGCTGCGACCGAGTAGCGATCCAGGGCGCCCGCTCGGTGGAGAACCCGCAGGACGCCAGCGCCCAAGAGCAGCTCCGCGGCAATCAGGCCGCCTACCAGCGACGGGACGCGACTTGACCGGTGCATCTTGACCCTCCCATACGATGAACCCTGGCCGGTGGCGCGCTCCACGGCGAAGCGGCGGCCCTTCGCTGTATACGCTTTGCGCACTGCACGACAGATGCCTTGTTCCGCGCGCCGGACCGGGGTGCCAGTGTAGGCTATCGCGCCCTGGGTATGACCAACAGCGTGATGCTCTGCGCCGGAACCTCCGTCTCGAGCCGCCTGCCGCTCAGCGCCACGTCCGGCAGCCGCTCGATCTTGTTGGCGGCGGTGAGCTGCCACGCCTGCGCGATCCGGCCGGGCGCGAAGTTGGCGATATTGATCGCCAACTTCGCCTGCGACCGGGCTTTGCGTATCGCCATAACGGTAAGGGCGCCGTCGCTGGCCCGGACCGCAGCGAACGCCGACGTCGTGTCGCAGTCCGGCGTCGCCGCGCGGACGCTCGTGTCCCCGAACTGCGCGCCCCGGCCGTCGTAGTTGCGGAATATCTTGATCGCATTGTACGCCGGTGAGTCGGTCTTCGGCGTGGTCCAGCGGTTGGCCAGGTCGAGCCCTTCCCGGCCGAATATGCCAAGCACGTCCGCCTGCGCCGTGGCCCCGTTGATGTGGCCCTCCGCGCCCCAGTTATATTCGGTGATTCCGATCTCTGTGCCGGGGTAGTTCTCCTTCACCCAGTCCTTCAAGCGCGGAATAAGCCTCACCTTCTGTTTGATCCAGGTTTCGTCCGTGTAGTTCGGGTCCCAAAGCGAGCGGGTGGACCGATTGCGCCGATCCTGCATCGACGCCGACGCGTCGTTGCCGAATTCGCCGCCTTGCGGATAGATGTGCGCCGTGAAGATGTCCACGAGCCGCTTGCCGGACCGGGTGTTGTCGCTGCGGAGCTGGTCCAGGAGCCATGGCGAGAAGTCTTTGCCGCCCTGCACGGCCGCGTGCTCCGGAAGGTTCGACCATCCGTGTGTTCCGCCATACCAGTGATCATACGGGCTGAAGATGTAGCCCGTCCATCCCCACTCCTCCGGCGCGACCACCTTCGCCTGCGGATCGACCGCCTTGATCGCGCGGGAATATTCGATAATCCGGTCCCGCAGCTCTTCCGCCCTGATGCCCACCGGGCGGACATCGCGGTGCGTACTATGCCAGAGCCCCGGCTCATTATCTAGAATATAGTATTGAAGGCCGCCCTTCGCCGCGGTCCCATGCTTCGCGACGATATGCCGGACCCACTCTTGCTGATAGGCGACGCTGTTGCGGACGTCCGCGTCCGCGGGATCGTTGCCGGTAACCGGCTTGCCGTCCGTCCGGATTCCGTTGCCGGCGTCGGGCATGTACAGGTCGGTCTTCTGCTGCGGACCGTACTTCGTTACGGAGAAGCTCGCCAGCTTGCCGCGGCCGGTGCCGACCTTCGCGATCCAGTCGATCATCGGTATCGTGATCATCGGCTCCGCGCCGCCGGCGCGTGCCTCGGCGATAAAGGTGTCTCCGCGCTCGCCCGGCTCGGCGCTCTTATCAGCGAGGCTCTCGAAGAACCAGTCGGCGGCGCGATTGTCGGCGTTCAGCTTCCAGTTATAGCGACTCGTGGAGTTGCCGCCCATCCGGTTGGTCGGAGCGCGCAGGTCGCGAAGTTGTGCGGGCGTCGCAAAGGCAAGTCCGTAGATTCTCGGGTCGATCTTGTGCCGGTCAGCGACCGCGTCCACCGCAATCGTAACGCGCGTGTCCTGGGCGACGGTCTGGAATCCCGCCGGCACGAGTATCGTCAGCAGAAGCCCGCTCGCCAGCCACAACCGCGATCGAGATGTCATCCGGCTATCCCCTCCCTTACGAAACCGAGCGCCACGATCGCCGGATCGTGGGCGAGCTCGGCCGCCCGGACATAGTCGCCGCCGTACGGGCCGAGCAGGTCCGGCAGGCCGACGATGACGGACACGGGAAACTCCCGACTAAGCATCCAGGCGACGCTGACGGCCCGCGGCGAGGCGCCAAGCCGATCCGCCGTTGCGCGCACGGCGGCGACCAGGGGCGCGTTCGTCTTTGGCTCCCATCGCCGCACCCACTCCGGCCTCATCGCGGCTCGCGGGTCGGCGTCGCCGAACAGGCACTGGCCGATCGTGTAGTCCGCGGCGTGAGCGAAGACGGCGAGCCCGAGATCGTTAATGGTCCGGCGCAGCTCTGCATCGAACGGCACGTACTCCGGCCAGAGCGGCTGGCTCGCGACCGGAAGCGCGAGCTCCGTGGTGACGATTGCGGCGACGCCTGGCGCGCCCGCCGCCTTGAGCGAGGCGTCGTCGGCGGCGATCCTGTCCGCCGGCCAGTTGCGAAGTCCGACCGCTCCAACCCGACCCGCCGCAATCTCGCCGGCAAGCGCATCCAATACCGGCGCCGCCCGCCGATCCGGCCGGTCGTCAAGATACGCGAGATCGATCCGGCGGCGCTCAATCAGCGCCAGGTCTTCCGCGATGTCCGCCCGGACCGCGTCCGCGGTAAACCGATCGATCGGCCGCGCCGCCCGCTCGTCCCATCCATCGTGGCAGACCTGCATGCAGACGAAGAGCGTGGCGCCGCCATCGTGCTCCCGCAGCCACCGGCCGGCAGCCGCGCGGCTGTGCGTCTCGCCTCCCTCGCCATGGAGGTGCAGTGCACCTCCGCCGAGCGCCAGGTACCGGTCGAGCCCCGGCACGTGCGTCTCCGGAACCGACGAGGATGGGGCCGCCGTCACGCACGTAAGTGGTCGGGCAAGCGACGGGACTGTGATTTCACGAAAGCGCATAACGGCGGACAACCAGCTCCCTGCGTCCTACACGCTAGCCAGCGGAGGCTCGATAATGTGCCCTCCCAGCGCGATCAGCTCGAGCGCCTCGATCCCCTGCATGCCCAGCAGGATAGTGAGCTGGCCGCCGTGGTGGATGTCGTGCGCCATGATGCGCCAGAGCGTCCACTGCCGCGAGACCTCGTACGCCTTTCCCCAATACGTGTGGCGATACGTCTCCGTAAGGTCCCCCACGGTCCAGGCGTTGAGAGTGGCCTCGACCATCCTCCAGGACGTGTTGAGCCAGGCCGCGAGATCGCCCGCGCTCTGGGTGATCGGGATCGCCGACTCGACTATGTGTCGATTGCCGTCCCGATCCGTGGTCCACTCCGGGATGTCGGCCGCAAGCTCGAAGCTCTGCGGCGCGTCCATCCGCAGGAACCAGCCGATGCGGCCAAGAGCGATGTGCCGGGCAATCTCGCCGACGGAGTTCTGGCCTTCGAACGGCCGGAAGGCGAGCTGGTCGGCCGTGAGGGGCTCGATCGCGCGTACGATACTCGTGTTGTATCCATTCCATCCGTCGAACACCACTGCCAGCGAATCGCTGCCTGCGCCTGCCACTCCGCCCTCCATTCCACGCCGCGGCCGGTTTCGAACTGCGCCAATTCTGGGCGCTCTCAAGCGGGCGCGGTGTGCCGCTGATGTAAGAGCAGCCCCCAGCCCCCGATTCTTGGGGGCTTTCATGCGGGCGCCGCGAGCCACGGTCACGGGTGCTCATGCCCGTGTCTGGTTGCGGGCGCCGCGTGCAACCTCCTGCGCGGTCGACCCAGCCACCGATGCGGCGCGCTCAGTCACGGGGCGCGCCGGCCTCGCGGTGAGCAATCCGCGCCTTGAGCAGCGCGACGGCGGCCTGCGGGTCCTCCACCTCGGCGATAAGTCGTGCGAAATGCTCGTTCTCCAGCTCCACGACGATCGTCTTCTCCGGTTGGCGAACGTCGAAGAAGGCCCAATTGCCATGCAGCCAGAACGTTCCGGCGCGAAAGTAGTGCGGCAGGTCCGCTCCCATCAGCTTCAGGCCGTCCAGCCAGCCCATGGGCGGATCCGGATCGGTCCACACCTGCTTGATATGCGCGAGCGGGACCTCGATCCGGCTCTTCAGCGCCCAGAGCTTATGGCTCGCCTGCACGTCGAAAACTACCTTGTCGTCCTCGAAGCTGATCGTTACCATGCTGCCCCTCCTGGTATGATCCGTCCGCGCAAACCGGCCATGCGCGTTCCCGGGTAGACGGACGGACCGACGTATCACGCGGCAAAGGCGACATCGCGCATCCATGTCTCACGGACCAAGGGAACGCGGCGCCACCGCCGCTCGCTGTAAAGCGAGCGCAGGAGAATCGGCGTGGCGCGCGGAACGCCACGCGGACTATCCCGCCTCTTCAGCACCACCTGGCCCACCGCGACGGAGACAACGATGCCCGCAGGACCGCCCTCCCGCCGCCAATCCATCTTCACCTTCGCCGTGCTGACGCTGCTTTCAACCGTCCTCGCGCTGTTCGCCGTCGTGATCCCGAACCTGCACGGCCTTCTTATGCGCGCCGGGTTGCCGCCCTCCTGGATCGGCACGGACCTGGACACCGGCCTGATTCACGCCGGACTGCTGCGCGCGCCCGGGTTCGCGCAGACACTCAGATGGTGGACGGGGCCATGGGTTGCCGGCAGTTACGTTCCATTCTACCGTCCGCTGTCCTCCTGCGTGTTCTGGCTGGAGTGGAAAGTCCTCGGTGATCGCGAGGATCTCTATCTCGTACCCGCGATCGCGGCGCACGTCGTCGGTTCGTCCCTCTTCGCGTTCCTTGCCTACCGGCTCGCTGTGCTCTACCGGCTCGCGCGGCCCCTCCTTGCCGGGTGCGCCGCCGCCTGGTGCTTTGCAGGGACGCCGTGCCCGATCGTAACGAGGCAGGCCGTGGCGGCGACCGCGGCGCTCCTCTGGAAGAACCAGCCGGACACACTGGCGGCGGCCTGCTGCCTCCTGGCTTTGCTCGCCTACCTGCGGGCGCAAGCGGGCAGCCGACGCGCGCTCGCCGCCGCCGCCGCCGCCTATCTCGCCGGATGCTGCTTCAAGGAGATCGCGATACCGCTGCCCCTTGTCTGCCTCGCGCTCGAATCCGCACCATTCCCCCAGTGCGATCGGACCGGCGCCCGCCGACGCATCGCGGCCATGGCGCTCGCGGCGGTGGCCTTTCTGACGATACGATACCTCGCGATACGCGTGCCTGGCTACACGTACGGCGGCAACGGCGCATGGATCCGCCGCACGATCCAGGAGCTTCTCGGTCCGTTCTACCCTCTGGCGTGCGGGGATTGGCTCGCCGGCTCTGTCGCGATCTGGCTTTACGCCGTCGGACGCGTCTTCAGGCGCAGCGTTGCGGCAGGGCCGGGCGATGCAAGCGCGGCCGGCGCCGACGCTCGCCCGGTCGCCGCCGGCATCACGAGCGAATCGGCGAAAGAAGCGTCCGTTCCGCGACTCCGATCTGCCGACAGCGCCGCAGCCGGCCGCGGCGGGCCCGCGCCGCGGACCGGCGGCTGCCGGGGGCTCGCCCCACGCGCGCGCCGCTGGGCGCGTCATAACACCCCGGTCAACGCACATCTATCGCTCGCCCCACGCGCGCGCCGCTGGGCTCTGCCGGTCGCATTCTGCGTGGCTCTGGCCGGAACCTGCCTGCTCGGCGTGGCGAGCCTGCCGAAGCTGGCGGGCGAAGCGCCGATCGGAGGCCCTGCGCTCCTCGCGACCGGCATCCTGGTCACGGTCCAGCCAGTCAATCTCGTTACGACGCTCAACGCGCTCGCCCTGCTGACCGGCGTATCGCTCCTCTGGCGCGCAGACCGCCGGCTGCTGCTCCTGCCCGCCGTGTGGACTGCCGCCCTTCTTGCGCCGCTGGCAGCCTCCGCCGGGCCCCTCCACCGGTACTACCTCCCGCAAGGCGGATTCGCGCTGCTCTACGCGCTGGCACTGGCGAGCTGGGGTGCGGTCCAAAATCGGAAATCCAAAATGGTCCGCAACGGTCCGCCGGAGGGAAACTTGGGGCGGGAACCGAACAGAGGAGCATGGCCGAGCCATACTTCCAACTGCGCGAGGTGGAGACGGGGCGGATCGTCGTCGCGCGGATGGAGGCAGCCAGATCGCTTTGGCGGCAGACCGTCGGCCTCCTTGGCCGGGCCTCGCTCTCGCCGGACGCGGGACTGTGGCTGGAGCCGTGCAACGGGATCCATACCATCGGGATGCGCTTCGCCATCGACGTGCTTTTCCTGGACAAGGACGGCCTGCTTCTGCGGATGCACCGGAACGTGCGGTCATGGCGGGTCTGCTGGCCGGTTCGGGGCGCGCGCGCCATTGTCGAAATGCCTGCCGGAACGATAGCGCGGCGGAACATTCGGCCGGGAAAACGATACCAATTAACTGGCGATTAGCTTTTCGTAACACATTCCAATCCATTCGCGTCGCAAGCGATTATTTTCCCAACCATTCGATTGAGAGGGCTGCACAGAATGTTTACGCCGTTTCAGAACGAGCCGGTCGCGAACTTTACCGAAGAGGCGCCTCGCCACCGCATGGAGACGTGGCTCGGCCGGATCCAGGCCGACCTTGGGCGCGTCTATCCGCTGGTGATCGCCGGGCAGAGGATCGAGAGCAAGCACCAGACGCCGAGTCGTAATCCCGCGCAGCTCGCGCAGGTCGTCGGGATCGCCTGCGACGCGCCGGAAGAGATGGCGGACCGGGCCGTGCAGGCGGCTCTTGAGGCGTATGGACCCTGGTCGCGCCTGCCGGTCGAGACGCGCGCCCGCTACCTCGTGAAGGCCGCGGCGATCCTGCGGAGGCGCTCTTACGAGTTCGCGGCATGGCTCGTGCTGGAGTGCAGCAAGAACTGGTACGAAGCCTACGCCGACGTCGCGGAGGCGATCGACTTCCTCGAATTCTACGCCAGGCAGGCGCCGCACTGGTTCGAGCCGGTTCCGACCACGCCCTGGCCCGGCGAGGAGAACGAGGTGTTTCGGCAGCCGATCGGCGTAGGCGCGATCATCAGCCCGTGGAACTTCCCGCTGGCCATCCTGTGCGGCATGACGGCGGCGGCGATCGTGACCGGGAACACCGTCGTTATCAAGCCCGCCGAGCAGACGCCCGTGATCGCCGCGAAGTTCGTCGAGCTGCTGGAGGTGGCGAGCCTGCCGCCGGGCGTCGTGAACCTGCTTTTCGGTCCCGGCGCCACGATCGGAGAGGCGCTTACCGGCCATCCGCAGGTCCGGTTCGTTTCGTTTACCGGGAGCAAGGAGGTCGGCCTTCACATCAACCAGCGGATCGCGACGCCGCAGCGCGGCCAGCGGTGGATCAAGCGGGGGATCTTCGAGATGGGCGGCAAGAATGCCATCGTCGTCGATTCCGACGTGAATCTCGATATCGCGGCGTCCGAGATCATCGTATCCGCGTTCGGCTTCCAGGGCCAGAAGTGCTCCGCCTGCTCGAGGCTGATCGCAGTCGACCCGGTTTACGACAAACTCCTGGAGAAAGTGGTCGAGCGCGCATCGAAACTCACGGTGGGGGACCCGGCGAGCTACAGCAACTACCTGGGCGCCGTAATCGACGACGCGGCGTACAACAAGATCACCGGCTACATCGCGTCGGGCCGGAGCGAGGGCCGGCTCCTGCTCGGCGGCAACGATTCGGAGGATACGAACGACGGCGGCTACTTCGTCCACCCGGCAATCATCGCGGACGTGGCGCCAACGGCGCGCATCGCGCAGGAGGAGATCTTCGGGCCGGTGCTCGCGGTGATGCGCGCCGCTACATTCGAGGAGGCGCTGCAGATCGCCAACAGCACCGAATTCGGCCTCACGGGCGCAGTCTACTCCAACAACCGGGCGCACGTGGAGCTCGCGCGCCGCGAATTCCACGTCGGCAACCTCTACCTGAACCGGAAGTGCACCGGCGCGACGGTCGACGTCCAGCCCTTCGGCGGCTTCAACCTGAGCGGGACCAACAGCAAGGCGGGTGGGCGCGACTACCTTGGCCTGTTCCTGGAGACAAAAGCTGTCTCAGAAAGATGGTAGCGCGGCTATCCTGAAAAAATTTTCATGAACTCGCAGGAATCCCGTTGCCTTTTACTGAATGTCGGGTATACATAAGTATTCGGCACGTTCCTCGTGCGCCAGTGCTTCAACGGCTGAAAGCACTTACAGGGGAGGTGATTGAGTGAAGGAGAGCATCGGAACGCCGATCATCGTCGCAATCATTGTGGTCGTATTGTGCGTCGTAGGTTTCATCGCCTTCAAAATGTTTGGGCCTGGTTCTGCCGGCGGTGGGGCCGCGACGAACCCGTATGGCCCAGGCCACCAGCAATATCAGGCGCCGACGGGGAGCAGCGGCTATGGCGGCGCTGCAGGCTCCGGCGGACGGCCGGGTTCCGGCGGTCCGATGTCTGGCGGACCCGGCTCGGGCGGCCCCTCGTCCGGTGGGCCGAGCTCTGGCGGACCGCACTAGCTCGATTTCCAAGAACGACGACCTGCAAGTTCTCAGCCGTTCCTCTAGTAACCGCCGACGACTCTGTAACTGACTGGGAAGTCGGCATCGCGACCGCACTCATAGCACGGACTGTCAACGGCCCGCGTTCACAAAAGTGTTCTGAATCCTAATGAAAGGACCTATGAAATGGCCTTAAAAAGCGCAAAGAAGCAGGGCTTCACGCTCATCGAACTGCTCGTCGTTATAGCTATTATCGCGATTCTGGCCGCCATCCTCTTCCCGGTATTTGCGCAAGCAAGGGAGAAGGCGCGTACTGCACAATGCGGCAGCAACGTGCGGCAGCTTGGACTCGCGGTTCGGATGTACGTCCAGGACTACGATGAGCACTACCCGTTCGCCGGCTGGCTGCCGAACGGAATCGGTACCTGGGAGTGGCAGAACACCACGGAGGCCTACGTTAAGAACAAGGGTCTCTACCAGTGTCCGGATACGACCGACATCGATAGCGATGCGCAGCCCGATCCCACGCACCGCGACTGGAACATCAACCCGGTCAACTATATCATTAACAATCAACTCTGCCGCAACCGCACGCCCGTTGGCGAGGCCGCGATCAACACCCCGGCCGATTGCTGGATGATCGTCGACGGTCACAACGACTGGGGCAACAATCCGGCGCTCGGCATCGACTGGCGCGGGCGCACCAATACCGTATGGTGCCTCGAGGATTCCACCTTCGGCAACGACGGCTCGCTCGTAACCGGCTGGCTTAGCTGGCAGGGCTTTACGTGGGGCCTTCCCCGCCACACCGGCGGCGGGAACGTCGTGTACACGGACGGCCACGTGAAGTACAAGAAGTTCAACCCGGTCGGCTCCATGTCCGTCGCGCAGGGCAACACGCTCTACCATGCTCCGGGCGGCTGCGACGGCAACGGTAATTGCACGGGACCCAAGGGCGGCTACTTCGAGCAGACCTACTCGTACAACACGTACCTGATCCCCGACAACAGCGACGCGAACTGGGTCTGGTCTGTCGACTGATCCCTCACGTGCGTGACTGAATGCGAATGGCCGGAGAGATTTGTCTCTCCGGCTTTTCGCTCGCATGGCCGAACTTCCCGCAACGCAACCCCGCCGCGCGGCCTGCGCAGACAGGCCGGCGATCTGCGCCGAAGCCACGGATCGCCTACTGCGATCGTCGCGATCCGATCGCGGCAGCGGAACTTCTCGTGCCGTTTCAAGCCGTATGGTAACTATGTCCCCGGAAGCACCCAGCACTTCGCCCGAACGCGGCAAGCCGAACGTTTCGGCGAAGCGCGGATACGCACGCCTTCTCGTATTCGGCATTCTCCTTATTGCGATCGCGATCGTCGTGCGCGCAATGCTGCTACCGTGGGCCCACGAGCGGAAACTCCGGGCCCTCTCTGAGGAGGAGCTTGCCTACGCGGTCCACGACGATCCGCGTGACGCGCTTACGTTCCTATATTACGGCTCGGCGCTGCTGAAGTCCGGCAAGCTCACGGAGAGCGAGGCGGCGTTCAAACGCGCTACAGAGCTCGACCCCAGGCTCGCGCGCGCTTACGATGGACTCGGCAGCGTTCAGATGCGCCTGGGCAAGGGCAAGAGCGCTAACGAGGCCTTCGCGGAGGCCGCAAGGCGCGATCCGAAGGATGCGGCGGCCTATCTGGGTCTGTCCGAAACGTTTTACCAGGCCGGCAGCGCACGGCGCGCGATCGAGCCCCTGAAGAAGCTCGTCGAGCTAGAACCCAAGAATTCGGTCGCATGGTACCACCTTGGAAAACTGTACGGCGAGGACCATCAGGCGGACCAGGCCTATGCCGCGCTGCACAGGGCCGTCGCCCTCGACGCGAAGAATCCAGACTACTGGCGCGACCTGGCGCACATCTCAATCCACTATGGCAAGAACGAAGAGGCGGAGACCGAGCTGCGGCGCGCGATCCACTTCGCGCCGAACGATCCCGTGGCGCACCTCTGGCTCGGCGAGCTCTACGCGCGCATGGGCGACACGCCGAGGCTGTTCGGACAGGCTGAGCAGGAGCTGATGGCGGCCGTCGCGCGCGACCCCTCCATGGCCGACGGCTTTACCGAGATCGGCGAGCTGTATGAGCGGCACCAGAACTACCCGCTCGCCATCGCGAATTACCGCAAGGCCGTAAGCCTGGACAATACCGACGACGTGCCGCTCCGGCAACTGGGCGAGTGCGAAGTGCGCATCGGAAACAAGGCCGACGGCGAGGCGAAAATCCGCGCCGCCGAACAGATGGCCGCCGCGAAGAAGGAGATCACGGATCTGCAGAACCGTTCCCTGGCCGATCCGCAAAACCCGGAGCTGCACCTGCGGCTCGCACGGATGTGGCGCAAGTACGATAACGACGACGATGCAATCAAGGAGTACCACGCCTACACGATGCTCGGACCGCCCGACCCGGCGGTCGAAAAGGAGATTGAGGCCTACGTGCGGGCAGCGCAGAAGAGCCGGACCGCGGCGTCTGCGGGCGCGCACAGGTGAGTTCTCCGGCGTCGCTCCTCTCCGCCAGCCGCGGTCGGGGCGGATCCCCGGGCCATCGCCGCCTGCGCTCGCTTGTCGGTATCGCGGCTGCGATGGTCGCCATGGCCCTGTCCGGCTGTGGTGGCTGCCAGGGACCGCAGAAGCCGGCGTCGGCCCCGCCGGACGTCGCGGGACCGCCTGCCCGCCCGGCGGCGAATCCCTCCTGGTTCGAGGACGTGACCGAGCGCGCAGGAATCAAGTTCAAGCTGGGACATGGCTCGCGCTCTCCGCTGACCGTCCTCGAAACGATGGGAACCGGATGCGCCATTAGCGACTTCGACGGCGACGGTCACGCCGATCTGTTCTTCGTCGGGGAGACTGGCACGGAGAGCCAGGGACGGTGCGCGCTCTACCGCAACAACGGCGACGGAACGTTCACCGACGTTACGGCAGGCAGCGGTCTTCAGGCGCCTGGCATGTATATGGGCTGCGCCGTCGCGGACCTGAACAACGACGGCCTGCCGGACCTGATTGTGAGCGGCTACGGCGTGGTCCGCGTATACCAGAACCTCGGCCATTTCAAGTTCAAGGACGTAACCGCCGGATCTGGTCTCGCATCGCCCTCGCCGACCGCATGGGCGACGAGCATTGCGGTCGGCGACTACGACCGCGACGGCCTGGTCGACGTATATATCGGCCGGTACGTCAAGTTTGACACGGCCGACCCGCACATAATGCAGTTCTGCAGCTACGGCGCCGTCAAGGCCTCCTGCGGACCGAACTTTTACGATGCGCAGCAGGGCAGTCTCTACCACA